>Ga0181612_134647_pt1 | contig 11144 bp, 2 predicted proteins | sample HoacroProtozoa21_FD_119630 | JGI IMG/M metagenome (GOLD analysis project Ga0181612, IMG submission 119630) | Hoatzin crop microbial communities from Cojedes, Venezuel. Combined Assembly of Gp0051906, Gp0051904, Gp0051908 | reverse complement strand
GACTTGCAGCTCCTGGAAAGTATTCTGGGGAGATTAAAAAAAAAAAATATATATAATAATGCATTACATGGAAAAATCGAATTAAAATAAGACTGGATCCTATAAACACATTTGCCCAGATGTGCTACAGAGGCTGTGTGTTGTGAACTCAGAATAATTCAACAAAACAGCATTTTTAGATGTATCATACAAGCAAAAACATGGAAGGATTTCCAGCTATTTAGATTAATTCGTTTTTAACATTACTTGCAGGATGGAGTCTTGAGAGCAAAGATAGGGAACTGCCCAAAGTTAGCACAATCCGTGGCACATTTAGGATGTTTCTCTGTGTTTTATTTTGACTGAGTAGCACTGTGCGAACAGGGTCACTTACTTCATAGAGAGGTAGAATGGATGATCTCTGAGTAGTGTAACCGGTGCCTGCTGAAAGATCCTGACCCCTCATCACCGGGTACTAGGGGAGAAACAAGCAATTTGAACTGGGAATGTCCACCAGCCCCTTTGTGAATTCAACTTCCCGAACACGCAGATACTCCGACAGCAGCCACTGCTAAAATACAACCTTGCTGGCACTGCGATTTCTGCTGTCTATGTAAATATCGTATCAGGAAAAGGAAACTTCACAAAACGGCAGCGCCAGCTCTTCACTGAAGCATGTGCACCAAAGCTCTGTAATGCAAATGTGCTGCAGGTGAAAAACCAAATTAATCCTGTCTGACACAGTCAGTGGGAATAAAAGCTAAGTTTTTCTGCAGCAGGTATCTTATGCCTGAAAACTCAGTAGTCTCAATTGTCTTAGCTAATGATAAAAAGAACAACTTGGAAATCAGAACGGAACAAATTAAAGTGTGCCACTTTCAAACCATGGTTACAGTCACGTTTATTGTGGGGTTTTGCTCAGTTCTTTGCTTTTTTTTTTGTTGGTTTCATTTTTTAATCTCACTACATTGCCTACATCCAAAGACCCCTGCGTGCTAATGATCTATCAAGAAAACAAGAGCGTTGAAGAATTGCTGTTCGCATGTTTCATCAACACACGCAGCAACCAGATAAAATTCAGGGGCTGTTGCATGTAAAGACATGGCACGACAAAGCACAGTGGAAACAGCAAACACATTCACCTTTTCAAATGTGAAAAAGACAGCTTGTCCAACATAATTTTGAAAGAATTCAAAAGACTATTGACAAGCCATGGAAAATTTGAAGCATGTCCATTCATCCAGAGGAGTTTTGCTCAAACACAATCACATCAAGGGGATGCTGGAGTTTTTTTTTTCTCTCCTAGTTTTCTCTGTTCCCTGTTCTATCAGGAATTTATCTGCTCCTCTTTATTCCCTCCTAAAATTAGAATCATATATTCGAAACACTCAATTTTTTCTTTAGCAGCTGAGTATGCTGTGTGCCTAACTTGATCTCAGCTGTAGGAAAAAGCAGCACAAGTGAACTGTGTATTGTAAGCAAGATGTTTTCATACAAACCTCTGTAATGAGAAGAGCCAAGCCCCAAAAGTGGAAATAGTCTAGACAAACTATGCTGGTAGTAGAACAAGTGGGCTAGGAGATATTATTATCCCCTCCAATACTAATTTTGTCTTTTAAAATGAACCAGCTTGAGCATGAGTTCTGGACATAATACAGAGATTCTTTGGCAGCAGGTTTAGTCAGCACGGTGTAAGTGATAAAAGTGCTGCAGCACACTGTAACCTTACCCATATCAAGGCTGCAAAAGGTTCCCAAGTGGAAATTCTACAAAGAAGGTTAAATTCTGCAAGCGCTTACTCCTAGGCACACTGTCCACTACCCTTGAGCAATGGCTGATCTAAAACACAGTTGATCGCAGCTTTCCACTGCAGTCCTGTGTCCCAGCACCTAAGCTTGCTCCAAGAATAAGGCCAGCTGACATAACCAAAGTCAGGATGGACTAGCCTCTAACTTCTGACAAGTGGCAAAAATAAAACAAAACAACAGGGGTCTGAAAAATCCCACTACTGCCTATCACCTGCAATATGGTGCAGGCAGGCACCTGTTTGCTCTTGGGTAAAACCCACAGAAACTGTTGAAGCTCTACAATTGCATAGCGTTCATATATATACAAGCAGAGTTTGCTCTGCACACGTAGCCTCCTGCAGCAGCTTGCAGGCTCACAAGCTGGCTCACCACCTAAGAGAACAGCAGTACAGCGATGCCAGAGGATGGACAGCTGGCAATCAGGAGGGAGAGGGCAGAAGGTGTGGCAGAAACTGGTAAAAAAAATGTGCTTGCTTTTTAAAGCATTTCTTCTCTGAGTGAGGAGACAGACAAAATTTCAGATACTGTGACAAAACTGGTTCTTAATAATAGATGGATGACTTCAGCATCGCATTGACTAGCTCCTGAGAAGAACATGAACAAGGTTGGCATGAAACAGCACAGAAATGTATATGGAACCGACATCATCACTGACATCATTAGTGAAGCCATGGGACTTGCGATGAAAAAAACAAATTTCCATCAGTTGGATGGGAAGTTATGTCAAAGACAAGGGAGAGGTTAAAGGACTGTCAACATGTATTTTCAAATCTAAACCTAATGACTATCACCCTAAAATAATAGCTGATAAAGAGTACCCTGTTTCTCCCTCCCACCCAAGAATATTCATAAAAGTAAAAAAAAAATTTAAAGAAAAAATAAAAAAATCAATCTGGGTCAACTGCAACAAGAAAAAAAGTAAATCCAAAAATAGTGGAGCACTGGACAGATGATAATCTGCCACTTTAAACAGAAGCTTGTAAAATAGTAGCAAATCAAGCTTGCACAAAATGTCATTTTTTCCTGATCTGCTGCACTATGCAAATTAACATATTGGTTTTGTAAAGATAAAATATGAAGCCTCTTTGCCCAAGGTAAAAATTTGGCTTCCTCTTACCTGTGAGAGGTTCTGCAGAGAGTTTCTGATGTCATGTAGGACCCTGCGCAGCTGCATCTCCACGGTGGAGGGAGGGTTGATGGCATGAGGTCGATGAGGAAATGCAGCATGCCTTGGAGAGAAAGGACAGCTGAAGGGGGAAAGCAAGGTGCCGTAGGAAGAGCTGGAGATGCTCGGGATGCTGTGGGTGCTCAGTGTCCTCACATGCTCGCAGAGCGGTCTGTCCTGCCACTCGGCGGGGAGGGAGTGGAGGGAGCACGTCGACTGGGACATGCGTGTCGGCGTGTGCAGCGGGCAGCTCTGTACCCTGGTGGGACTGGGTTCCTCGGACAGTCTGTTGGGCCCAGTCTGTGGCACTTCTTTCTTGGAGGACGAAGGTGCAATGAACAGCGTGGATTTGCACACCGCCTGGCTGGTGGCTGCCTCGCCCTCACTTTTCTCATTCTCAGACATTGGTTTCTTGTCTTCCTCCACACCTGTGTACTTGTAGGTGAATGAAGGAGGACCACACAGAGTCTCTTTTCCTGGAGTTAACTGGACATTCACAGAGGACACCACTTTCACTGGATTCAGCAACGCAGTTGGGAGAGACTGAGACCGCCTTAGGGGATAGCCTGACTCAGCAAACCAGAGCCTCTGCTTCCTCAGGAGATCTTTTGACTTAAGCGGAGTGCGTCCGGCCCTGGAATCAGATGTGCTCATGATCCTCATCTCAGCTCTTTGCAAGGCGACATGAACTTTGTCCATGGACGATGGGGAGGAGACACCACCTTCTAGAGACTCCATCGACTTGAGGATATGGTGCGTGTGGTACTGAGGAAACTCAAATACACTGCCCTCCTCCAGCAGGTCCAATGCTTTTTGCTCACTGGAAATGTCTTCCTCTTTAGAGTTGACCTCTCCTTGGACTGTCTTTGGTATGTGAGAAGACTTGCTTTCTCCTCCTTGATTTTGTTCAGTTTCATAGTCAATAATTTTTCTGCATTCGCTCATTCTGTTCTCAGAAGGTGCTCCTACCTTTCGTCTCTCTACTTGAGAGATAATATCCTCTTCATCATCGTCATCTTCATCATCATCATCATTATCTTCCTCCTCCTCAAACTTATTGAAACAGGGCAGTTCCTTGGCTATTGGTGTCTTCTGTTCCTCACTCTGCGACGTCACGGTTGTCTCACTGTCACAGCTGTCAGCACTGCTTCCCATGCCCTGCAAAGACTCCTGAACCTAGGAAAGATACGAGTCAGCAAAGGGGTGAACACACTGGAGACTCAACTACTGCCTTCTCAGGGGTCAGGCTAAGAGTCTGAGTCCATATTCATTGGGCATTGTGATAGGGAGCAGAACACATAATATAAAAGGCAGTTGGTGTGCAATAAAAACAGTGGAGGACAAAAAACCCATCATATCAGGAACATTAGAAGCACACTGAAGTACGGCATCAAAAGGAGATGGTTTAAAAAAATAGGAGCAAACTATTCACACATTTCTTTGATTTGACAATTAACTCTGTTGCCAGAAGAATAGAAGTAGCAGCAGAGTAAAGGAGTAAAAAAAGTAAAATGTTAGTTTTTTAGGTAGCGATGACATAGGGGTAGCAGGGTGGAAGTACATGGCGTCTCCCATATATAAAGGTTCACAGCGCTGAAACGAAGGGTGGTATTAGGGAATGCATACAGAGAAGTGAGGAGAACTGTAGACCACAGTGAAACTAGTGTCATGGGAGAACACTAAGAATGGGAAAACCAGTCTGCCTATGCACTCGGCCTGTTTAAAGTCACAGAATTGTCTGAGACCGGGAGTCTGACATCAGGCTGCTAATCTCTGTTGAAAATTCCATCCAGTCCTATTACCCCCATCCTCCCTTTCTTTCTCCTAGTACTTCTTCCCCTCTTCATTCTAAATCACAGTTTAAAACAGACCACATGTATGAGGGAAATGCTAACTTAATAGGTAACAAATGGCAGGAAAAGCATCTATGAGAAAGAGGAAAAAAAAAGATCTATGGATTACAAAGCATATTTCTTAGGCTGGCCTGATCGACTGGTATATTTACAAGTGGACAAGACATTTTCATAAGAATATGTGTTATAAAGTAGTCTTGGAAATTTACCATAGCTGACGCATGAACTAGAAATTTAGAGCAGCTTTTCCCATCTCTAATTTCTGCAGTTCTCACTGCCATTAGGATACTAACTGAGTTTCTTCTAGAGAGATTACTTATGGTGTACATCAGGCAACAGTTCCTTCTCCACCCATCTAGAAGAAAATTTCATTCATGAAGGTCAACTTTGTAAGTATGTGCTTAACACTGCACTCACTGGCACAGTCACAAGTTAGTATGAAAGACTGTACAGGTTCAGATACTGTTGAAGTCAAAGGCAGAACAAAAGATTGTAATGTCTAGGTGAAATTAGGCGTGCTACTTGTGCGCATATCTGTGTCCCTAATCCTCCATCACATTGGTCACTTACAGGTCAGGCAACCAAAACTTCAAGAACTTGGATGGAGAAATCTTCTCAATTCTTTGGTAATGTGAAATTCCCCTGCAGAATATTCCACCTTAATGCCAAAATCTCCCTTCAAAATCAGGGATGAAAGGCAATACGGTTCCAGTTTGTGAGTTTTCTCCTGAGTTTCAGAGGAATGCTATGGCTCCTAGAGTCAATTATTTAACAGTAGATGGCACTAACTTACCATACTTTTAAGAAACAATATACTCCCCTCTGTATTCCCTTCGTCTTCTGTTCACTAGCTGCCAACTTCTCATTTCCCCTAGTCTCATCATTCACCCATATTTTCTGAATTCAGCTCAGCACTTGGTCTGAACAAAGCAGTGATGGTGGCAGAAGAGAGCCTAGTGACTCCACGGCACAAATCACATGCAGTCTAATACATCTTTTCAAAACAGCATAATAGAAAGTAAAAAAAACCTCATCCCTTTATAGCCAACAAAAATAGACTCCACCAGTCTTCCAGTGCAGGGGCACTTCGTTGCAACATGCTTTCAATGGACTCTTAATCAGATTGCAGCTAATATAAAGATCAGGAGTCAGCAACTCTAACCTGAGACTCCTCCTAACATGCCTGTCAACTTCAGCGTAGCCCCAGTTTAGTAGAGAGCAGAACCAGTATCTCGGACTACCATACTCCTTACAGAGACTGAGGCTCATGATTTCCTTTATTCACTCTCTTGCTCTTGGGAAGTGTAAGCTGGTGTTTAAGGGACAGACCAAGACTGTCACTGTCTTGGCTTTCATTTTGGTACTCAGTAGAAAAAGACACAGAATACCAGTACCAAAACAGAAAAGCAATGTTGATGGATGGGGAGAGCGGGAATCTCTTCCTAGTAAGTGCCAAACAGCTTTAAAAATGTTTGGTGTGCCACAAGGAAAAAAAAAAACATACTGTAGCATAAAAAAAGTCAGCAGCTGCAAGCCACAGAAATGAAATTACTGGTGCTACACAGACTCCCACTTTTGTATTCCTCTGGACTGTGGGTTAGGTACCAGCTAGCTAATCAATGGCCTTGAGGCCAGGATCCATCCCGAGACTCTCCTCTGGCTGACTGACAGGACAACCAAATCAAGGCTATTACTGTGCAAATGTTTTAGGAGAGGCAAGAGAACACCTCTCCTAAATATCAGGTACAATGCTGAGCAAACGTATATCGAGCAGACACCTAAGCACCATGCTGGAACAAAAGCCTCCCTTAAGACATGTGGTCCCTAGTCACTATAATGGCAAGTTCTGGGACCAAGATCAGAGGAACTGGAACAAGAAAGAGCATGGGAGCTCAAGATCAACTAGACATTAGTATACCTTCACAGTAAAGTTAGTTTGAAATTGTTTTCACTTTTTGTCAGCTGCTAACTAAAAAAAAAACCAGAAAAATACGCAAAAGAAAATGAGTGGGAAGGCAAAAATGATACAAGAAATGAAATGATCAGCAGAAAAGCTATCTTCTTTCATTACCTTAATCTCTACGCACGGCAGTCACGAGAGGAATGGACTGTGATTCTGAAGCCTCAGTTGGTAAAAGCAGATACACCAGAAACAGCAAACACGACATACTGAACTTAAAGCTTATTCCAGGCCCAAGTATACCCAGATTACCCTACCAGGAAGGCTTTAAAATCTTAACACAGTTCTGTAAGCGATTCAGCAGGTCCAGTGCTGAAAATGTGAGTTTTACAGGATCTAGGCTGATGGTCACGATGGCAGTCAAACATCAACATCCCTCCCCGGGTCCCTACTGTCCCACAATAATCGGTAATATTCCAACCACAGCATGGGAACCTTACCTGAAGCTGATTAAATGGAGAACAATCTGTGGAGGAGTCCTCAGCGAAGCCACTGCTGTCAGAGTGCTGACTCGCGGTCCGTAACAGCTGATCTGTTTAAAACAAGTAAAACCCAACAATAATTATTTTACAAATCGCAGCCCTTCATGCCCAGTCGCATTCAATACACACTTTCCTTTTACATCAAAGTAACATTAAGTGGATAACACAATTCCTTTTCAAGTTCCACTTGGAACAGTATCGAGAAACAGCTTGTTTATTTCAAGTGAAACCTCTTCTCATGCAAAGCCCTACTTGTGAAACCAAGCAGCAGTGGAACAGGAACCATCTTTCACATTTTTCTTTCCTGTACCGTGGAAAAAAACCCACTCTGCAGATGTTGCCACTGCTGGAGTTTTCCTTCTACAAAACTGTATCACTGGTTAATTCACATGCAGGCAGTGGAACAGTTGCTTTTGTATTGACGCGTACAGGTTCGCCACCCCTCCTGATCATGGAGATAAAGGAGATCACTCATCTCCTGTCAGCCTACACCACCCCATACATCCCAAAGAACAGCATCACATGAACAGGGCAGGCGATGCGCAGGACTCGGAGAACTGCTAGAGATGATCCTCCGCTGGTTTAGTGGACAAATACAAAACATCTCTGACACACCAATGGGCAATCTGCCAAAGCACATTCCCGGCGCTCATTTTATACATGAAAGATAAGATCCTCCTGCTTCTTCCTTGCTGCTTAGATTAGGTAAGTGTCAAAATAGCCTAAAGAGACTCTAAAATCCTCAGTGCTACCCAGGAGCGGTTTCCTCCACAAAGCTGCTTTTCAAGGAGATCTCAGCAAGTACTGCAGTACAGTGTTGCATGCATATTGTTTCCTCCTAGACACAGAAGGCACTCACCAGGTACGGGGTTTACCTTACGGCACCATAAACATTTTTCTTAGCCAGACGGCAGCCTGGGCAACAACCATATCTCACATCTAGTTTTCCACAGAAGTGCAGAAGCTTGGAGACGGGATGAGGCCACAGTAGCCTCTAGCCCCCAGGCCTCTGCCTCCTCCTCCTCCTCACCCTGGGACGACTGCTTGCTGCTGTCTTCTCGGAGGCTCAAGGCAGAATTTTGCCCCGCATTCCTTCAACCACTTAACTGTCATCATGTAATTAATCCCAGTTCACAGCTCAATGCATTGGAATGCATTATGAAAACTGTTTTGAAACTGCTGGATATTCAGAAGTAATTTTTTTCAGTATTAATTTTGATAAACATTTCAATAACACAGAAACAAAAGCCTGCACAGACCCAGAAGTTTGTGAACACCAGGAGAGGCAAACTGCCCGCTAAACTTCTGTATCAGCGACTTCATACTGCTTTTAAGGGAGTGCCTTTCAAATTGTGCTGCTGTTCTGTTATCATTGTTGCCACAATATCCTGCGATGATAAACAACTTTTCTACCTCAAGACAGACATCCCCACCCAGCTCCCAGTAAAGACAAAGGAAATGATTTCCCTGAGAACTGGACTAGCTCTTATTAACTGCCCAATATAATTAACGCAGCTGAAAGAGTATGCCACGAACAGGCTGCCACCACAGCCAAGACTGGTGGAAAGCTGCCACCTCCTCCAAGGTGAATAGTCACCTACTTTGGCCTCCCCCTCTGTCTCTTTTCCTATCTCGTAGTTTTTAATTTAAAAGGAAAAAGCACTACTAGTGAAAGCCGTAGCCACAGAGGAGAGTTTCCAACTAGTTCAGATAAAGCAATTCACCAGTGCGTGTGCTCGCATCTGATTTCATGTGCATGAAGTTTATTACTGCTCAAGAAAAATACTGACTTGCCCTTCTATTTCCTTCTCAGTCACTATTTCCTTTTCAGCTATTAAAAAAAGATAATTACATATATAACTCTCTATATATGTGTCTTCAAATCAACCCCTGCCCTCCTCGGAGACACAGTACTAAAGAAATATCAGTGTTTTAGATAATTTTCTATAGCATTTGTTATTTACATCCATGCTTTGACAGCCTTACACGACAGTCAACAGGTCAGTTTAGAGCTGAGGCACTCATAACTGCCTCAGTGTCTTTATCCACTGCAAGAGACTAGCACACCGTGAACAGATTCAATCTGCCTTGTTCCCACCTGAAGAGACACCCCTTTATTACAGCCATCCCTTGCTTTCTGTGTTGCAGAGTTGCTAGGTTTTTTTAAAACATTTTAAAGCAAATCAGAGAAGACATTTTCTGTAAATATGAGTAGTCTTCTTTTACCACACCTTACCCTTGTCTCTTGCAAGTTCTCAGAGTTCTCCACTATACCACTATCGTGTAAATGCAGTACAAACTTCTAAAGAATAGGAATCTCTACTACCTCAGCAGTGAAATGGCAAGGTATGGCTCTGTAAAGACCTGAAATACCAACCAGTACATTGGGATATATTGATACATAACAGTATCCATCCTCCTTGTCAACTACTGATCCCAGTGTACAACCTGTTCTGTGGTACTTGGATGTCTCTCAGATGCAAGCAGACAAGGGGAAAGCATGAAAACATTTTTTAAAAAAGCCAAAGAGTTACCATTTGGATCTTGATTAAAATGCCTCCTGGCAATGAAGGGTCTAAGAGGAGCAGGTTGTGATGAGATACGTCTCCCCTCTCTTCACCTTGAATGCAGAAAACTCAGCACCAAAGGCTGAGTAGTAGGGGCCAACCTGGGATCACCCCTTGCCCTGCACACCCCCACCAAGGCAACTGTACCTTCTGCCAAAGGGTCACCACACGATGTTGACCCTGCAGCCCAAAGCCATTATCAACTCTATGCAGAGGAAATCTTCCAGACTAGTGGGAGAAGGCCAGAGGCTGCATAATAAGTGTGGGAAAAGGAACCAGCCAAGATGAACGAAACCAGAAGGAACAATCAAACTCGTGTCCTGGTTAAACAGAGCACAAACAAAAATGCCCCTCAGATTTTTTTCTTTTAAACTGTATTAAAAAATCAAAATATTTTTAGGCACTGAACACATGCCAGAGAAATGTGGGTATTCAGAAATATATCAAATAAATTGATGAAGTTCTAACAAGAACAGATGATGAAGAAACGAGTCTACAGCTTACAAAACATGAGAGCACAGAATTATCAGAGAATCACTATCAAATAACGGAATAAGTCATCTATTGTAAAATAATATTCAGCTACCAATGGACTGGTAGTCTCAGCAATCCAAACAGTCCCATCAGGTACTTGTCTTACACTTTCTGCATCACTTGACTGCTTACACAGAAGAGGAGGAGAAATACGTGGAAACTGGCCATGAAGTTTTAGTGACGTCTATGTTTCTTGTACCTGCAGCATTGGCAAAGCTCTAATGTACTTTGTATTTCACGAGATTATTAATAAACTGACATTCCCAACTTACCTAGAAAGTATTCCATTATGGGATTAAGTACCTTCTGCCCCTTTTTCCCATATTGATCGCACCCTGCATCCCAGCACTGCCAAAACCAGCCCAGCAGGGAGCCCTGCTGCACAAACTCTTCAGAGTCTCCAAGGATTTCCTAGCTTCTGGACAGATAAACACAGATTCCCACAAATACTAAATCTGTTCCAAATGTTTTCTTCTCACTCCCCCATCTCCAGTCTCCCCGGAGCTACACCCACAGAGAGTTATAAATACAACCCTGTATTAGGGACAGGAAGCGCTGATGAGGCAATTTCTTCACTTTCAAGAACTAAATTTTCAGTTAATCACTGCTTTTGACCATCAGTGTTGTCAGATGCCTTAAAGGAAACAGGTTTGTGGCTATTCAAAATTTCACCGAGCCACTGATGTCAGCAACCAGGCACTCACAAATTACAATGCCTCGAGAATACTTTGGTCTCTACACGTTGTACCTATATTTGTCTTGTCTGTTGGGCATTTTTGGAATGGAAGGTGTTGCT
>Ga0181612_169354_pt1 | contig 11145 bp, 5 predicted proteins | sample HoacroProtozoa21_FD_119630 | JGI IMG/M metagenome (GOLD analysis project Ga0181612, IMG submission 119630) | Hoatzin crop microbial communities from Cojedes, Venezuel. Combined Assembly of Gp0051906, Gp0051904, Gp0051908 | reverse complement strand
ATCCCAAGGCCCTGAAGTCTCTTTTAATCACCCTTGGGCTATGTACTGCAACTTCTTCCCCATCCACATGGAAGAGTAGTAACAGGTAGTAGTCCAAGGACCGCATCAGGCTAAGAAGTTTCCTAGTGATATCTCTAACCTGGGCTCCTGGGAGGCAGCAGACTTCCATATGAGGAGAGTCTGACCAGCATATTGGACCCTCTGTTCCCCTCAGAAGGGAGTCTCCTACAACTATGACCCATAATTAAAACTCAATTACCTTAAGATCATGCAATCCAAGTCTACATTTTACAACTGACATTTTGTATAATGTCCTCACTACTTAAAAAAGACAAGTTTAAAAGCAAATCAGCTTTGTTGGTTCATGGTGAAGGAACCTAATCATATTCTGAGGGAACTCATTCTTTATGAGTAGCTTTTGGTCAGAAGCTCTAGTCAGGAAATTAAACAACTCTGCTGCACATGATTTTCCCAGGGTACACACTGACAAGATTTTGTATATTCATTCTTAGGAGTGTGGTGGCATAAAACTCTTTCATGACAGGTAAGCTTCTCTGAGGCATCCACTTCACTGACTAAGAGTGGAGGTTCTTGAATGCTCCAGAGTAATTGCCCTGGAGCTTCCTGGGATGTTCAGAGTAGCATTAGTGGGGCTTTACCTACAGTCTTCCCTCACGACCAGGTGCAGGTTCATTTCTGCTATACTTTGCTTTCTTAGTTTTCCACACTGCAAAACAAGAACATTCTCCCCATTACTTTTATCTTTTTTTTTTTCTTTTTTCTTCTTTTTTTTTTTTATTTTTTTTATTTTTTTCTTCTTTTCTTTTTTCTTTTTCTCTCTCAGACAACGAAAACCCATATTCTGGAATAAATTATAATATATAAGCTTGAGTTTTAAATAATAGAAACTACAGACATAATCAACTAACATACATGGTTTATCATCTTTTACTAGCCGTGCTGTAACAAAGTAATTTCAAAGCTGTTTCTAATTCCTTCACATGCAGGATGAAGCAAGGTACTGAATAATAGACAGGTATCTGTGAGATGCAGAAGGAGTGGCTGTAATACGTTTGTCTTACTTATTTTCATACTAGGCTTACACAAAGGGGGTCCTCTAGAATTAATCTAACAAAATTTATGCTCGTCTGCATCACTCTGTTATGTAAAAGGAAAATTTCTGTGTGATGCTCTTTCTCTGAGGGCTTTGGCTATTCAGCTACGTAATTTTTCTTTTGAAACTTTTACTTTCTTTTCAAAACATTCAGTCAGACTCAGGAAAGATCCCATTATTGTTCCATGGACTGTGTGGTTCCACATATTGGTACTGAATGAAAGACTCGATGCACTTCATCAGTATGAGTGCACACCAGTACTTTTTAGCACAACATTGGGAGGTTATAACACAACTTCTTCAGGGGATACCAGCAGAACACTATTAATTTTAAGTATTCAAAATAGATTAAGCCAAAGACTACCTTCTGCACAGAGAGTGCTACCCCTTTCCCTATCTCAGATGCCTCCATCCTGATTGAAACAATCCAAACATTTAGGCACATACTTAGTTTACTGTCAATATGCACGTGCTAGTCTGAAAGCAGGACAGTGAATCACATTTCCCAAAATTAATTAGAGGTGACTGTTCTTTGGCAGCATTGCTTCAACATTACTCCATTTCTTTTCACAACTCATGTGGGGTCCTGATTTACACTTGTGTAATTCCAGTGTAGCACTCAGCCTCTAACGAGACTGCAGCATGAGTAAAAACACTTGCAAGCAGATTTTTATCTTCCTGCAAATTAGTAATTCTGCAAGAATGTCAAATGGTCCTGCTAAACACATTGAGTTGGCCATGTCTGAAATTAACTTTCTAGTCATTGCTCCAGCCCACGTGGCACTTGACAAGTGCTACAACACTCAGGAAAAACCATGTTAATTATCACATGACTGTTATTTATATCTCTGTTTCTTGAAACACTGTTCAGTCATTAAAGATAGTGAAAAATGGCACAATCCAGAATGAATATAAAATGAGTATTCATAACAGCTAATTGTCACTGACATCTCAAATTTCATTATAATTTCTGTTTTGCTTAGCACTTTCTAATGCAATAAACCCATTACTATACTGTTTAATTACTGGCTATAACAGAAGTCCAGACAATAGAAGTTTACATTTCATAATCAGCTATATAGCTAGTATATTTGTAGAAATGTTTCTTATATAGATTTAGATGTATTTATGTAGCATAACAGATCTTAACATGTTTAACAGAATCTCCCATTTTTTTCAGTATGTATCGCATGTTTTAATTCACAGCAAATCTAATAATTCAAGAGTTTTTAAATCTGTTAGTGGAACTAAAATAAACTTTTCCCTTCTACTGGGATATTATAATAGTCTTTATTTCTTTACCCTGGGCATTTCATCATTCCTTTGAAAGTGCAAGTAGGAAACCACAACTAAACAAGAAGGCTTGCAAGTGAGCCATTCTCATGTTTATCGAGACCATGATTTCTCTTGCAGGCTTGTTAAGCTCTTAAATATGTATTAGTACCAAGCTAATATAAGCCCATGCTTTTTGTGTAGTATCACCTACTTCACATACACATAGACAATAAGACAGCTTAATTTAAAAATGGTTACAGTTATAATGCTGGCTATATAAAGCCACAGGGAGATTATTTTAGCTTTAGAAATTGACTTGGGGAAAATTAACACAGTTGACAAGCACATTAAATACTAACTACTTCAAAACATACTGATTCTTGCTGCTGCTAAAGAAGGCAGTATCTAATTTAAAATATTTCTCAGACTTTAAAGAGTACTTCTCTTACAAATACTTACCTTTACAAACACTATTTTTTGAAGCGCATTAAAAAAGGAGATGTTTATTGGCAGCTGTTTAAAGCCGACAGTTTTGGAACAGAACACTGTGATGAAGGAGTCTGTCACAGACAGAAAGCAGTCATTTGGGGAGGAGAAATTATGATGGTTTGATGATGATGTATTTATTGGAGTTCCTGGGAATCCTGGGAGGTCAATGGATCCTCCTTTCTCTAAATGAGAAGAAGTCGAGCCCTGACTAGAGGGCGGTCAAGCCATGCTGCACTGCATGCCTAGCAGCAGAATGCCCACTGATTTCTGCTTGTAATAAATGTCAGCCTCTGAAGCTGTTATTTACAAGCTCTCTCTCTGGTAGCCCTGAGATTCCCAAAGCATTGTTGGTTGCAGCATTATGCACAAGTTCTTTCAATCAAAGCAATCAAGGTGACAGAGATTGAAGCTGACAGGTCACAACCCCATTACACTTTATAGCGACTGACATTCTTTTTGTTTAATGGATAAGTTTAAAAAATCTAAACCAGTTTAATTTTCCTAAGAAAATGTTTGTGTATCTATAAAAAAAATAGCTTCTCTCAAGTTCTCTGAGGTGTGCTATCATTCTTTTTTTTTTCTTTTCTTCCACAGAAGATTCACAGATGTGTAGAAGCAGGAATGACAAAAGAGCTGACTGTGTGAGAAAGTTTTAGCCTGATTGTACATTTTCATTCTCTAAAGGGGTAACAGGCAATATCTGAAAAATTCTTTAAAGGAAAAAATCAGTGCAGACCCTCAGTTTAAAACTGCTGCTGTCAGTATGGCCCTTAAAAAAGCCATCCATGGTTATTCCAACTTCGATAAATAGCGAATGGAAAAAATCACAGCAAACAACTATCTGAGCAGCACGTTGTTCAAACAAAGACTGTTTCTTGACAAAGGACTGTCTGGTGACACTCACAGGCCTAGTTAGCTGCCTGCTTTCTAAAAGGGACTAACGGCTAATGACAGTCTGTCAAACAAGTTCTGTTGGAGGTCAATTTGATACTTGTGGCATTTAAAACAGGAATGCAGGAAAAAAGGGTAAATACTGGGAAAAGAATGAATGAAGTGGGAAACCACGCAAACTTCACTAGAATGTATTTGTTAATCTCCATCTCTACCTACAATCACCAGTATTTTCTTTACCCTATGAAGTAGCTACGCACCTTGCTCTAAGCCACAGGAAGTCTGTTTAAACATGCTAAATATAAAGATATATTTTAAGTGAATTGAAAAATATATCTGTAAGCATGTGTTTAAATGACATTTTATACAAGATTTTAATCAAGTTCTTCCTTGGACTGAGTCCTTGATCATCAGTTAATCCGCTGGGACAGAACAGCTACACTATGGGAGTGCAGAAGCATGTGAAACAGGGCGTAAGATTCAACTCATGGCTAAAGTACTCCCAAAGATGCTGGAGTCACTGTTAATAGCCTGGATTCTCCAGGTAGACCAAAGGCAAAAAAAGCAGACAAGGTACCTTAAAAATTCAACTGAACCATGGAAATTAGAAAATGTTCTCATGTAAGAACAATCAGGTTCTGTAGCACCACATATTCACTGCATTTTTTTCTAATCGTTGTGATTTGGGGACAACTTTTCAAATGTGATCTAGTAGCAAACTAGTGTTGTGTTTTCTTCTTCAGTTTGCAGTCAGAGCAGTCCAGGAGGAATGTGAAGATATGTTTCAGAGCTTTTAAAAAACACACGAATTTTAATGAGAATCCCTAAATTTCCCTTTGGTGTGGCTGATACTGCTTTTCTGATTACAGAAAATGTTGAATAAAGCTGCTATTAAGTTCTTTAGGGCTCTAAACTGACAGTACTGAAATCACTATGGGAAAAAGAAATCAGCTGTTAGAAAATACCTGGACAAATAAATAAATATACTGGTGGAAGTCAAAGAAAATTATTTTGCAGTAGTGTTATTGAAATTGAAGTGAAAGAATGTCTTTAATCCCTTAGAGAAACTCATTCAAAGAGAAGGCAAGACTTCGACAAGAACAAAGAGGGAACAATGTGAGAGCAATTATGTACCAGATTATTACTATATTACTATTACTATTACACTGGTACATCTGTCATGTTTGACCTCACCTGTAGAATAGTTTTTATACAAAATAAGCAACAAAGAGAACACAATGTAGTACCTCTAATAAACACAATGTAGCAAAAGACTATTTAATTGCAAATTGTGATCACAAAAAAGAAAGACAACAAAAAGCAAGCCAGGTTGTAAGCCCTTGTCCTCTAAATGTCCCTTGTTCTACTCAGTATCTAGTGGGTGTTTTAGTTCAGATAACAAAATACCACCTCAACTGGTGATGAGATTCCTCTCATTCAGCTGTAAACATTGAGGTCAATGAGGTTTGACTCACAGACTGAGACACCAAATTTAGGTATCTACATGTGAATTAGATATCCAAGACCCCAGTCTAGCCAGTAAAATACTGGAGTTTCAGTCAGCTGTCTAAACACAGATGCCTTTTGACTTTCCATTTAAAATGCCTTCTTAGGGTATCTGAGACAACCTCATGGGACTGGCGGATATGACAGAGGATGTCAGGGACACTCTCCTGAAGAGGAAGCTGGAGGCTAGGAAGGTATACCTGAGGTATCTCTAATAGCATTAGACATCTATGTATGGACAACTGAAGCAAATCCTAAATCCATTCGATCAATAGATCCAGAGAGCTATTCAACCCACTCGAAAGAGGACATCTACAGCAAAGCAACTGACGCCCTTGTAGAGGACCAGGATGAAATCAGCTTTATGAATTCAATGGTTTACATCTTTGTGCTTCTATACATACATATTAAGCAGTTGGTTAAAGGTTCTTCAGCAGTGCACATATTCTACAAATGAGCCAAGCCTTTGATTCACTGTTAACCAAGTGAACTTCCACAGCAGTAAATTTTACAGTCTATCAGGTAAACCATTGGAGAGAAAGAGGATTATCGTCCTGTCTTATGAAGCCCCTTTATTTGGAATACTGTGTTCAAATAAAGGAACTTAATTCTCAGAAATAGATTGGCAAAATGGAAGGAGTTCTTCAGAGAACAACAGAGATTAGGAATAAATGCTTAGATCTTTACTTCTTAAACCACTTAAATTTTCCAAAGAACTCAATGCTCTAACTGCCATGGACAACTGACGAAAAGGAGGAATATTATCAGCTTGCAATAGTAGAACTCTCAAGAAAAGAAGGGAATTATAGTATACATTAGGATCTAATTAGAATCCAGAGTGTGAAAACAAAGACAAGAAATATAAAGAGAAACTTCCCAGTCACTGACACTTTTCTAGTTATTCAGTAACCTCTGAAATGTAGAAATCCCACTCCATGGGATACTGAAATCCAAGTTTGATTTAGTAATAGAAAATGTACCTTAGAAGAGTGTCCTTTATCAACAAGGAGACGGATGGGATAATCTGAAAAGCTCATCTATTAGCAACACCTATGAATTCTTCCACACACTATTAGTTGTCAGATATTTTGTCAGAAAAGCAACTATCCTGATAAAGCAACAAGATTTGTCAAGAGAATACCAAATAACTCTTACTCAGAACTCACACTGGTAGGCCCTTAGGAGCACTTCCTTAAATCATATATATCCACCAATATTTCTGTTTAGCAGATGCTCATTGGCCAGTACTTATTTTGGACTCACTTTAAAGTAAAAGATTAGAGGCACTGAGTATTAATAACTAAATTAAAAAGGCTGGCTGCCAATTGCTGTAACAGTAAGTAATGAATAAAGAGCATTGCCTGCTCTGTGTCCTCTTGACCATGCAGAACAATCATTAAGAATTAAATGCTGTGATTCAGTCCCCCTCCTTCCTTTTCCCCAAGAGGCAATGCCTCACACACCACCAAGTACGCAGTACTCCGGGAACAAAGCCAAAAGTAGCAACTCATTCTCTGAATGAGTACGGTTCAAAAATAGGTCTTACCCAAGAAGGACCCCTGGGGGGAGGGGAATGACAACTTTTCCTACTATTGCATATAATGTACTTTTTTTAATGGAATGAAATTTGTATTAAGATATCTTTTACTGTCTTTCTTAAATAAAGGATTTTGGCTGAGAGGCTACATTAAAAATGTGTAATAACAAGACACTGTTTGCTTTACTCTCAACATTCTTTCACTTTTGCAATCATATACATAACGTAGCTAGAGTGACTTTTGTACAGGCGGGTCAGGTAAATCACAGCAACTGATTATGTGTGAAGTTTTGCAGGAAACACCTTCCACCATTCCACATTCCTCCTTCTCTGTTCTCCACTAATCTCTGCTCCTGGCACATATGAAAAAAAAAACAGTAGCGTGATATCTACACACATCTATCAGCATTATACACATAGGCTGGCTTATATGTGTATATATACACATAGACTTGCATTAACCCTTGTGATTAACTCAAAGAGCTATTGTGAGGATTTAAAGAAACTCTTCTACAGAAAACTAAAATGCAACTAAAAATACAGCTTAGAAACAGAGACCCTGCTGTGGGCCTGAGTTTGCTGTCTTAGACTGATTATACCAAAATAAAGGCTTTGACTTCATTATAACTGAAAGTAGGAACAAACTACAACAAAAATCATGTAATGCTTGCATCTGTTTTTAAGGTACTTAATATATTCCCTGTAGAACACAACACAACTTTTGAATGACTCTCTCAATTACATTTTCAAAGGGTTTCTCTCTAATTTGCTTACAATCACCTGCTGAATGCTTTAAAATGCATGTTATTTTGCACTTGGAAAACATGTGGTGTTTTTTTTTTCTATATGCTTTCATTTCTAATGATGCTCAACACTAACGTCACTTCTCCATTTACTCTGTTTTCATATCGACCTTGATGTCAGCAAAACACTGATGCTGGATGTGGTTAGTTAAAAATAGTTCCCTCTGTTCGCTGTGTAGCAACAGAGCATAAAACGGAGATGATCTCTGAATCCTCCAAAAGCAGTAGCTATTGTTTAGCTGTTTTTAGATGTTATATCTCTGTTGATGACTACAAGGTAGAATGGGCTAAACACAAGCGGTTATTGAATTCAGTGGGATTATACTGACGATTCATTTAATCAGGTATGTTTAGCATAAAGAAAACATTAAATACTCCCCATGCTGTGGCTGGCCACACATGGGTGTGCAGATGGCAGAAAAAAAACTACCCTTGCAGGTGGGAGCCGCAGGAGTACCGGGGAGGGCAGCCGAGGTTAGCAGAATTGAGCTGAGCAGCAATAAACAAGCTCTGAACCGTTTCAAACTGTGGCTGAGCTCCTCCTCCAGCATCCCTTCTCTAGAGGTCTGGCACCCTCTGAAAAGGCTTCAGTATGTGACGGATGAATCAGAGAGTATTCCTTCAGGGAATTCCACTGTTGCACGGCTCCTCTTTGTCTCTTGTTCCCTCCAGTGTAACACAGTGCATGCAGTTACCAAGTTCAAATTTTCAAACCCCAGATTTGCACACAAATACAGGTGTTTGCATCTGCATAATGAATACACCTCAATTTTTTAGGGTATGCTCACAATGACTTTAGCCTTTAATGTCTGATTAAATTAGGAGGATGTGCATTATGACTTTATATAAACTTCATGGAACGATTCTCAGATCAACAGTCTATGTATTTTAACTGTTAAAATACAAGCGTCTTTCAGTTGTTCCAAGTTGGGATTTTTTGTAGTTTAGGGCTTTTTTCATACTCTACATATGGGAGCAGGGCATATCTTACATATTTGTTAGTATGAAAAAAGTATTGTAGTAGGTATATGAGAGTTGATAAAACACAGTGAAGATCTGAATGTTTTTCTTGACTGAACACAGTTTTCTTGATATCTGACTTTTAAATACCTTGAAACAAACTGGACACTGAGCTTGCATTGCAATCATTGAAGGAAAAAAAAACTTCCACCTCCTCCAGAGAACAATCTATCTTATTTTCAGATAAGCATCTGAGATAGGTCAGTATATTGCTAAGTGCTCATTTCTCTGTATAAATTACAGTTAGAGGCTAGGGTGGATATCTTGGACTTGTGAATCTACATTTTATATGTCCATGGTTAGAGAAATCAGCACAAACCCAAATGTCCAATGTACCCCTGTGCTTATCCTAGTCCTCCTCCCTTTTTACACAGATTTCATCACGGAATCACAGAATCTCAGAGTGGTTGAGGTTGGTGTCGACATCTGGAAATCCTTTAATCCAACACCTCTGCTCGGAACAGGGTCAGCCAAAGCAGGTTGCCCAGGGCTGTGTTCAGTTGGATTGTGAATATCTTGAAGGATGGAAACTCCACAATCCCACTGTGTTTGACCATTCTCAAAGTAAAATATTTTTTTCTTATGTATAAGTGAAATTTCCTGTATTTCCCTTTGTGTCTATTGTCTCTTCTCCTTTCACTGGACAACATTAAGGACAGTCTGACTCCCTGTTCTACATACCCCTTCTATCAAGTTCTTACTGACATGGATAAGATCCACCTGAGCTTTCTCCTCTCCAGGCTAAATAATCCCAAGCTCTCTCAGCCTCTCCTTGTATTGCAGATGCTCCAAGTCCTTAATAATCTTTGTGGTCTTCTGCTGGCCTTGCCCTATTAAGTCCATGTTTCTCCCATGCTGGGGAGACCAGCACTAGACACAGCACTCCTGATGTGTCCCACCAGTGCTTAGCAGAGAGGAAGGCACCTCTCTCTTACCTGCTGGTGATGCTCTGTCTAATACAGCCCAGGAGGCTGTTGGAATTCACCACAAGACTCCCAAGCCTTATTCCACAAAGCTGTTTTCCAGCCAGTCAGCCCCCAGCCTGTATTGGTGTATGAGGCTATTCTTCCTCGGCTGCAAAACCCTGCATTTGCAGTTGTTAGACTTCACAAGATTAATACCTCAACTCATTATAGCCATCAAGAAGCCAATTAATCCAGTCCTGTAAGTCATCCCTACAGTCAATTGGAAGAGTGAAACTGATGCAAAGAGCAATTCATCCCTCTATTCCACCATGTAATGTCTGGGAGAAACAGACACACCTTTCGCCACATATGTGGCCAGTCACAAACTGAAGAATATAATGTTTTCTTTAAGACGAACATGTTTGCTTGCTTCACAAAAATTCACTATTAATGCCTTATGCTTTCTCGTCTCAAGAGAATATGGATGCTAAATCTCAACTAAACATGGTTGTGATGATGCTTAGCTCTTCTTTGATCCCTCGTTTCCAAAATGCAAATTCTCCTCCAAGTGGCAACCTTCCCTCTCACTAAAGCATGTTCTTTATTTGCTGTCTTATTTTAGTCTTCAGCTAGCTTATCCAGTGTCTCAAAAAATTTTACTGTTATTCACAGTATTTTAAAGGTATTTCCGGAGTATTTTATAAATCCAAAATGGTAAATATTGACTATTCATATATCCACTCAAACTCACTACCTTTAATCTGCCTTGAGTTTTTTCACAGACACTACATACGTTATGCTTGATTTTAAAGTCTGCTTCATACAAACTACTTCTTCTATCACCCTTTCAGCAGTTTTAAGAGTTTGTGTAATAGCAGCTTTCTGCAAAGACAGGACAGAACTGAAGTCAGTAAATTTAGATTTTTTTCTGGAATAAATGCAGAAAAGCTGGTTGTTTTTATTGCATGCATAAGGCATTGAATAATATTTGTGTTGCCATTGGCACTTTGAGTCCAAAGACAGATTTTACATTAAAATCATAACATGAAACTCTCTTGTAACTACAGTATAGGTTCTGTTACAAAACTCTACGAATTCTGGGGTCTTTTCCAAAAACTGAAAAATGAAGATATAGCTATGTTGGTTAAAGGAACAACTGGGCTAAGTGAAAATTTGTACACAAAAAAGAAGAAAGAATTATTCTTACATACAATAGGTCCTGTCAATACTTATCTCTAAAGTGAGAAATCCTGTATTACTCATGAGAAGAAGTATGTTTCAAGGTAGGGTTTTATGATGGAACCCTATTATGTTAGACTCCTTCTGGAGTTCTTGTTCCCAAAAACTTTGTCCTAACAGTAATTGTTACACACACCATTCCATTAGGCCAGGTTCTGAAATTTTCATTCATTTTTCCATCTACTCAGCCAGTGGCCTTCAATAACCCTTCTAAAAAATGATGGAGTTCCCCCTCTGGCATGCCCTCTCCAGAGGTGTGAATCCCTTTGAAAATAGGTCAGCTTGTGCAATATACACTATACAATGCCAGAAGCAGACTGTTGAAACAGACCAATCATTGTAAGTCACGCATGCTTTCCTCCACCT
>Ga0181612_140721_pt1 | contig 11145 bp, 7 predicted proteins | sample HoacroProtozoa21_FD_119630 | JGI IMG/M metagenome (GOLD analysis project Ga0181612, IMG submission 119630) | Hoatzin crop microbial communities from Cojedes, Venezuel. Combined Assembly of Gp0051906, Gp0051904, Gp0051908 | reverse complement strand
GTGACAGGAAAAATGAATTGGTTCTGCCCATACTTGCGCGGACTACATTTCCAATAAATAATTAGCTGCATGTGATATCACCCCAGCCCAGAAAAACAGTCTAGCTATGTTAACCAGATGTCTTAGCAGGACTTGTTATTTCAAGCACAGAGCTAGAACAACATGGTTAAGTTGACCCCACACTTGGTGTAGATACCGTAGCAACCTCTCTACCACGCTTCTGTTTCACACCTCTCCTGTAAAGAAGTGATATGATTTCTACAACACTATAGAGGAGACAGGGTCATAGGTAGAAAAAGAATGCAGCTCTGCAGGATGCCTCCCAAATCATTGCTAGTTAGCTCTAGAAAATCAAACAGTCCCATTCACACTCAGACAACGTTTTTGGTCTGAGTGTGAATGTGAGAGAACTTATGATTACCTTTCTTCATCGTGAGCCTCTTCACCTGTTGTGCTGACCCCTAACCTCTCTAAGTATCATTTTAAAAATCATCTCAGCTGCTTCTCTCATTGATTTAGGACACACACAGAAACATCACTTAAGAGCAACAGGTTGGGTTTTTTATGCCTTAATAAACATAATGAAGCTGTTCAGTAGCTTGACAAAGCAAAAGGAACTTTCACAACAAGGTGTATTTTGGCCTGCATTTTTGCAAACAACAGGGAGGGAAGATAGCATCTAACAGAGAGACCAGTTTCATACCATCAAAGCAGGGAAATTATCCTTCAAAACTCATTTTTAACAGAAATCATGCCTGCTTTTCCTACATTTTTGTAGCTATCTCTAGGCATTACTCACCCTTAATATCAAATTACTTTACAAATTTACTGGAACAACTGAACACACAATCTAAAGTAGGAAATGTTATCATAACTCTGTGTCTTCTTATAAACTCTAATATACAAAAAACCTAAGGTGCTTTTTTATGTTAAATAAGCTTCAGTTCTGCTGGATGCTACATCAAGTACAACACTAGTTCTTCAATTTATTTATTTTCTTTATAGAATTACCAACGTCACTTAAATATAGCACTGAGTATCAAGTTCCATCATGAAGATTTTAAAATTCAAGTTCTGATCCTGCAAGACGACCTGTGCATGCAAATCCTGTCGCTCTTAAGAAACTTGTTAGTGGGTGAAAATAGAGCACTTCTTCCTTCATTTTTGTAACAGATCAGTTTCAGCAATATTTTCATTCAAAACTGCTTGGTAAATTCAGACTAAGCTCCCAAATAGTTTGGAGAATGGCTAAAGGCAATTACCACTTTGGTTCAGATCTCTCAAATAATGCTTTCCTGTCTTTAATTTCTCTTCAGAAACATTCACTTTCAGGAGTAATGGCTAAATTCACATATTCACATTTAAAATGATGGTGCTTAGTTTCAAAGAGCTTTCTTTTTCATTAGACATGGGAAAAATTACTGAAAGCAAAGCAATTATTTCACTAATTCTTTAAAGAAACTTTGGTGACATTTAATTTTCACATAAGTAGAACAAATTGCAATATACTCTCAAACCAAGTAGGTTGGTTGCTAAGGCTGCACTGAAAATAGTAGGCTTTGGCAATAAAATGATATCAAATAGCACATTTCTACCAGTTTCACAGTAAAAAATATTTTATTGGGTTTTGCAAAAAATTGTCCTCAGTGAACACAATTTTTATGACAAGGACCAGAAATAGATGTACCACTTTTCAGCAGAAGACTCTTGTAAATGTGCTTTAAAATTAATAGTAACCAATGTCAAATAGAAGAAAGACATTAAAAGCAAACTCATTGCATTGATTGTAGTCCTCTCTTATTTTTCTGCTATGAATAGGTAAAATGTTGTTTTCTTTCCATAGCTGCTAGTGTAAAAAGATCTATAAACTGATTATGTTTTATTCTCTTTTTGCAAATTCTGTTCCTTTTTGCTTTGGATTCCTATGAAATCACATTGTGAATTATAATAAGCAGCAAGATGACAGAGCTCAACATTTTCCAGCTAATTTTATTCTGCTTAAAGCAATTCTGTTGTCAGCAGGAGTAAAATTTACTGTCACAAAAAAAGCATGGAGAAGTCAAATATGCTCTTCTAAAGTTCGACATAACTTGCATAAAAATGAGGTCACATCTGTGAAGGCCTCTCTCTTTGTATTTGTTAAAGTAGGGGTCAAACACCCGTCACGCGTCGCCACAAAAAATGGGGTGGGAAAGGAGTGCTGCTTATCATTCCTTTGTTCAGCAAGAAAAAAAAAAAAAGAGAAGAAAGGAAGAAAAAAATCCCTCTGACTTGACAAAGAGAAATTCTTGTACTCAGCTTTCACAAATAAAGCTAGTCACCCTAGCAACTGCCACATCACGTGGGACTCGGTTTGCCTCCAGGCTCCACAGCACGTTACAGAAACTTACTGGCTTTTGATCTTGAGAAATAGTTTACATTCACGCAACACAGACACACATACACACTGGAAGACTAATACCCATGCAAGGAGTGCATTTATATTTCTAAGTAATGCGTTGTGTACTTTCTAATTCTACTACTTAGTTCTGAAACCTTGTTTAAGAGTGGATTGCATAATCTGTTAACTCTGAATTTGAGATTGTTAGCGCTGTGTTGATGCAGAGAAAAAAAGCACTAATTGAGACTACTGCACTAATGGGAAAGCAAGAATTGCAAATAAACTACGGGAATAATACGTACAGGGCTATTCCAGAGCACAAGTATATGAGTGTGCCACTTAGTCCAAAATAATTCATCCATAAATCCATTTTTCCCCAGACAGTTCCATTTAATTACCGTGAGTAATAAAGATTTTATGGTATAAAATCAATAATAGTTTTTCTATTAACTTTTAAAAAACACTCCCTTTTATTTACAATTTTGCTGTTATTAAACTTGCTGTACAGGATTCTTCACTTATACAGCAACAGCTAAGACTATACAGATATAACTTTACATCTATCTCCTCCACTCCTGCCCAATAAAGCAAAACTTTTAAGATACTTCACATTAAGAAAGACAACTTGAAAAAAATGCTTTTACTGATCTCCTTTCATCCATTTCTGCATTTGTCTTAGTTTTCATTTGGTACAGATGTATTGGAAGTACTTTGAAATTGTTAACTTATATTAGCTCATGTTCCATAAATCCATTCAACAACTTTTTGTAGTGTGTATATAGCTGATCAGAGAGTATGAAGTATCAGTCTCTCCCTTCACCTAGATATAACCTAATTCAAAAAGCTAAAGAAACCAAAAGCAGAGCAGTTGGAGAACCTGTAAAATTAATTTACTGTTAGCACTAAACTTGAAAGACTTCTAAAAACCACTAATAGTTCAATGTGGTACGCTGTATGTCCAGAATCTACACTGAAATTCAAAGAAAAGGTGACAAGCTCAGTTGAAATCCCCTATAATAAACTCACAAATCAATGAATACTTAATCTAAATATAGATCTGAATAAATACAAAATATATCCCAACTTCATTTGGCTTTTTTTTCAGGGTAATCGCACGCTTCAGTATTAATGCATTGACCTGACCTTATTCATAGAAGTTCACGCGATCTGACCTTGTCTCATAAACTGTTTCCAAATTCTTTCTTCTGAGATTAGATATCAAAGCAAAGATTGCACTAAACCAGAAGAAAGACCACCTGGCAAAATATACTACTGTGTTCTATCATGATCTCTCACTCCAAAAATACATGCCTGTGCACACACCTGCCTCCAAAGAAAGCTCTCTCTTAACACAATTGTTTCCTTTTTCACATAACAGATAAACAGATAATTCTAGTGTTTCAACTTTGGAGCAAAATATCTGAATGTGCGAAGCAGGCAGCGGAGCCACCGCAGCGCTTGTGGTGGTGTGAGCCAGAAGGCAGACCCTTGCTCCCGCGGCTGGCTGTTGTAGCAGCCTGCAGTGTGCTGGCTGACGCACCAAGAGGTGTCTGGATGATGCCAAGAGGCACTCGTGGAGTAAGCAGTATAGCATCACATGTCAAAATAAAACAATTTTTGACACCAGGACAGCTGGATTTCATCCCTCTTTCTCCCTGATAGTCCCACACAGCAAGGATTAAGTAATAAAAACATGACATACTAAAGACAAAGCTTTTAAGGACACCAAAGCTAAGAATCAAATGCTAAACAAGGCTCAGGACTGCAGCTTGGCAATGCAGCAGCCAGATCTAGCGTCTGATCATGCTTTTCAGAATTTGAGGTTTCTGACAATGATTACTGTTGCAGTGATGCGGACAGCTGGGCCAGCCTGACAGCTTGATGTTGCTGAAAGCTCTCACTTCTCCTTCACAGCTCCCAGTAATCTTTATTTTTTTGCACTAACTCTGGCTCCAATAGGACCCTAGAGTTAGCTGATTTAAGCCACAGAAATAGCACAAAATGTGCTATTTTTATCCCTGGATCTCTTTTGTGTCATTCTAGCAAGGTAAAGCATCTCATAGGTGATCAAGGAGTATGCCAGCTAACACAAAGAGAGTAGTGGGAACACAATGGAAGGGGCAGTGAGTTAAAATTTTAATTCATGAGACATACTAACCCAAAACAAATAGCAAAACTCCCAATTTTCATGGTTTTGGTAGCATAGAACACCACAAATTTGCTCTATCTTTTTTAAGCAGATGTGTGCTAAGAAAAACCCCTTTTTGGATTATTATAGCCAGCAAATCAGGTGCAGGTTTTCATTTATAGGTCTTCACTCCAAATTTAAATTAGCACACAATACCCTCAGAAAAAATACTTCACACAAGAGATATTCTTTAAAAGAAAGCTGCCTCCCTACAGTAAGCAGAATGTGAGCCTGGAAGTAACTATCACATGAGAATTAGCCAGAAGAGACTATCTTGTATCCCAAACTTCATCCTTAACTCCATGCTGCAATGGTAGTGTTCGTATAACAGGAACAGGGAGTTTTTTAACATGTGTGATAGGGACACGTGCTTCTAGCCATTTAGTATGCAGACTGCACTACCACATAGCAAACTCTTGGCTACATCCTGCTCTACATAAACACCAGCACAATGATTCAAAGAAAACTATTTAAGTAAACCAGACCATGTGCAGCCCCCTCTTCAGTCTATAGCTGCAGCCTGGGACTTGAAAAAGATAAGAAACCTTCAATGCAGTCCAATGTCTTGCTCAGGAGAATCTAAGCCCTGACACTCTGCACAGCTGTCTAAGGAAGTCTTGACAACTGTGAGTTTTAAAGATTTTACTATAAAAAGTAAGTTCCTGTTTTAATCAACAATAATGGAGGTTTCAACTGAAAAAAAGCACTTTGAAATCTACGCTTTAATACGCCTAGCGAAAGCGAAGTGAAATAAGCAGGCATAGGGGCACAATGCCTAAAGATGTAGTTCAGCTGAACATGCAGTTCAGTCAGAAGTTACGGATCTGATACAGATATTACTGGATGATATATTAAGATCAGACTGGACTCTATCATGACCTCTCACAGCCTAAAATCTTTCAGCTCGAGAACTGGAAAATGGCCAATGTATTGTTAAAAGTGCACTTTTGGCACTTTCTCAGAGCAATGGCACTGTAATGCAAGACTTCAGTCATTTCTCACATCTTCATAAAATTCTCCTCCTTCTTAGAATCACCCAGCTGATTTCTGGCTTTTGCTTATTCCTTACGTATTGGGAAAATCACAAAAAGCCCACTGTATAAACTTTCCAAAACCTAATCATAGACTTTGCTTTCACTCAGAATTCTAAAAAAGCCTGTGCTTACACTTAGCAGCCAAGTCACATCCATCCTTCATGGATAGCTACCAAAAAAAGTATTTGTTTCTAATAACTACAGCTGAGAGTGGCCAAATTTAGCTCAAAGTTTCCCATCATAATTACTTTTGGACTGGTAACAGAACAAGATGAATTGCTGAACAAGAGAGAAACAATCTAACTGGGAAAGCAAGAAAGAGAATATAGAAATTGAATCTTCACTAAAAAAGTTTCAACAACCCAAGGTTCAAGCCAATCAATACAATGTACATTTCAACCTGCAGACATACCTTTAAAGACAATCAAGAACATTATAAACCATTATGAATCATTGATCTACTTTCAACAGGGCTGTCTGAATTAAGGTATTTCATGCAATGTGTGTAATAACAATTACTAATTGCTAACTCAAGAACATTTCCTGCCTCTTCATCCTTTACCACAGAGTTCAAGGCAGTAAGTGCAAATAAAACCTCAGGATGTTGAAAATTATTCGAGTTGTTAAGTCTGACATGAGACAGAAGGTACAGAGTAAGAAGTTTTACTTGTCTTTTTCCATCGTAACCTCCAAAGGAGATCACAACCAACATTAATAATTACCTCTTTCTCATAAATTGTTATGATATTACAACAAACATCCATGAGCGTGACAAACAGATTTCTCAGTATTTGAGAACTGCCAAAATATAGCTCCTCTGGGCCACTGATTACTTAAAAGTTGTCTCATACTCAGGTTCACTCTCAGTTTTCAAAACCGAATATGAAGAAATGGGGCTTCATTTTATGTTCCAACACAAAGGAAGATTTCTGTTCTGCATTTTGTCCTAAGGGCAGCCACCAAAACCCAAACAGCTTCCAAAACCTTCCTCACTTTCCAAAGTCCACGTCTGCCTCCCATGTGTTGACCACCTCTCCTCCAACCCTGAGATAAATCTCGTGCTTTTATAACCTCAGGCGCACAGCCTCATCAAAGGTTTTCTCAAAACCCGTTAGACATGTCTATCTTCATCCTTTCTGACCCACTTAGGGAACACCTGCAGTTTAGTAAGATAGGATTTCCCTCCAGAGAAGCGACGCTGTCACGACAGACCACACTTACATGTATGCTCATGTCCCTTGGGTGATTGCCACCCAGTTCATGTGGCTTATTTCTACTGCATTTCCATGTGTATTTCCATGTATTTCTATTGTATTTCCATTGTATTGTATTTGCATGGATTTCCTTCAAATCAAGGTGGGTCCTCTGTCTGCTCTGTTACCAAGAAGATCACAGAATCACACAGAATCACAGAATGTTCGGGGTTGGAAGGCACCTCTGTGGGTCATCTAGTCCAACCCTCCTGCCGAAGCAGGGTCACCTACAGTAGGCTGTAGAGGACCTTGTCCAGGCAGGTCACTGCTGTCAGCAGTGTCAATGCATCAGACGATTACCTGCTTTCTGGCGTGAGGCTGATGCTACGCTCTCACACAGCTACTACAAGCCCAGATACTCTTCCTCCAGGCAGTTTCCTGGGAAATTCTGCTGCACGTACAAGTTCATGCAAGAGGACAGCAGCTCCAGACTGGCTGTTCATGGAGGTACTGACACTGCTCCCTCTTTCTAAAGCACCAGGGTTTGGGGTTTTTTTTCTGTCATTTGGATGAAGGCAAATATTGTCCAACAGGGAGTAAATTTCTGGTGCTCCTTGGATGTCTGGGCAGCCGGACAGTAAGACTGCTCTTTCTAAAAGGAAAGAGGCAAGAATTTCACCAATGGGCAAGGAGCCGAGGTGCTGCTCAAAACAGCGGTGGCCTGTACCCCAAGGTCTGGCCGGAGGGGCAAGCGCTGCAAGGCCAGTAGAAGCTCACCAAGGCTTGGACATTGGTGGTACAACAGCTCCAGGCAGACATCGACAGGCAGCCGCTGGCTCCTACCCCAGAGCCTTTTTTGGGGAGACGTGCTAACATCTTCCAAACAGGAGCTGCCTGTAGAGGGGACGGGGAAGGAGAGTCCCCTTGCACAGGTCCAGAAAGAAGTTGCCCCAACAACCAAAAGGAAAATGAACAAAACTCTAGCTTAGAACTGTGTCACAACAGCCAACTCTGATGAAGTATTAATGTATATCTCTTCTAGATCTAAACAGCTGGGGTTGAATTCTTCCGAGTACTGAGCGTCCGCAGCCCCAGAGAGGGCAGGACAGTCCCCTGATGAGGACACTAGTTTAGAAATGGAGTTTGGTCTCTTGTACTGGCCAAAACACACATATGATCATGTAAGCAGCTATTTATGCTCTCTGGACCTCTGTTTTCCATCTTCCTTACCAGATCTCCTGCAGCTTGGGCAGAGCAAGGTTTGAGGGGTCCGCGATAGTATGGTGGTTGGAGACGTGCTGGATTTACCATGAGCAGAAATGACTTAGCAGATGTAGAAAATGAGCACATGAAGTACAAAATAAATGCCCAATGTACACAGGCGAGACCAGAAGAGCCCGGGGGCTGGAAGCAGAGGGCTGGCAAGCAGCTCTGCTAATATTCTTGCAAACGGGAGTACAGCTGTGCCTGCTGGGAGGGCTATTAGAGAAGAGGACCTGCTGCTGGAGGTTAGTGGCATCAACAGGGCCGTGCTGCTTTTGAACGGGAAGGGTCACGGGTATCCGCAAGCCGCATCGCAGGCAGGTCTGACCTGCCCAGCCAGAGCCCAAGCAAGAAGAGAAGAGCTGATGGTGAAGACATTCAGAGAGCACACCCCAGCTGCCCGGGACAGCCCTGGGGAGCCCATGTCCTACCCTGGGTGTCGGGCTTGCGCCAAGGCAGCTTTGCTCTCGGCTCCTTTTCCAGTCTGTCTAATCCTGCGGCTGGAACGAGGAGGACCAGCACGGCCATGCCAAGAGGAGCCTCTTGTGCCGGGCAGTGCAGCCGGAGCATCGCGGTCCTGGGAACTTGGGCTTCTCTGGGCATCGGAGAACAACACCCGCATGCCGGCAGCGGCACGCTGGTCACACAGGGCACAGCCAGCACCCTGCAGAGCAACACCTGTCAGATAAAAGCTCCCAGCCCAGCTTCTGTCCAGATCTAAGGCCACCAGACCCTTTGCACAGGTGGTAAGCGAACGGCTTTTCTTTCCTGGAGGCACCACCATCGCTCCCATTCTCCTCGCCCTTGCCACCACGGTGCGTGCCGGCTCCGGCGAAGGGCAGAACGGCATCAGGAGACGAGTTCCCTGCTCTCTGGCCCGAATTCGCATTTCTTACTTCTCCAGCCGGGAGAATCGGTGCTTAAGATTGTTCCTGCACTTTGGAGGGGCCGCCAAGCCTCATCGCAGCCCTCTTCCCGAGGCCGGGGGTAGCCTCGAGGGAGCCCGGGAGCCTGCCAGCACCTTGTGCAAGACCCTGCTCAGCCGCAGCGTTTGGGAGGCTGCGAACTCGCACCTCTCCCAGCCCAGCCTCAAACACCGAGCAGCTTTGGAGCAGTCTGCCCAGCATTGCTGGACTGCAATGTTTTTATCAAAGCCAGTTTAGGCCCCGTTAGCTTTCAATATTGCGTACCAAGTCCTCCTCCTGCAACTAACCCGAAGTCACCTGTCACTCACAGGTATCACCACACATCGGTTTCATCGCTGCTACTCACACGAGCACAGCAAGCAAAATCTGAGCCCCTCACTGTCACCCTCCCAATTCAAAGTCTCCCCTTTTCTCTGCAAGCGTTCCTTTCAACCAGGAGAGCTGCGCTTGCAAGGGCACTGCAGATCTCCTGGGCCGCTCATGCCAACTCTTTTGGTTAAGCTGATCCATAGGCAAGTTACTGTAAAAATGTTTTTACATGGCTGAGTTGGTAGCTGGTAGGAGGGGGAGGCACTGTCACAAGGACTGGGCATTCAGCCTTCTGAAAAATGCAGAATAATTTTTTTCTATCAAAGAAAACAGTCAGCCTTGTACTTCCCATAGTTGAGATACTGCAAAAGCTGGGAAACTGTGAAGATGGGCGAGAGAGGTGGAAACGTGCGCAGAGTCAGACAGCCCAGCGTATCTGACGTGAAGCAGAGAGGGAAGAACCCCTGCAGAGAGGATTTGTCGAGGTTCTGCAGGAAATCGGCGGAGCCTGCCTGCTAGCGTGCGGCTTCCCCTGGCTTCCCATGAGGAAACGCCGGAAAAAACTGCAACATTCAAAAAAAAATAAATAAAAAAAAAGAAACGAACGGCATGGGAGGAGTGAGGTGCCCACGTCAACACCCGCTGTGCTTTGGCCACCTGCGTGGACAGAAGATGCTCGAGGGCCGGCGCATCCCTGCACTGCCCTGCTCTCTGTCACCAGCAAAGGGCTGCTCAGCCCGGGGGAGGGCGAGCCGGAAAAAGACCCCAGGAGACACGGAGATCTGCACTGGAGACGATCTGCCTCAAGAAGTTTTCACGCTCTCCCGTGTTCTGCTACCCTCCTCTGAGCATCTACCAGCAGGGACAGGAAACAGCACCTGTGGGACCCCTGCCGTGACCCCACTCGCACGAGGGACCAGGGGCTGAGGGCAGGGACTGCTCTCAGGGAGCACTTTGGATGTGCAAACCAAGATGAGAACAAGATGTCTGCACGTAGCGCTAAGGCAGGATTTGCTGCTCCACCGCCCGCGGCGTGGAGAGGTGCATTAGAATATTTAACCAGAAATTGCAGGTGTAGAAGCCATAATTTAAGGGGACCGGCAGCAGGACTACTGCATATACATAGGTGTCAATCTGAGAACTGTTTTGACAGCTCTTTGGCAATACCCTGTCTGGGTTTTGCTCTGTGAGCAGTGTTCAGCGGGAGCTATTTATAGCAGAGTCAACAAGGCGCTGGGTGCAATCTGCCAGGGAGCAATGAGGGCGCAGAGCCCTTCCTCGGGGCTGGCTGGGGCTCTCATCCCGCTGCAGCGGATTAACTCGGTGCCGATCTCTAGCAGAGCCGATCCGGGGACAGGGTCTGAAGGCAGACTGGGATTGCTGGCGAAGGGCTCCCCGGGCGCTGTCACCGGGTGTGTGTGTCCCAGGCCAGAGGCGTGGGCTGTGGATCCCCTCCTCGCATCCCAAAGCGTCTGCTGCGTGCGCTGTGCTGGACCCCGGGTGAGGTCGGGACGGAGGGAGGGGACGGAGCAGGGTGCGCGTGCAGCTGGCAGCACCCCGAGCGCATCATCTCCAGCCCTTGCCTGGATGCCAGCTTGAACTGGAGAGCGATGGACTGAAAGCAGAGGCTGCCCAGTGGTCGGGGACGTGGCCACGAGCAGGGCAGGGGGCTGGGGGAGGCACCACGTCCTGCTGCTGCTGCGCAGTGCAAACGACAGCGCAGGGGTGAGCAACAAGAGGGCAAAGCGACCAGGTCTTTAGCAGAGCCTGCGTGGGCCAAATGAGTGGTTTCACAGAATCACAGCATGGCAGGGGTTGGCAGGGACCCCTGTGGGTCACCCAGTCCAACCCC
>Ga0181612_130768_pt1 | contig 11145 bp, 11 predicted proteins | sample HoacroProtozoa21_FD_119630 | JGI IMG/M metagenome (GOLD analysis project Ga0181612, IMG submission 119630) | Hoatzin crop microbial communities from Cojedes, Venezuel. Combined Assembly of Gp0051906, Gp0051904, Gp0051908 | reverse complement strand
TGGTTTGTTCAGAAACTGCAGCCTTTGTGAAGAAGTTTGTTTATAAAATTGAATATATTTTGCAACTAACAACGATGTGGAAATTTTTCTCCTTAGGAAGTTTTCCCTGTTAACAAAAGGGCATGAAAGTCTGTACAGTATTCCAGTTCAAAAAAGAGCATTGCTGATGATACTACCTTATACTACTTTTTTTTTTTTTTTTTACTTAGCAGGTCTGTGGCAGTCAAATGCAACAGAAGCACATAATTAAGCATCTTGACAGCTTTATGGAAGCCTTGCTCTCAAAGACCCACGTCACTATATTTCCACTGCAGCGATGATGAGTATGATTAGCAGATTGTGAATGAGGGTTTTTTTGTGGAGGGGAGAGTTGTTTCCTTTATATATTGCCCCTCCCCATGTCTGCATTCATGCATTAATTTCCCAGTCTGCCAATCTGTATTTTGTGGTACAGTCCAGTCTTTCAGTCCATTCCAACACAGAGACTAAAAGCCAGCTTAACAAATTAGCTTGGAGAAATATTAAGGTGTTTTGTACACAGCTTCAGTATTATTTTCTTCATTTAATTCTGAACATGTCAGAGGACAGACAAAATACATACATACATATATATGCAGATCATCACTGGACCCCAGTATTCCTAGGGAGGAAAGTGGTTAATTAGGACCATAGCCAAGTATCATTGTTTAACTGTTATAAGGGATGATGGCAAAGGCCTACACAGAACCTCCATATCATGGAAAATATATATAAAAAAAGATTTACCAGCTGATCAAACTGTCTTACACTGAGTTTACCAGAGGTATAGAACTACCAAGCCAACATGCCCAAAGAGATCAAGCTCTAGTGAGACACTGGCTGTATTAGCTTGGCCTCAGACCCATTAGCTTACGCTCAGTGCTGTAGTAATTACGTCCATAGAAATTCCAGGGAGTTCAGATCGTAAAGGAAGAATTTACTTGTAAGATGCTATGCAGAGGTACCCACAGTGTAAACAAAAGCAGTTGCCATTAGCTTTGAGCTTACAAACTTATCTTGACAACTGTCTTCTAAAGCCTGAAACATTTTGCCTGTATGCATCGTGTTCCATCTGCGAAACGAGCTGACCTTTTCACCAGCAATAGCTGCGCCAGGAACCTGTGCCCAGCCACCATTTCACTGTGCCTCAGACTTGAACAACGTATTTCCTGCGGGGTCATCACATTATCGTTACACTAGAAAATAGGAGAAAGAATGAGTAGAGAGACCATTCAAAGGTTTCCCAGCCAAAACCAGAAAGTTTTCCTCTTTGAGGATGAATGCTATAGGTTTGCAGCGTTTGTAACTTTAGCTATCCCAGTTCAAGAATGGTTGAAGCAGAGCCTGCAGAACAAGGTTGCTTCTATTCTTCTTCAAAATAAGCAGTGCTGCAGAACTTCTGTGTGTTCTCAGAAATAGAGCCCAGACTGGAGGAGGGATTACAAATCCTCAAAAAATACCTGTAACTGAGGTTTTTTTCCTCCTAGGTCTTTAAGAAAAAATGGTCTGGTCCAGAAGGCTTTTTTTCTGAACTATAAAACCAACAGAAAAGATGTATAATGGTAGAGAGTTATAAACCGCTCATATGCTTTCCCCTGGCTTTAAAGAGAGGGGAAAACATAGCCTCTGTGCCATATTTTGGTGCTGCAGCAGCTCTGATGTCAGCAGAGCTCTGCCAGCGCACACCATCTGACACTGTGGCCAGGGGCCTAGCGCTCATTGTGACCCATGCCCACTAACAATTGACAACGTCACGTAGCATTTCGCTTTCACCTTCCTTGCTAAAAGGCCGTCCTCACAATGCGTTTAAACGTGAACTGAAGTTTGTGCCCAGCTCACTGTCCTGAATCAGATCTACACCTTGAAAGGCAGTGGCCCACAACAGGCGGCAGCTATCCAAACCAGCCAACGATCTGATGGGCTTCGTCCACCAAGAAAGAGGTATAGAGAAAGAGAGAAATGACTACAAGCACAAAAAGGGAAGGATGGAGTGAAAGTTATAGCCAGGTTATAGAGGTGAAAGAGAGAGCATGAGAACAAAGGCTGGCCACTGGAAGCCTCTTGCTTTCTTCCATTGTACGGTGCAGTTTTGCATATTGGATAAGTTGTACAAGTATTTTTTGAGACTTGATTCTGCAGGTTGTGGTGTAGGTACAGGGTAGGACTCAGACCGCGTCTTGTGGCTTTTAGAAACTTAGTTGCAAATAGATGACCAAAAATACTGGGGACTGGACTTCAGATGGGTGTATTCCTTTGCATGCCTCCTTTCCTCCGAACAGAGGCCAGATGGCTTGCTAAAGTGGAGACCGACGAAAGAATTTTTTCAAAAAGGAATGGGAAGGAGGGGCAGAAGCAGGTTTATAAGAGACGAGCCGGGGTTTGTAATGTTCATGCAGCCAAAAGCTAGGAAATTAGACAAAAGGAAACTATCAAGAGGTATATTCTCGTGATTACTGAAGCAGACTGCAAAGTTCTTTTTAAGTGAATTATGATTTACTGGATAACAGATATAGAAAGATTTCACCACCATCACCACCTGTAAAACTGCATTGGTTTTTATCAAGTAGCTCCTGTTGAGCCCATCTAGTTGATGAACATTCTTATCAACTAGCAAATATAAATGACTTATGGGGATAATATTTCAATATATAATGACATTGATACATCTCAGATTCTTTTAAGATCTGGGTTATTAAATATTAAATATCAAAGCTGTAAATTATTGTAGCAGCTTTATACAACTAAATTAAATTCAAACAAAACCTAATTTCCTTAATCATTGACTGTAATCCTCCAGGAACATATGCTATTAACTCAGCTACAAATGGCACAGAAATTGTATGACTTCAGTTAAGTTATTTTATATCAAATTCTAATCCAGAGCAGAGTCCTCAGTAAATCTCCTGCAGGGATTTTAATGCTTCTGAAATAATATTGATTCTTTACTGGAGAGCTAATCTTTTTATACTGTATTTTTTCACTCCTTTATCCCTTTCCTTCACACCCTTACTAATCTAGCTAGCACCTTCTACCACATATCACGTTTTCAAAGATTTGGCTTTCCCCACTTTGATTGGCAAGAGTCAGGCTTTCACTTTGGCTAAAGTCAGACTGTTCAGTTTTACACATGAAACAAAAAAAAAAATCTCTCATTCATTTCAACATGTATGCTAATTGCTATTTGTTGCCATCTATCTACAAGACTATCATAATTATTCACAGTTTGCAGTCAAACATTCAGAAAACAAAACAATTTCCTCCTCTTCAACAGCCCTATTGGAAGGAAAATTAAGTAGATTTAATTTAAGCAAGAAACTTCCTCAGAGACTCAAGACAATGATCAGATAATAAATAAACTTGAGAGTCCTAGGAGGTGAGACTCGGAGAAACCTCCAGAGAACTTCTAGTCAGCCCTCTGCCCCACAGCGTGATCAGCTAAACTGCTGTCATTCCTAACAGAAGTTTCCCTAATCTGTGCATAAAAGCTTAGAACAGTGGAGATTTGACATCTCTCTTCACAATCTATTTCAGTGCTTCACTGTCCTTCCTAGCAAGATACATCTCCAGACACCTGATCAGCATTTTTCTTGCTGTTTAAGCTTTTTACTTCCTTCCCGATGCTTTGGGATGGGGAAACAGGCTATTCCCAGCCTCCCTGCAACAGGTTCCTGAACACTTGGCCACTTCCATCTCTCCCCAGTTTTCTCTTATTTAGACTGAAACACAGCAGCCCCTTTTTCTTTCCTCAGCAGTCTTGGTCATCTCTTGGACACACTATCCCGACAGTTTTCTCTTGGAAATGCATCACATGAACCAGGGTAGTTTAGCTGAGGTCTTTTCCAGCAGCAAGGAAGGCAGAAGTAATAGCTCGCATCTGGCAGGTTGCAGGCCTGTTCATACATCCTACTGTGCCGCCTTCATAGCGGAACAACATTGCTGACTCACACTGAATTTATAACCCATTCTCATCCCCAGTCTCTTTCAGCTACTTGTTTAATGCCCTATAATTACTTCTTAATGAATATTGTAAATCAAATGTTTGACATCTCTTGAGCTGAAGATGGCAAATAGCCATTACCCCCAAATTGTAAGTCAGCAAGAGAAGTAAATTCTGAGACAAAGTCCTTTGTTCAGAGGTTCCCCCCAAAAAAAACCCACTGCTCATGATCACCAAAACCCTCAGAACTTCTGTACCGGAATTCCTCCTCACAGGATTTCCAACCCCTACACCTCTATCCAAACTGGAGTCTTCCAGGTGCATGAACAGGGGTCTTTTGATTCTAGAAGCACTGCAGCCTAACAAGGATGTCACTTTTGCAACCGTTTATGCAATTTATTCACTTCCTACTGTAGAAACACTCTTGCACTTCTCCACTGGATTCTCCCTCATTGACCAAAAGCAGGGCAGACTTCATCTAGGCCCTTCCCAAGTGCAGGACAGCAGACACTTGGCAGGTTTCAGTTCTGTGCCAGCGTGACCATTCATTTCACAACAGCATGGTACTGCTGACTTGCATTCAGCTTGTAATTCATCCCCAACCCTCATTTCTTCTTGGGAACTGATGCACTCTGAAATTTCTAACAGTTAGGGGGTTTGTTTAGTGAAATCAGCATACTGACTCAGCCTAAAAGCAGAAATTAGACAAATGCATACACAAAGACTCTGTGGCACAGCTTTTTTCAAATGCCAGACAACTCAACCAGTGACCTGCAGAAGGGTCCTGCAGATTTCCCAAATGCATCAGGCATGCTGCAATCAGCTATTACATGGAAGAAACATGCAGCAGCTTTTGCCAAGGTATCTTGGATGAAAATCTTACATGCCACCACGTTTTCACACCTTTGTGTCCAGATTTGCAAGAGTATGGCAGCTCACCTGGAAGCATCTAACTCTCAAAGGTTCCCAGATACAGACAGTTCTCAGCATCCACACGGACAGTTTCCAGACAGAAGAAAAAAAAAAACAAAACACACACCATATCGCTAGCAGAGTGCTCTGTACACACGCGAGTCTTGCTTTGAGCTTGGATCCAACCAACCACATGCATAAACCATCTGCCTCGCGCTCCAGGTCAATTTTCTTTAGAGACTAAAAAGTCTCATCTCTACTGGTATAGCCATTTTTGGTCAGAGCAAAGGTCCATCTATTCCACTATCTGCCTCCAACAATAGACCTAACTCCATGCTCAGAGAAAGAGTACAAGAACAAGGTAAACACAAAGTTTCTCTCCCAAGTACTCACCAGCCCATGATCAATTAGCCTAACAACTGTAAGTTGCAAATTAGTAGAAACTGTGAAAAGAATTGAATTAGTGGAACAGTGGTATGTATAATGCCATGAGGAAAAACCCCACTAATTCTATAAGCTTTTGTGTAGGAGTCGGTGCTGTCCCATGCTACAGTGTACATCTGTACTCACGAGTTCACTGCAAAGGACTCCACAGAGTTCATCGGCTCCTCCTGTACAGCCTTATTGCTCCCTGAGGGCCTCTGCGCCACCTGATCATCCACTGACCCAACAATTCCCTGGCAGACTTCCTGTTCATGGTGTGTTTGAACAGATCACAGACATTTTAGTTAAGCTTTTTGCCAATTGTCCCTCACGCTCCCTTCAGCCAGCATTATCAAGTTTGTACATTTAACTTGCCAGCGTTTATCAACTTTTCAGTTTTCTTCATCTGGACACAGCTTCAGCTTTTTGAAAGATGTCATCTTGCTCCTGCAATCTCACCCTGCCAATGCTGGCTTCTTTTCACTCAAGTTTTTCTTGATACAGTTCTTTTCTCTGCACTTCTCATGCGATTTACTGAAGCAATGTCCGTACTCCTTGCAAAGAGTTAGGTCCTCCACCTGTCTTTCAACATGCTTCCTGATCTGCATCTAGTTTTCGTTTTTGAAGTTGAGCACAATGACGGTAGAGAACTCTGGCTTCTCTTACTCCTGTGAGGATGCTGAGTCTAAGTACATAAGGTCACCATTTCAGGGGAGCTCTTCAGCTGTTACCTTCTACGTCATACTCTGTGAACCACTCAGGATTAAAGTCAAGCATTGCCCTCACAGACTCCTGAACCAGCTGCTCCACCAAACAGCCACTAAGACATCTAAAAAAATGTACTCTGACAAGTCTGGATGTAATTTTTGCCTCTTCTAGACTGAATAACTAAAGTCATCCTGACCTACTTACTTCCTCCCTCTACTTAGCCTGTTGTGTTGCCATCATGGCCCACTGGTCGGCTAAGCAGAGTCAATATCTATTCTTCCTACTAAAGTTTGGGACTTCCACCAATGCGAAGCCTGGATTGTTCATTGATGAGATTGCTTTGTTACGCAGTTCAGCTCCGAAGTGTCTTTAACATGCAGAACTTACTAGTAAAGCTCACCGCATCCTTCCTGAATACACAGTATCATGGGAATGTCCCACTGACCATCATCTTTCCAAGTTTATGACGTCTGCGCTGTTAGGATCTCCGTGCACAATCAGGCATACCAGCTCCCCCATGTCATTTCTTAGACATCAAGCACTCTCACAGAGGAGTATCTTGTTTAAACAATCTCTCAGTTCTGTCTGTTCCCTGTTTCCTCTTCAACCAGGTTTGACCTTAACACCCACGGAAGGGCTGTGAATCAACAGCACTCAAGGCACGATATGGCAGGGTGGCTGTTGGCAAGGGATTATCAGCAGTAGGCCCTCGACTTGAATTAATTTTCCTCTGAGCATGAGGAACTTCATTTTGTTGCTTCAAAAAGGCACGCCGCACAGTCCATTTATTTACTCAGGCATTTCCCGAGTGATCTATACTGTGGAATGGCCTTTTGCTTTTCTTTTTCTCTGGGCAAGGTTATTTTTAAGTAGTCTTCTCCCCCCACCCCCAAGGATATCAGCTTGCCAGCTTCAGCACTTCGTAGAGGAAGAGGCTTGGTTCTGCAGCGAGGAAAACTTGGATCTTAGCAATGGAGAAAAAATATCTTACAAAGTTCACAACTCCTAGAAGAATATTTTCTTGTGTTTAAAGTAGAATAGGATATTTAAAATTAAATCAGCTAGGAAGTTGGGACCTTCGGAGTGCCACAGTAGGTTACATAAACTTGATTCTCCGTTTGTATTTTATAATGACATATCTCTTTTTAAGTGCTTTGGCAGTAAATGAACTCAAAACCGGAGCCACACAGTGACAATTTTGGTCAAGAGGAAATTTCTCTTTGATTACCCAAGTGTAAATTCAAATAAAATTTATAATCACTATGAGAAATGTCAAAGCAATTTTTAAACATACTCTGCACATTGTAAGTGGTTGCCACAGATGATACTAACGGTCACTCTAGAGATAACTGACCTAACAGTCAGACTTTTGTGTGGGTTTTTTTGTCTATGTCCCTCTTGGCCTATCCAGTAACATTAGCGTTCGCCCAGATTTCAGCCTGATTTCTGGAGTTCCTCACTGGGGCTGCTTCTTGGTCCCGAGGCGGGGTGTAAATTATTCAATATAGTGTTTTGACTAAATTTCAGTCCTGGTTAGCTTTTCTAACTTCTGTTGCTTTTTAACCCTGTTACACATAGGGATTGCAATACTGAACTAAGTACACAGTTTCTGCTTTCTGTAGCGTGATGTTAAATGAACAGTATTAAAAGCTCCCAAATATGAAATATATCTCTCCGGGGGAGAGGAGAGAAAAGAGGGTTTTGCAGTCTCAGTAACACAGCGGAGCTTTTAGCAAGGAAGATTCAGATTAGCAATGCTTCTTTGCTAGAAATCCGCACGCCGAGAGCGGCAAGTGGGGCTAGCAGAGCGATGGTAACTGTGGGAGAAGCCTCCCTGCCATCAGTCATTAGGCGGGTGATAGAGCACGGATGGAGAGAAACCCTTCACACCCCTGTCCTAGCGCGGTCAGAGCCCTACCGAGCATTGCAAATCACTGCAGCCAAGAAGCATGATTTCCACCCCCCCCTTACGCTTAAAAAGTTCTCAGGAAGTCTGGGGGAGGGGCAATGCAGTTTCTTTTTTGTTATAATGGGCCCCTTTGTGGAGATGGAAGAGGTGACGAGGTCTGCGTGCCTGTGGTGCGCAGGCTTCCCAGTGACTTCCCGGCTAACCACCCAGGGCCCCGAAGAGCGGTGGGCCCCCGCAGCGTGGGGAGAAGGGAGGGGGCTGCTCCAGGATGGAGCTGATGGTGCTGCTCAATGCTCTGGTTACTCGCCTGCTCTTTGTGTTGCACTCGCTCATCGGGGTCTGGAGAGTGACTGCAGCGAAGAAAGAACCCAAGTACTGGCTGCTGGCCCTGCTCAATCTTCTCCTGTGCCTGGAGACGGGGCTAACCCTCAAGTTTAAGCAAGGCAGAGGCTACAAATGGTGAGCATACCCCACCGGCTCCGACGGAGCCCCTCCTGCTTCTTTGCATGTACTTTGCTGGAGATGCAAGGCTGCCTTCTGCGGCCGCTGCCCAAGAGCACTGCTGCCTGGCTTCGCTGCTGCCAGGTTTTCAGGGGACTGTGTTTTCTCCCCGCTGCAGCTGGGGGGGGTGGAAAGCTGGTAAAAGCCCTGGCTAGTCCATGGCCAAAGCCAGCAGGCTTTCAGGAGGGGCAGTTTCGCGGCAGACTGCTTGGGAGCCACTCTCCGTACAGTTCTCTGTCTGTATCCATACTAACAGCCGAAAAACGGGGGAAATGTAGCTGCAGGCATGAGGTCCATGCTCTAGAGCTGCCAACCCAGAGGGCTGGGGTAGCAGGCGGCATGCACTCCCTCAGTGTCACTGGGCACCTCCTAACGAGTAAGGTGTCAGGGACAAGATGCATGAGGTGCAGAAGAGAGCTGTGGGTCTCACACAGGCTACTCCGTGCAGCTACCTGACATCTCTTACCCAATCCTGCCATGCCCTGGCTTGCACCTCCTGCCCTGGGGCGTACTCCTTGTCCCTGCTACTTGCAACACTGCTAACTCCACGCTAGTGCATGGAGCAAAACTTAGTGACAAATAAAAGATGGGCAGCAACCACTCGTGCAAAACGACAGGAGTGACTTAAATATTTGGATTTGAATTTGAGAGGCTATTCCAGAGGGAAACTTTCATGCATGAAAGGCTGCCTGAGAAATGAACGAAAGAAGAGTTAGTCATAGCAGAGTTTGCCCAAGCACATGGGTTTTTACATGCATCTGAAGAATTACTGCAGTCATGTACAGCTCATCAGTGCTCAGTCAGCCAAAACAAATGCTCTGTGAAAAGGAAGTGGTCACGTAACTAATTGTCAAGACTTCATTAGGACCTTTTATTTTTAAAACTCAAACTGCAGGCAGGCCCAGAGACAAATCCGGGACAAAAAAAGCCCCAAAGTATTTCAATGATCTTAAATTCCTGCCCATTACAACCTGTGAAACTCATTAGAACAGAAATAGTGTTGTGTGACAATTCACACAAGTGTTCCATGCTCTAAATTGGAGTGTAATAAAAGCAGCGATAAAGTCTGGGACACAAGAAAATTTAACAACAGCAGAGCTCCAAATGCAGAGTTATGAGGCAGAGCAAGCAGACCACATTCACTGGGGAAAAGAGGCAGCAGCAGAGACTTCATGAAGAAACACTTCCTACAACAGGCTTTTGGAAAATCCAAAGAAAAACAGATACAGAAAGCAGATCCATTTTAGATTAATACCTGTGCTAGAAGACTGGGCTAAATTTAGCTAGAAGGAAATTTTGAAACTGGATGTGGTCCAGCACTTCAAGAAGCACAGTTAAGTACTTTATAGGTACGAACAGTAGACAAATGGCAGCATCTATTTGTGTCTGGATAACTTTCTGCTCTGGTGGAAAACACTTACATTCAGAATAAGCAGTATCATCTGCATTTATAGAAACACCTCCATAGACAATCACTGATCCAGGCAATGGGCAGCCCGTGCCACAGAACTCTCCTGCCTCCAAAAGCCTCATATTCTCTCCATTCATTATTGACGGAAGACTGTTACTTATTACACCAGCACATGAAATTAAATGGCATGTGGAAAAAAAGTATTATTGTGGGCCTGGCCATGTAATATTTCCTCTAGACTGATCCTTGTGAAAGAAAGGCAAGGTTAAAGCCCCTGAAGTCTCCTGGCCTGATCTGGTATTGTTAGCTCAGTATTGCTAACCTGCCAGCTGGATGGATTTTTATGTGCTCAAATCCTACAGGAAATACTGTAAAATATGTTAGCTCTCTCATTCAAATGAGAGGTATGCTCTCTTCAAAAATAGCCAGGCTAAAACCCCATAGAATCACTAACTTGGGGGGGGGGGGGCAGGGGGGAGGAAAACAATGAAAATCCCACCACCAAAATGAACACCACCACCTCCTCACCCCCACAAAAAAAAAAAAGGTCACACAAAACAAACACCCAAACAAAAAGACCCAAAAAGACTATCTTATTTAGGGGGGATTGATTGAAACATTTCATAGCAGCTCAGCAACCCAGCCAGTTTTCCTGAGCAGCAGGGTTTCTCTCTTTTCCTCTATACTTAACCTCCACTGGAAAAGTCATGATTACAAAAACAGAGGTACACTCCTGATAGGAACAAACAAAAATAAATACAAAAAACTTGTGACCAAAACGTTGCTGCAGGTACATACTTAAAAGCAATTTAAATTCAATGCGGAATGTGCCAATGACAGGACAGAGGGAATCAGGCAAGTAGCTGGAGTTTGACTCCACTGCAGTGTCCTGAGCCAGTACAAATGTAAAGGAAAGCTTGTGGTGCGTCCCAGCAGCACTGCAGCAATGCTCACTCCATACTGTGGCACAGCTACATGGAACATTAGTGGCATCAGACCTCATTCCTACTTCAAAAGGGTAAGAATTGATAAACCACCGCCACAGTGGATCAAGCCCAAAACTGTTATGTGTTTCATAAGAAAACATCAGCAACCCTCACAAGAATCAATGCTTGTGGAAGGGGTGGTGAAACCTCTCTATACTTCTGAATAAACTCAGCTCAAGAAGCTGAAGATAATAAAGCTTCACAAGTTATACAGAGGACTGGCAAGGAGAGAAGAACTAGAGACAGAAACCCTAAAGAATTATACATTTCTCAGCACAAGGGGAGAAAGAAGGCAAATACCAATTCCAAAAAACCATTTAATTTTCGCTGGAAAAACCCC
>Ga0181612_174451_pt1 | contig 11146 bp, 5 predicted proteins | sample HoacroProtozoa21_FD_119630 | JGI IMG/M metagenome (GOLD analysis project Ga0181612, IMG submission 119630) | Hoatzin crop microbial communities from Cojedes, Venezuel. Combined Assembly of Gp0051906, Gp0051904, Gp0051908 | reverse complement strand
CGAGTACAGCCACGCCATGGGCAACTCGTCGGGCGGATTCAAGGAGTATTGGGACTTGGTGCGCAAGCATCCATCCTATCAAGGAGGATTCATCTGGGACTTCGCCGACCAGGCTCTCCACAAGGGCGACATAAATGCCTACGGAGGCGACTACAACACCACCGACCCGAGCGACAACAACTTCAACTGCAACGGACTGGTGAGCCAAGACCGCGTGCCATCGCCGCAGATCTACGAGGTGGGCTATCAGTATCAGAACATCTGGACCGAACCTGTTGACCTGAAACAAGGAACAATCAGAATAAAGAACGAAAACTTCTTCAAGAACCTTGCAAACGTGGAGCTCTACTGGCGCGTGGAGAACGACGGACGCCTCGTGAAGCATGGACTGATGAACGATCTGGAAGTGGAGCCGCAAAAGACGGCCGACCTGAAAATCTTCGGCTATCCCGACACCATCGCGCGAATGAAGGGCGAGGTGTTCCTCAACGTGGAATACCGCACGATGAGCGACGACGGACTGCTGCCTAAAGGCTCAGTCATCGCCCACCAGCAGCTTCAGGTGAATGAGCCAGGCAATGCCGGCGTTCTTCGCATAATACCTTTGGGCCACCAACAGACGATGGAGAAGATAAAGGCCAAGTCGAAGGGCGGCCAGCTCTCGCTGAAGTGCAAGAATTTCACGGCCGTGTTCGACGAGCAGACGGGCCTGCTGAAAGAGTATAAGCGCGGCGGACAGACCATTCTAAGCGGCGGTCGGACGCTGAAGCCCAACTTCTGGCGAGCTGTCACCGACAACGACATGGGTGCCGGAGTGCCCAAGAAAGCGGCCATTTGGCGCAACCCGACGATGAACCTGAAAGACCTGTCGGCAAAGAAAAACGAAGTTACGGCCACCTACGACATGCCCGACGCCAAGGCCACTCTGACGATGACCTACACCTTCGGCGACGACGGCAAGATGATGGTCAACATGCAGATGAAGACCAAAGTAAGCGACATGCCCGACCTGCCCCGCTTCGGAGTGGTGATGCAGCTGCCCTACGACCAAGACAAGGCCACCTACTACGGACTAGGCCCGATAGAGAACTACAGCGACCGTTGCAGCGCGCAGCGCGTCGGAATATTCGACACGTCGGCCGACAAGATGTTCTATCCCTACGCACGTCCGCAGGAGACTGGCACCCACACCGGCATACGCTGGTGGAAACAGAATGGTGCATTCACCGTGAGCGGCTCGCAGTTGCTCAGCATGTCGGCCCTGCACTACGATATCGACGAACTCGACGAGGGCGACGAGAAGCACCAGCGCCACCCGCAACAGCTGAAGAAGTCGAAATACACCAATCTCTACATCGACCAGGCACAAGCAGGCGTCGGCGGCATCAACAGTTGGAACGAGGATGGCCTCGCCCTGCCCCAATATCGTCTGAAATACGGCAACCGCAGCTTCGCCTTCGTGATTGAGTGAGTACTTTAAACTTTAAGCATTAAACTTTAAACTGTGGAGCTTCGCCTTGTTTGCACGCCACAGTCAGAAAGAACAGTTTTGATGCTTAAAGTTTAAAGTTTAAAGTATAAAGTTTAACGTTTTGAAAATAACCGTTCTACAGACCGACACAGCATGGGCCAATCCGCAGGAAAACCACCGGCGGATTGACTCAATGCTCGGTCAGGCCGACGCACAGCCCGACCTGATTGTGCTGCCCGAAATGTTCTCCACCGGCTTTGCCGTAGAGCCAGAAGGCATCGCCGAAACCAGTTCGCAGCCCACTCTCGGATGGATGCAGCAGACAGCCCGACGCCTCGACTGCGCAGTGGCAGGAAGCGTGGCCACGAAAGAGGGCGGTGACTATCGCAACCGCCTCTTCTTCGTGCGCCCCGACGGCAGCGCCGTCCACTACGACAAGCGCCATCTCTTCACCTACGGCGGCGAGAGCAAGCACTACGTGGCCGGCACCAGCCGCCAGACAGCAGAGTGGCGCGGCTGGAGAATACTCCTGCAAGTGTGCTACGACCTGCGCTTCCCCGTCTTCAGCCGAAATCGCGGCGACTACGACCTTATAATCTATTCGGCCAACTGGCCCGCAAGCCGAATAGCCGTCTGGCAGACGCTCCTTCGCGCCCGCGCCATAGAAAACCAATGCTACGTGGCAGGCATCAACCGAGTGGGCAGCGACCCACAGTGCCACTATCCAGGACAATCGCTCATCATCGACCCTCGCGGAAACGCCATCGCCGAAGCCGCCGATGCTCCCGCCGCTCTGACTGCCACCCTCAGTCTGGAGTCGCTAAACGCCTTCCGACAGAAATTCCCCGTACTTGAAGACGCAGACGACTTTTCGCTCTAGACTAAAATACCTACTTTAAGGTATTGCCCAAGCGGGCGGAAAGGACTACCTTTGCACCCAAATATTTCATGTTTATGAACATTTTCGATAAGCCATGCGCAGATGACAAGCTTGATTGGACTATGCCGTGGCGAGAAAAGAGGGGATATAAATCCAACATTTTCGATAAGCCATGCGCAGAGGACAAGCTTGATTGGACTATGCCGTGGCGAGAAAAGGGGGAATATAAATCCAACAATAAGGTCCTACAGGGAAGCTGGCGGGCCACTTTGGCTGCAATGCTCGCGCTATGCCTGCTTCCCGTTTTTGCTTGGGGACAAACCACAGCAGGACGCATCACCGGAAAAGTAACCGATGAAAAGGGACTGGCCATAGAAGCCGCCACCGTGGTGCTCAACAACTCACTCTCAGCCCTTACCGACAAGGAGGGCCACTTCACTATGGCGGGCGTCAAGGCCGGCCAATACCAATATCTTGTCCGCTGCATCGGCTATGAGGAGCAGCGGGGAAGCATCGTGGCCAGCAGCGCCACCACCACACTCAACATCCGCCTGAAGCAGTCGTCGCTGCAGCTCGGCGAAGTAACCGTAACAGCCAAGCAGCAGGCCATGGGCTCGCGCTCGGTGATAGGACAAGACGCCGTGAGACACATTCAGCCGAAAAGCGTGGCCGACATACTCCAACTGCTGCCAGGCGCGCTGACCGTCAACCCGACGCTCAACGACCTCGCTCAGGCCAACATCCGCGAGATAGGAAGCAACGACAACAACGCCATGGGCACAGCCGTGATACTTGACGGCACACCGCTGAGCAACGACGCCAACATGCAGGTGCTCTCGATGGTAAAGAGCGGCACAGCCTCGAGCAGCTCGTCCGACGGCATGAGCCAGCAGACTACCGCCGGACGAGGCGTTGACCTGCGCACCGTCTCGGCCGACAATATTGAGAGCGTCGAAGTGATACGCGGCATACCGTCGGTGGAATACGGCAACCTCACGTCGGGCGTGGTCATCGTCAAGACAAAGACCGGACAGACACCTTGGGAGATGAAGTTCAAGACCGACGCCTTCTCAAAGCTCGCCTACGCCGGCAAGGGCTTCCGGCTGAAAGGCGGCGGCACCATGAACGCCGGCATAGACTGGAGCCAAAGCTACGGCGACACACGAATGCACTACAAGGGCTACGAGCGAATCACAGCAACACTGGGCTACAGCAACGTCTGGGGCACACAGAGCGGCCATCCGCTGACGCTCAACGTGAACGCATCGCTCTACAACAACGTGAACACGCTGAAGCACGACCCGCAGATGGAAGAGACGCGAGTGAAATATCGCAACACCAAGCGGGGCTTGCGCCTCGCCGCCCACGGCAACTGGCAGGCCGGACGCTCGTGGCTCACCGCCCTCGACTACGACGTGGCCCTGCAAGCGTCGAGAGCCTTAGACTGGCACAGCGACTACGTGTTCAATCCCGACGGAGTGGTGACCAACACGCGCGAGAGCGGGCTGCACGAGGCACGAATACTCAACCAAGCCTACCGCACGGAGTATGAGATAGAGAACGCGCCCATCAACCTCTTCGCCCAACTGAAGGGCAACCGCTATTTCCAATTCACGGGTGCGGGCTACACCAACCTGCGTGCCGGACTGGAATACCGTCTCGACGGCAACCACGGCAAGGGCCTCACCTACGACGAACTCACGCCCCCGCAGGCCATGAGCGCACAGACCCTGCGCCCACGCTCCTACAAGGACATTCCCACCCTGCACCAGCTCTCCGCCTTCGTGGAAGACGCAAGTCTCATAGCCATCGGAGCCACATCGCTGCGACTGACCGCAGGAGCCAGAATGAGCACACTATTATTAAATAAGGAGAAGTCGCGCCGCTCGTCGATTACCGTGCTGGAACCACGAGTGAACGCCGAGTTCACCTTCCTGAGCAAGAAAAACAACTCGCTGATAGACAAACTGAGCCTGAGCGGCGGCATCGGCATAAGCAACAAAATGCCCCCACTGCTCTACCTCTATCCCGACGCCGCCTATTTCGACAACGTGAGCCTCAACCGCGTGGGCGAGGGCGAGAACTCGCGGCTCGGACTGATAACCACCAAAGTGGTGAACCAGACACAAAACCCAGACCTGAAACCCGCCAACAGCCTGAAATGGGAGTTGGGACTGAACGCCCGCATAGGCAAGATGAGCGGCTACGTAACATTCTTCCATGAGCGCCACCGCGACGAGTTCGGACTGCTCAGCCAGCCCGTATGGCTCGACTACACGAGGTTTGAAGTGCCGTCAAATTCAACCAACTATGCCTTCGACGGCACCGACGTGAGCTACATCGCCGCCGACGGCACAAAGGGCATAGCCGGCAAGACCCAGAATACAGAAATCTACACATGGTCGATGCCCGCCAACCGCACGCGCACCGAGAAATACGGCATAGAATACTCGTGGAACTTCGGCAAACTGAAGGCCATCGAGACCTCGTTTGTGGTCGATGGAGCATGGTTTCACATCAAGCGACAGAACGAAAAAGACTATTTCAGCCTCGTTGACAAAGACTATCCCTACGTCTGCCTCATGCCGGCCGGCGGCGGCAGCATCAGCGACCGCGTGAACACCAACCTGCGGCTCGTTACCCACATTCCGCAACTGAAGATGGTGTTCACCACCACGCTGCAAGTGGTGTGGTATGAAAGCGACCGCTCCATCTATCAAGACGCCAACGGCAACAACGTCTATATGCTCTCGGCCGACGGCACGCGCTACGTGGTCAACCCGATAGGCTTCTACGACCGCACCGGCACATACAGCACGTGGGCCAGCGGCATGGAGAGCGACATTGAGATGAGCAGAATGGTTGACCGCTACTTTCTCTACTCGTTCCGCAGCGACCACGTGAAGCCTTGGGCTATGCTCAATTTCCGGCTGACGAAAGAGTTCGGGCGCACGGCCGAACTGTCTTTCTTGGCCAACAACTTCCTGAACATGAAGAAGTATCACATCGACGAGAACACGCAAGGCAAGTCGCAAATCTATCCCGACATGTACTGCGGCGCCGAACTGAAGCTCAAGTTTTAGATTCTTCGTTATTATCTAAAGTATAAAGTTTAATGTTTAAAGTAAAAAGCAAAATGTTCAAAGTATCAAATTTAAAGGTAAAAGTATCAATGCTTCTGCTGGCCGCTATGGTTTCCTTCGGCTTGACAAGTTGCAGCAGCGACGACAACAAAGTGCCGAGCTATCCTGTGAAGATTCAGCTCCAACTGAAAGATAATCTGACTTTCTCCGATATCACCGACCTGAAGGTGGTTCTGAAAGGCGACAAAGGCACCGCCGACACAATCTGGATGACCGCCGACACCATAACCAAGACCCTTGTTGAGGGACAATATGAGGCAGTGGTAAGCGGAAAGGTGAATAATGGCACCAAAGCCAACGTGAGCGGCGCAAGCAACTTCGACGTCTATTCAGCCAAGACAGCACCTATTACGGTGAACAAGATAAGCAGCTCGCCACTCATCTTCAAGGCAATCTACACCACTGGCGGAGCCCAATACTACATGAAGGACAGCTACTTCGAGATTGTGAACAACTCCGACGAGGTGCAGTATCTTGACGGACTCATTCTCTCGTCGCCTATGGGCAACCAGACTTCGGCCAACGCTTGGCAGGCCATCGGCAAGACAGACCTCTATAGTTGCGGACAGGGCACAGTGCTGATGTTCCCCGGCAGCGGCAAAGAACATCCCCTGAACCCAGGCGAAAGCGTGCTGATTGCCAACGATGCCGCCAACCACAAGCTTCTGGCCGATTCACTAAAAAAGGAAGGTGCAAGCTTGAGTCCCGACCTCTCTAAAGCCGACTGGGAAGTATATCTTAGCTATGTCGCATCAGAAGTTGACTATTCTGCACCGAACTTGGAGGTTGTCTTCAAAAACAACCAATATATGGCCGCCTTTGGTCTTGGTGTGATGGGACGCGGCTACGTGCTGGCCCGTCTGCCTGAAGGTATGAAAGTGGATCAGTGGACGTCAGACTCCACATACGTGATGACCACTCCTGGCACCACTTCGGACATGCTGTTCCTCTGCATTCCAAGCAAGTGGGTGCTCGACGCAGTGGAGATTGTTGACCCGTCGAAGACCAACACCTACAACATCTTCTTGCCTGAAGACGATGCAAAACCAGTGAAGGGCAGCGAGATGTACACCGGCAAGTGCGTGCGCCGAAAGGTTATCAGCTATGCCAACGGACGCCCCTACTATAAAGACACCAACAACTCTAGCGAAGACTTCCTCACCAACCAGCCTCTCACGCCCGGCGAAGACCCGAAAGACGTTGATGAATAAGTAAGTTCGTGAGTTTTTAAGTTTATAAGTTCATTTACGATTATGAACCGGAAATTTTTATCACTCGCCATAATCGCATTCGCATACACCGCCCACGCTGCCGAAACCGACAGCGCGGGCATTGTGCGAGTGCTGCATCAGGATATAAATTTCCAGCAAAACATGCTCTACGAAAGCAGCAACCCTTCACGTCTGGCCTTCAACAGCGTAAAATCGGTGCTCACGGCTTCGCTCAGCGGGTGCATCACCCGAGGCGACTACCATGCCGTAGATGTATCGGGCAAGCACAACGACTTCGGCGTCAACATTGCCGGAATGAAGCAGGTGGGACGTTTCAGCGTGGAGGGACACATCGCCTATCTGAACAGCAAGGACTATGACCACCGCTTTCGCAGCTCGCTCTTCCTTACGCCTACAAACCCGTTCTTGGTGTGCGACACCGTGCTGAGCGACGTTACCTGCGAGCAGTTCGACTTGGGCGCGTCTGTGGCCTATCCGTTCAACGACCGCTTGACGGGAGGTCTGCAATTGCGCTATCTGACGGGAAACAGCGCCGACCAGACCGACCCTCGACCGAAAATCAACTCCATGCGGTTCACCGCCACGCCAGGCGCCATTTATCGACTGAACGAGCGGCACAAGGTGGGACTGTCGGCCGACGTGGAACTCTATCGGAGCGACATCTCCCACACCAACATCAACCCGCTGGAGCGGCACATATATTTCGTGATGAAAGGTATGGGCGACAATGTTACCTTCACCACCTCCGACATGAGCAGCTATCCTCGCAACTATCGCGGACTGACGATCGGAGGCAAGGCGCAGTGGCTGACGGAAGGCAGCAAGTGGAGCAATCTGATGGAGGCTGGCGCAGGCCACAACCAAGAGAATGCCGAGGATGGCGGCAGCAGCTACACATATAAGGGCGGCGACTATTCGCTGTTTGTCATCACGCTCGACGACCGTCTGCGGCTGACCCGCTCGTCGGCATGGCAGCACGACATACGGCTGCACGCCTCCTACGAGAGCGACAAAGGAAAATGGTACGACCAGAAGAAACTGGTGGACACCGAGCATGGCAACCTCGCCTACTACGAGACTCTCTCGTCGTCGCAAGTTCAAAATGGCCAACGAATTGGTGCCACGTTAGGATGGCTCGTAAGCCACAAGGAGAGCCAACGCCCCGACTGGGATGCCGGTCTCGACGCCGGATTCCAACACGTGAAGACCAACCACTACGAGGTGTCCACGTCGGTGCAGCAATACAACCTGCTGTCGCTGTCGGCTCACGGAAAGAAACGTTGGAAGGTGGGCAATGGACTGTTGCAGACATCGCTGGAAGCAGGGTTGAAGACCCCGCTCGGCACTCCCGAATACGCTTCGGTGCGCAACAAACTGGCCGCAGAATATGTGGCACCGCTCTTCGAGTATGCCACCGCGAGAAACATCACGTTTGGCGGCAACGCCAGTTGGCATTTTCCGCTGAAAGTAAGAGAAAAGACACTCTGGCCCAGCGTGGGCATCGACATCTGCCACTCACGCTATGCCGGCAACAACAAGCAGACATCCATCTACGACGGCACATCGCTGACGCGGGCCACGTTGCAGCTGGCTGTATGTTTCTGAGTATGAAAAGAACCATATTTACACTTTTGCTTATCGCCTGCGCCACACGCATGGCGGCTAAATTCGGTTTTGCCATCGTAATCGACCCAAAAAGTCTTGGTGAGGCACGCGCCGAAGTGGAGGCCTACGCCAAAGCGGTGGAGCAGGTGAACGACCTGAAAACGTTTATAGTGGAAGACCGCTGGGGCGTGCCAGACTCTATCCGCGCCTGTCTGATGCAGATGCACTCCGAGAAGCAGAACCCCATCTGCGGCGCAGTCTTTATCGGCGACATTCCCGTGGCGATGGTTCGCGACGGGCAACATCTGACGAGTGCTTTCCGCATGGACCAGCGCAGGGAGCGCAAGGAGTCGTCGGTGCCGAGCGACCGCTTCTACGACGACTTCTCGCTGAAGTTCCGCTATCTCGACCGTGACAGCGACGAAGCTCTGTTCTACTATTCGCTCACTCCGCAGTCGGCCCAGCGCATCACGCCCAGCATTTTCTCCGGCCGCATCCGTCCGACCGACTGCGGCGGCACGTCGCGCTACGAGAAGCTTCGGGCCTATCTGCGCAAGGCTACGGCCGCCAAACTTGGCACCAACCGCCTCGACCGAGCTTTCTATTTCACTGGCTCGGGCAGTCTCTCTGAGAGCAAGGCGGGAGCGGTGGACGAGAAGGTGGCGCTTTATGAGCATTTCCCATGGATGGGAACCGAAGGCGGGAGCGTGGAGTATATGGACCACGGGCAGGAGCGATACATCAAGACGCGGCTGATGAACGAGCTGATGCGGCGCGACCTCGACGTGGCCATACTGCATCATCACGGTGACTTCGACACGCAATACCTGAGCCGTCCGGCGGCCAAAGACGCCGACTCTACGGAGCGTGCCCGCGCCGACCTTCATCTGGAAGACTTCGCCGGCTACGGCTTCCGCCCGAACTGCCGTTTCGTGATATTCGACGCCTGCTACAACGGGTCGTTCCAACGCGCTGACTGCATTGCCAACGAATATATCTTCGGCGGCGGCGAGACGGTGTGCTGCGTGGGAGGAACGGTAAACGTGGTGCAGGACAAGCAGTACGACAAGATGCTCGGCCTGCTCGGCATGGGCGTGGAGGCGGGATGGGTGAATGCCTTTTCGCGCTTTCTGGAGTCTCACGTCATCGGCGACCCTACGTTCACATTCACTCCCTCGACCGACGCCGGACGACTGGGCGACGTGGTGGCCGAGGCTCAGCGCAGCGGACTGACGAAAAAGGAGTATCGCCGACTGATGAAAAGCTCGGTGGCCGACGTTCAGGTGCTGGCGATGGAGCTTGGGGCGGAGAGCGGCGTCTGCTCGCGTCAGGATTTGCTGCGGCTGATGAAGAGCCCTGTGGGCATAGTGAGGATGCAGGCACTATCGCTGCTTGCCGAGCTTGGCGGCGACGAGTTCATCGAGGCTGTGAAGTTGGCCTCTGTGGATGCTGCGGAGATGGTGCAGCGGTTTTCTGCCGTCTATATGCGCTGGAGCGGCGACGAGCGTCTGGCTCCGGCGTTGGCGGGTCTGCTGTTGAAGAACAATGCCTCTGAGCGCGTGGCCTTCGACGCTATGCAGGCCGTGCCAAACTTCTCGGCCGATGTGCTGTTGCCGGCCTTCGACAGTCTGGCCGTCGGGCAACTGCGCGTGGCTGGCGACAGCAGCATAGCCGTGAAGCGTCGTCAGGTGGCGAAAAACATTGCCTACTGGAGCAAGGAGGTAGACCAGCTGAAGAGCGATTCGATAAGCGACAAGGAGTTTCGCTTCCTGGCGAGCAGCCTGCGTCTCTATCTGCCGCAATATCGCACGGCCGACGTGCTCAGCCGCATTCGCCGTGAGCCGATTGCCGACCGCAAGGTGCAATTGCTTGAGGCTCTGGGATGGTGGCGCTTCGGGTGCAAGAAGGCCGACGTGGCCGCCCTCGCCCGCGAATTGCAGAACAACGACGGGGAGACTCCCGAAGTGAGGGCCGAAGCAGAAAAGACGTTGCGTAGGTTAGTTCATAAAAAAGATTAAAGCATAATGTTTAAAGTTTCAAGTTTAAAGTTTCAAGTGTTATTGCTGCTGGCCGCTTTCGGGGCTGGCGCTTCGGCAGCCGACAAGAGTCGCGGACTGGCCATCGTGGTTGACCCAGCGTCGCTTCGGCAGGCAAAGAGCGAGATAGATGCCTACGCCAATGCCATAGAGCAACGGCAGGGGCTGAAGACATTTATAGTGGAAGACCGTTGGGGCGTGCCAGACTCTATCCGTGCCTGTCTGGAACGTATGCACCGGCAAAAGGAGCACCCGATAGAGGGAGCAGTGCTCGTGGGCGACATTCCCGTGGCAATGATTCGCGACGCGCAACACCTGACGAGCGCGTTCAAGATGAACCAGACGCAGCCAAGAAAGGAGTCGTCGGTGCCGAGCGACCGCTACTACGACGACTTCGGCATGAAGTTCGACTATATCGACCGCGACAGCGACAACGTATGCTTCTACTACTCTCTGCGTGCCGACAGCCGCCAGCAACTGCGGTCGGACATCTACACTGGGCGCATCCGTCCAACCGACTGCGGAGGCACTTCGCGCTACGAGAAGCTGCGCCGCTATCTGCGCAAGGCGACGGTCGAGAAGATGAAGGACAACAAGGTGGACCAGATACTCTATTTCAGCGGTCACGGATACATCTCGGAATCGATGACCGCCCGCATCGACGAGAAACAGGGTCTCTATGAGCATTTCCCCTGGCTGAAGCAGCAGCAGAACGGCATTGGGTTCATTGACCATTCACAGGAAGACGTAATCAAGTTTCGACTGATGAACGAACTGAT
>Ga0181612_166386_pt1 | contig 11146 bp, 8 predicted proteins | sample HoacroProtozoa21_FD_119630 | JGI IMG/M metagenome (GOLD analysis project Ga0181612, IMG submission 119630) | Hoatzin crop microbial communities from Cojedes, Venezuel. Combined Assembly of Gp0051906, Gp0051904, Gp0051908 | reverse complement strand
TCATCATGATTGGAAACAATTCCCCACAGCTGTTCCTTTCTTTCCTACTATATTCAGTCATCAGTGTTTTTAGTTGCTGCTGCAGCCTAAACTCTGGAATTAGGTACAGGGAGAAGTTCCTAGGAGGTATAAATAAATGTAGGTCTACTGAATTCGATAATCAAAGATCTAGGTAGCTAGTTATTCATTAATTAGATTAGAAATAGCCATTTAGAAGATGAAAGTGGCAAGTTTTAGTCCTGTTTATGTTTGTAATTCCTGGTGATTTCAATACGTTTTATAAGAGTCTGCACTTTGAAGGTTCCACTGCAAATCTGCCTGTGTCTTTAAAATCTAAATCTCTTTGTAAAACTTGTCATAAGGCCATAGATCCATTTTATATCTGCAGAATAGTGGAAAGGTGGGGTTGGAAAGTTTGAGAACTGCGTTGAGAATAGAACATGGCAGAAATGTCAGATGAGATAATTAGAATATGTTCATGCTGGCACAGTCCTCTGATATGTAAATCTGCAAAACAGCATCAAAAATGTACAGAGGGCAATATGACCTATTTAATCTATGGGACAGTATAAGTAGAAGAGCAAATGGGTAGCAAATGGCCATGGTAAGTTAAAAGGTCACACTTCATCAAAGTAGTGACATTCTGAAATAGTCTTCTAATAAAATAAGTCAGGGCAGGAATTCCAAATGTCTTTAGACAGAACCTGAGAAGTGCAGTAAAGGAATAGATAACATGATGTGCTTTTCAAGGGTTGCAAGACTTGGTGATGTGGAAGACTACTTCCAGCCACATATTGCACCATTCAAACATCCATCCATCTGTCTCTTTGTGCTCCTCATTGTCTATTTCTCACTGTGTGAACACAGTGAAAAAGGAGGGGACAGCACATCGCTACCTTCACAAGGTAGAGGAAGAATAATGAATAAAAAATGCAAAACAGTCATGGCCATTGTGTTTAGAGGAATTGATACACTTCCAGAAAGCATTTAAAGAAGAGTGAGAGCCTTAGCTGCAAGATTTTAGTGGAGTAAATTAAGAGTAGACAGGAGAATATAGTTTAGAAAATAATTCCAGAAGGAACAGAAGATGTTGTGGGACAGTGGTTGGTACTGTGAGCGAAAAATATGAACTTAAAAATGTGTGTTGGGAAAACAAGATTTCACTACAGAATTTAATAAATAAATAAACAAACACATAAATAAAATCCTCAGCATCTTACCTTTTAAGTAATACAGATAAATTAATCTCCTCAAAAAGAGCTAAGTTATAAATTCTACTGCAAAGACCCTTGAAATATTTTCTTACTACTTAACAGGAGTGTTCGGGACATTTTGTAGAGATCAATATTGCCTTAAGAAATAGCTTGCAGTAAAGTGCTGCTTTTGTGATGGTCTTGAGTAGATACCCCAGTCTCTTGGCCTTTCACCTGGGTCTTCGCTGACCAAAACTCCTTGTGAAAAGCAGAGCAGCATAACATCTTCTGGATGCCTGTTTCTGCATAACATTGACTTTTACTGAGAAGGCTATCCCAGTAGTAGCTGCCAGATAGCCCTTATTGAAAAATTGGCCTTGTCATATCCCAGTGTAGATATTTGTCACTAAATTAAATTTACATTTCCATTCCACTTTTCTAAAAGTTTTTTTTAAATGTTTCACATTATCATTTCCAGAGGTGCTAAGCTAGACTCTCTTCAAGAAGAGTCTCAACTTACCTTGTTTCACTATTCATTTTTTTTGACAGTCTGTTCAGGGGGACAGTCCAATTTCTGCACTCTTTCGCACTGACAGGTTCAGTTGGGGTCCTAACACTGATTATTAGAAAGAGACAAGTCTTCCCAGAGGCACAAAAAGTAGACTTTTGTTAAAGAAAGCAGTGGGGCAAAATTTTGACATCAATCCCTTACATTTTTGACGAATTCGTAAAGCGGACTTATGGCCTTAAAATTACAGAGTAGAGAGGCACAACTGTAAGTGATTTTATATTTTGTTTAAATACTGATTTATTTTAAATCTTCTTACTCATCAATTTCCCACTGATGTATGGCTCCAAAACTGTGAACTCTGTTGTGAACTGACTCAGAACAGCATGAAGGAAGAAATTCTTTACAATGAGGGTTGTGAAACACTGGAACGGGTTGCCCAGAGAGGTAGTGGAGGCCCCATCCCTGGAAACATTCAAGACCAGGTTGGACAGGGCTCTGAGCAGCCTGATCTAGTTAGTGGTGTCCCTGCTCGCTGCAGGGGGGTTGGACTAGATGACCTCTAGGGGTCCCTTCCAACCCAAAACTTTCTATGATTCTGTGATTCTATGAATGATGTGGTGGTCAAGAAATGTTTAAATAGACACATTTCTTCAAATGGTGAACTGCAGATGTGATTTTGAGGTATTACAGTGCCCATAACATTAAAAATATCTAAGCCAGAAGGAAAAACAGAAGTGAAAAATTGAACATGACAAATAACGAATAAAATCCATGTTCATGATCAGCATTTAAGCCCCCCTGTACTTAACGAGGACCAACACTTAGGACGTGCTACTGGCAGGACAGCTGGTCCTGTGGTTATTCCTGTTAGGCTGTTGCACCTCAGGAGCTGTGCTCTCGGACGCAGCGCTGTTAGGCCTGGTCTGCAGCCGTGTGGTAGCAGAATCAAGTCCAAAATCTGGAGAAATGAAATGCAGTTTTTTGTTTCTTAATCCTAGCAGTGCGTTTTTAAGCAGAGCAAGATCAATGGTGAATTGTGAAGAGAATGAGAGAGTATAATCTGCAAGAAAGCACTTATGCAGTTTTCCTCTACAACACTTACTTTTTAAGTCAAGGATTTTTTAAAAGCTCAGATTTTAATGGAAGTGTGGTTGTAAATGTGCATGCTGCAAATGCAGAAATGTGTTCTGTGCTTTTTCTGCCCCAAGCATGCCTGATCTTTGAGCAATTAATCTGCTCTGAAAATTGAGATTGCCTGTGCACAACATTTTGCCAAGCTAATTATCGGTATTTACAACACAGAGCAAGTGAGTGTAGCTGATGGAGTATGGCAATGGCCATATGGCAGCTAAATTAAGCATAGCTTTAACACACTCTTCCACTCGTTGTCTTTTCTGAAATAATCTTATACACTTCACTCTACGCTGAGGCAGTCATCAGAACTGTACTGATGCTTGTTTTCCAGGTTGTTTGGGACCAGATAAATCACTGTACGCTGAAGCTACGCCAGTCAACGGGGCTGATGGAGTACTGCCTAGAAGTCATCAAAGAAAATGATCCCTCTGGGTTTTTACAGGTATTTTCCTTTCCAACGTTCTGGGGGACAAAACGGAAAGAATTGAAAGCGAAATCTGAAAATGGACTGCTTTGCTAATGAACCTCTTCCACCTCCGAGGCGGGTCCACCCTGACTCCTGTGAGTACTGCCTAGAAGCTCAGGCAGCCTGGTGATCGCAGGAGCGTCCCAGCGAAGGGATGCCTTCCAACAGCAGCACGTTCCCCAAGGTGGGGGGTTAGCAGGCACATCACCTCCCTGACTCCTGGCGTTTTTCCTCTTGCCAGCCCTTCATTCTGGGCTGAAAGAGAGATGCTGTGCGGCTAATGGTAACTTTCTATTTTATTCTCACTTGAGAAACCCAACAGAGGGCCTCACAGAGCTCTCCTGTCCTTTGGAAAGCTCTGTGACTCAGCAGAGTAGTATTTCTCCCCTTTGCTATGCTCTTTCCTATGTGAAAGAGTCCTTTCAACATCTCCCCTGTGAGGAAAGCCAGCCTTAAGGGCTTGTGTGTAGCTTTGCTCCGCTGGTGTGGTTGCACCTGAGAGGGCTACAAGACCTGTCTCGCAGCTGGAGGGTCCAGGTACCCCCTCTTTGCAAAACAGGGCCTGGCCAAAAATTGCCTTGATTTGCAGGATTTTGTTTCTTAGGTGCAAGCAGTGAGAGTGTCTGTTGATGAGATAAAACATAGGAGTTTTATTATCCAATTAATTCTTTTGCCTGGTTAATTCTGTTATTTTGATTAATGATTTTATTTTGCCCCGTTAGTTTTGTTGCCTTATTAATTGCCTAAGAAGAAAGGCACATCAGACACAGTGATCTGCGCGCGGCTGTCGGCTGAACAGGGCACGCTGCGCACGCGAACGCGCGAGTGTCGGGGGGCTGTCACAGCATCCCGAAAAAACAGGAGGAGAATTAGCCAGCTTAAACCCATTAGCAGTCCAGATTGATTGCTACTGTCACGTCTGGTCGCAAGCAAGAGCGGGGAGTGTGTGGTGTATATTAATCTCAAGACCACGCAGCTTTTGGCAGGCTGTCGGTTGGGTACTGCTGGACAAATGAAACCTTCAGCTTACTTCTCCCGTAACCTTTGTGGCTGCGTTCTTTGAAGTCACCTTTTATAAAAGAATACTTTTGTTTTTACCTTTTCCTGGTTTATTTAATGATGCTTTCAAGGCAACCAGCAAACACTGAGGCACAGCATCCCTTAGACCAACTGCTCCTGCAGGCAGGATATTGAAACACCGCCGAGGGATCCAGCATCCCAATAAGCAACCCCAAGGCTGTAGGAAGGCTGCAAGATGCTCCTCCACTTACTGCCCAGACCGATTAGGAGCTGTTGATGCAGGGGCTCAGAGAGAACTGTCTTCCAGTAACAGTAATGAGGAAAGGTATTGGAACTCCTTAAATAAGGAAAAACTCTCTCTTTCCTATGTGAAAGAGTCCTTTCAACATCTCCCCTGTGAGGAAAGCCAGCCTTAAGGGCTTGTGTGTAGCTTTGCTCTGCTGGTGTCTTCTTCTGTCCAGAAGAAAATTCTGCTCCCTGTGACTTAGAGGAATCTCAGTGGGAGGAACTCGAGATATCCAAAAGGCAGCTTTGCTGAACTCGAGGAGGGCAGTTGAGTTCACTGTTTTCCGCAGAGCCAGGATTGCACTTCCAGAAGAGTCTGCTGCGATCATCTTAGTCTGACCTTTGGCCTAATTGTCTGTGGGCTGAGCTAGAGCAAAGCTTTAAAAGTGAAATTCAGTTTGGGTGTAATGACAGAAAATCCATCATATTCTTCGAAAATCTATCGGACAACTTGTCACCCTCACTGCTGGAAATATACACCTTTCTTCCCATGTGATTTTCTTATTCCTTTCGTGATTCATCCACTGAATCACCTCTGCTGAACGGAAGGACCCTCTAACATTTAAGCCTCTCTCTGTGCAACTGCTTTTTAAACAGGAGAGCAAAGCTAGGCTGTGCAGCTCAGAGAGTGCAGAAGTGTACGTGGCGTTCCGAGGCTTGATACGTAACATAATCCTAAAAGCCTTTATAAAGGGCACAAACTGAGGCACAGGAAGTTCCGTCTGAACATGAGGAAGAACTTCTTCCCTCTGAGGGTGACAGAGCACTGGAATAGGCTGCCCAGGGAGGTTGTGGTGTCTCCTTCTCTGGAGATATTCAAGACCTGCCTGGACAAGGTCCTCTGCAGCCTACTCTAGATGACCCTGCTTTGTCAGCATGGTTGGACGATCCCCAGAGGTCCTTCCAACCCCTACCATTCTGTGATTTTGTGATTCTGTTAAAACTGGAGTAAAGTCACAAAGTTTTAATGATCTAGATTCTACTAGACATGGTCTTTGAGGCTATGGCAAAACTGACTTTAAGAGTGCTGAGTGTCATTTATGACTGGGCTTATCATCAGCTAATCAAGTAATAGTAGGAAAAGTGATACAGAGAAGTACAAAACAGAAATAAAGTGGTCAAGGGAGAGCTTTGTTTGGTGGCGATCAAGTGGCAAGCTTTAAAAGATTTTCCAGCTGGAAATATGATTTAGAGTTCAGACTGGTCTACAGATCTGAGCTGAAACAGGAAAGGGTGACAGGTTGTGTTTATAATTTATGGTCATGGAATCACAGAATCATAGAATGGCTTGGGTTGGAAGGACCTTAAAGACCATCTAGTTCCAAGCCCCCTGGCACGAACAGGGACCCCTTCCACTAGACCAGGTTGCTCAAAGCCCTGTCCAACCTGTCCTTGTGTTAGGGCAGAGACCATTGCTAGGACTGAGTTTGGGAATAGGATTTGAGCAAATGGGAACCCAGGGGAACAATTGCAGTACAATAAGGGCTGAGTCTTCCAGGAAAAAAAAAAAAAAAAAGAAAAGAAAAAGAGTCAGGCAACTAAGTATGTCTTAAACCTGAGTAGAAATGAACACATGAACCAGTTAGGATTAGGTTGAGGTCTAACCCATCAGGGACTGATGGAGAGGCATTTGGAATGTGTCTAATAAAATTGCTAAACTGTGGTTAGAGTTAGAGTTAGTGTTGGTGTGGATGCTGGCACTGGGTTTGGCCCATGAGCCAGAAGGGGCTGATAAATGTGTTTGTTCTGATAGCTACAGAGAAGTTTGAGACTGGGCAGACAGAAGCCACTGGCATGGAGGCTGGGGATCTCTCATTAGTGCTTGGACTTGCTTCAGTTGCCACTCTAGCATTATTAAGACTTGATGGAGGATGCTGAGCCGCAGGACTTGAGCCCTTATGGGACTGTTGGGCAAGGTTTAATGTTGTTTTTCAAATTCCCAGATCATTTGACACTATCCAGAATAAAACTTCTAAAATCGATTAGCGACAGATTGGTGTGGACACACTGCAGACTTTGAGTGTGTTTGTGGCTTTTTTGGGTTTTCTTTGATTGGTAATGAAATAATATTCCCCTCAGACTGTATATAAAACTCACTAATTAAATTGAATAAAATAATTATGTGCAATTCGGTGAAAACCCACAACTGAAGTTCACAAATATTCAGCCCATATTTATAAGCTATTAATTTAGAAAATACAATAAAACATAACACACAGAAGTTGAAATAATTTTCCTAAAGAAATAGATACATCTGTTATTTGTGCCTTGTCTTTACTGGTTTTGTAAATTAGTGATCCTCTGGCTGGTTTTCTTGGAAGGGTTATAACTGCTATGCCCTTATTGTGATGATAAACAGAAAGAGAAACAAAATTACATAGTACATCTTTGGTGAATCCTTTGATAATACCAACTAATGTAAAGCCTCAAAAATTCATTATTTTAAGGTATTGCGCATTTCAATGACATTTACCTACTGTATCCACAGGTTTATCAGCTTCTTTACCCACATTTAATACAAAATCAATTGCATATTTTCCATGGATTTTTTATTTACAGAATAAACTAAATATTTTTCTCATTTTCTAATGTCATTTAGGAGGGAGAAAATTGCAGAGAGTACTAAAATTCAAAACCTTACAGTATCATGGGGAACAATCCATCAACCTTTCCTGTCACAGCCTGCATTCCAAACAGCAAGCACTGAAAGAATTCCCACCAGTAACTATTAAACTGGTTCCTCAGTGTACTAGAAGCAGAGAGAAAAAGTGGAGGGTGAAAAGCAGAGGGAAAATCTGAAAAGGAATATCTTTTTGTAGTAGCAACTCATGAATCAAACTTCTAGGCCATCTCTTCCAATTAATCTTGTGAGGTTTCAAAGGCCATAGGGTACTTCGCGTCATGATTTTATTACATGAATATCCTCACTTGCAGACGAAAAGATGGATTGATAAAAATAGATTATAACTTCTTTAATTTTGCTCTAGAGAGATATTGGCCTGAAGTAAACATTGACCTAAAAGTTAATTGACTCAGCTGCCTGAATTTTTAAGAAAGCAGAATTTGGAGCTCAAAAAACAAAGCTAATGAGAATGCAATTCAACGTATACGGTCCTTTTATTTCTTTTCAGCCTTCTATAACTTCATCTGGGACACAGCTTTTCATTTAGCATGTCACGATATTGTCAGATGGCACACTCAGCCTGTCATTGTAGTGTTGATGATAGGGAGATGAAAATGAAATAAGCACAGAAACCAATGCCTCAGAAGGCACAGTCTACCCAGAGATCTTTGTTGTCTTGCTGATAGCACCCTGTCAATTACACTTTTGTTCTCTGAAAAAAGTAGAGATATTCATATGGTTGTCTGAGGGAGGGAGAAGTCCAGTATATGGCATATTATATACATTGTACGGCTGAGGCGGGAATGTTGTCTTTGATTTGGTTGAAATGAAAGCTCATTTAGTGCTGCATACAATAATAAAGTCCACAGAAATCACTGAACAAATATACCATATTTTACAGTAATATCACAAAATCTTGTATTAGCAGTATCAATGTTTAAAATGAGTTTGAGATCGAAAGGAGATGTTCCCTTCAGTTAAAGTTTGAAATGTGCTGAGAAGTGTAAATAGCTCTGCATTGCAGGTGATCAGCTTTGTACCATTCAAAAATCACAATAATTCCATAACTGTTGGTGTAGCATGTGTGTTTGACGTCATTAATGATTACCTGGAGTGAGCCATTGCTATGGAGTTGAATAGTGATCTCAAAGGAAGTAATTCAACAGGAGGGGCAGCGGTTTACTTAAAAATTGGCCGAATACTTTGTGTAAGATTCCTGTCTTTTGATGTTCCCACTAGAAATGAATATTTCAGAGGTAATTGTCTGAACTTCTTTTATAGTGAGGGGAGCAAAATAGACGCTTCTAGATTAGAACTGATCTGATTTTTAGAATAAGATTAATTGTTCCCTACAGGCACGTCTCCAAACGGACTACAGAAGGGATTGACAACTAGACCAGGTGGTGAGATCAAATCTGCCTTAAGTGTTCAGGGCAGCTTAGAAGAGTGCCAGAGATCTGTCCTCCTCCAGATCAGCAGTGGAAAAAGATGTCTCCAGTTATTCAGATTTATAGAAACATCAGTGTAAGACATGACTTCAACTATTTTCTGTTAAGCATAAGGACCAAGGTGAATAAACAGGGTACTAAAGGATGTGAGATTAAAGCTCAGAGGGTGCAGGATACAACTGAGGACAGTGGAGCTCTGCTAATACACAAATATGCTAGGATCTGGCTTGATACCATATAGGCTTAAAAATACAATCTCACCAACCTAACGTTTTGGAGAACATGGAAATTTAATGAACTGAATTGCAGGTTAAAGTCAAAAGTTTTGCTTCGGCTAAACTACAAGAGATTCTTACTACCAAAGGCAGGTGTCTACTTCATAGCAGATGTTTCTGTCTGTTGGTCTATATGTCCTTTATTGTCAGCTCTTATAAAGTGGAACTTATGTGGTAATATTAATCTCATCCTCAAGTAGACATCTAAAATAAGGCATTTACTACCATAGGAGACTACTGTAATCTGATTTTGTCAGATGTCTATAGTTTACACATGACATGAATAGCAGTTAAAGGTAATTCAAGAAAAACACATCAGTATAAAAAGCCCCTTTCATTTATCTGTTAATTTCTTTCAAAATCTCTCTATTCTTACGGGTAAAATATAATTAAATGCATATATAAGCAAGCATTTCTGTGCTCTGTGGGAACATTATTGGCAAGACTGTGACAAAGATCTCCCTTCAGTAATTGTGTGAAATCCCTTACAATCTTGAAGTTGCTCTTTAAAAAGTGAGTCAGAACCTCATCTTCACAAATGAAAAACTCATGGAATTACATATATGTGAAAGAACATTTCACCATTATTTATCACTGTTATATCTAACAATTTGTTTATAGAACACAAAGTAAAATTTCACATAAACACAGTGTTGTATAGTAAAGACAAATATCCAATGAACATCCTTACGGTAGGAGAGAAGACAAATTCAGGCATTACCACAAGCTTCTGCTGACTCAATAGAGATCTGAATCTCATTTTCTCTACCACAGCTATCCATTATTTAGTACTGGTTCACGTCTGTTTGGTACTTATTATTCAGGAACGGGCATTGCTTCTTGAGAATTTTGTGGTGAAGGGAAAGTACACAAACAGGTGAAAAATAGAGAATAGGGAACAGATGTATTGAGCTCTAGTATTAAACTTTTAATATTAGTGCTTTGAATAACATTAATTCCTTTTTAGGCAGCACACTGCAAGCAGAGATATATGAATGATGTTTAATGAGGAATAGGTATGAGTCTCACAGACAAGACCTGGAAGTGGTACCATGAGAAATGTGCTATGTATAAGAGGACAGAGAAATTATGACTGTGGGCAAAAATGACAAATGAACTATGTGGATGAGTACTGGGAGTGGGAGTGTAGAAGAAAATTAAGAAGGAGGATAATGTAGGAAGAATAAAATTACTTAGAGCACTGAAGATAAATACATTTTTATGTCAAGGTGTTAAAATTCTACGAGGTTTTCAGAGACTGTGGTAATGATACCACATAAAGTCACACCATGTGTGACAGAGAACTTCACAATTTTTTTTCACGGCTGTTAGGAGCAAAACGAAAAATGTTTGTACTTAGGATGTTGTACGAAAAAAGCAGTTTTGCCTTCATGATTTTTTTTCTTTTGTTTTCAACTACAGTACACCAAGCCATGTCATTCACACTAGGGCTGCTCCCAAAAGACCACATGAGTGAGAGTTCATCAGTTTTGCCTCGTTTCTCCCTGCACAGTTGTCTAACACTGCAACAGCAGACTTGGCATCCCCAGTCCAGGCCGGTGGCATTCCTCCATATGGCTGCCAGCTACCTAAAGTCCTTGAAGGGGCAAGAGCTGCAATGTAAGTTGAACTGTGTCTCCAATTGCCAGTGTATCTCATTCCCAACTCTTTTCCTCCGCTTTCAGCACTGTATGCTATCATCTGTCAAGTAGTTCATTAATCCTTCTTTGCAGGTCCTTAAAGGGTAAGGTGTGCTGTTTATACTAAGAGGCAATTCACATTTTGTGGAGATAAATTGACCTATGTGCAAAGTAGAATCCTGACTAGGGATAATGTGGGGCCACTGCTGAAGGAGGTGGGTGTCATGGTGAGGGAAGATGCAGAGAAGGCAGAGCTACTGAATGCCTTCTTTGCTTCAGTCTTTACTGCTAAGTTCAGCCCTCAGGCATCCCAGACCCCGGAGGTAAGAGAGAAAGGCTACAGAAAGGAAGACCTTCCCTCGGTTGAACAGAATTGTGTGAGAGATTATTTAAGCAATCTGGACGCACACAAATCCATGGGCCCCAATGGGATGCACCCACGAGTGCTGAGGAAGCTGGTAGATGTCATTGCTGAGCCACTCTCTATCATCTTTGAAAGGTCCTGGAGAAAAGGTGAGGTGTATGAAGACAGGAGAAAAGCCAATGTCACT
>Ga0181612_149638_pt1 | contig 11146 bp, 6 predicted proteins | sample HoacroProtozoa21_FD_119630 | JGI IMG/M metagenome (GOLD analysis project Ga0181612, IMG submission 119630) | Hoatzin crop microbial communities from Cojedes, Venezuel. Combined Assembly of Gp0051906, Gp0051904, Gp0051908 | reverse complement strand
TGGGTCCATCTTAGAGCCAGCTGGCACTGGCTTTATCAGACATGGGGGAAGCTTCTGGCAGCTTCTCACAGAAGCCACCCCTATAGCCCCCCCGGCTACCAAAACCTTGCCATGCAAACCCATAACACTAGTTGTTAGAAGCTTTAAAGCTTTATCTGATCTTGAAATGTAGATAAACACTTCAAGTTTTGCGTGAGATCTCAGTCATATTGTGGAAGTAACAGTTTATGGAGCTCAGCTCTCTGAAATTCACAGGCAAGTTAGCAAGTCATAGAAAATAGAACTGAAAATTATTTCAAAAAGTTATTAGTCCATCTCCACAGAAGCTACTACTTGTTTTAAAACGTGGGTTTGAGGACTAATCTTAGTCCACTTAAAGAAGATTGCATGCAATGTAATTCCTGGAACCCAGGAGAGCAAAGTGCTACGGATGCTAGGCAGTCCTTGTGACAAGGACAGAAGTGTATGTTTGAGAAGGAGAACCCTAAAAGCCTGAAAACTCTGATTTAATGGTATAGGCTGTAGGCTTAAGGAGAGTTAGTGTTGCAAATTGTACCAGGTGTTTGTTTGTGCGTAATTTTCTCCTCTGCAGTGGTAGACTTAAAGGTTGTGATGCAGCATGTGGAAGATGATAGTCTGGACTGGATTTACATAACAAGCTGCTATTAAATTTGGTATTTTGTGATGAAAGACTGAAGAGCTTTAAGTAAAAGCTCTAAGAGGATTGAATCCTGCCTAACAAATTCAGATCTCTGAACCAGCTCACAGGAAATCTTTTCCAGGTGGCTTTGGAGATGTTTATATATTTAAATTATGTTCCCAAAACAGCCAGAGAAGGCTTCCGGGATTGGAGTTCCCCGCTAATCTTTCTCTAAGCTACATGAGTTTATTTTTATATTGAGAATAGAGACTAGAAAACCTTGTCAGAGAGAGAAAAATTATTTTAGATTGCTTAGATGAAATTCCTTTTCTTGTAGAAGACTATGTGCACATGCAATTCATGTGAGGGGACTGCGCTGGAGAGTGGGGGCTGGCAGCTCCCCAGTCACAGAACGGCTTGTGTGCTGGACCAGGTTCAGCAGCAAGTTTCAGCCTTTTGGGACCTCACAGTAAAGCTACTGAAGTTTTCTGAGTGCCATAGCACAAAAGACTGATATTCTTGTGGCCCACACGCCTCAAAAGAAGTTCGTATTGCAGTCTGGATTCAATTTGCTATTTGGCCTACATTTGCATAAAGCACTGTAACAGATTCCAGCTGTGTGAAAATGTCCTCATGTCTGTTCAGAGGCATGTGCCTAGCACTGATCTGAAGCTGATAAAATTAAATACGTCTTCAATGGAAGAAGACCCAGGAGGTTCACTCAGACGTTTTGGTAACAGGTTTGAGAACTGCGTTGTGCCAACATGATGGCTAAGTGTTTCCTTTCAGTGAATGTATTGTTTATTGACGTTTTGGGTATTTGTACTGTAAGTTGAATGACTGTCACCTTTTGCAGATGCTGGTGATGCCACTTATGAATGGCAGTTGATATAATAGTTAGTGAGACCCAACTATCAGTGGTGAATTTATGTTGAGAAAAAAAAAACCCTTATCACAGATGTAAAACATAATGGTTGCTTAGTTGCCAGTGATTTTAGTTGATTGTATTTGTTATATCAGACAACCTGAAGCCTTGCCAAGTTATATGCAAAGTTGCTACTGTAGGGGATTATTACAATACAGAAAACAAGCATCAACAAAATAAGTACAAGGAAAAAATTAAAAAGGAATATGTAAGTCTTGTTTGTGAATTGTTGAAGAACATTTGTATGGACACTGGGTACACCCACAATCAAAATGGAAGACCCTGGAGGACATGGGCCTGCTCTGTATTAATTTAGGAGTGCTGTTTGTGCTATGTGACTTTTTAATAGCTGTAAGGATTTTTCTAGGACTACAATGTATTAATTAAAAGAGGCTGCTGGTGAAAAAAGGCAGGAAACAAAATGTAGTGATCAGATGCTTCTGAGGCAAGCATATCGAAAGTCATTAATAACTAAAATCATAGAATCAAAGAATGCTTTCGGTTGGAAGGGACCTTTAGATGTCATCTAGCCCATCCGCCCTGCAGTGAGCAGGGACATCTTCAACTAGACCAGGTTGCTCAGAGCCCCGTCCAGCCTGGCCTTGAATGTCTCCAGGGATGGGGCATCGACCACCTCTCTGGGCAACCTGGGCCAGTGTATCACCACCCTCATTTTAAAAAATTTCTTCCTTATATGTATCTATAAAAATAGTAAGTTACAATAAAAAATATGAATACCTAGCTATCCTTACATCACAACTCATAGTGATCAGTTGTCAAAATCCTGTTAAAACTACATTAAACTTAGGATGAGTCAAGTTAAAGTTAAGGGCAGTGAAAGGCAGTGCTCATACAGAAGTGGGTAAACACATCATTGACTTTTTTAACAGCAATACTTCAGTTCCTACTTTTTCTACAAAACACAACAAATTTGTACAATTAAATTATTATACTATCGCACTTAGGGAAATGGAAAGACCTAAGGAAATGGCAGTAAAAATACAGTGGTTAGAAACATTAATGTTTCTCATCTGCCGAATGATAACATGCTTACTGCACGTGTGAGAAACCAGAAAAATTGTTTGTTCCTCAAATAAAAACATCAATTGTTGATTAAAAAGAACCACAAAAGTTTAGCTGAAATAAGGAAAATTGTCCCTTGTCATGACTCCATGTTTTGAAACACATATCTTTTCTTTTGCCTTTTTAAGGATAGGATGTTGAAGTAGTGTAGCTGGGAAATTCCAAAAAATATAAAAAAATATCACTGACATAGTATGATTTTAACTAAGTGTAAACAAATGAAATAAATTGCTTTAATGTTCAGTTCTATTAATGTCAGAGAAAAAGTAAATAACCTTTCAGACAAGGTGTGATACATACTCTCATCGTATGCTTCATCTTCCTCATTTACCATAAAATCTTACTTATCAAAACCCAAAGTCAAGAGCATGAAAAGAAAAAATGGGATTTGCAGAAGATCAACTGGATAAATATCGTTTCTACCATAGGTTGGAAACACAACTTACTTTTATTGTCTAGCTGAGCCCTGTATTTAGTAAATCCTTTTAGCCGTACCCTCTGGCCCAGCAGATCAAGGAACTCTTCAAAAGCTGGTCCTGCCATCTCATTGTTATACATTTCTTCCTCTGTGCTTTGGCCTGCTTTGCAGTAAAGGATACCAATCTTATGTTGAAAACTCAGCTGAAATAAAAATAATAAAAAAAGAAAGCAAAGGAAAAATTACGGAAGAAAAAGAAAGTCAATATTAAACTAAGTTTCCATAGAAAGGAAAAAAAACCACACCCAAACCAAAAAACAACAGCTACCTTGAAAGAAAACTGGATTTTCACTATCACAGATCAGAGCAGTACATGAAGACTTTTGACTTTGTTATCTATAAAAGCACACTCTGCTGCATGTTATAGTATGAGAACTTAATTTAATTGGCCATTTTTGTACAACTCTCTCCGATTCAAATCAAGGAGAGCTTATTTTCCTTTTTTTTTTTTACCCTTTAAAGTTCAGTGCAGTTCAGTTAAAACAGGCCCTAGAACAGTAATTTCTGTTATATGTAATCTTTTGCTCTCCTCATAAAAATCACCTGTTGTTAAAAATTATTCCCCATTTTCAAAAGTATACTTCAAGTTAGAAATCAGATTGTAGTCGAAGAGTTTTGTTAAACAAACTAGAGTCTCAATTCTAGAACATTAAAAAGAGATAAATTACTTCTATAAAAATTGAGTATAAAAACTATAAAAAGTTAAGTATAAGAAGAGATGATTACTTCTTGAGCTGAGTATTGTCTTGTTTTCTTAGCTTTCATGCATACTTAAGATGACAAGCAGGAAACTTCGATTAGTCCTATTCTTCTTCACTGACAACTTTTAGAGCTTCACAAACTGACAGAGACCATCAGTCACACCAGATTCCCTCAAGACATTCATCTACATTCATGACTTCAATTAACTCTCCAGTTGTACAGCATTCTCCTAATCAAAGTTCAGGATTAGTGTCTAAAACGTGTGTTGTGCAAAGACTGTAAATATTCCTATTAGGGAAAAGTTCACAAGAACAGTCTGTTTCACCTTAGTGATATGCAACACACAGTCTGGTATATTGTAATACTCAAATCCGTAGACATGCTACTGCACCGATGTTTTACAGAAATTTTGAGGAAAAGATACAAGATAAGACACACTAAAAAAAAAAAAAAACATATGTGAAAGAATAAAGTGTCAAAAAAATTATTCTAGACTTAAAATAATCCTTAACCTTCCCTCTTCAATAAAAGCTGCATTTCTCCACTCCAAGCAGAGAGTTGTATAAAGGCTGTTGCCAACAGCCAATGAAAAAAAAAAAAACCACCTAAACCAAAAGAAGAAAACCACTACCCAAATCCTCATCACCCCTGGGGAAATAAAAGCTTTCACTACGGTTTCACTAACCTAGTCTTGTGTGCTTTCATGATGTTGCTGCTTTTCTAAGCTAGTATTCTTCATCTCCCATGCAATTTGAGATTTAACTTGACAGCATTCTTGCTTTAACTATTTATTTTCATGCATAAGCAACACACAGAAAGTCCCCAAGATGTCCAAGTTAATGAAGATTTTTGAAGGCCATAGAGAGAATCATTGACACCAAGAATCTCATGCCCAAAAGGTAAATGTATTAAAATGAAGTAACAGGGAAATACTAGACTATTACAGTCAAGAGCAAACACTTCAAAACAATTGAGCCTGGAGCTGTTCTTACTATGAAGCTAAGCCTATCAGTGGGAAAACATCTTCTCATTTTAACTAGTACAAACAGGCCTAGCTCCGTGATTTCAGCAGATCTATACTGACAGCAATGCACACGACAGAGCTTGGTCTACTGGTGTAGAAAACCTGCAGCACAGCGGGAGTCAGAGTAATATACGGGGGCAGCCCTCCCACCTCTCTGGTGAGCCCCAACCCATCCTCTGCCTTTGGGAGCTGCATTATGTAGGGGTGAGCCCTTTTGGAACATGCTCTGGCAGGAGGCCATTGGCCAGGGAGCAGTTAGGAACAAAGCACAGGCTTAGTAAGGACAGGAATGAGGAATGGTGCTGCAGTAAGGTTTCACCTGGGCAGCACAGCAGAACTAGGAGCTGTGCCGAAGTTTGATGTGGAATGGGAGGGATGACCATCTGAAATAAAAGGAGATTCTGGGTTACAGATGCACTGTAGGAGCTGTCTGAGTCAGACCGATGAACCCTGGAGCAGGGCAGGATGAAGACACCAGCTTGCTCTCATCGTGCCCTTTAGACCACAATCAGATGCTACCCATCCAGAGTGCTGCCTTGTTCGACCCCTGGTTTGAAGCACTGCCTAGAGAAAGTTAGGCTTTTAACGAAAGGTTCCAGATTACACACTGGTGACTATTTTATTCAGTGGAAAGCTAGCATGAGCATTTCATGGAGGAAACCGGTCATATAAACTTCAGATTACAGGAAGCAGCGCTGCTACTTAACACTCCCCAACAGAGACTTAAAACGATTGTGAGCACGCTGCCACCTCTGTCCCAGCTCTCTGCCAAATAGTTTAGCTTAAACCACAGGGAACTGAAGTTAATTTCCTTGATTTCACACTAGAATTGAGGAGTGGAGAAGTTAAATGCTAACTGAACCACCAACAACAGGGGCAACAACTAACAGCAAAGAAGCACCTGGGCAAGATATTCAGTCTAGAAATATGCAGTCACACTCCTTCATTCTTTCTGAGGACACCAGTCATTCCTAAATTTGTTCATGAATATAAATATAATTCCAAACAGGAGTGAAATCTACCTCTATATTCCAAAACAACCTACCATTTCATGGTTTAAACATTGTCCTAGGAGACACTGAAGGTGAGGATCTGAAAGTCCCCAGCTCAAGGAAAGAAGTAATCCTGGCTTTTCAATTCACAGACAAATACTGTAAACACCATGCAATTATGTACAAATTTGATTCCACCAGTACCACCATTCCTAACCAAGGCAGCATCTGCGAGCCCCTTTGCAGTATTCTCAACCTTCTACCCGTGTGCTAGGAGCACTCATGACTATGAAATTAGAAGACTCAAGCAAAAGAACTCTCATGCCAAAATCATGGGGACTGTGCAGAAGCAGAAATCGAGGTACCCTTAGAACGCCAATGCCTAAGAAAGTAGTAACTAAATGAGCTTTGGCTGGACCTTCTTACGTGACACATTTAACTAGCATGAAAAACTAACAGAATCACAGAATATTTAAAACAGATAATATTTGCCAGTTTTGAAATGGTACTGCATGCTTATTCAAGTCTTATCAAGTAAATAATTGCAGACACGGCTCTGCTTTCATGATTTCTAAATTAAAAATCTTACATTTAATATAACACTGAGAACAATTTAATAATGTTATAAAATACTTATGTATCTGATATGCATTAAATGTGCATAGCAGTCCTGCCTGACCCAAAATGACTGCTCTAGTCAGAAACACCCATTACTGAATTTTGGCATCTTGTCATTATCTTGCAGAGTTCATCACGTAACAACAACTTGTTGACTGCCATCATGTGAAGATTTTACAGTTTTTCTGGCAGGGAACCTCAAGTGATTAGACACTCAATAGCCACTAAATATCACTGCATTCAAAGCTCCTAATTGCTTTTGGCTTTTTGTAAACTTCAGCCTTTTGCCTAGAGAGAAGTGAACATACCCAGAGGGATGTGAGGGGAACCAAAAAGCATATGTACAATAAACAACCTTCAGCAGAAATGGGTAGGGGAGGGAAATTAGAGAGAGATTAAAAAAAATTTTAAAATCCTGTCCAGGTTATAGATAAATAGTTGACTTTTCACGTTAATTTACAGCCAAATCTAATGCTAATGATTATATGCCAGAATAAACTGGGAAAATGCAGATCCTTTATTTATATATTCAAATCAGGTCAACCATCCAATTTGCATCCACTTTCAACTATCATTTCAGAGATGAAGTTTTAGCTAGAACACACTGCCTAGAACATACTGCCCCTCTGAGCAGTGAATATTATTAGATTAACCTAAACTCACGCTGGAGCTCAAACAGGAAAGACATCACACAGGACATCACACAGCACATCAGGAACTCTTAGATTCAGAAGTGAGTGCTTCTGATTTCCCTTTATTGTTTTACCAGAAGAACTGACAGATACAGGAAAAAAAGGACATGTGACAAAATGAATTTTCAATTAAAAGTCCTCCTCAAAGACTGCACTCTACAGAAGTAGTAAAATATACATACAGAACTAGCTTAACAATCTACCCCAAAAACACAATTCTGTTCTTCTGTCTACATTTACTCAGTTTTGAACAATTGTTACAGCCACAACAGAAGACAGAAGAATTCTGCTAGACACCATCAATGTTAGACACAATCACTACATTCAAAACTGAAATAGCATTAAAAAATTAATTGTACCACCTTCATAATCAGCTGCACCCATCAACAGATTCAACTTCAGCAGATAGATACTGACTTCTACTAGAAAGTGCAATCTTCACTTTAAATGAACATTTTTTAAAAAACTGGTTTTGAAATTGATTTAAAAGCCATCACAAGTCTGTCCTTCATAAAATATTCAGAAGCTGTAAATTTAATCACTAGCTTTGAATGAAGCAGATTCACTTTATTGAACACAGTAAGCCTCACCATTTTCTCTCCAAATTTCAGCCGTAGGAATATTTCATTGCCATGCAGTTATTTCTTTAGTCTCAGTCACAAATTCAGTTGTCTGAACCCAGAAGCATTCTATTCTAGTAAGACTACTGCACGTTGATGAGAAAATGTTATTGTGAAAAACAGCACAAAATTTTAGATGTAGAGACTTAATACATAATATCCTTTTGCCTCCTCACCTATGCACAATAAAATGTTAGATGTGTTTTCACTTGCATTCATCATTTGTACATGTTAAAGTACAAATATGGATTGTGAAAATCACTTCTTACTGACGTTAAAATTTCAGTTATAATCTTTCAGTCACTCATCTAAAGAGAATCTCCATAGACCAACATTTTTTTCCTAAGTTGCAATGTCTTTTAAAAATAATCTGCTTAGAAAAACAAACCCTATTTTGTCAACGCAAGTACCAAGTATCTCCAAAAGCGAGAAAGTGAACTGTTTGCATTACAGATACATGTTTATTAACATTGGCTGCAAAATACTTAACCTGATTTTTTTTTTTAAAAAAGGAATAGTCTTTAAAGAAAAGTCATGTGCTACATACCCCTTGTTCATCCAGTTTAAGCAGCTGTTCAGGTACTTTGGGTGAGTTGGAAGCCTGCCTCAGGCACTGAATGCTCAGCTCTGGAATTACGTACTCTAGTACCTCTTTGAGAGGCAGACCTCTTGCTGTGCCATGCCGAGCAGTGGATGGTATAGCATCTTCTAAAATTGCTCCTCTAAGTGTAGTAAGCTGCAGTAAAGGTAAAACACACAAAATATTTTTAGTTCTAATACTACAATGACTTTTAAAGGTATAAACTTTAGGTTTTAGCAAAAGCATGGAAGAAAGAATGGGAAGAAAAAGATCCCTCTTTTTCAACCAGTAAAAAGACTACTAAACAACTTTTAAAGAGGAGACAGGTGCTTATTGTCTCAGCAACAAACATACTTTTTGTTTAAAGAAAATTCACTGATGATCTTCTTAACTTATTTTAATTCCTAAGACTATTACATTTTTGGAAAAAAAATATTTAAAACACCAGAAAAACAAAAAATTCATAATTTTAATGTCATACTACCCTAGCAGACACAGTAGTTGAATGTGAGGTTGGACAGGTGAGGTAAGCCACAGCTAATGGCACCTTCATTTAACCCATCCACCTATTTTTTAAACCTTGCTGCTTTATCTTCATTGGATTTGACAAAAAGAGAGTAATTTCTTAGAAATGAGTCAGCTGAATCACCTCTCCACACATACATACAGAGTCACTCCTTTTGGGCAATGAAAGAAAAAAATAGCCTAAAAAAATTAAGATATATCTGTTTTTATATCTGTTTGTAAAAGCACATGAGTCCAGAGCTGTCAGGTGGTCTAGCTAACACTTCCTTATGTCCCAGTCTCAATAAAAAGCAACAGTCCTAAGGATTATGAAAATTTAGAGTTGCTTGCTACAATAATAATAGCGTGTATTTTCATACAAATCAAAGTTAGTTGCTGTGATAAACTAGTTTGCAAGAGACACTAATTTGCTTGCAATAGAAGTTGAGACGTGTTCTTCCACAATGATCACAAGCGAGCTATTCTTCCAAATAAGACAATTATTTTTATGAACATACAAATATTCCTTCCACAAATCACGTACATAGAAGTATATAAACACATCTCGAGGAAAAAAGCTTCTGAGAAAGTATTTTGAAACAAAACACAAAGATACAAAGAAGTCACAGTACTAGCTTTCATATTTTTCCGCTCCTTTTTTTCCTACATTACTTAATCTTTTATTTCTCTCCTTAGAAGCTTAACTTCAAGCAGCTTGATCCAAACTTATCTTGAGCTTTGTTCTTATCATCTGCTCCCTTGCTTGCCCCTTGCATTTTCCTTCAGCCAACTTACCTCCTGCCCACTCAAAAGGAGAAAAATTTTATGCAATACAGAAGAAGAAAATTTTGTTCCAGGAGCAACCACATTGACTAATGGTACCAGAAATATCCCTTTCCCATTAACATTACCTCACTCGTCCTGAAAACTATACGATAGTTGAACTGAGATCCTTCTTTCTCCTTGGCATCTTCAACCTTCTCCCTCCGGATGCTGACTGCTACAGGTCCAAGATTTTCATCTATTCCAAAGTAGTTCTGATGCTCTTTTGCACAAGAGTGAAGAGAGAAGAGAATAATGAAGTATGAGTCTCCTAGAACACGTTCATCAAATCTCATTAAAAATTTCTGCAGCAAGAAAAAAAATTCTTTTTACTTGAGCTATGAGATCTGTAAATACACTAGCTTGGGATCTTCTGAACTGCAATTAAGTACATAAATCACAAAATGCTAATTCTGAGGAGTAGAATGGTCACTCATATCACATAAGTCAAATTACTGCAACAGCTGCTACTATGAAATAATTTTTTTTTTTGCTTTTTTATGTTACTAAGAAATTAACCATTTTGCTTGATGCTGTAAGAAACTACTTTGGAGAAACTGTATCTATACAAAGCCTTCAACAAAAGCCAACAGTCTTCAACCAAATAAAGTGCTAAGTAGCTTCCCTCATTTTGTTCAATTTATTCTTATGGAAAGCAGCAACTCAGTTTTAACAAGAGTCTAGTAACTCTTCAGTATTTGATGAATAGTTAAATTCATCCTTGAACCAACTGGCCCAGTCTGGGAGAGAAAAACAATGCTGATGGAAGAGGAAGATCAAGTTAGAGACCATTTAAGCAGACTAGACACACTCAAGTCCACGCGACCAAACAGGACATGTGCTGAGGGAGCTAGCCAGTGTCATTGTAAGGCCACTGCTTATCAGCTTTGAGAGGTCACAGCGAGTGGTTACACCCACCATCAGAAAGGGCAAGAAAGAGGGTTTGTGAAGCTATAGACTAGTCACCATAAGTCTTAGTTCCCACGGAGATTAAGGAACAAATTCTCACGGAAGGCATTTCCAGGCACATGAAGGACAAAAAGGTGCTTGGAAACAGCCAGCATAGATTTACCAAAGGTAAATCATGCACGAACAACCCAGTTGCTTTCTACAATGGGATGACTGGCCTTACAGATGACAAAGGAGCACTTTCACAATGCTTTTTACACAGTGTCCCATAGTAGCCGTGTAACTAAACTGAAAAGACATGGCTTGGACACACAAGGTACAAGGTGGCCATAAACCGCCTGGACAGCAGGCCTCAAGGGACTGTGATCACTAATATGAATTTCATTTAGTGGACATTTACTAAAAGGTTGATCAAAAGTTGACAGTGGAGCTGTTACTGTTCAATATTTTTTTTAATTACCCAAATGATGGAATGGAATGCATCCTCAACAAGCTCATGTACACGACCAAGCTCAAGGCGAACAGTTCACGTGCTGGAGGTTAGGGCTGCAGTCGGG
>Ga0181612_115063_pt1 | contig 11146 bp, 9 predicted proteins | sample HoacroProtozoa21_FD_119630 | JGI IMG/M metagenome (GOLD analysis project Ga0181612, IMG submission 119630) | Hoatzin crop microbial communities from Cojedes, Venezuel. Combined Assembly of Gp0051906, Gp0051904, Gp0051908 | reverse complement strand
TATTCAATTATAGATTATAAAACAGGTAATATTAGTTTAGATTTAAAATTAATTAAATATGGATTAAATATGCAACTAATTATATATTTATATTTATTAAATAAATCTAAATTATTAGATAATTATAATTTTTGTGGTATATATTATCAAAGAATATTATTTGATTATTATAGTGATGATTTTTCTAATTTAACTAAGTTAATGGGATATTCTACTGATGATATAGAAAGATTAAGTAAATTTGATTATACTTATAAAAATAGTTTATTAATTAAATCTATGAAGTATGATGATATTAAAGGATTTTCTAGAAATACTAAATTATTTTCTGATACTCAAATAAAAGATATAATAAAATATGTTGATTTAATAATAAATAATAATTCTAATGAAATAATAAATTCTAACTTTAATATAAATCCTAAAGTATATAATAAAGATAATATATCATGTAAATTTTGTAAGTATAAAGATATATGTTATATGAATAATTCTAATATTAATTATTTAGATACTGTAGAAGATTTTAGTTTCTTATCTTAATTTAGATAAGACTAATTTTTTATGTTCTTCATTAAATCCATCTTTATAATAATCTGTTTGAACTAGATATGGGTCTAATCCTTTATAATCTTTAAAATATTCATCATCTATTATTACATATTTATCTATTTCTTTATGGTTTTCTAAATATTCTCTTATTTCTTTACCACGATTATATTTGTAATCAATCGTTTCATCTATTATAGGAAGACCATAATTAATTAAATATTCTTTTATGATATTCCAAAATTCATATATTTTCCAAGTAGATATAATAACTACTTTACTATTAGTTATTTTACATACTTCAATAATCATATCTAATTTATTAAAATCTATATCAAGTAATCTTCTTTTTAATATTAAATTAAGTTCTTCTTCAAAATCTATATTATCTATATTTTCTTTATAATATTTTCTAAGTTCATCTCTTTGATTATCTTTTGAGTCTAAAAAAGAAACACTATTTAATACACCATCTATATCTAAAAATATTATTTTCAAATTAATCACTTCCATTTAGTAATATATTATACATTATTTTAATTGAATATGTTATAATCCTGACTTTGACAGTTTTTTTAGGCAAAAAACGCTCAAACCTTTGAAAAATAAAGGTCTGAGCGTTTTTGATATCCTTAAAAAATTGCGTACCATGAACTACTTTTTTATGGTTGACAAAATTTTTTTAATATCTGTGTATGTATTTATTTCATAATCAGTTCTAAAATCAAAAATTGAATGTAAATCATCTGTTAATTTTGTTCTTGTATATGTTGGTATATAACCGTGTCCGTCTGATTCATATACTTCCATATTTCTTATAGTAGATAATATTTCTGAAACTGTATATTTATTGTCTAATTTTTTTTCTAATATTCTGTATATAAGTAATGATATATAACATGTCATAAAGTGTGCTTTTATTCTATCATCTCTTGATAAGTTTACAGGCCTTGATTTAAAATCAGATTTCATTATTCTAAATGATTCTTCAATTTCCCATCTACCTTTTACTATTTTTAATATTTCTTCAATTTCTCCTATTAAATTTGTTGTTAAAGCATAATATCCATCATATTTTTCTTCTTCTTTTATTAAATCTTCATTAATTGTGTATTCTACATTTTCTGCGACTTCTCCATTTTTTGTTGTGTGTGTTTTTACATGAAATCTTCTGAAGTCATTTTGATTTTTTCCTTTTCTTGTTACATTTCCTGTTTCTATTGCTTTCTTAGCTCTTTCAATTTGATTGTTTCTAATATTTCTATTGTAATCAAAATATTTTATTGAAAAAGTTACTATTAAATCCTGATTTACTGATTTTGTTTCAGTTTTTATTATTTTGTAAAATATTGTATTGTAATATTTTTCTTTTAAATCAGAATCTTCTAATATTTCTTTTATATTATATGTATTCCTTTTATCTCCTTGAATTCTCCATTTTGTATCCTCAAATGCTTGGCTTTGATATTCTTCTTTTAATCTTTTTAATGATTGAGTAATTACAAACGCACGACCATTTTTACTATTTTCGTATTTTATATTATCAGATGCAAGTCCTGCATCTGTACATAATATTATTTTTGTTGTATCTAATTTAAAATTATTTATTATTTTGTTTTCTTCTGGTAGTAATGTTATTTGTTCATTATTATTTCCAGGATATACATTGTGAGCAAGTGGAAGGCCATCACCATCCATAAATAATCCTAAGCCTACAATTGGATTTGGTCTATGTTCTTTAGAAACTCCATATTTTCTTAAGTCATCTTCTTCATTAATTTCAAAATAGAAATTAGTACAATCATAATAAATTATTCTTGAATTTCTATTCATAATTTTTTTACTATTTTCATAAATTTTTTCTTGAATATAATCAACATTTTCTTGTAAATAAGATAATGCTCTATATTCATCATGTAGATTAAATGTGGGTGGTTTTATAAAATTTTTACATTGCTTAAATGTTTCTAATTTTGATGATGGATAAATAATTCTTGCATAAATCAAATAAGATAATATTTCATTTAAATCAAATTTAAATTGATATTTATTACTAATATTTTCACAAATTTCATTTATTTTTAAGTCATAATAGATTTTTTCAAAAAATAAATAACCTACGTTGAATTTAATGTTTTTGTTTAATGGAATAACTTTTTTGTTATTTTTATTTATAGTGATAATTTCTTTTTTATTGTGCTCTTCGTTGTATTTTTTAACATAATCTTTAAGCCATATTTTATAATCAACATCTCCAGCTTTTAGTTTAACTTCATCTAGGTTGCCTATTCTTTCTACAATCTTAGTAGATCTTTTACCATTTTTTGTAAAGTCTTTAATAATATAGAATAGTGTAGTATTTTTAGATACAGATTTTTTAAGTCTCATATAACCAAATCTCCTTTACTATCAATATCATATCACACTCCGCAATGGTACGCAATAGTAAAATGATAAAAAAACTAGGTTTTTCCTAGGTTAAAAGAGATTTTTATATCAAAACTGTCAAAGTCGGGAAACACTATTTAATACACCATCTATATCTAAAAATATTATTTTCAAATTAATCACTTCCATTTAGTAATATATTATACATTATTTTAATTGAATATGTTATAATTTAATTATAGGAGAGATTATGAAAAGTAGAAAGATTAAGTATATTGAAGATGAATTTAAAATAGATGATTATTATATAATATATATTAATATAGATAATAATTATAATATATATGATGAATTATCTTATAGTAATCAATTAGAATTAAAAGAAGATATTTATAATTATATAGATAAGAAAACAGAGTTATTTTCTAGTAATTTAAAATTAAAATTATGTTTTGTTGGAAGAAAAATAAGTGAAGAAGAACAAATAAAAATAATTAGTTTAATAAAAGAGCATTATTATGTAAAAGAAGTAAGTATAAAAGATAAATTAAGTGAATTATATAAAAGATTTATATTTTATATGGTTTTAGGTATATTAATTAATATTATAATTATATTTTTATCTAATATATTTAAAGATTTGGTTATTATAGAATTAACTAGTTTATTTGGATATATTATATTATGGAAAGCAATAGAAATGATTGTATTTGATAGAGTAAAATTAATTAAAGAATTAAATAGAGTTAAATTAAATATAAATCAAGAAATAGAATTTAAGTAAATTTTTAAGTAGGGAAGGTTTAGGTTATGGCAAGAATATTAAGTTTATTTGATAAAAAGTTAGAAGATATTTATGATTTAGTTCCACTTATTAAAGAGCAAGGCTTTGATGCGATTCAGATTAGCCCACTTCAAAAGACAAAAGATGATAATTCTAAATATTGGTGGATGCTATATCAACCTATTGGATTTGAATTAGGAAATAAGATGGGATCTAAAAAAGATTTAGAGAAGTTGTGTGATATAGCAAGAAAAAATGATGTAATAATTATTGCAGATGCAGTAATTAACCATTTGGCAAATAAGAGCGATGTTGAACCACTTGTTCCACATGAAATGTGTGATAAAGATTTATTAAATGATCCAAATTGTTGGAAAAAAAGAAAGCAAATATATAACTGGGATGATAGATATGAAGTAATTAATTATTGTATGGGGCTTCCGGGACTTAATCCAAATAATTATTTAGTTCAAGAAAAGATTATAAAAATGTTAAATGAATATGCAGATTTAGGAGTAGATGGATTTAGATTTGATGCAGCAAAAAGTATTGCACTTCCTAGTGAAGGGTGTAACTTTTTTCCAAATATTACATATTCAATTAATAGATGGCTTCCATTAATATATGGAGAAGTATTATTTTCAAATGATGAATTAATAGAAAAATATGCAAAATATATGAGAGTTTTAACTAATTCAGATACAAGTAATATTGATGCTGTAATTAGATATATTGAAAATAAAGATAGTTTTTTATCAAATGATTTAGCTTGGTCTAAAAATATAAAAAAAGAAGATATAACAAAATATTATGAAGGGCTTGCTAGCTACTATCCACATACATTATATTATGCAAGAAATAATGAAGATGAAAATGAGTGGAAAAGTGAAAGTGTAAAAAATGCAAATAAACAATTAGTAAAAAGGAGATAGTTATGGAAGATTTAGAGTTTTTAGCAACAACAGAAGATAAAAGTACAATTAATAAGTTAAGAGAAAAATATAAAGAAAAAATGATTGATACAAATAAGTCATATGAACTTGAGAAAAAAATAGAAGAAGATACTAAAAAGTTAAAAACAAAAATTAAAGTTGCAGGAACTATTGCGACTATTGCTCTTGCAATATGCCCGGCAGATGGACCAGTTGGAGAAATTGCTGCGGCAATTTCTACTCCAGGACTTCTTGCGCTTGCTGACTTATCATGTGATATTAGAAAGAAAAGTTTAATAGGTGCAAAAAGATTGGTTGAAAAAAATGTACTTCAAGTAGATGGAACAAATGAGCAAATTAGTGCATATAATTTAGATAATTCAGATATTATAGTAAAAGATATAAATGAATTTAAAAATTTATATAATATAGTTGAAAGTGGGTTAAATAAATGATAGTAAGTTTAGAAGATGGAAAACGTATTGAAATAGAAATAATTTTAAATTTTAGATTAGAAGAATTAAAAAAAGAGTATATTGCTTATACTATTAAAGTTGATGAAGATGAATTTGAAGATGATGTTGTATATATTTCTGAAATTGATTATTTAACAAAATCACTTAAAAGTATTTCAAAAGATGAAGAAAAATTAGTATTTGAATTATATGAAAAAGCAAGAGATTTAGCCCTAGAAGACTAAAAAGCACGAAAATCTGTTGAAATAAAAAAGAATTTTTGTTATAATTTTTTTAGTAGAAACGAAGGGAGGGATTAAAAGATGGCTACCAATGTACAAGTTAAAGGAAATTTAGATTTAGCATTAAAAAGATTCAAACAAAAAGTCGCTAGAGATGGTGTCCCTTCCGAATGTAGAAAAAGAGAAGCCTACGACAAACCAGGAGTTAAACGTAGAGCTGCTAAAAAAGAAGGAATTAAGAACACTAGAAAAAGAGCAAGAGCAAGTAGAAATTATTAATGTTCTACTTCTCTTTTCTTATAAAAATATAAAAATTAGTAAAATTTGTGAAATTTTTGTTGCAATATAAAAAAAAATATTGTAAAATAATTAAGTACTTGAAAGAAGTGGACTTGTAGCTCAGTTGGTTAGAGCACACGCTTGATAAGCGTGGGGTCACAGGTTCAAGTCCTGTCAGGTCCACCATTTGCCTCAGTAGCTCAGTCGGTTAGAGCGCTTGACTGTTAATCAAGATGTCACAGGTTCGAGTCCTGTCTGGGGCGCCATGGCGAGTTGGTGAAGTGGCTTAACACATTGCCCTTTCACGGCAACATTCACGGATTCGAATTCCGTACTCGTCACCAAATTGCATTAAAAAAAGACTTTAATAAAGTCTTTTTTATTGTTTTTTTATAAAAATTATTATATTATATAACTTGGCAAGGGGGAAAGTTCATGGAAAACTTTAAGAACAATTTTGTTGCTTCATTAATAAAAAAACATATGATTAATAATTCTACATTTATATTTAGTCATGTTAAAACAATAAATGGTAAATATGATGAAGAAAATCAATTATTCTTAGATGATGATGGAAATTATTTTCATAGTTTAAATAAATTAGATAATGAAGTTTTAAATTCTGAATATTTTTTTGCAGATCCTATTCAGATGTATAAATTAAAAAAAGATACAAATAGTAAAGATAAATTATCTGATATGATAAAAAATTATAATTATAATCATATAAATTCATTATATTTTTTAAAGATTAATGAAGATGGAATATATAAAATATTATCATTTAGTTCAGATGATTTAGAAGAATTATTAAATAATTTACTTTTAACTATAACAAATCCTAATCAAGAATTATTTGAAGTTGGAGATGAAGATGAAGAAAGTCTAAAAGAAGTATATGAAGAAGAGTTAAGAGAAATACAATCAGGTGTTATATTTGGAGATTATTCTTTAGAAGAATTAAAAGAATTAAGAGATTGTATTGTTCATATAAAAGATATATTAGAAGATTTAGATAATACAGTAGATTTACAAATAGAAGTAGTGGAAAAAGGAAATAAAAAAGTAAAACAAAATAAAAAAGAGAAACCTAAAGTTATTAAGAATACTGAAAATATTCCAAAAACTATAAATATTAAAGAATTATTTAATAATGTAACCAAAACTTTAAAAGCACAGGATGATGCGGCAAGAAGACTAATATTAGAGATAGCAAGAATGAATATAGAGGGTCATGAAAAAAATGGAGTATTATTAACAGGATCTACTGGGGTTGGTAAAACTAAATTAGTTAATTTAATATCTAAATATTTAGATAGACCTGTATTAATAATTGATTCTACTCAATTAACTGCTCCTGGTTATGTTGGTAAAGATATTGAAGAATATTTATGGGATTTATATATTAATTGTGGAAAAGATATTAATAAAGCAGAAAATGCTATTGTATTTTTTGATGAGATTGATAAAAAAGGATCTCCTTCTAAATCAGATATTTCAGGTAAAGCTGTACTTAATGTATTATTAAAGTTTTTAGATGGAACAGAATATGATATATCTGAAAATAAAAAGTTAGTTGGTGGAAAAGATAAGATTTCTACTAAAAATATGATAGTTATAGCAGGTGGGGCTTTTTCTGATGTATACGAAGAAAAAAAGAATTCTATTGGATTTAATGAAAGTAATGATCAAGAAAAAGAAATATCTCAAGAAGATTTTATAGAAAGAGCAATGATGCCAAGAGAGTTTATGGCAAGATTTCCTGTTAGTATTCATTTAAATGATTTAACAAGAGATGATTTAGCAAAAATTCTTGTATCTTCAGATGAATCACCTATTAAAAATGAACAAGATACATTAAAAAAATTAGGAGTTAAATTAACTTATACAAGTGACTATATAGATAAAGTAATAGATAAAGCAATCTTGAAAAGGACAGGCGCAAGAAGTTTAAAATCAATTGTATCTAATTCAACATGGCAAGTATATGAAGAAGTATTAAATAATCCAAATAAATATGCTGAAGTTATAATAGATGGGAATATAGTTGATGATACAAGTAAATTTCAGTTAGTTAAAAGAAGATAGAAGTATTGCATTTTAAAGCAATGCTTTTTTCTATTGTAAAAATTACTTTAAAATTATATAATAATTGTATATGAATTGGAGGAAAGACTATGGCAAAAATAAAGAAAGACCAAGAAGAAGTAAATTTAAAAAAGAAAAAAAAGAATAAAAAAAGTGTTGGTAAACTAAAGATGTTTATATTAACATTTATATCTTTAGTATTTATAGTAGGTGTTTGTTTTTTATTTGTTCCATTATTTAAGAATTTAAATTTTGGATTAGATTTAAAAGGTGGATTTGAAATACTTTATAAAGTAGAATCAATTGATGGTTCTAGTATGGATCATGATAAGTTGGTTGCAACATATAAAACACTTGATAAAAGAATTGATTCACTTGGTGTAAGTGAGCCTGAAATTACTTTGGAAGGTAATGATAAAATTAGAATTAAGTTAGCAGGTGTAAAAGATCCAGAAACAGCAAGAAGCCAATTGTCAACAGTTGCGACATTAACATTTAGAGATACAAGTGATAATTTATTAATGGATTCATCAGTACTTGTTGCAGGCGGTGCAAAAGTATCTCAAGACTCAAGTGGAAATCCTGCAGTTAGTTTGAGCGTAAAAGATAAAGATAAATTTTATTCAGTAACTAACCAAATAAGTCAACAAAGTGATAATGTAATTGTTATATGGTTAGATTTTGAAGATGGAGTAGACTCATATTCTAGTGAATCTAGTTTATGTGGAAGTGATGAATCTAATTGTTTAAGTGCAGCAAGTGTATCACAAGGATTTGCAAGTGATGTTATAATACAAGGTGATTTTACTGAAGAAGAAGTTGAAAACTTAGTAGATTTAATAAATAGTGGATCACTTCCTTCTAAGTTAACTGAAATATCATCTAATACAGTAGGTGCCTCTTTTGGAGATGATACTCTTCAAAAAACATTATATGCGGGAATTATAGGTGTAGTATTAATTGCATTACTTTTAATTGTTGTATATCATTTTGCTGGATTTTTATCAACAATATCAATTATGTTATACTCTTTACTTGTATTTTTCACATTCTGGGTAGTAGGTGGAGTATTAACTTTATCATCAATTGCAGCACTTGTCTTAGCAATAGGTATGGCAGTTGATTCAAATGTAATTATGTTTTCAAGAATTAAAGATGAATTATATAAAGGAAGAAGTTTAAAAAATGCATGTATAGAAGGATCTAAATCATCATTTAGTGCAATACTAGACTCAAATTTAACAACTTTAATAGTTGCAATAATTATGTTTATATTTGGAGAGTCTTCTATTAAAGGTTTTGCAACAATGTTAATTATTACAATTATTGTTACAATGTTTTCTATGGTATATATTACTAGATTATTAATTAAATTATTTGTAAATACTAAATATTTTGATGATAAGACAAATTTATTTATTAATGTTAAAAAGAAAGATATTCCAAATATAGAAGAAAAAGAAGAACAAAAAGTATATCCATTTAAAAATGTAGAATTCTTAAATAAGGGAAAACATGCTATTATATTATCTTCTATAATAATTATTGTTGGATTTATTTTTATAGGAGTTCGTGGACTTAATTTAGGAATTGATTATAAATCAGGAACTGATATTGTAATATACTCTGATAAAACTATAACTGAAAAACAGTTGAAATCTGATTTAAAAGAATTAAGTTTAGACTCATCAACAATTACAATTACTGACTCTGAAGTAGATATTCAAATAGAAGATACACTAGATGGAGATAAAGTAAAAGAAGTTAATTCATATTTTGAAGATAAATATGAAGCAAGTGTAAATATAGGAGTAGTTAGTAATGTTGTTGCTAAAGAACTATTAAAAAATGCAATATTATCAGTATTAATAGCATTTATTGGAATCATAATTTATGTATCAATTAGATTTAAATTTTCTAATGCAGTGGGCGGTGTTTTAGCACTAGTTCATGATGTATTAATTATAGTTAGTTTATTTGCAATATTTAACTTTGAAATATCTTCAATGTTTATTGCAGCAATACTTGCTATAATAGGTTATTCAATAAATGATACTATTGTATTATTTGATAGAATTAGAGAGAATTTATCTAATTATAATAAAAAATTAAATAAAGAAAATTTCCATGATATAGTAAATACAAGTGTACAAGAGACATTTAGTAGAACTATTTATACAACATTAACTACAATGATTCCAGTTATTGCTTTAATTTTACTTGGGTCTAGTGGAATATTTACATTTAATATGGCAATGTTAATAGGTCTTGTTGCTGGTACTTATTCATCTATATTTATCGCAACATATATTTATTACTTAATAGAAGTAAAGAAACTAAATTCGCCTAAAAAACCTAAAAAAGAATATAAAGATGACCTGCAAGAAAAAATGGTAAAAGGCGTTAATTGTTAATAAATAGATGTGGATAAAATATTTAGTCCACATCTAAATTAAATTGAAAGAAGGGGTTAATTATGTCTCCTAACAATAAAGAATATACGTTAGATGATATATTAAATAATATAAATTATATTGATGATGAAAATAAGATTAATGTAATTAAAAATGCTTACGAGTTTGCTAAAGAAAAACATGCAAATCAATTTAGAAAATCAGGTGAAGCATATATTACTCATCCTTTATCAGTATGTTTTATTTTAACTCAAATTTATGCAGATTATGAAACACTTGCGGCATCTCTTCTTCATGATGTACTAGAAGACTGCGATTGCTCTTATGAAGAGTTAGAAAATGAGTTTGGACCAGTTATAGTAAAACTCGTAGATGGTGTAACTAAATTATCTAGACTTCATTTTTCTACAGATAATGATTATTTAATAGAATATTATAAAAAAATAATTGTTGGAATGAGTGAAGATGTTAGAGTTATAATTATAAAGTTAGCGGATCGTCTTCATAATATGAGAACATTGTGGGCTCTTCCACCAGATAGACAAAAGGTTAAGGCAAAAGAAGCACTAGAGATTCTTGCTCCTATTGCTCATCATTTAGGAATTCATAAAATAAAGTCAGAACTTGAAGATTTATCACTTAGATATTTAAAGCCAGATGTATTTTATGATATAGTTGAAAGATTAAATAATACTAAGATTCAAAGAGATAAATATGTATATGATATGAAACAAGATGTATCTGATTTATTAACAGAGCATCATATAAATCATGAAATAAAAGGAAGATCTAAAAGTATATATAGTATTTATAATAAAATGCAACATGGTAAAAAGTTTGAAGAAATATACGATTTACTTGCTTTAAGAATATTAGTAAATGATCCACAAGAGTGTTATCTTGCACTTGGAATAATTCATTCTAAATATAGACCAATGCCACATAGATTTAAAGATTATATCGCAATGCCTAAGCCAAATATGTATCAATCACTTCATACAACAGTTTTTGGAAT
>Ga0181612_101836_pt1 | contig 11146 bp, 4 predicted proteins | sample HoacroProtozoa21_FD_119630 | JGI IMG/M metagenome (GOLD analysis project Ga0181612, IMG submission 119630) | Hoatzin crop microbial communities from Cojedes, Venezuel. Combined Assembly of Gp0051906, Gp0051904, Gp0051908 | reverse complement strand
TTTGTGCTTCCAAAATGTGCCATTGTCCTGGGTTCGGCCAGGACAGGGTCCTGGCCGAACCCAGGACAGCCATCCATCTGAGAAAGCTTTTTTATATTGATTTCTCGACATCTCTGGCTCTGTAGCAGGACTTTAAACTCTTGGAGAAGACATTAGTAACATTGAATTTCTTTTTCATTTAGTTACAGTAATAAAACCATATCAGTCCTTTTTAGTATTAATTATTGTATTATATCTTATATAGATGAATAGAAAAGTGAGTCCTGAATTATTCCAGATTTTTTTTCAGTTCTTTCTGTGGGCACAGAAACATAAGACTATACAACAAGATACCATTCGGAAAAATAAGGAGTATGTTAGGTGTGATGTGTGAAAATGTCCATTAGGAGCTTTGTAAACTGAGTCTTTAAAATCAGCCCAGTGAGCAGGTCTTGGGCCTGTTTTCACATAACATATTAATGCCTTCTTTGGAAAAAAGCCATGTAACATCATCACTTAAGAATACAATTCTTAGAGACACAGTTATCTCTGTTCTCATTCTGTTTTTTCAGATCTTCACTGAGGCAGCACTGTGTCGTCATACAGTGGCCTTAAGTATGGGGTAGCAAGTGGCAAGTTGAGATTTACATTTAAGTTCCATTGGTGCACTTGTTTGTTGTTAACATAATTTCAGTCTGTAGTGACTGCAAAGAAAAGAATCAACATGTTTTAAATAAACCTTCATCAATCAATTACAAATACAGCATTTAAGTATCTCATTCACAAAAGAGAGAAATTAGTCAGGATGTTTAAGAACCACAGCGTCTCTCATTAGGTCTTCTTAGTTGAAAAAAGTAGATTGAATTATTTATGACATATTTTGTCATATTATATAGCAATAACTTGTAACTCTGTATATGGTAAATACCTTATCATAGTGCACAGTGTCAAATGATTTAACATGTTTTATCACTTGGAACTGATGAAGCAAATTAAGCAACTGAAAACTAGAAAAACAGCAAAGCAAAGCAGTAGATATTAATAGCAGTATTTAATGATCTTTTTAAATGTTCCCAGCGAAAATTACTCAATCTGACACTCAGTTCTTATGCAGACCTTCTGATTTCATCCACATTCTCTTTTTATCTTAGTAGAAGCTGCACAACATACATATGTATCCCAAGTGAAAAACAGAGTAATAGGAATCACAACCATAAAACTGAGCTGACTTTCCCTCCTCGGTAAAGGCATGGTAAAATGGTTGGTCCTAGGAATTCTGAAAGACCCAGAATTCCAACTCCTGCTACTCTATCTTAGCCTTCCTTCCTTTTACCGTTTCTCTTAATTCCCGGTTTTCTACAGACAAGGGTTTGCCTTGCCTGCCTTCCAATCTAGCTTTCATCTACCTAAACTAGTAGAAGCATGATGAAACTTACAGTCATTTGATCTACCTGCTCATTGGCATATTTAGGTCGAAGTATCCAAAAAAGTCCATTAATTATACACACTTTCACTATATCTTTCAAGAAACTGGGTCCTACATTTTGATAATTTCCATCATATCTGCAACCAAAGCTATAAAGTTGCAAGAACTAAGAATATTAAGCTTCCCATGATTCAGGTTGAGTCTGACGAAATGAGTACATACCTCACCTCCACGCTGAAAGAACACTGCCACATGACTCAAACTCATACATTCACCTGTATGAAGTTTTTCACAGTCCTAGCATTCTCCTTTTGAAGAACAGGAAATGTCCTTGGAGCTGTAATTGCAGTACTCTTCTCCATCTAGACTTAAGACTTTTAAGTGTGCACTTAGACAAATTATTGTAAGGAATGCTGTAGTGTTAAGAACACAGAGGAGAATGCCTCATTAGTCTGTAGTGGCTACCTACCTACATGCTGATACTGACACTCATTTTATCACTTCTGAGGTTATCCATCATCATTTCAGTGGGCTTCCAAACACCTTCTAATTTAGCAAAACCACAAAATGTAACAAAACCAGAATAACTTTAAATTGATTTTCAAACTCTACAGTGACAAATAAACCTCTGACAGGCTCTCTGATTTGAAGCTGAACACATCTTCTGCAGCCTTTAAGAAAAAAAGCACTGCTGGAACGTTCCGTTCCACAGAACACTCCCACTCTCTCGCATGGGCTTATCGATAGTATCATCTTCATAATGATATATTCTGTGGAAGGAACTAGAAAGGTACCAGCTGTTTACTCCCTTTTCACAATGTAAGAGTAATTTCATAACAATAAATCCGTCACTAACTGGCTTAAAGCAAATTAACTGGGCAGCTTTGGACCTAATATTTGGACTGAAAGAGCAAAGAGTCTCCATATATTTGAAGAAATTTCTAACATTTTTGTTGGAAGGAGTTCCCTCTCTGTCAAAAATGTTCATTCAAGTTTTCTAGAAAAGTTGGGGGTGTTTTTTGGTTGGTTTGGTTTTTTTTTTTTGTTTTGTTTTAAATCTGATTCCATAGCTTTGATTGTCAAAGATGACTTTTACACTAAGCCAGCATCTGAGGGCAATGGCTATGCACTGACTTTCATTACTGGAATTCACTCCAGTATGTATTTATCTACGTATTATGTCTGCCACAGAAAGCTTTCATATAGGATAATGCCTCTGTCCACTTCCCCTTTGTTTTTATAATAAGGAGATTTGATATTTGAACAGTATAACTGCTGGTAAAAGAGTTGTTCAGAGTACAAGGACCTGGATTGCTCACTCCTCTGAACTATTTGTTTAAATCTCTGAAGTCTTCAGTTTATTAGAATAGTTTTCCTGTTTTGTTTTTCACTTTTTTTGGTTTACTGACTTCGCTGGAAATATTTTGTGATTATTCAACATGAAGCTTTTCAAATGTCTCCTTTTCTGCATAATCAGAATTAGCTCATATAGTATATTTGCTACATTGGGAAGCATAGAAAAAACGCATTGAATGAACTGCTGTTCAGAGGTTGCACATTATGTGACTGGGGACTAGTCACTAATACTGTTGTTAATCCGCTTGCCAACAAAAATGACCCAATAAAAATTCAGTCAAGTATCCATCCTCTAAAGATCTCCGTTATTTCCTCCTCAAAAGTTTAGGTCATTGATTTTGATCCTTTGCGTCAACAAGGAATGCCTAGATGCATTTCCTAGCAGAGGCATATTGGTCCTAGCAGTTGACCCAAAACATTTTCAAGAGGGTTTCATTTTGAATATTGCATCTGTGAGACTGGACACTAAAGACCAAGACAGCGGGCAAAGTAGGAGGGATCCAAAGCATAGATGGACTTTGTAAATGAACTCTAACCATCTGCATTGTGCATATTATGTAGGTTGTCTCTCCAAAATAAATCCAGTAGCTCTGCACAACTTCAAAGTAAAAATTTCTATCTCCTTTTCCTTTCTTAAAAGTATATTAACATGCAAATTATACTTGCCAGAAGCAGAATTTTAGTATACTCTCATATGGCAGAATTTGAAATTAGGTGTGCATGATTGTTAATGTTATAAGAGTGCTGCTAACTACATCTGCTAACTAGATCTGTAAAATATAAAATCTTTTGGCTTAGTGATCACATCAACCTTAAGGAGCTACTGTTGAGAAGAGATTATATGTATTGCTAACAACTGTTTCTAAAGTTGTTGACAGAAAGATAATACATCGTCAAATACCTTAAGTTTCCTCTCAAAACATGATCAAGGTGACATTTTTGATCCATTTTCACCTGGGTAGAGTTACAACAAATGTGGGTGATCATAAGATGCTGTTTATGCAAGCTTAAATAATGATTTTACAAACTTTATCTACTGACCCATTTCCTATTCAAGGCCACTTACAGTGATGATAATACTTTCTCATCACAGTTAAGAATATTACCTTTGTTTCTAAACAGCAGGGCTCATCTAGCTTTTAAATAGACAGCAGTAAAACTTGAGTAGGGAGCTCAATGACATTTGAAAAAAGATAAATTGGATGTTACTTAATAAAAATATTATCTGGAAGGTAGGATATAAGATCTTATATAATGTAGACCTGAACAGGAATGATTTTAATATCTGCTCATACCCTTTAGGAATATTTATGGAGAACACTAGAGAAGCACCTTAAAGTATGTTTTTCTTCCTAGATCAAAAGCAGGAAAATTGATGCCAATTAGGATTTTCCAATAACTTCTGTTTCATAACTAGTTTTGCTCTCATACTGATAGCAGTAAATTTTCCTTGACTTTGTCTCCTAGTGAGAGGTTACACATCTCCACAAAGTCAGCATTTTTCAGGTTTTTATGCTAAGAGTTATTGGATCAGAGTCTGGACTAGGCTAACAGTGCCTGACACTAAGGGATCTCCATACCAGTCTAACAAGGTATTTAAGGTTTCTCCTTGTCAGAAGTCCCCCAGGAATGCACAACAAAAGCAGAAATGGGGAGAAGGAAGAATAGGTGATCTAAGGCTGCCACTGCACTGTGGCAATGCCCAGCTGAGGCACTGGCCTCTGAGGGCTCTTACAGTTGAAGCATTTCAGAGACCCTGCGATGTCGCTTTTTGGACTAGTTGTAAGCCCAAGTTCTTAGCTCAAGACCAAGAAAACAGCGTGAAAAGAAAGAAGTATATAAAGATATGAAAGCATTTGTTCAGCTTTCATTGTAATTTTTTTCTGGTAGGACCTCAAGAATAAAGGTTTCGAATTGCTTTGAGGGGGGTGGCCCAAAACAGGATACATCAACAAAAGTCGTATTAACGATAATTAGCTACTGAAATATGGGTAGCATGGCGTGTACCTGATAGTCTACTTTTTGGGCTGAGATCTCAGCCTACCCGAGGGAATCTTTTTCAGACACAGAGTTCCTGAATAGCTGTTCCCTGATCGACTGACCAATATGCAATAGGGAAGATCCAGAAAAACCTGATAACCGTAGAAATACGTTGGATGTCATGACTGTGGGAAAGTATTACATCTGCCTCAACCAGTATCTTCATAATTTTATTATCTCTGTCTGCTCTTTCTTTCCTTGTGTTCTTCAGGATCATGTCAGGCTAAGAATTTGTGACTCTGGGTGTTACAGCTGCAGTTTCTTACACTAACAGAGAAAATCTGATGAACATGGCACACAACAACGCAGGGAACAGACTCCAAAACTCTCAATGGTTTGAGGAAGTAATACAATATAAAGCCAGAGAGCAAGTTTCTTCCTTTGTCCTTTTTTAAACTAGAGCTTCCAGTTGGCTTTCCGGTGTATGTTTAAGTCCTGGTCCCGTAACAGACCTGACTGAATTTCTTTGGTGCTGTAATAGCTGTCACAGATTTCTTTGCAGGTACTGAGTGTCCAGCAGCTTCCATTGACTTTTCACCTAGGAATGTTCAGCAAGTAATAAGAAAGAGAAAATACACAAAGGTATTTAGGAGTCTAAATGTCAATTGAAATATATCAATGAAAGTTCAAGCACCTAAACAGAAGCCTACAGAAAAAGTTTCCCAGCTAAAATGAATCAAAAAGTTAGTTCTCTCTCCGAGGTTTTACAAAACTGAGAAAGAGATGTGAAAGCATGACATTTAATCCAAAGTACCTCTGCATATTTCTTTAATATTTGGCAAACACTGACTGAATTTCTCATCTCTGCTTTCCCCTGAATTGAATGCCATCAAAAACAAATTAAACCTGAGTTCACAGGAAAGTATAGGTATATACTTTGCAATGGAATTTTGTGTTCAGATGATAACCTCCAGTTTACAAAATTGGTTATTTTTAATAAAAAATATTAACTATATGATGCCAAAACTTGCCAAAACTGTTTTATTCTTCATAAAATCTTCTGTTGCAGCTTTCTTTGAGATGGATAGCTCACCTTGCTTTTAATCTGATCCCGTATCTCATACCTAATATCATTCATCCCTGCACATACTGTGAATGGAGAAATACAGCAGAGATAAATTTAGTCTACCAAGTACATGTTCTTTCTTGCTCAGTTACTCATGTTCTTGCTACAAATCTATGGATAAATTAAGTTTAACTCGGTAGCAGTAGGTAGAAAGTGGCAAAAACTTCAGTCAAGGGAATTGTCTTTGCTTTTGTCAGCCTTTGACCATACTTTACATTACTAAATCATACTGTACTTCATATTAAGTACTGTGTACATGCTAGTCTTTTGTTCAACGCCTCTGAAGCAAATGCTCCCCGTGTAAGAAATCAGAAAAAGCTAGTGGAATCCATCCTTATGTCTAATCTGAAACTGTCATGTATAGCTCATTTCACTTTTCAGAAATCAAATTTAAGTTACAGATATTTTAAATGTGGTTTCCTAATGACATTCATTGCTTTTGAATATTGATTGTTCAGCAGTATGTCTATTTTTCCCTTTTGGCACTTTCAGTTTACCCTGTGGACTTTGAAAAGTCTAGAAATATAGTGAGCTTTCAATGAAATTTATTATCCTTTTTAGGCTACATATAAATATCTTAAATAAAAATTCGGCATCAACATCAAAGCACTAAAATATGTGTTCTGTTCTCTCCAGCTATTCCGTATTTTATATGTTTGATGTTAATGTGAATGTGATATTCACACTTAATAAATGTATGGCAAAGGGAAGAATAAATGTCAATAAGCTTCGCTGAACACTTTTATTAAATGCTTGTGTTGTGTAAAAAGACATCTTAAACTTAAGAGATGCTGTAAAACCTTTATGGTACCATTTTGTAGTTCTGCAAGTTACAAAAAAATTATAATCCTCTATAGAATATGTTAAAGAAGTAAGTTATTCCAATATATTAATAAAAGTCATTAACCTATTAATATTGCCCTTATCACTGAAGGCTCTTTCAGCTATCTGCTTCTGCCAGCCTTAAATTGTACATTCTCAGTGTGCACAATGAATAATGCTGTCCCAAAATAAAGGAAGTTTTACTTCTTCTATTTTGTTATATCAAAAAATGCAACAATTAAAACATTTTCTACATCGTTTTAGTATTTTCAATTAAAGCCTATGAGCTCTAACAATGAGAGGACACTATTGTTCTATGTTAAAGTTCTGTGCATTACACATAAGCTGTGTTTTAAGAATCTTTTTAGCTACACAATCTGTATGAAAGAAAACTAATCTACATGCAGTGACTCTTCCTAGTACTAGTATTCGGTTTTCCAGCAGTGTCTCTTCTAGGAGAGACAGGTGCAGCAAACATGGATTATGCCATCAGCCTCTGTACGGGAGACTGAGATCACTAGGAAAACAATTTCTCAGGCTGTAATCTCCATCCTTGTGGATCCTTCCCTGCGTGATTCATATTCAAGTCATTTAACAGGGTAGCATCTGCAGGGAATCAGATACCCAATTCACAGCATCCAGCTCCTCCAAATGTCAGGTGACTCAGTCTTAAAGGGTACTGTGATCACAGCAACTGGACAAATGGTTTATTTCACACTTCGGAAAGCACTATAAATAGTAGCAGTTAAGTAACTATCACTGGCTGTTGTGAAGACCTTGGTGAACAGCAACAAAGGTAAGAGTTACATGAAGAAGAACCAACACGCACATACATCCACCTTGCTCTCCCTCGGTGCTAGTTGCCATAGTGCCACAATGGGCTCCATCACCTCGGGTTAATCTAGCCCAATGTGTGTCTGAAATAACAAGCAGCTGGTGGGCTGCCTTGGCAAGCGCGCTGGAGACCAGTTAGTTTGGTGATGTATGCCAAAAGGTACCTGGGGAAGTGGTTGTAACTTTGAAAGAGCGTACGTGCGGTTTCCTCTTCTGCACTTCGACTCAGCTGTTGCAGGGCTTTGCTTTGTGACTCCGTCAGTAACTTCTGGAAGTACTAGACTGCTATGCTGAGCCCTTTCCCTATTTCCATCATCCTTCTTTGCGTTATTCACTTATTTCCAGTACTTGCAAAATCAGTGCTGGTAATCTAGGAGCCTTCTGCTCCAAACTAACTAATATTATTTCTGTCTATTGTAAAACCACTTCCTCCTCACAGTTAGAAAATAAATCTTGAATGGAAGTTATCTGAGGTCTAAAATTTGGGGAAGATATAACTTTAAAAAATCTCACATATAAATCTATGCCCCATCTTTCCACAGAAAACTTTCCTTATCTTTCCCCATGGCAAAGCCAGAAGTATGAAACCCTTGAATATGGATCCCTATTTCACGAACAGCTAAATTACTTTGACTTTACCAGGGGGCACCTCTGTGCAAATTGCAGTTATTACAGCTAACTAGCACCCTGCCAATTTATACATTCTCAGGTTTCCCTCTCAGTCATTTGTTTGAAAGTTAAAATTCATGCCATTTTCCCTTGGTTATTAAAATTCTAATCCTTCAAATCAAAGTGAAGCATTAAATGGTGCCTCTTACACTTCCAGATGCACCTGACTAGGCCCGAAACTGTTCTGCTAACCTCATGGATTTATGCATGAGTGGATTGATATGATTAGCTGTTCTTTTTAACTGCCAAAATGAGCGTTTTAAATTCAGAATTAGCAACAATTTAATAATTAGATTTTAATCCCCACAAATTCTAGTGGATATGAAACTTCAGGGCACATATAAAGAAAGACTTAAACGTTTAGAGGAGAATTAGGGTGAACTTTAGGTGCACACAACCGTGATTCTGAAAACTCCCATTGCCTAAGCCCTGAGAATCACCCCCACCTTGAACCAGGTTTCTGTCTCCTGTCCTGCAGAGCTCAGACCACTGCAGAACTGCTTCTGCCACTCCCTAGCAGCAAGCGGTCCTGACAGGACTGAGCAGTTTGGTACCCTTCTGACGGCTCTGCTGCCTGAGAAGCCACGTGTCCTGCTGCCTTTCTCCAGGGGGCTTCCCAAGAACAGGTGCACATTCCACAAGCAGAATTTTGATAATCACTTTCTTTTAAAACATGACCAAGTTATGCTCTTTCCTCAACTCCAGCCACAGCCTAATGATTAACACACTCACAGATTCATGACAGATGAAGTATCGTTTCCCACCTTTGGGCTGAGGGGATTCAGTCTCATCTCCTGGGAAGTGATGTGTAAGCAATGCTGGGATGCTTTTAGGCCTTTCTTTCGAGTAGGTGCTAGAGTGAGATTCATCTAGTCCCAGCCCCACAGATGGTATGTGACTGCACAAAGCACATGAACAACCCTTGGGTCTACAGCAGATACCGCAGTTCGCAAGTGAACTTCGGCCTGAGCTCACCTCAGCAGACTTGCTTCGCTTAGCCTCCTCTCTAGATCAGCAAGTCCTAAACCTCTTCCACAGCAGGAACAGAAAGACTGAATCACATCATTTTATTTCCTTCATACATGATCAGCATATTTCTACTTTTTGCCAAAAATGAAAGACTGCAAAAAAAAAAAAAACAACAAGCTACAACATCTGCTCTCATTTAATGAAAGGGAACCAGCACCTGCATTCCGGACAAGCTTCTGGGCTGTCAGTCCTGCCTGGCCAGAGAGGCTTACTTGCAAGAGGAGACTGACAGACTTCAAGACGCAGGTTTTTCCCCCTGCATTTTTCTAAAGGCTATCTCCAGCCTTGGCTGGCTGCCTGATTTATCACAGGTTGGGGTGCCTAATTCTCCCCATGCATGTTGTAAGTGCCCTTTTTTTGCAGCGCATAGTCTTCTTGGATGCTACACTGAAATGACAAAATCTGGTTGTGTGATCTTACTTTTCCTTTCTGGTTTTAGTCTATAACACTTATAAACTTCCCTGTAGCAAATCTCTGTTTTCCCCCATCTTCTCTGTATCCCAGCTGAAGTTTTGGTTCCTGTAGCATGTCACAATATCAGAAAATAAATCTATCTTTTTCAGTCATTGATTGATGATTCTAGTGGTTGACTTGAAGCATAGCACTGGGGCCTGCCTGTCAGAAGCTGAGTTCTGAGCGTTTTCTGAAAATCATATCTCTAAGTCTCCAACTATATCTCTGCTTTTCCCTTTTTTTTGAGCTTAACTTGACTGATACGGGTGAACTCCAAGTCTCCCCATAGTCAGCAGCAGCTCTGACACTGATTTCAAATTCTCCTATAAATCTTTGCCATGAGCATACAAAGCCTAAAATAAAAATTCAATGGAAAAGTCAGAAAATGGCAGCTGCCTATCCAACATTCTCAGACGTTCTGCTCCAGTAACATACACCGAAGTCTGATTCCATCTGATATTGAACTTCAAAATGAAGGGAACTAATTAGTGAAAAACAGTGAAAACTGACAAATGAGATGGAATCAGGGAGATCAGTTTACATAGCCCCAAAATACAAGCAGAAAAGTCATTTAACCTATTTTCCCTGTACAGTTGTCACTGTTTGCAATTTAGACTGTTTACCTACTACTTTCTATTAACTTTAAACTAAGAGTTTTTCTAATTTAGTAGATTGCCTTGAAGCTTGCTACTGGCTTTCTAGCAAGCTTGATCTTTTATTAGCTACAGTGCTTTGTGATATTCATTAGACATTAATTTACATTTCCATTTTTATATTTCAGAAGTACTTTCATATTAGCATTCTTTTGTTACTAGCAAAAAGCAGAATAATTAACATAGAATATTTGATCTCATTAATAGAATTCATGTTTGGTCTTTTTAGTCAAAGCTTATTAAAAAAAAGCAGTGAAAAAAATGCTATAATATTACTCTCTTGATATGTTCAGGATACTTTGGTTGGTGTACTCTTTTATGTTGCTTGATATTCACTTTCCCAGAAATGCATCCTTATCTGCACTTCCATGGTAATGTACTTTTTAATTCTATGGGAGATAGTGCACTCTAGACCAGAATTGATAGCTTGAATGTAAAAGTGGTAACACTGTATACCATGTTCTAAGTTACAATCTAGGAATTTTTCCTTGCTCATGTCATACCATGTTTAGTCCTGTGAAATTCTGCTAAAGAGGCCAAATTCTTCCACAAAGACCTAAGGGAATACACTGAGCCAAATGTGTTTAAGTTTTTTGCAGTGACTTTATATAAAACATACAATGTCTCTCTCCCATGCAAGTGATTGCCTTTCATTCAGGAGAGGAGCAGAATTTGCTCACCGGTAGCTGGTGTTTGAACCCAATATGGAAAGGGACAGCATCCTCACAGTTTCTCAGCAGCTGTTGGGTAGGTACATATTCTAAGGTCAGAGAAGTACTGCGTCCAGCTCTGGAGCCCTCAGCACAGGAAAGACATGGA
>Ga0181612_156107_pt1 | contig 11147 bp, 4 predicted proteins | sample HoacroProtozoa21_FD_119630 | JGI IMG/M metagenome (GOLD analysis project Ga0181612, IMG submission 119630) | Hoatzin crop microbial communities from Cojedes, Venezuel. Combined Assembly of Gp0051906, Gp0051904, Gp0051908 | reverse complement strand
TGAAATGTGACGTAGCTTAGACCTTCGTGTGACATTGAAGATGTGATTCAAAACACTATCTTTGTATCAGGGAGTAATTAGAATTATCTGTTGACTTTTGCCATCAAAGATGAATAAAAGAGTGAGTCAGCCTTAACTAAAGATGTAAAAACTCCAAGTCCATTTGCTGAAACCAAGCAGATGAGGTACTTTTATGGATAACTATGCTCATTTTAGGGACAAACCTAGACACTGTTCTTTAAAGAGCAAATGGGCATTCCCTGTATAAATTCTACCCACTTCAAGTAATTGATTGAGGCTATCTGGGGTTTCAGATATTTTTAGATACTGAACGTATTAAATACATAGGTCATGCATGTGCCAACACATGCATTGGTCACACATCAATACTGCCCAGCGTGTGTGTGACAAATTCCCAAGAATCACAGCTGAGAAAATTAATTCAGTCTGTGTAGAACTTCCCTTAACATTATGCTCTGAAAAGAGTGCAGGCTAGCTGTTCCCCTGCCCTTTCCACTGGAAGATTTAAGGAGGCTACACCCATTATTTCGCTCAGTGCTTCACGCCATGTGGTGAGTGTGAACCGCACTTGAAACTGAAGACTAACAAAAAATTGCCTCTTCAGCAAGTTGATAAGGTAAAGAGCAGCACCATGTGAACAAATTCTTGCTTTATGTTTTAAACTTTTCTTTTTTTTAAGGCAGGAATGAGAATTCATTTATTTTAGACATTTAAAAAAATAAATGTTTTAATCAAATTTCTGTGTTAAATACATGCACCTCTATTGCAAGGACATAGAAAATACCTGGAGGCAAGATTATCAGTTTCACAGTTTTGAGTGTTCAGTGAGTGGTGCAAAGGAGGACAATTTAGAGTAATCACACTGTGGTAAATACTGAAAGTTTTCAATAAGAGTTCTTTCAGAATGGACTCTATCTGAGCCTGGATTTTACTCTGGCCACTTTGCAAGCTGAGGTTTCAGAGCAAAGCTGAATCTCTCTGTTATAAAGTGAATGTATGGGTGCTGTTAATAACTCCAGTAGGCTGGGGATGATTGCACATGACTTACAGCTTTGTTTATTCACTGCATATTTTTTTAAATGACACGGCATAAATCCAAAGGGAAACAATTAGTATGCGTGTGCTGAGAAACAAAGCAGTGCCAGTTCTTTTACTCCTAAACTCTCAGAAGAGTGACCAAGACCTAGATTTAAGAAAGAACTAAGAGTCACAGAAGTGAGACTGAAGTTCACCAACCCAAAATCAAATTCTTGAGCATCTCCCCTTCCCCTTCGCCACCTCTAAATGCTGTCAGCACCTTCGTCTTATCCAGAAGCTGTCTAGTGTAAAATGCAGAACCATTGAGAAGTGTGCAGGCTTCATAACCAAGAGACCCTTGCACTAGGCTGCAAGGTCCTGTACCCCCTCCCTTTCTCACCCATTAAGTTTCTTAATGACTGTTTGCATGAAAGGGACAGGTCCAAGAGGGAACCTTGCCTCCAGCTTGGCTTTGTGTCATGGTCTGAATATCCTGGGTGAGGAAGAGGCTGACTGTGCTCCTGCTTTGTGTCTAAATGCTCCCATCATTTCAGTGTTGTCTTCAGGATGGGTCTTCAGGTGATGCTGTAGAGAGATGGATCCCATGTAGACACGAGGGTGCCTCAGACAGAGGTTCATCCTTCTCTCCGTTATTTTCACATGCCTAGCTTGAGGCAGCTGTACGTTTTAGCTGATCTCATATGGCTGCACTGAATTGCATCCTGAAGAGTTTTATTCTCTACACAAACTGTATATATTTCTGAACAGAGGATTTTGGATTTCATCGTGAAGCCAAGCACCTAGTATTTGAGCCTAACACATTCACTGGACACATATGCTTTAGTTTGCTTTCACTAAATAGAAAAGAGAGAGAGAAAGATGTACATTTTAAGGTCACCACATCATTTAGGTCATCTATTAATTGTTCATTACTCAACGGATACCAGAAAGGAAAGCTAAAAAAATTAAATATACAAGTGCAGCTATCATCAAATGCATACAAAGCCTACGAGAGCTCAAAGAGAAAGGTAACATATGGGTAAGGCTGAAAAAGCTAATTTTAACATGATTTAGTTCAGCAAAGAACACATCCTGATTCAAAATGTGGCTTTATTCTTATCTCACATTTGTTATAGTTATTTTTCTAAAGATTGATTCTCACTTTCAGCAGTTATTTAGACATGCTGTTTTGCAAGTAAGTGAGGTGTTTTTACTAAATGTGGTACTTTTTCTTTGGTAGCTAGAAGAATGTATAATTAGGTAGCTTCATTTTTAGACTGCAATCTATTAGAAAAAGGCAGATAATGCTTCTTATTTCTAAGGGAATTCCTTTTTATTCATGATTTGAAATGGAAATTTCAATACATACAAAAGGCAAAAACTTGATATGATTTAATCAGTTAGAGACAATTACATTGAATACTATGAATAATAACAAAACATTTCTTGAAATATATTTTAAAGTTAAAACTATTTGAATAAGGAATTCTTTGTGGCCATTTGTCCTTCAAGATACTTAGAAGCAGAGGAGGTTAACTCCTCCTCTTCAAGGTTTTGTCATTAGGTTATAAGTTTTCTTTACCTAGGTTTCAACTCCCAATCAACTTGTCATGTTCTGATGGTCCATGTATTGTATTTAGTTTTTCATGCAGCACAAACTAAGAGTATCTACATATAATTTATTACATCAGCAAAATCTACACACAAAATCACCAGAGGTGATTTCACCTGTTTCATTGAATGGACTTCTATGACTGACAAGAAATTCAGACTTTTTCCTAGGTGTAATTTACAAAGATTTAATAAATAAATCTAATCTACAATATACATTTTCATGGCAATATTCAGGTCATAAGCTGTAAACACATTTTAGTAGAAAGTATTCATGACAGAGGGCCCAGTTGCCTGCCTTCTTGGAAGCTATTGTTGTTTTAATCTGTCTTTTCACACTAAGGCATAAAAATAAACCACCAAACTTATATTTTAGTTTCTTTGTTAATCTACTGCTAAGTTAGTCTGGAAATGGGTCAGTTAATGCTCTTTCATTCTGCTTAAGATATTTTTTCCTATAAATAAACCAAAAGAGTTTTCTATCTCTGTTTATAAAACTGTTTTTGCTCAAGGCTCTTTATCTCTTCATATCAATCAGCCAAGACTAATATGCATGACAGAAAATAGGACAGAGATCCCCGAAGAGGGACAAAAAAATGAAATGGCAAATAAGCTGGAAAAGATGCAGGGTCATTTCCCTGTCAGCTTCAGTGAAATACCTTGCTTTATGAGTCAGCACTGAAGACACAAATAGTTTGCAAATATAAAAACAGTAAGATGATGAACACCAGACATTTGCAGAATGTATTTTGCTACCCCAGTTTAGCAAGGCAGGAGCAAACAGGACTGATTGGTCGGAGATACCACAATTGACAAGCACAAACCCAGGAGCTGAATTCACGTTTTGGATACCTAATCGAGCAGCCAGAACACCAGGCTCTTGTGCGACAGAGGCAGAACCATCTCGTGAAGAAAAACACCCAAGAAGTCGAATGCCTCAGAACCTCAGCCTGAGAAATCCTCACACGCACAGACACACTCGCCTAGCCACAGAAAGCAACATTTCTAGAGCCGGAGAAAGCAAGCAAGAGGTTCATTGCCCTGTAGCCTTCACCAGCAGTTCAATACTATTGATGGCCAGTCCAACTGCCAAGACAACATCCCTTTTTCAATTTCTGACTGTGAACAGGTCAGAGTAGTTCAGAAGGTCCACCCCAGCTTGTCCATTGAGACCTGACTGCCCCGCACTAAGACTTGAAGAATCTGGGTTTGCTTGTTTTCCTTTTACACCGGTGAAACTCATCTGATTTTTACCAATTTACTTTCCCACAAGTATAAATAAGATTAAAATATGTCTGGAAGGGTTTATGCTGGATGCAAGTATACTCATGTAGTTACTTCCAGTGCATGGACAGCAGTACTTGCAGATTTCTCTGAGCTCATGTTTAAACATTTCACCCAAATACATATCTTCATGTAATGAGGATTTTGTCCTCGCTTTAAAACAGCAGTCCTTTGTTGAGGAAATGTGGAAAGCTAATTCATTTCTGTTACAACAAATTATCAGAGATGCTTTTTTCACAATTAAAACAACTGCTGGGGGGGAACGACACTAAGATTTTGCAGGTGGAAACAGTGCAGATACTCGGTGATTCTCTCCCTGCCATTCTCAGATGAGAAATTAATTTTTGCAGGAGAGCTTTAAATTCATCAGTTCTAATGAAAGTGACAGGTAAATTAAGCTTGATCAAGGAAAGTAATGGACAGTGTATTCCAGGGGAAGGCTGGGTCAGGCATGTACAGAACTGTCCATGTTAATGCCAGGCAGCCAGTCAGAGTCTGAAAAACACATACAGGGCATGAGGTTCTGCACTGGGAGCAGAAGCAGGTAGTAACACAGGGTCCAGCCCTGCAAATCAGTATTCTTGCCCACCTAAAGCTTGTCCTGTACTCTCTGTTCCCGAATTTCTCGATCTCTCAATAGAGATGATCAATCCATGTCCACCGGCATATCATAAAGCTCAGCCGCCTAATGTTTGTAAAGCATTCTGACAGTCCCAGATGGAAGCTGCTCCACAGTCATGGAGAGTTGCCTCTACCTCCTTGATGCTGCTGCACTTTCTAATCCACCCTTTTATCGACTGGCATTTCATGCACCCTCCCTTGCAGCCGAAGCAGTGAGCGAACAGAAATGACAAAGTGCGCTTCCAAACTTCCCTCCCACTCACCTCTCCTCCATCTGTCGGAGAGAGAGATTTTATTTGCTGCAGAAGTGCTGTCTGGCTAAAAATGTGAGCACTTTTTACAGCATGATCCCACTCTCTCCTCCACACACACCCACTGCCCAAGTGCTTCATTTTGAAATATGACATCGCTTCTTAGCTAACACCCTGTGTAAGAAGAGGCTTCTACAGCACATTTTATTAGGTGCTGACTAAAATGCTGCTATAAAATCCCACACGGTGTTCACCACTGATCATCTCCACCCTACCTCTTGGGAACGGAAAGGAACAGAGGATATCCGACAATAAACACTGCATTTCTTTCTCTTTTCCCTGTCACAAACAGTCCAATTCAGTCATCACTCACCTCTCTATTTCCAAGTTTTGAGGTTTACTCTGGAGTCTCATGACCAGTTGGTATTTCTCTTTAATACCTGGCTCCTGGATGGAAGCGTGCACTTCGGATTTTCTGTTTCTTTGAAAGAAAGCAGTAAGCTGAGAACCCCTGGCTGGGGAGAAAAATTAGGTTTGGCTGAAGACACCCTGAAAGATTCAGGAAATAAAGTTATATAGAAAGCATCAAAATTCATTAAACACACAACACAATCCTTTGCTTTTAAGCCAGTATGCAACACTTCTAGATCTGTGGAACTGGCACTATGAGGAGTGGGGAAAGCTTGTGGTCATGAATCCATGACGTGTAACCAAAGGGAATATAAAAACTGTATTCTAGTCCAGATCTTAAGGTCTGGGCTTGAGACACTTTTCAAAGAGAAAGCACAAGAGTAATTAGATGAAAAAGGGAGATATTGCCTCATTTGCCTTTCAGGTAAAACCTCCCAACTTCAAAAACCTCCCAACTTCATTCTTATTCTGAATTTTGCCGATTTCATAAAGAGAAAGGTTTGTATGGTTTGGGACTTCTTTGAGTTTGAACGGTCAGAGGAAGTGTCTTTCCCAAGTATGTATAGTGGTCTGTCTATCAATTAAACTAGGTAGATACATAATTTTACTCCACTTTTTCAGCTAATTTTTAGTAATCTTTGCAGAATGAGTGCAAAATGGGGGTGGTTGGAAGATAAGCATCAGACAAGAAGTGGCATTTTCTCTTTCTCTCACTCCAGTTTTGGTTAGCAGGAATATGGAGATGGAGGTCCATAGTTCAGCTTTGAACTGGGAAAGATTGTGTCCTTCCACAGCTTCTTCAGATTGCGCTCTAATAATTCCTATCAAAAGGCTTCAAACAGAAAAGCAGATGCATCGCTGATGCCAACTGAAGGCCCAGGCTATATTACCAGGTGATTATGATTCATATTAAAAGCTCGTTACACCTAGAAGGGAATTTCTCTCTGTTTGGGGAATGGTGACCAGTCCCAAGTGGTGTCTCTAGCCTTGGACAAGCTTGAGTCAATCCTGACAGCTGCTCAAGAGAGTTACAGGTCCTCCTGGCCAAAGGGTGTTGTCTAACTTAGGTCCCCAAAACACTACTTACTGAAGGTTCGGCATCTTTACCTTGATGACTCACAATCCACAAGAGCTTCCAAGAGATCCTCCAGTAAAAACAGGCAGAGATAGCTATTTCTGAACTAGACAACACAAAATGGGCACGGTGAGGGGAAGAGGAAGGTCTTATTTCCTTAGGGCTGGTGGTGGAAATGGGCAAAATTATCTTCTCTCCATGCCCATATTCACAGTTCAGTAACAAACAGTGATCTAGTTTTAATTCCCAGCACAAATAATATTCCACACAACAACCAAAGTCTTTTCTTCCCCCTCTACAACAAGACTGCTGCAGAGCACGGGGCTATGAATACCCCAGATCACAGGTACAGTTTCTTGTACTACAAGCTTATTAATTTTTTAAATATCAGTGACTCCTCCAGCCACAGTAAAGAGTGGTGAGAAACTGTGAGTGTAACACTGGGAAACTCCTTCCTATTAGCGGGTGTTTAATCTTGTCTGAACAGCATCAGATTGAACAGCAGACACATCCAAAGTGACAGGGTCAAGAAAACGTGAGAGCTGCCCAGGCATGTTATTTACAGAGACAAGCAGAGCTACTTGGAAGCTGATGGTTTTTTTCATTACTTACCCACTTTAGCTTGATCCCTCTGTTCTTCATGCAGGTCTCCAGCCAAGAGCTCCTTGTCAACTGCTCAAAGTGCATCTTTAAGGAAACTTGACCATGTTTCATCTAGGAACTGTGGAAAATGTAGTTCTGCATGATTTGTTAAAGTAGTTAAGTGCTTTATATCTGCCTGATAACCATAGTTTAAATAAATACAATAGCACTGCTAACTTACTCCATCACTTTTAAGTGAAAAAATATCATGTAAGATTGCAAAGCACCAGTTATCCTAAAATCTCCCAACTCTAAAAATTGATGGAGTTATGCAAGCAGTATTAATGTCAGCATTTAATGGACACAAGGGCAGTAGTAGCCTCATCACTATGGGGTGGGCTGTGAAACAGCATTCCTTGCCTTGAAGGTAATGTCACTTCAAACTTGACCCTGTAAAGGAGCAGACAGACTGAGGGAAGGGAAAGGGCTTCAGAAGAAAATGGGTGGGATTAGCAATTGGCCAATACCAAAACCAAGATACCCGGCTGCACCATCTTTGGTCTAACACAGTATCCCCCCCCATTATACACCCAGAACTGTTGCATTTTGACAAGGTTGAGCAGCGCAGCACATTATCAACATGTAAGTCCAACCAGGATCCAGAAAATGCATCATTCTCATCTTCTACCTTAGTCCAGTAAAGTACTCCCCGTAAAACACAGAATGGTCACTATTGACTAGCCTCTGAGTCAGAGCACTCTCCCAGGGAACGAGAGATCCAGGTTCAACACCACATCTCCTACAGCTTTGCAGAGGATGAGCCTGGCTACCAGGCTGCTGGCATTCCCACCTCTCCTGCTGAAGCTCTTTCACTGAACAATGAATTCAGCAGTCACTTAGCAGAGAAAGGGCGCTCAGCCCTGCCCCGGTGACCAAGCACCACTAACACTGGAGCTACAGGTCCCCTTCCAAGGGCTGGTGGTTTTTTTACATGCAGGACTCCTAGCGTTGACACCTGCAACTACAATGCACATCTTCTCTTCCTGAAGGAGTCTCCTTTCCACCTTCTCTCTGGCCCAAAACTGGTGAATTTAGTCACCTTCAGCAGCACTGTAGTGAATATTCCTCTAGGCAAATCAGCACACGGCTCAGAGCATCCCCCTAGGAGGGGCGAGTTTGGAACCCGGCCGTCTCAGCAGTCTAGAGCAGTACTCCAGCCACCTGGCTGTTACGCAAGTACTCATCATCACATCCTCCTCCAAGCAAACTTTTTCTGGCTGTCTCCTGGTGAAAATAAAGAACTCTGATCCGTTACTTCGACAGAGAGACTACTGAAGGTTTCCAGGTTGCACACTTTACACGCTCTTCTACTCCAGGACTCCCCCAGTCTAAGCTCCAAAGATACAGAGGGTCTGAAGCTCGCCTTTCTGCATCTCTTTTGCAGACAATCACCACTTCAGATCACCAGTACCTCTCAGCTCAGTGCACTTTTGCTCCGTCTACCATGTTGAGGTACTCAGCTTTCTCCACAGAAAATACGCACCTCACGCACTTCTGCTTCAGCATCCTTTTAGGCAGCTGCATGTTCAAGGGCTCTTCTCTTTTTGGCGACCCTGCACAAGACTTTTAGACATGTAAACCTCCTGAGAGAAAGGCTGTGCAATGCATGTAGAGTGCTCCAAGCTATATAGATACTTTCACTGGGACATCACTAAGATTGGAGTAACTCAAAGCTCAGCGTCTCTAAGCCAACAAGGCAAGTCAGCAGCAAATCTCCTTCAAATGTTTTCCTCTAACCTGTCTATTTCTAGGGAAGCAGCCAACTTTGAAACAGCTCATATGTTCTATCCCCGGTTGTTCGAAGGTAAAAGTCTCATCCCATGTTTTCATAAAGCATCTCTAGCACAAGACAAGCAAACGTTACAATGAATAGTTCACAGGGAGGCATACAGCACTGAACTGATGTGATGTAGCTTCAGTAAAGACATACTCACCCCTTCACAAAAGTGAATCACAAGGATTTACTTCTAAAAGATTTAATGAAAACTACTTTCTGGCATCACTATTATGTTTTCCTGCAGAATGTCTAAGAGGTAAACCTAATTCTGTCAATTGTTTGCTAAAATTTCAGCACTAGCATACACTGGACAATTTAGAAACCAGTTGACCAGAAAACAAATGAAAGTAACTTATAAGTGTCTGGAGTATTGGTATTATTTAATAATTACAAGAGATTCCATCTTTATTTAAACCATGAAACTTTGTGTGCAGACTAAACGGAAAATGGGCTGTAAGCAGGTAAAAGTCTTCTACCAACTTCTTTCCAAACACTATTTCCACAGATCAAGCAGCACAGAATGACCACAATGGACTTCAAAGACATGGCACCTACCCTCTTGCACCAAGGCGGGATCAACACAGCAAAGACGACAATGTGAATACACACCCCCTATGCACATACCATGCTCAGACCACAGGTTTAAAGCAGTATCAGAAGTCCACATCAGAAAACTGAAATAAATACTCTAATTCTCACAGAGTACTTGTTTGTGATGGCTATTAGTCTGAAAATTCAACTGCTTTGGTGTTGAAGTATCTACATGGTTTTTAGACTCTTCATTTATGCATAGTCAGAAATCTTGGTGTAGGAATGTAGTCACAAAAACTACAAAACCAAATATGTAAACTCTTCCACTCCCCGCCACACCAGCTCTTATAAATGGGCATTAGGGAAGACACTCAAAATTACTTGTTTATCTTGGTGTAGTAGATGTCAGGAAAGAGTACAGGTGTTGCCTGGTGCTTTGCCAACACATTTCTGAGTTGCAAGCTAACGGAAAGCCTGAATGACAGACGTGCTACAAATCTAACACACAGCAAGACCTGGAGACAGTTCAGTAAGCGGAGGTGTGAAGGTTTTCATGAAAACTGAGTGCCCCAACAACAAAGGTGGAAGCTCAGCAGCAATGGCTGTAGTCCCCTTTCCTGTAAGCAAGGGTGCTTCATAATCAGTTACCAGCAAATAACGTCACAGGGATTGCTGGCAGCAAAACCTTTTATTTTACTTGCACCAAGATAAGACTATTTCTTCCCTCCTACATTTTCAGTGAGCATAAAGGCAAAAGGCTTCCCTTTAGAAATGAAAGCAAATACTTCAAAAACGAGCGTTTAAATGTTTTGCCGAGTCTGACTTTGTAACAGCTAATTGTTAGGAAAGTGTTCTGGAATAAAACTGTGGGCAGTATTATGAAACAATGCTTAGAAGAGGAATAAAGGAAAAAGGTAGAAAGTACCCATTACTTACCACACACAGCCCTTTGTATTAATATGAGGTTCAAGCAAGCAAGAGATTTGTTCTTGAGGAGTTTGGAATTTGGAGAAGTGTCAGCTTTTATACCATACCCCTGTCTTCCAACTACAGTAAATAGTTTGTTCTTTTTCATTTAGAGTTATTTTTGTGTCACCAGGGAGAGACATTTTAAGTCACCAGTTTCTGTGCTTCTGAAGCCTTTTCCAAATTCTTTTCAACTCAACATGGCTTAAACAGGCAGAAGTGGGTGGATCAGCTTGACAGCCTGCATCCACCACTCAGTTCCAAGGTTTCAGTGCAATATGCATCTCGCACATACCAAGGCACCTGTCATGGCTCTTAAGCCCTTTGAGTCAAAGGCATTAGCTGGTGCCAGAACACTGGAGCTTCCACCAGGGCTGAGAAAGATTTTTAAATAAACAAAAAAAATCCCATGGATATGGCCAGACAACTGCTTTTTACTAATTAAACATGCAAATAGAATTAATGCACACAGATCATTATTATCTGAAGAGATTGCCGTGGAAAAGAAAGGTTTATGTTTATTTATGCATACCATCATAGGGGAAAAAAAACCTTTAAGCACTGATAATTGGATTGGAGATCCAACCAGATTTCCCATCTCTGTTTGAACATTACTGAAATATTGGCCTAATATAGCTCTGAAACCATGAGCCCTGAAATTTGAATTGCCTTTAATTTTGGCTAGCAGTCAGTATTTCACATGCTACCGAAATAAGTTCCATCTGGGAGCGCTGATTCACAGTCAGAGAATGAGCAGTGGTTTGTACTGAACCACACCAAGGATCGTAGGTCCCTGCACCAAGGAAATGTGCCCAAGATGAAGTTCTTGATGCAACGTAACTTGTGTTCTTACTTCTTCTTTGTTTTCTCTTTGCTTAGTGTTATGCAAGAATGTTTTTAAACCTCCATTTTTCCCCATAAAGAAAAAGTATGATCACTA
>Ga0181612_135939_pt1 | contig 11147 bp, 6 predicted proteins | sample HoacroProtozoa21_FD_119630 | JGI IMG/M metagenome (GOLD analysis project Ga0181612, IMG submission 119630) | Hoatzin crop microbial communities from Cojedes, Venezuel. Combined Assembly of Gp0051906, Gp0051904, Gp0051908 | reverse complement strand
TGTTGTTCCTGTTCCCTTTGTTTGCTGTTCTGTTAAACTGCCCTTATCCCCATCCACCAGTTTCTGCCTGTTTCTTTCCATTCTCCTCCGCAACCCGGCGGGAGGAGGGGCGGCCACGTGGCGCTTTTGTTGCCTCCCACAGCCAAACCAGAACACCATAGGAAGCATACATGTATTCACAGCCCCCCGGGGGACCTGTTGTAATTCCCGGTGAGCCCAGCCCTCTCTGGCAGGAGCATGCAGGGAACAGCTAGGTTCATTTCATGCCGCTTGCTGTGACTTGGAGTGCCTCAAAGAGCGCAGACATGATCTGCAGCCATGCCCTGCTGCTGTTTTCAGGGCCTGTCCCTTGGTATGCACACACATGCTGCGAACAGCAGCAGCTCTGCCGAGGTCTTGATTTCAGAATCTGGAAAGATTTCATTAGTGGCACTGCCTCGTCCCATACTAGAATCTTTTTCTATCTGTGAAGCCTTAATGATTTAGAGAAGTTTTCTGTATTCGCATGTTTCCTTTGAGAGGTTTTATATCTTTCTCTCATTGACAAATTGAGTTAAATGCCATGTTGCTATTGTGGAAACCTCTTTCTCTCTTTCTTTCCAAAAACAACATCCCAGCTTATACAATTTCCAAAAACTGCAACCTCCACCACAGCCATCGCTTGGCTCTTTCATGGTGTGGAATCAAGATGAGTTTTCTTTTGAACCTGGAATAAGAAAAGGCAAAAGATACTGTTTAGGACTTTCTCACATAAGCTTATGCTGTTCATTTCCTGGTTTATGGGCAGTGCTGGGGTGCAGGGCTAAATGACGACCTGTGACACATAGGTGCGCAGAACAGCAGGTGTCCTTTGCATCCGTGCCTGGCCTCTCTCAGCCATAGGGTCAGATAAGCAGGACCGAGATACTGGGTCCCGGTGTGTAGGATCATGGTGTGACCAGACTGCAGTGAATGGGTGCAGCATCGCTACTCCTCACTGTACTGGCCAGAAGCATATACTACTGGAGTGGGCTGAGGGCATTTTATTTCCCTCCTTGCCTCAAGAATAGATAAAAACAAGTGATGAATTTTTTCTTAGAAATATGTCACCACATGAAGAAAGAAAAAACTGCTCCACTATTCAGAAAAAGTTCAGTAAAAGTCTTTTGAACATGATTGACTCAAATCGGCATCCCCTTATACCTGGAATACTTTCTAACCATGTTTAAATTCCTCAAAAATAGTGGTATGGAAAAGAAAATGAATAAGAAGGAAGAGAAGGACGGAAGGAAGGAAGGAAGCAAGAAAGGAAGGAAGGAAGACTGACTTTTCTTGAGAGCACACATGAAGCAACTGAATCTGAAGGAATAATGCTTAGCAAATGAAAAAAAATCATAGCAATGAAATGTGTATTTCCTTGCCTAACTGTAATTATACATAAACAAGTCCTAAAGTGCTAGAGTTTACACAGACTAGGATTAAGCAGCAAAATTAGTGTGTGCTCAGTCAAGCAGACTTAAGGCAATCCTCCCTCCCTCTGGGTCACTCATGATTCCATATATACACACAAGAGGACAGGGTCATAAGCCATAGTCGTATAATGACTTAGGAAACTAAGTTTGAGAAGGTGTGAATTTCACTATAAATAGGTCTGAGGTTCCCTAAAGCAGATTTTCAGCTACAGATACGTAAAGTGTTCTGAGAGCAAAAATGTCTGCTAGCTTTTCCTAATGCTCAGAGCAATCAGTCCTGTTAACAGCTGAATTTAGAGTAGACAATCCAGAGGAAATGAGATAAATAATCTTGAGATGGAACAACTAAAAATGAATGATAGCATAATCAGGGATCTATATCCTACAGCTCTAGATGTATCATATCTTCCCTTTCATTAATTAGGAGAAGTCAGAATTACAATGCTTTCCCTTTTGCCAAGGTTTTTAACTGCCCAGGGGTCTGGAAAAAAAAAATCCTGTGAGCATGCAAAGATTCCTGTTTGGGCAATTTCATACCACACTCACACATCTTTTCCCTAATGCTGCTGCAAAGGCTGGCTACAGGGGAAGAACACAGACCCATTTTGTGTTACAGTGGTTTCCCCGTTTCTTCCTTTGCGCTTTGTACATCTCAGTGTAGACCAGCAATCCCCAGAGCGCCTGAGTAGGTTCTCTCATCTAACTCTTTCCTGACTTTTCTTCGGCTTCTTTGGTTTAGCACTCCTTTCACAGGCAAAGGTCAATTAAACGCAGTTAATGACCTCCATTTGTCATTTTTAACATTTGAGGGGTTTTTGTCCTTTATTCTTTTCAGTCTTCTTCCCTCTACTGCTCCATTTTGTTTTTATGTCTAGTCTCACCCATCATGTTAACTCTGATGACATTAACTCTCCATACAGATTCTTGCATTACCAAGGGGGTCTAAGTTATCTACCCTTACATGCCATATTTAATACTCCGTCTTCATTCACCAAGAATATCTGTTACTTCCCCTGTGCATGGCTGTTCTACTCAGCCTGGCTTCAATGCTCTTCATGCTTTGCTTCCTGGTGTCATCTTTGATAACAGTTTTCTTCACAAACGCATATTACTAGCTACATATTTTCTCCAGCTCGGATACAATCCTCACCCATGACTATGCTCTAGCCTGTTCTCTGTGTCTTCCAGAAACACTCTGTATCTTCTGGATCACTGCCTTCCCTCTTGCTATTCCTGTCAGGGCTTCCTTCACTGGCTACCCAGCCCTCAGGAATGCCTACTCTACCTCGGTAATGCTGTATTTCGAGCTATCTCTCACTTTAAGATTTATTTATCCCAGATGGATTCTCCCACCCCCAGTAAATATAGAGAAATAAATGGCCAGATATTCATGTTATTTTGGTCAAAGCAGCAAATATTTCCTACATCTTGACGCAAAAGCAGTCCAAGGCTCTAACGCAAGTTTATACCATTTCTTCCTTCTCTCAACTGTTCTTCAGGAGCATTTTTCCAGTTCCAAGCAGAAAATGTGTGAAGTATGGCCTAAATGTACACCTAAGTGTAACTAATGCACAAATATCTGGGAAAGGTAGTTCAAAACTAGCTCAGACAAATTCCACAGTCTTCTCCTAGAACTATCATATAATGAAATGTTTAGGGCTATGAGAGATTTTTATTAAGTAAAATATCAAAGACTATAAACAAGAGATGGAAACTGGAGATAAAAAACTCATCTCAGAGAACTTGTGCAATCAACTTGATGATAGAAAAAAATTAAAATGGAGATATTATTCACTTCAGTGCACAAAGTATGAGGAAGAACAAGATAGGCATTTCCTTAAATTATCAGAAATGTACAAAGACTTTTCATCAGCTAAGGATGAGGAAAAATAGAGCTTGGCACTTTGAGAGACCACACAGGTAGCTCTGTATAGTAACCTACCTCTTGTTCAGAAAGAGCCAGCAATTACAAAGGAACACAAAGTCTGTATGCTGAAAATGTTGACTAAAACCCCGATCTCATTGAAAGAAAATGAGAATTTTGTCTGTGGAGTTACTGACAAAATATGTAGTCTCATGTAGTCACATACTCAGGAAATTCTAACTTTTTCCGGCTATGTTACTGTTCTAGCTCTTTTTTGCTCTCAGGTCAGAATGTATTATGCTAATAAAATGTGATGGAAGTTCACGTTTCATGTAGGGAATGGAAGGAAGGCTTGGTCATATATAGGACCAGCACCTGAAGAAGTTTTACAAAATTTTCCTGCTACTGCAAGAAGCACCTGAAGCTGCTAAGTCTCCATGTTTTTTATCCTCATCTCCATGTTCCCATCTACCTTTGATGCCACCAGTGTGACCACAGCCTTCCACCTGCCTGTGAGAAAAGTATACAAGATCAGATGTGTGATGGAGTTCAGTCCAAAGAAGATCTAACAATTAGTATATGTAAGGCACTTTTAAATGCATTCATATCATACATTTTAAGTTTATGTCCCATGAGGGTTATGTAATGTAGACGTGATAGGTGCCCACAATTGGTATATCTGGACCCATACTACTCCAAATGAGGATACGATCCAATTAAAGAGCCTTGATTTCAGGCGTTATTAAAAACAGGTGATTATTTGGACAATATCCATACAACTTAGGAATTCTGATTGCTGTTATGTCTTTTAACAGTGCTAGGTGAGTTCCACTATTTGCTGAACGTGCTTGTTATATGGGTCCAACAGGTCAGGTAAAAAGAAATTATTACTTTGACAGCTTTACTGTTGGTCAGAAAGACAATGCTGGTGAAGCAATACTTTCAAGACATTTGCAGGAGGGAGGGGAAAAAAACAAAAGAAAAAAATGAGTCTTAGATTACCACAAACAGTACTTTGGGTAGAAGACAGAGACACATGAATATTTCAACAGTAAAGTAGGACTACTTCAGCCCACATGAATAAATCTTGGAAGGATTCGTGCTTAAGTTGCTGACAGCTGAGGAGATGAAAGGAAAGGTCAGATATCACTCTTCCTATTGACCTGGGATACCTGATTCGTATGTCCCAGTAGCTGGGAAGGAGGAGCAGACAGGGAGCTAGAGTTCAAGAGGAGTAACAAGAAGTCAAGCGAGTAAACAACACAGCCATGCCCTTAGCCAAAGATATTAGAGACCACAGACACTCAATGTATTGGGATTGACTGTCTCAGGTTGTGGGTATTTAGCAAGAAAGAGCTCCACAAGGCATGTGATGGCATGCCTTTACATTTTCATCAACATATTCAAGCACGTGCTTAACTACTTTCCCAGACAGGGTTTAAAAAATTATTTTTAAAATAAGCAGTGAATTTACTAAATGCACCCACTCTTCTGAAAAATGCATTCTACATTTCAATATTTTATCTTGACAAGGAAAATATCTGAGGGGTTTAAAGAAAAGATTGGTCAACATCTGTGTACATTCACTTTGTGTATTACTAAGCATCAGTCAGATCAATGTTGCGGTGCTGTGCTAATGTCTGGAATTCGCATTAAAGCAGTGTCAGGAAGCCTGGAGTTGGAACAGTATTGATGGCAAATGGATATAGGTCATTTGGACCATAAGACTCAGATTTGCCACGCTACTAGAGCTAATGGAAATCAATAAGGGAGCAATTATAAAAAAACTTTTTAAAACAGTAGAAAAAGAAAGAAAAGGGGGGTGTAAACTGAAGTATAGATACTAAAAGTAAGCTTCCTTTTCCTACCACTGCTTATAATAACTTGCATTTTTTTCAAGGCTTCACAAAAAGGAAAGTATTTACAAATATCTGGTTTGATCTCAGACTATCATGGACTACAGTGGATTTCAGCCTTGTTTGAAAATAATCCTCAGAAAAAGATTCCCATTCTGTCTCAGAACTCATCCCCTTCATACTCCTGGTCATTTCACTCCTTTAGAAATACCTTCTAATGTGTACATTGCTTTTTTGGTAAAATCTGCTCATACAGGACACAGTGGAACGGGAGGCCTGGGAGAGGGACAAAATGCCTACCTAGGTGGTATAATAGCTCTGTACTGATTAAGAAAAGCAGGTTCTGGTTGGTGGAGGGTGGGAAAAAACCCAGGAAATAAAGAAATATAACTGTCAAAATACAGCTGGATGTGTGAAGTGAGAGATACTCAGAGCCTGACTTAAAATGAGTTTATTGTTCCATATTCTTAATGTGTTCTTCAATCCTCTTCCAGATTCCACAGACTCCTTTCCAATACCAAACATCACTGCTTATCATTAGCTTTAGCGAAGACCTTTTCATAGAGTTTTCAATGTTGCACACTTTTTCTTTCTGTGAGAAAGTCTGACAGATGCTTTACTAAAGCCACCATCAAATATAGCTTCACCACTTCACAATTTTGTTTTTATTGGGAAAGGAAAGTGTTTGGCTTGACTCATAAGGTGTATTTGTTTTGAATCTATTTTGCTCACTGTCTTTATTGTTGATGTCCTCAAGAAACTGAGTTGAGAGCTTTCTGTTCTTCTTCAGTTCACTGAAGATTTGCCTCATTAGAAGCTATGTATGGAGTAGTCTAAACTACATTACCCATCTGAAAGATCTTTTGCCTAGATCGATATCCAACTCACCCCATAGCCAAAAGATGACTGATTCCATGTACCTTAAACAGTGTCCTCAGATGAGTATCCTGGAACAGGCATCCTAAGATGTCCTTAGTGTCTCTACAGAGCACCTGTAGCAGTTTATGTTTGAGATGGCATTTTTACATACCTAAACTTAAGTGAAATGTATCCCATTGTGAAAAGCCTAAGCAAAGGCAACATAGCATTACTTAATTTAAAAAATGATGTAGTAGATATATTGCAGTATAAGAACAATAGAGGGACATACTACTACAGTATTGCCATAGAGTAGTTTTAAGACTGAACTGAACATGGCATGGACTTTGCTTATTTAGCTCAAAGCAAAATCTACTACTGTAGCAGCACATGAAGAGCACTAGCATTATCTACAGCAAACTGGAATCCAGGTAACACAGAAACAGTGATTGAAATTGCTCCAAATTTGGACCATGTCCTCAACTGCAGTGCCATGATAGCCTGAGTGCAGTCATGCAGTACTAGATGCACTGAGGCCACTCTTAGAGCACACTAGTTGCACAGTCACCTTCCTCACTGTCGAAAGCACAGAAGGACATATAGGAGATGTCTACATTAGCAAGTCATGAGGACCAGAGAGGATCTGCAGAGCAGAACTGTTGTTGAGGACATAGCAGCCACATCATAGCGCCTTTACTTAGATCAATTCTGGTCTGATTCCATGAAGTAAACATCTATCTGCAGCTGAAGGACATTTGGAGCACAAGTTCTGGTTTAGTTTCACCCAAAACAAGTCAGGACTGTTCAGCAAAGTGAAGCAAATCATGATCAATGGGAACAAACAGAACAGTAAATGGGGACAGTCAGAAATGTGAATTCAACAACTCACTTCTGCTCTGAACTGAAATACTAATGCAGATGCAGCATTGTGCACAGTAAAATGTTAATACAAAACAACTAGTGCAATGTGAGACCTCTCCATTTTGCTGGGCAGCTCCTCCTGCAGCTGCAAGACATGAGGCTGTGGGTGAAGGACAGAGCCAGGGGCTGCTCAAGCAAAGCAGCCAAGAGAGCAGAAGTTGTACCTGTGGCTAATGCCAGATTCATTGCTTTCATATGTGTCTTCCTCTGACTTACGTTCTCTGGCTTTTTTGTATGACTTACATTAACTTTTTGTAAGTACAATACAACCAGAATGCCCAAAGATTTTGGTCAGAACAAAGACAGCTATGTATTGTCTCTACAGCTGTAACTGTGTTGTCCTTGCTGAGTGTAAGAATAAAAGCACTATCTGATTGTCCTGGGACAGGGGGAGAGATAGGCATCTGTAAACTAGTAAGTAATATTAATTTCACTGGGTGAAGGTGTGCTTGCTTCCATTTCAACTCATTCTCATAGGCTTTATGGCAGACATGAAAGATGGACTTGATAGAATAGAAAGATCTTATAGCAAGCAAGCAATGCTGTTAGCATAAAAGTGAGTTCTATTTTGGAATACAAAGATCTACCATAATTGTCAAGGTTACTGGAGAAGCTGCATATGCTCCAACACACAACAAAGGGCTTAAATGCTTCATGGGAGGGCCAAAATAGTTGGAGACTGGAGGAGTGCCTTATTTTACACCTAGAAGTTATTTTCCATCCAGCACACAGAAACATCTGGGCAGCCTTTTGTAGCTATCTTAATAAAAGTTGCTTTATGACAGAGCACATGCCAAAAGCAGAGTTTTGTCCAGTCATCTGCACATACCAGCTGATGCAAAGAGAGGCAGACAAACACTTTGCTGTGTAACAGGAAAGACATCACTGATATTACTGAAGAAAGCATCTGCCACACATTAACCAGGACTTTCAGAAACAGGCTGTATTTAACATCTAGTATGGATCATATAGCAGCCAATATACCATCAAATGTTCTAAAACAAATAGATGTACAGCTTATCTGCAGAAGAATTTCCTCTGGTTTTATTATCACTTGCAACAGAACTAACGTTTCAGGAGCAGAGAAAGCTGGCTAATTCACACATGCCATGTTCTGCCTACTGTCTTAACCTGCCACTGCATGCACTTCCTTGAGAATGATGCCGTTGTTATTATTTAGTACTAATATTATTAAATGTCTTGGCAGAGGCTTACACAATCTGCTCTTATTTCAGTCACTCAACAAAGGCTTGTAAAAAAGCTGCAAGAGGAAGTAATTTACTCATTCACAGATTAAAACTGGAAGTGTCAACTTAATGTATTTTGACATATTCCAGGCAGAAAAGTCTGGTAGAGCAGCAGAGAGCCCCTGACTGCACACAGGTTCATAAGCAAAGGAAAAGACAAAATGGAATTTCAGGGACACATGTCTCATCCCACAGCCTTTCTGGAGACCACACACACTATCACTCACAAATTTTGCTGACAGGTATTAAGAAAAAGGGCATTGTTAGTAGCAAGGTGTGCCTCACTCTAAATTGGTTCCTCTTTCCCACAAGGAGTAAGCAAGGTTGCTGGTTATTTCCCACAGGACACTGAGACACAGTAAGAGCAAGATTCAGGTGACCAAAGGCAGATACGAGCTAGTGTTTCTCTACGGGTGAATCCAGATACCCATGCTCCGTTGCTGACCTACCGCAGCCCTCTGGGTGACTATAGAGAAATCACTCAGTATGGTATTCATCTTATCCAAATTTAGACTCCTGCACTATAAACATCTACATAGGAGCAAGTCACCCTGTGCTCCCTTTATAGTCAACAGAAAGAGATAGATACTTCTAGGGTGCAATTAATCTCATCCTAAAGAAGACATCTTCCAGGTGATTTATGCCTTAAAAGTACCTGGTTTTCCCTGACTATAGAGGGAGTTTGAGGTGATTTTTGCCATATGGACACCTCAGACATGGACAAATAATATATATAGCAGAGCCGTAAAGCCATTGATATTCCACACAGCCTGCAGTTAGTATAAATGTTTGGTCAGTAATAACTCGAGCTGAACTCAGACGGTTGACCTAGAGGTGAATGGCTCTGTATTCCATTACTAAACCTCTGAATCATCCAGCGTCTCTTTTCAAGTAAAGTCCTTCCCTGGGTTTTAGATGTCACTTAATGGAATGTGGATATTAAATGTATGTAAATCCATAGCATTTTTGGATAGAGCTGCATTCCACTATGTCCCATTATAAACACTATCCCATCCTCCTCTTTGGAGCTGTCAATCTGTCAGACAGAGGAGCCTGTGGACTCCCAAGGCAGATCCTTGTACTTTCAAGGCCACTGTTGTTGCCAGAAAGAAAGTTCCCAATTAAAATAGTTCTTGTGCAGAGACTATAAGAGAGACTCTTTTAAGCCATGTTTTTTATATCCTGGGATGATAGGAATTCCTTCACCAAAAGTAGTGCAGCATGTTTTTTTCCCAAGATGCGTATTTCCATTTTATTCCTATTCCTATCTTCTGTGGTCTAATTCTGTTTCAAGTATCTTCTATCTTCTTGCCTTTTGCTTCCCATTATTTTGCTGCAAATTTTTTGTACAGTTGTTATTGGAATTTCCACTTCAGTTATAAAATATGAACAGTTTTTTGCAAAACAATTCTTGTTGCACTTTTACCTTCAATCTAGCACTAAACTGTCAAGACAGAATATCATTATTATTAATTTCTTTTTAAAGAGGCTAATGCAGCTGTGTGTTCACTCAAACTCCAAACGCCAGGCACTATGTTACTTCACAGATGTCATTTAATGGAATATGGATAATAAACTCTAGTAAATCCACAGCACCTGGGAGTTCAGCTGCTTTGCACTTCAGACATCATCCCTCTGTAATACACAACCCTTGTTCATGTGACATGAGCTAGATAACCATCTCCACCAGTACCTGACCAAGAGATTCAGAATTACATCTTGTTATATGACTGATTCAGTGGTCCCCTTCAGATGAAGTAGTTTGCCACACTCAAGACACTTCTTCTCAAGCACAATTTTTTTCAAAGGAGGTGCATGATACACTGCCTTTTCTGAGGCCGTCTCTGCACTTCTGCAGAGAAGGTTGTGTAACCTAGACTATGCCTAGAACATGATGTTCCTCTGCTTCTGAGGACCAGGTGTCATCTGAAAGATTACCCAAAGAAATACGCATGTATTTAACCTCCTGTTCATATTGTAAATTCCTGTAGACATCTTTAGCAGACTAAATGTGGTCAGTGACAGCCGTTCTTCGAATGCACCTAAACCCCCACCTGCAAGATTTTCAACAATTACTTGAATTACACAGAAACCAGCATCTCAGGCAGGCAATTCCTGCAAACCTGAAGTAAGAGCACAACAGAGACAGGAAAAACAGTGCTTTGAAGGTGCCCATCTCTGGGCACCTCTCTGAAATGCAGAGTTTGCCTAGTCAATTGCTTAAGATTAGACAATTAACTTCTACCTACTTGAAGTTATGTGAGAAGAACTGTCACTTCATGGCTAAATTGCACCATCTTAACAAATACATACTAATTCTTGGTTTCTCCCTACTTGCTTCCACGGGAGACGCAGACACATTCAGGACTATAGCAAGTCTGAAATTCATTTTCCATCTTTCCAACGCAGTACTGACATTCATGTAATGCAAAGCTTGGAGACTGGAACAGGGAGTTTTTTCCTTGCATTTGTATTTTAAATGTATTAACTTTGCTGAGTGGATCAGCTACGTATTCAGTTCAGTGAAGTTTAAGATCTTGGCTTTGACCAGAAGCCTCCAAATGCAGGCCCCATATGGCAAACGTTTTTTTCTATCCCTCTGACATAGATACCTAAAGCAATTTTACACAGGTGTCCAATTTCCATCAAATTTGAGAGATAATTCGTAACTATTGAATCCCTACACACTCCAAAAAAATAGAGGTTCCAGGTAGAGGAGGGAGACCTTCTTCTTGCCTTTACAAGAGGAAAGGCAGTAGTAAAAACATAAACCTTATTAAACATCAAGGTCTTTAGATAAGTAACTACATACACCCAGATTCTCTTGCTGGAACACGCTGGTGTAAAGTTGGGTCCTGCTGCTTGCCCATCCAGTTGTGGGACCTACTGGAGTGAACCCCTCACCCAACCCTCACATTCTGGCTCCCTTTCTAGGGAAAGATGTGGAGCA
>Ga0181612_178953_pt1 | contig 11148 bp, 6 predicted proteins | sample HoacroProtozoa21_FD_119630 | JGI IMG/M metagenome (GOLD analysis project Ga0181612, IMG submission 119630) | Hoatzin crop microbial communities from Cojedes, Venezuel. Combined Assembly of Gp0051906, Gp0051904, Gp0051908 | reverse complement strand
TCCCTTCCCGTTAACGAACTCCGCGCTTTATACTCGGTCTGTGTTTAATTGCTTCGTAAAACGCCCTTCGAAGTGCGCGGCCGAGTTACGAGCGAGGTGCAAGCGTTCCCGGGCAGCCCCGCTGTTGGAACGGGCTTTATGGTTCCCGAGGCGGCGTTACCAGCGCTGGCTCGTCCTGCAGCTCCCGCTTCAGCTCCATCTCATCGCCCTCGTAGTCTTCCAAGAAGTTTTGTTTTTTTTTTTTAATTTCTTAACAATAACCTCAAAGAAAGCCTCTTTGATTTGGCTTTAACGAGTAATATTTATTTTGTGAGCCTTGCGGTTTTGATTTGAGCCTTTTGCCAATGATTTAGTGTAAAGCGCGGCGTAGCGCACGCATAAAAGGGAGCTCGATGGGACTGGGCAAGAAGGGCTGGTTTCTGAGGCCAAGTCAGTGAAAAGTGAGCAGGGCTCTTGGACGCCTGCATGAGAATTTCAGTGAGGGGTGGATATTCGTGAACTCCAGCTCCTTGAAGGTATTTTACGGCGGGTACTTAAATCACAAGCCACTTCTGAAAAGCGCCGGTCGATAATATGGCCGTGTTTAGTTTTTAAAGAAGGGAAAAAAGTGAACACTAAAGAGATAAAGCTGAACTTAGCGGTTCAAAACTGTGAAAAAGCTGTGGTTATAAAACTTCTAAGCCAAATTGCAGATACTGTAGCACAACTGCTTTTAAAAAGTCAGTCGTGGCTAGCAGATGCAATGCTCCTGTCGTATGCCTGCGCCTGGCTTTCCCTCTGTGTTTCAGCGTGTCCCGAATGATGCGGTTCCCCGGGACGGTGCGTTACGTAGTGGCTCTGTGTGAGTGACTTCCAGGTATCGCAGTGTGACTCTGTTGGACGCAGGAGTCTCCTGGTACAGATTCGCTGGCTGGACGATCTAGCTTAGGGTAGGAATTCTCCGTGACATCTCAGTGGGAAAATTTTCAAATGTTGTTTTTTAGTGTCTCCAGGGAATGCTGTATGTGTTTACAAATAGCTGTATTTTTAAAAGGAGGGGGGGAGAAGGCCATCTTTTTTCCTGTTTTTCAGTTAATTTCTAAACCTTAGGGTTATAATATGAAGTTTTGTGGGTTTCTAAGAGCTTGGAGGAGGAAAAAAAAAACTCTGAACATAAAGCAACTGGTCACGTTTGGTCCAAAGCTGGCTGATTTTTGTTTATTGTGAATTCTGCTGGGAAGCATCTTTCATTATGTGAATTCACCTTTATGTATGACCATTGATATAGTAATTGTGCACAATAACTTTCTACAGTGAAATATTTCCTGTATTTTAACTAAAGTTTTTGGCAGAAACTTACAATGTTGACTCACGGGCAGATCAAGTGATTTATTTATTTTTTTATAGATAGACATCTATCACTTATGTTACTACCACATACTGCATTTTCCCTCAGACTTGCTAAAGATCTAGGATTTGTAGAAGAATAAGGGAGCCTGAACATTTAACACTCTAATTAAAAAAAAACAAGCAAACAAAACTATTATAAAGTGTTTTACATATTTCTTTAAGGTAACTGCAGGGGCTGGGCAAATAGGTTTTGCTCCATCAGAAACCCAGCCAATCATACAGAACACCCTACCCTTTCACCTTTGTGTTTTTTAAAAAGATAGAATAGGCACCACTAAGTAAACAAAAGACTTTTTTTTTCCCCCAGGTGTGTCAAATAAGGACTGCAGTGAAAGCCCATCTCTGGTAGTAGCCTAACTTCTACTACCAGAAAAGATGGGCTGGGAGTCCAAGATGTGATGGCCTAACACAGTGAAAATATTGTGGAGTAGTTTGGGCTGTTAGCTGCCTGAGGTCCGGAAGGATCCGAGCCTCGCTGTGCTGCGCTTGGTCCAAACATCTGTGGAGGCACGACTCCCGCCCAGAGACTTCCCAGTCCGACACTCCGATCCAGTAAACGTGTACAGATGTGCACAGACGGCCTCGTGTGAGTTGGCCGATGCAGCTCGGTAGGACAGTCAGATGTGGGTCTGCTTGGAGGCCAGGAACCCGCCCAGCCATTATCCCATCTCTTTTGCAGGGATTGTTACCAAGTCATCCATTTAGTTGAGAAGGTGTCAAGTGACCAAAACTGTTTTGCTGTGTTGCCTTCCAAAAGCTCCTTTTTGCCTTTTCCCCCTGTCTCCTGCTGCTTCCTTTTTGTCAGTGACATTTCCTTGTAGAGAGCGAAACAAAACAGAAAGTTTGTTTTCCTTCATACATTCATGCTGTCTTTAATGCGTGCCCTTCCTAAGGGTTCTTACGGGCTGGCCCAAGTGTTCTGAATAAAACCACTAAGTTAATGTCAGTAGAAGTAACAGGAACACTCCAACTGGGATATTTTTTCATTTGTTGCAGTCTCTGACTATGGATATTACCAGTTCAGCTTTATTATTATTATTCCATATCATGTAACTTTGTGAGGAGTCACAGCTGAAGAAGCGTGAATAGTGTACAAGCATACAGCAAACCCACAGATCTCTAGATTATGTTTTACGTTATGGGGGGTACTGTTGATTTCCTTGAAAGTCGCCTCCTGTGAGATGAAGTTCCACAGCTCTCGATGAGTCCCAGTAATACCCCGGTGGTTAATTGTTCTGTCCGTAGGTCAACAGGCTGCAATTTCAGCCAGTATCCATGTATGAGTTTACAGACAAACAAAATGCTTTTGTTGCCTTAAGCCTATAAGAGGATGAGAGCGATGTCACTGTTTGACTTACCATGACTGTAGTCTCGCATTTCTTGACAAACGTTGCTTGAAGTATCAGCAAATTATCTTCAGGACATCATCACTTTGTTTCCATAGTTAACATCTACTGAAACTGCTATGTTGACTATGTATACAATGGAACTTTAAAGCATTGCAAGCGAGATCTGGGCAGGAGAGTATTTTAAAGCTTGTGTATGGATTCCAAATACGAATACCTCAACGTAGGCAAAGAAGAAAAAGCTTCCCTGAGGTGTGACACTAGATACCACCCTTTGGAAGCACATGTAGAAATGCAGCAGTCTTCTGAGACTCAAAAGAGCACCTCAGAGTTGAAACCTCTCTTAAAAAGCTGCTAACTAAATGCAGCTGCTTTCCACATAGTGACTCTCTTGCAAGCCAGAAATATCTAGAAAGTTAACTAATACAGAACAAAAAGTGTAAACCTTTTCTTCCCCAAGCCCTGGAGAAAACCTCAGTCATCCTCAGTTGCAAATCTTATATTCACACAGTTGGCATGTTTTTGAAATTTTCTATCTTAAGAAACAATTTTTAGTAATCTGACTGTGAGCTGCAGTTATTTTCGGCTACAAAGTCCTGTGTTATATCTACTGTTTCAGTGTGATGTCCTCGCCTCGCTGTAGGTGCCCAGGCGATATGGGCTGGTTCTTCAGTGGAGAAGTTGCTCCCTGACCCAAAAGAAAGGAGGTGGCCGGTGTCGGGGCTGGCCTTGGCGAAGCTGGAAAGGCTCAGCCCGGCCTTGCGTAGGTCGAGGTGGGGCAGTGATAACGCAGCTTTGCGTTTTGACAGTGGCTCCTCTGTAGTGGAACACTTACCTGAATATCAGGTGAAGCTCATTTATTGTTAAGAAGCTGTATTTCATAAAACTTTCTGCTTTTAAATATTAGCAAATGGGGCTGTTGTATTCTCTTGCACTTGAAATCAGAGGTTTATGTGAAGGTTTATGTGAAATCTGAATCTGGTTATACGGTAGGAAGCAGTTGCTGGTGCTGAGGGTAGTGCAGCACTGGGAGGGCTGTGGAACCAGCTCCCTAAATCGGAGCTTAAAGAAATTTTGGGTTGATTGAGGCTGGGGCAGCAGTTTGAGGCTGGGGCAGCAGTTGAGCAGTTAAGTGACCCTGTAGAGCTTCTTCCATTCTGGTTTCTTTTTCGTTCTAATCATGGAGATGTTGAAAGTCAATGAATCTGGTTATTTATAAATGAAACAATAACAAAATGAATAAGTGAAAGCAATTGTCTATGATTCTTTGGAAAGAATAACAAAATACTGGTGTTAGCTGAAGGATGCTTCTGTAGGTTTGGTAACTGCAGTTTTACTTTCTGATGAATGAAGAGCATTCTAAAATTCCTGAAATATTACATTTGGTGTAAAATTTCATTTGATCAGCCACTGCAGAAGTTGTTATTTTTGCTGTCTGTTTACAAGCAAAGTCACCCCCCCCCAGGAGTGTGGCAAATGAGAGGCTTGGTCACGTTTAACGTCTTTTAATTGGGCTGAAATGATAGAATGCATAGAAAGGCTATGAAGTTCGCTAGGGTGAAAAAATGGAGTAATTTCATCTTAAATAGATACCATTAGTGTGTTAGATAATAATAAAGCTCTAAATATTACCATTATTTAATAGTAAAGTTCTTTTAGGTCGTCTTGGGAGTTGAATGTAAAATAAAAGAACTTGCGCATATTTGGAATCTTATGCAACGTGGTATTGAAAGTGGTGCTCTGCCAAAGTCAGACAGCTTGGGAAAGGGAAGTAGCTTCAGAAAGGAACCCTTTAGTGAAGGAAAGCAGTAACGCAGGCTGCTCAGCGTACTTCCACGCCAGCATCCTGTAGTGAGGAAGATTGCTTTCCAGGATCTCCTCCTGAAGTGGAGACATTGCAGTGCCACTGTTTCCAAGAAAGCTGCAGAGCAGTGTGTGAAAGCAAACGGCTACCGAGGTGTGAAAAGAATCCCGCGGTGCACGTTGCTGGGACGGGCACAAATTTGGAGGATGATTAGTTAGATAAGATTCCTGAAAAATAATGCAGAATGGTCACCAAAGGGTACAGAAAGCCACATCGCTCCCGTTGAGGAGGAACTGACAGGTGTAAATTAATTGTGGGGCCAGGACCAGGTTTCACCAGTGCTGTGTACAATGCTAGGCTTTTTCCAATGTATTTCAGCAAGTCATTAGCTGGAGTTCATGCCGAAGGCGTGAAATAGGCTCTGAAGCAGAAGAAAGCCTAGGTCAGGTCTGCTGTGTTACTTCTACGGAGTTCCATGGAGTAATTGTACTCGATATATCCTCTTTTAACGCAATCCCTTCAGAGAGCTGCGGAGAGGCTCTGGTTGTGTTTGAGCAGTGAGGTGCTGCAGGGCACCTTCACAGCAGATCGAAGAACAAGAGAAAATTGTCTCTTGCGGGAAGTATCCCGTATCGGTGGCGTTGGCAGGGGCCGGGCAGCGGGTCTGCGTCGGCCGGGTCAGGACAGTTACCTGCCAGCTCAGCAGTGCCGCTCGAGGCACGGCTTCACCCAGCCGGGCCTTTCTGGTGTCGCGTTGGAGGCAGGGAGCCCGGGCACGTTCGTGGTGCTCTGGGAACACTGAAGGGAAAGATCTCTCTGGCCGTGGTGTCAGGGAAAGTTGTTTTTTTTTAAAAAAAAAAAAAAAAAAAATTGAGGCAAGTCACCATATGTAGAGGCAAGATGTACTCCTCCTGAAGAGCTGGAGCAGAAGTGCTGCTAACTTTGTGCAGATGTTGCATGTTTTTTATAACTGCTGCTGATGCCCTGCGTTGCGTTGTGTTGTGCAAAGACATGCTTTCACTCAGCAACAGATATTTGGGACTAGGTTTACGTTAAGACTTAGCCATCCCAATATGCAGTGGTAAAGTTTCATAACTAGGTGAGTTCTTGAGAAAACAGTTAGTGGAGGCCCTGGTGGAAGCCTGCATTTTATTAAAAGTTTTTTTCCCGAACTGGTCAGGTCATCTGTTGAAACTGATACTTCAGGATGGCTTCCTGTGACCTTCTGCTCCGTTCCTCCAAGGGGTGTCAGTTGTGCATGCTCCTGCCCCGTTCCCAGATGCTCTGCTCTCTCCGCAGCAGAGCTCTGAACATCTGCTCCACGCGGATCTGGGAAAGAGATGGAGCGGTGAAGCTCCTTGTTGGAGCACAGCAGCAGGCCATGGGAAATTGAAAGATCAGAGATAAGCAAGGAAAAATGGTCGGCAACTTTATAACCTCATTGTGCATTCTCTCCAGAGACTGGAAATATATGAGGGTATGCTTTTCTTACCCGTAGAACTTCAGATTATCTTTGGAAGGATATGCACTTCCAGATGCACAGCGTGAGCGTTCATTCCTCCTAAGAGACAACTAGTTTGTTGTCCTCCAAAGGAGCTGGCACAGTCCCTCCCAAAGACGCGAAGCCATGCTTTGAAGGATTGATGGTGCAAGTGTGATGTGCTGCCCGAGAGTGTCCACACTGTGGGTGGTCAATGCAGAGCGTAGTGACTGCTCATTCAGAGAAACTGTGCTTCAGTGCTGAGAACACATGCTGGAGAGGGAGGGATTTTATGATCTGTGTGGCCTTATCTTCAAAACTCACAAGGACCTTTAGCTCTTATCACGTTTACTTGGGAGAGCTGAGCACTTCTCAGAATCTCCTCAGAAAGGGCATAGGGTGCAGATCAGTCCAAAGACTTCAGAAGCCTGGCCAGGAGAAATGAAGCTGCTTGAGATGATGCGGTGAGTGAGAGATTTTACTAGAGGCCTTTTAAAATCATGTCTGGTACTTCTTCTCTTCTTGTTGGGCTAATACCACTTTGAAAAGAAGCTCTCTCTGTACTTCAGTCTCCTGACCACGTCTAGGTATAAGGCAGGAATGACATTTGTAGGGAAAAGTCCTCTCTTTTGTTAGGCCAGCTGACCAGCTTTGGAGTGCAGAATGTGGGCTTAGACCTGAGAGCAAGAGTGGACACTAATAAGACCTAATAACACCACCACCTTTCGTTGTTTCTTTAAGTTGTTACAAGTACGTAACTACCGTTATTTGAAAAATAATGGCAATGCTTCCAGTAATACATAGGTTAATTTTTGCTAGGCAGAGGCTGCAGCTTGGCATTTTGTTTTGTTTTTGTCTGAGCATTTCCTTCAGCCCTAGTTCTATAGAAAAGTTGTTAGGACACTTGCTGTGTTAAAGTATTTTCAATGAAAGTGACTTTTCCACCATCTTCCAGAGAGCTTTTGGCTGATTTTGAACACAATGTGAGTGTCTGATGATAGGATTGTTCTTCCTGAAGGCTTTGGTTTCAAAGCAGGGATGTAAGGGTGGTGACACGTGTATAAGGATTCTTGGGTAACAAAAAAACGCCAGGACGATAGAGTGAATTGCAGAGTATGGTGACAAGGCTGGGCTGATGGATGTCCTAAAAAGTTTGAAGCACATACAAGAAGGGCATAGGCGTCTTGATGTTCTCCTAGGAGAGTCTGTTGGTTGTGGTGAGCACTTCTCTTTGTTCTTAGACTTGGTACCGGGCTTTGTTACACAGTTTTATGCACTGGGTATGTTTGGATAACATAAACCAGCTTGCCAGAGACATTTTGTTGCAAATATGAACGTGTTACAGAACTGCTAATTGCTGAAGTCCTCAAGATAGTCTTTCTGGAAGAAAGCAGAAAGAATTAGTCCAGGCTCGGTACTCGCCGTGAGCAGGCAGGTGTGTTCCTGTCCTCTCACTACAAACTGAAGCAGGTTTGAATGTTTTCAGATGATTCTTGTATTTGATGAAGCTTTTAAGTTTTCAGCCTACTCGCAGAAAAAATTATTGATGCCTGTGCTCGTTACTGCTCTGAGCTACAAAGCGAGTGGTAAGTCACCTTTTTGACTTGGTTGGAGGAGGAGGGACGCTGTGTCGTAGTGCTGTCACTGTGTTGGTAGCAGCAGCCAAATTAAATGTACAAGCCTGTCTCACCACCTCAGCATCCATACCTTTGAACATTTGTGGAATATGGAAGTTGGAAAGGGGTTTTGCTTTCCTTCTGTTGAATTCAGTTTCAGTAATTCTGTCCTCAAAGAGAAGTGTGATTGTGTACACAGAGCGGTCTCTGGGAGAAGCCAGCAGCTTGGCCAAATGAACACACCCCCCCCCCAAAAAAAAAAAAAAACCAAAAAAAAACAAATGTAAAAACCAAGGTTAGATCTGTTTTTGATCAAGTGAGGTCCACTTTGCAAAACTTCTGTTACCTCACCTTTCTCTTTGTGGAGAGGTATCATCTTTGGTGTACAGTGAGTTATCGCTCTCATCTGTGGCACCTTTACAGAGTTATTGTGTATCTGAGTGCTATGGAGTCTACCCTGTGTTTACAGCAGTTTTTGCCTCTCCCAGTTTTTCCTGTAAGAGGTCAGTTATCATGGTTAAACATCTCTCCTCCAAAATTAACTTGGCTTCAAATAAAAGAAAGTATCTTTGTAACTGTTTTGTTTACTCTGAAATATCTGACGTACTGTATAAGGAACAAGCATTCTGTACATTTGAGTTTTTATTTTATATGTTAATTATTCATTCCATATGTTTGTGTTTTTTTAAATACATTATCTCTGTGAATTTAGTGGAAATTTGTAGCATGATGGAGACATCTCTTTTTCTCCAGAACAAGCTGAGCGTAGAGAGCACCGCGTTGAGCTCTGCTTTCAGTGTGTTTCACCCAGAATGACAGAAGGTCATTTAATTTCTGTTTAATTGTCAGGGAAATGGATTTATGTCATTAAATGCTTTCAAAAGGTCACAGAATAGCACTAGGTGGCTCTTTGCTTCTTACCATTGACTTACTGTTCTGGTGTCTTGAACCATTTTTTCTTTCTACATCTGAAGCTTTTCTCTAAATGAAACAAATGTTCCAGTTTTGATTTATGCGCCCTTTGCTTTTTTATGAAGAGTAGAAGCACAGAGCTCCCCTGAGAGCCAAGTAGCCGTGGAGGGCCAGAAATATCCCACAGCTGAGAAGCTGGCAGCAAGAGGGAAGCTGGTAATTAGAAGTGAAAATGTGGTAGTTTAGAAGTAACTATCTGCCAACGATTAAATCTGAAATTCCAAGTGGCTTCTTCCTTTGTTCAGGCCCTGTCTGGGCGTTTGATGCATTTCGCTACCGCTGGATGTGAGAGTTGCGTTGGCTCTAATCTGCAGTATGTCAGAAGCCTCCCAGAAAGCCCGGCTGGTGCAACGCTGGCCCCCTTCTAGCTGGGAGATGCTTATCAGGCTTGAGCCTCTTCATCGGTTTCGTTTTAATATCTGGGGCAACTTAGTAGTGTTACTGATGCATTTTACAGCTCTGCATGGTCGGGAGTTGTGGTCTGAAAGCATGGTCGTTTTGCGCAGTATTGCATCAAGCAGCTATGATTAATTTGGGAATGTGGGGGCTGCTGGCATCTCTGAGGTTGAAACGCTTCATGTTCACGATAGGATGTTTTTGAACTGGGGGCCCCTTACTTTTAAATTCACTTTTCTTGGCAGCCTGTCAGAGCCAGAGTCTGGCAACCTTTGTAAGTGAGATGCAACAAGCCTCACTTATTTTAGCTATTGGTCTGTCACTGTGTTTTTAATTTACTGTAATTTAATAACTGACACAATCCTGGAATAAATAAATGGGCTGTGAACATTCTCATAGACCTTGGAAGTCCAGCTCAGGGCAAGATTTAGCTTTTAATTAACACTATCCATGAGATTGATTGTTAAAACTGTATCCTTTTAAATAAGTAAATGTGAAGTTGAGTAAGAGATGAATAATTGAAACCTGGTGTGGGCTAACAGAATGCGTTCGAATGCGGGCAGTAGTGGAGCCCAGCGCCTTCCCCAGCAGAGCGAGCGGAGGCCCGTGGTCAGAGCTCTGGGCTCGGCTTCTCCTAAGCTATGGGTCGTTCCACTGCCGGGCCTGAAGCTGGGGGTTGTCGTTATTTGTCCTCTCCCTGTATTTCTCCTGTGTACAATATGTTGCTATATGTTGAAAACCACATGTTCTTCACGACGTTAAGAACAGCAGTATTTTACTTGTGTGTAAACCAGATTTTTAGTAAAGAGCTTTCAGAAGGCTTTCGGACACCCAGCTAAAGAAAACTGTTGAAGACTCTTGGCTGCTTTTAGCCCTTGCTGCTACGTAAATTCCCCCAAAAGAGGCGCGGGCAAGGGAAGAAGCTGTCAAGGCGTCCTCTCGCTGCAGAGGGTCTATCTATATCTTAGTCATTAGCAAAATTCTAATCCGTCAGGGATCAAAAGAAGATGTTCTCCTCTTCTTCTTTTGTTATATAGGGGGAGATGATACCTGGTTTGCCATTTTTCCTTTGAGAATCTGTTTGTAGGATGTGATTTATGTTCTCGCATTCCGGTTTAGTGATTTATATTTTTTTAATAATGCACAATCTTCTTTTAAATCCTGAGGAGTATTTCTGACTCTTACGACTGGTTGTGTAGCGAACCCTGAGCAGTAGTAAAAGGTTCACAAAACTTCAGAATATTTTATGTGCAGAAATCTGGCGTTCCATATGGACTCCTCTTAAGATCTCAGGCTCCTACTTTTCATAGCAGCAAATGTGGTCCAGATATGAGGAGCTCTGTGATCAACCTTTTTCCAGTCTGAATATCTACAAGGAATGTCAAACTGATTTGCTTTTGGTTCAGTTTGTTGGTTGTGCTATTCATAGCGAGACAGATTAGGCTGGGCTTTCAGCTAACTGTCCCATTCCTTTCTTCCTGAACTGGTTTTAATGGGGAGCCAGGTTTGGCAGTGGTCACGCTTGTCTCTCTGGTTTCAAAATCTTCTTATCTGTGAAGGTCCTAGTAGTTCTAGGGAAATTCTTTGATCGTCTTAGGAATTTAAAAAGTGGATAGTTGGTATTGGGGGAAGGGGAAAAAGGTCATCTCCATGTCGATAGTAGGTAAAGTTAATTTTCAGAGAATTTGTTCAATAAAGAAAAAGAGACTACTTGCAAACTCACTGCTTTTCTTTGCCATAGGACTCTTGGTTGGGTAATATAATCTCTTGTGTGAGGGCTGGAGGTGGAAGAGGCTGCTGTAAATGTGGGACCTGTACAAGGATTTCGGGGAACCTGACCATCTAAGGTTGCTCTGCCATCATTCATGGGGCCCGTTCAGTTCTCTCATTCAAGGCCATTCCGAAGACTCAGAGTTTGGAGCTTGTAAGCACTGGGTGAATTTTTTTAGCCTGAGTCCTCTTTAGCACAGAGTACCACTGATATAAGGGTCCCATTCAGCTTTAAAAATCCATGGGTAGCTCTAAGAGCAGTCCCCTTTTTCAAGAAGATTTTGACTGAACACAGCGCAAATGTCTTAATGGGCATCGAAGCCGTTGCCTGGGGCATCGCAGACACCCGTCCAGCAAGGCTCGGAGCTGCCTTGG
>Ga0181612_166779_pt1 | contig 11148 bp, 6 predicted proteins | sample HoacroProtozoa21_FD_119630 | JGI IMG/M metagenome (GOLD analysis project Ga0181612, IMG submission 119630) | Hoatzin crop microbial communities from Cojedes, Venezuel. Combined Assembly of Gp0051906, Gp0051904, Gp0051908 | reverse complement strand
ATATAGTCACCAGGAGAACATCTCACCTACTTCAGTTTTACGGTGTTTTTACCTCCCACACCCCTCTCACTCCAGCTGTTTACCAAACCCCAGCCACTTTATTAGGCAGAACTGGAAGAATAAGCTATTATGACACTATCTTGAGGGAGTGCAATCAGTGACTGCAAATACCAAGTAAAAGTTATTCAGCTATTGTTCATTCGGCACCATGCTGGAGAGAAAATGAAGTTCTGACCTTCGGCTATTTCATAACCTAGAAACTACTGCTAATATTAAAACAAACATTTTCTTGCATACTTGTGAGAGACATCTGCTGAAGTCAAAAGGAAAGCGTCCCACTAATTTAGAGTTTAGGGCTTCAGAGCAACCAAAGGTTTTAGAACTCCTTGCAGGTGTCCAGCACATCACCATTAGAAGGTGTGTTCCCATTTCATGGAATTGCATGTACATTGCATGCCAAAAGTCTGGCATCTTTTGCTCGAGCAGAAGATATACGTACGCAATGAAGCAGGCCAGAGGGGGCTTGGGGAGAATGTGATATGAGCCTTCCCCCTGTCTTTGGAGAGGTCTGTACACACAAGTTCTCTTTCTGCTATTGATTCTGCACCATTACCTGCAAGAGCCCTGGCCCACATCCCTAGCTTCACGTTGAGTGCCTCGATGCCTGACTACAGACCTGAGTTTGCAGAAGCATTTGTGGTCATGTCCTATCTTCACAAATCCAAACATCAAAATCTTCAAGTTTGTGGGACATCTTCAAACGGAGTAGATGTTACAATCTGCAGTTTCAGAATATCTCACTGCTGGTACATCCACAGGTTTGGCTGGAATATTAACTCGGTAACTGTGCTATGCAAATTCTGAAAGCTGCTTAAACCTAACTATCTTCTAAAACCAAGCACTTCTCAGAAGGTCCTTGTTCCTTTGTAACAAAGACATGTGCTTCCTTAAGTAAGCATAGTGCTCAAAATCCCGGTGTATTTTAAAATGACATCAGAAGTTTCACATGTCAAATTAGAAGCTACACAGAAAACTTCATATGGACCATCTGTGTTTGACCACTCAGTTAATATAATTTCTGGAGTTCTGGGTCACAAAATTCTATCCATTTCAAAAGCTGGCTAAAAGATCACTTGGATTTTATCCTGTTGGCTTGGATCTTGTATATCTTGTACAACTTCCTGGCTGTGTAGATGACATGTTGCAGCAGCAAGCACAGAACACTTAGAGGAATAAAACTGAGCAGTCTTTGGACACTAGGACAGTTTTCAAAGGCCATTGCAAATACACTCAATCCATCATTTGTTTTGCATTACTCTAAACCACGTATATTCCCTGGGAAATATAAGTAAATCTTGGTGGGGGGAGGGAATGGAAGAGGGCAAGGGAAGGAAAGCAAACTTGAAGTGGAAACTAATATTGAAGAAGTAGTTATTTGTGCTAAACAACCATTCCCAGTCTGACTATTAAACATTTTCTGTTTAAACATAAACAAAGCTATCTGTCTAACGTAAGCATAGTTGAGAAACAGGAGTTCATTTCAAGTAAATATATATATTTTCAATTAAAATAATCACTCAAGCTAGTGAAATACCTTAACCAATTTTACAACAGTTTAATCAAGACGCTGCACGACTGCTGGGATTTTGCACAGGAACCAAGCCTTTGGTACACGGTGGAGCACTGCAGGATAGAGACTGCTCTAGTGCCCGAGGCTGCTCCTAGAAACTCTCTTGAGACAGTTTCTAAAGTCCTGCATATGCTTTCTCCTCCAGCATCCCCTGCTTGCAAAGCAGAGACAAATACGAGGAACAGAGCTTTGCTGACTTAAGCCTGCCCTCATGCTGTGAACTCCATCGCATACTGCCTGTGACTGTCCCATTAACATTGGGCAAGGAAACGGAAGCGTTCAGTTCACCTCTCTCTCCTCTCTTGGCCTGGGAGAGCTCCACACTTCCTTTTCTCTTCCCCTTCCCCAATTCACATAACCTTACAGTTGATTTTATATAGTTGGTGTCTTCCTTTAGTCCTCTCCCTATTGGGGAAGCTTTTAAGGCTTTGACTGGCCCTAAAACGAAATCGGATAGAAAAAGTAGGCAGTACCCAGCTTAGGGAAATAACCTGGACAAGAGGATAAGCATAGCTGTTCCTCCTGTTGTCCTCCCTGTTTCTAGAAGTCTTGATCCTGACCCATCATTCAAAAGCCATTACCCATGGATTTGTATAGCTCCTTTTGATCCCATTCATGCTTTGGCCTCAACTTCCAGCGGCAAGGAGCTCCATGACTGAATCGTGCTTATTCTGGACAGTAGTGCAATAAACCAAACAATTCCAAGGACAGATGGCATTTTGGCCTTCTTCCCTGCTCCTCTCAGTCCACCCAGAGCTGCAGACGTTCATGCAAGAGCCGCAAATCAAACCAGATCAAGCACAGACACCCTGAGCTGAGCATGCACATAGAAGGCATGTCAAGAACTTTGATCAACCCAGCCACTTTGTTAGTTCTGTTCACATCTCTGTCTTTTTTTATTGCAAACTTAAATCAGAAAATCGAGTGGGAAGGTTACCCAATTCACGCCTTTGCTCTGCAGTGGAGCACATTACCTCCGAGACCTTCCCAGCAGATGTTTTACCTGCTCTCAGATACTACCAGTGATGGAGGCTCATGCCCTCCAGAGACAAACCATTTCCATTCTCAAATACCATTGCCATTACAAAGCTTACTCCACTGCCAATTCTGGGCCTCCCTCACCACACTTTAAACCCAACCCTTCCTGCAGTGTTTCCTGTAATGATTTCTGATTCCCTTCCCTGCTTCTGGAACAGAGGATAAAAAGAGAACACGCAGCCTGAAAGATACTTGAGCAAGGGAGAAACTCTCCCAGGTGGGCTTTCAGAGCAAGCTTTTTGTCTTTTGAACTATGGTTGTGTTCAAGCCTCACAGTGACTCTCCATATCCACAAATTCCTTATATCTCTGATAGTCCTTCAAGGTGGATGGGAAGCAGAGATAAACTCTCTCAGTTCCTTTGAGGTGGTGATCGGGAGTGGGAGATTATTTCTTAATGCTGTTGTTAGCAGAAGTCCAAGGTTTCACTCCTTGGTCCTCCTCTAACATGTGACATACATTCAGCTTGCTGGTACTGCAAAACATCCCACGGGCCTAATGATGTGTGGCATCAAATTTTTGCAAGACAAAACAGCAACAGTGGGTGAAAATGAAGCACTAGCAAGAAAAGCCTTGCTAGAATGAAGTAATTGGCAGACTAGAGAGCTCAGGGAACATTACCTTCAGAGAAGTGGGTTTCTGATTTGCTTTGATCAAACGAGTTGCAAAGGTGATTACAGCCCCAGAAGTGTTTCCCTAAGCAGCATCCTGCGGGATGGGGAAGGCTGGAATTCAGGCAGAAGCTTTCTCCTGTACAAAAGCCTTGCCTCTGACATTGTCAAGGGGTCTGTTGCACTCCATTGTGTCCCTAATCTTCAAATTAAAGCTCCCTAAATCCACAATAGTCTAATAAACCACAAGCCTGTAACAGCCCCTTCAATTTTCCACGTTAATAATCCATGGATTAAGAGTCCCTCTGCTGCTACAATAGACAGAACTGATCTTCTCTACTGTGTCAATGACCCATGAATTATGGGGCTGTGTCTCAGATGGTTAGATAATACTTCACTCAAGTCCCTGCGATAGATTTTTCTAACATGGCAAATTTAGGACTCTGTTTTGGAATAAAAGCACATTGTGATGTTCTCATTTTTGGGACTGCTCTTCCTGTTCCTCTTGGCAGTACCCCCACATAGACACAAAAGCACAACCCCCTTTTTGTCATATCAATCCATTTGTTTTGCAATAAATGGCCTAGTCACCTTTCATTTATAACTGTACATTTAATATGTCATATGAAAGTTTAATAAGAGGCACAGTTTCATAACTGGTTAATCAACTGATGCAAAACCCTTCAATTTTCTTGTAATAGGGTCTTATAATAACCTGGAATATTTTATACTGATTTGTGGATAGCACTTCTTAACACACTTGTACCACTTAAGAACCTTTTATTATATCATTTACGATGAAGTACAGACAGCATCTACAGCAGTCAAATCAGAGGGCAAAAGGAAGCAGAGTGGAGTCACTTCATAAGAGCTGCCCAAACCTATCATCCATAAAATGCTCATCGACTTTTCTGTTTGGGAGCAAGCAAGCTTCTGTAACAGCTGCATAATTTCACCTTTGCAAATACCACTGCAGTCGGCAGCCTGGATTTTGCGTACGGGTGGAAGCGCCCTGCCAGCCACTGGCATGGAAAGAAACGTGATGGGTAGGAGCAGACAGATTGTCTCTATGGCATTTTCACTGGGGAACATGGTCTCAATGGCACATTATCTGCCAGAACAGAATGTCAATGCAGTTTTTTCCCCCCTCCCCTTTTCTTTTTAAAGCAGAAACCTTCATACTGAACTGAAAGCCACACAAATCATTGCAAATCTTAGCAGGACTATTAAAGCCAAGGAATGCCTGTTAGGTTAGCCAGCCATGTCTCTATCAAAGTCTAGCTGTTCCATACCATATCTTTTACAGCATTTGGTTCAGACTCCTGTTACTCGGGACATTTAAAACTACACTGTCATCTCAGGTAGACATGAGAAAAGGCTCTGCACTGCAAGTAATCAGCTACTTACATCCCTGCTGCTGCACCTTAAAGTGTATTGAACAAGAAATTTGGGTTTGTTTGGCCCTTCACAGGACAGTCATCTGGTTAACAGCTAGAACTGTAATGCTTTGGGACAGGTAAAGCTGCAGCCATGGCTTAGAGGACAGGGTGTTTCCCAATAAGGAAGGATCGATTACTTGCTGAAGAAATGTATTTGCTGATTCTCTGGTTTTCCAGAAAGTCAGTGAAGGTCAGTTTTGTAAGTCACCCCGGTAGCTATAAGAGTCTATCAAATAAAGTAGTCCCAAATAAAGACTTGTTAACATTGATTCTGGAGCTTAACACCACTGTTAAATCTTTCAGTGTCAGAAAGATCAGTGCAGCATCTATAGGCAACCAAAATTATAGTCAAATTGATAGTGGCAGCAACCACTACAGTGGCTGGTGAAGATAAATCTCTTCTGATGCAACAAAAAGAGAACAATTGGAGTGTGGAACAGTAGTAGATGAGGCATTTTCATTGTTTGTATAGCAACTGTGAAAACAAGTGTCAAGCCAAAGTAAAGAAAGTTTTGTGCTGCTGGCTACCACGTGTGACATGTTCCAGCAGCAAGTAATCGGCTTCACCTTAGCCGGCTGCCTGGTTTACAACTATCGGAATCTCACCTCTTATTTCACCCTGGTCGAGATTTTAATGACTTGCTTTATCGTTCTTTAGAAGATAATAAAGCGAAGCTCCAAATTGCCTATATATATCCTGGGCTGCAGCTCAGATTTGTGAGACCAGATGTACTGCACTAAATAGCAGAAAAAAAAAAAAAAAAAAAAAAAAAAAAAACCTGACCCTTTTGCCTCATGGAGAAGCACTAAAATTCTGTCAGCAGTTCATTTCCCTTGGCAAACAGGTGTAAGAACAGTAACTGTATTGTCATTAGCCAGCATATAGAGTAAACCTAAGCAGCAAGCCCATGCTAGCTGACCCACGTGCAACAGAAAGTGCTGCTTTACCTCCTGCGACTGCTGGGAACTGTGCAATGGGTTTCCCCAATTTTGACACAGTCGGCATTGTCTTCTAAACCCATCTCAACCTTTAACCTTGTAGTATTTTTCTTGGTTGTCATACTGAGCATAATGTTTATCTTACACTGTTTATACAGAGCAGACTATTTTTCCGTAAGGGAGATACCAAGTTTCTAGCATTTGAAGGTCCAGAGGGCCGTGTACTTAGGCCAGGCTCTCTGCTCCAGAGATAGGGCAATCCTGCTGTACCCCAGTGGGACCATCATGCCGGCGCTGAGCTCCTAGTGCCCAGCACGACGGTCCTCAGACCTTCCTGCAATACAAACCGTAGTGCTAATGCATTCACTCACTCAGCCCACATTAGAAGAACAATTGGTTCTGTGAGACCTATGGTAGTTTTTCAGGTAAGGTAATACTATTATTCCCGTTGAATGATAAAACACTAAGCCCAGAGAAATAAGGACAGTGCAGCACATGCAACTGCCACACAAACATCAGAGCCTGTCACTCCTCTCATGTGGAAGCCATCCAGTTCCCGGGGTGGATGGGGCCAGGAGAAACCCCACTAACATTCTCTCCACTGGAGATGAGGGCAGGAGGGACACCTAAAGGACAGCTCAGGGTAACCCCAAGCCCATCTCACTGAAAGGCGCTGCCTTACGTGGGCTTGCACACCCCTCTGGTCCCCTGCCTCCAACATATTCCTACGTGCTCTCGATATACACACAGCTTGTTAGCAGCTCCACAGGGTTCCCAGGAGCAGTGAATGAACAGAAAGCGGGATTGTATGATCGTAACAACCAGCTCAGTTTCTTCTGCCTGCTAAGCTCCTCTCCCTAAGCACAGGAGGAGTGGCTCCAGAGGAAAGGCCATGAATTTTTTATTTCCCTGACCAGAGGGTGATTTTGCCCGGTCAAAGCTATACACATTGTTCCTAGTTACTAAGGTAACAGGTACCTTACAAATGCTGATAATACATAAACTAATACAAGTCTGCAGTTTGCTCTTTCTTTCCAGTGCAGCTTAATAACCCGTGCGGACGCTGCTAGCCGCCTCTCTCCCGCTGGGCTAAATGAGCACTTCAGGAAGTATTATCTCCCTTCCAGCGCGGACTCCGTGGTGCCGGCACAAAGACGAGGCACTGAGCTGGGGAGCTGGCCTGCTATCAAAAGGCAGAGGGGTTTCAGAAAACTCCAGGGAGGAGCGGGAACGGCTGTGGGAGCACCGTACACATCTGCCGCAACACCGCTGCCATCCCAAACCAGCAAAGGACCCTGAACGCTCGCCATTCGGAGGGAACACGTCACTTTTACAGTCCTGCAAAGGAAATCCTGGAGCACAAATACTTTCATTTCAAGTCGTGCCCCCACCATCAGCATCAAAAGCTAAATGGATTAAGAACTGTTTGTTAAACTCCGCCCCGCGTCCCCTCTCATATGCCTGTCTCATCGAGACACATGCCTGGTTTTTAAGTGAACGTGTCAAGTCCCCACTGCTCTTGCGGTGAGAACAGGGTTAAAATGCTTCACTGGTCTCCTTAATCCCTCTCACATGATTTAGTCAACACCAGTGGGGAAGAAGGACCAGCAGGTTTTGCTTCCATGGCTCCCTCCTCTTGAGGAGTCGGGGAGAAGAGATGAATTTGGTGTTGCGCATGGACTGGATGCAGTGGGAGCTGTTTGAAAGTTGCAGAAATTACAAACACTGAGTGCACCCAACAGGTACCAGGGGCTGCATCTGCAGAGCTCACGGGCTGGAGAGATGCTCCTGCCCTAGCTTTGAAGCTTGCTTTTTACACTACTCTGCACTACTTAAATCTTGAAACAATAAAGGCAAACAGAAATTTAAAATACAGATTTCTACTCCTGTCCAGAGCTGCTGCAGCATTAGTTCAGTGGTAAGGAGATGATCACTGTGCAGCAGCAGAAGGAAAAGCCACCATGAAAGAGGAGCAGTTGTGTGCTGCTGTGCTGGATATACTCCTCGGTGGACCTGATGTACCAAAGGTCTATCTGCAGATTCTCGTTTTCAAGATCAATTGTTCCATTAGAGAAATCAAATAAGCAGCCTTGCTTCTGGGGACTGGAGACAGCTTGAGCTGCAATAGGCTGACAGGAGCTTAGAAGAAAAAAGATAATCCAGAAACCAACTCAAAACCTAACAGCTGATCTTCGCTTTGTTTTCTTTTCCTGTTTTGGGGGTTTGTTTTGGTTTGTGGAAAAAAATCAGAAGGACATATATTTCAACTATTTTATGCTTGCTACCAGTCAGCCCCTTTTGTCCTGATGATAACACAAATAACTTAAATAATCTATGTTTAACTTCCTTCCAACAGCAAAACACAGGATGGGTAGTGCGCTCACTCTCTCAAAGAGCTTTACAAGCACAAAACAAGGACAGTTTTACAGACCCTATTCTTGTGCTGGATGACTTGCTGCTGCTGCAAGACAAGGGTCTTTTATTGAAATCCCAGCAGAAAAGGAAACATTTGAAATAAAACTAAACAAGAGTTTAGTTGTCGAGGAAGAGACAGTCATCTCTCAGCATTTGGCAAACCAGCTTTTCTGAAGAGTGGCCTTCTGCAGCGCTGGACTAGGACTCCAGCACTTGGATTTAACCACTGTAGCCCAAATCCTTTCTACCTAATGAGAGGGCTCCCCACTGTATCAAATTTGCGGCACTGTTGGCTGCTACAAGCATTATGCATTTGCTAATTAGATCTTAGGAAAACAAACCTGGATTCCAAGTCTCAGGAACACCAAAATGTGCTACTGAAAGTGATTACTCCAAGAGAAAACACTGTGAGCTCACCACCCCCCATTGAAAGCCTTTAGAAAGTGGTGCCTGTCCTCCAGTTGTGAATTCGCTACCTTTCCATTTTATCCCCCCCAGACCTTGTCTGCGCTATCCTCTACCCAAGCCAACCTTTTAGCAGACACATGGAGATGTATGGTGCAAAAGGGTGGGCTGCCAGGCTCAGACAGTAGTGGTCAGTGACTTGATGCTCAGCTGGTGGCTGATCATCAGTGGAGCTCCTCACAGTTTGATACTGGGGCTCACTGTGTTTGGCCACGTTAACCTAGCCAACGGGTTGGAATGCACCTTCAGCATGTTCACATAAGATACTGAATTGGTGGGAATGGCTGATATGCCAGAGAGCAGGGCTCTGTTCAGCTATATCTTGACTGGCAGGTGAAGACAACTGGCAGAAACCTTATAAAATTCCATGAAGTCCAGTGCAAACTCCTGCACCTGAAGCAATAATCCCCATGTGTGCTGCAAATTGTCTAAATAGAAAGCAGCTTTGCAGAGAAGGAGGTAGGAACTAAGTGAACAGGAATTAAGTGTGAGCCAGCAGTGCACCAAAGAAGTCAACCGCCTACTGCTCTGAACCTGCAAGAACTTAGGCAGCAGGTCAGGGGAGGCGATTATTGCCCTGTATTCCCATAGGAAGGCTGCCTCTGAAGTACTGCAATCAACAAAGACGTGAATGTACTGTAGCCAAGGCAAACAGGGGCTGGAGCACAGGACAGACCGAGAACAGCATTTGTTAAGCCTGGAAAAGAGAGCGCTGAAGACAGGTTCATCCGATTGCTTTCTCCAGCTGCCTCACGGGTGGCTGCTATGAAGCCAAAGGCAGATGGTCCTGCTTTGTGCAGGTATTGGTCTAGATGACCTGCAATTTTTCTTTCCAACCTCAATTGTTACATGATTCTGTGAAACCATTCCAGTGAGAAATGTTTGCAGAACATGACATTTGAAGTAATTAACTCCTGGAGAGCACGTACAGCTTCATTTCACCATAAACCCAAAGAAAAGGAGAAAAAAAAAAAAGTCACAGGGTTGCTTCTTATCTGCCAAGTCCTTCCCTTCCCTCTGGGTACTTGCCAACCCAAATACCTGTTTCATATGGGTAGAATACAACAAATAGCTGACCTATATCTGTAATCTTGAGGGCGTTTTGATTTTTCAGGGTATTAGTGCACCTAATGTCTTTAATAGAAAAAGGCAAAACCATCCAACCCTTCTTGAAATCAAGCAAAATCTAAAGCAGATGGGTAGACAACAGTTGCAAAACAAACAAATATTCCATGGTTCAGCTCAACTTCAAGTACATTCAGCACTGCGAACCTGAGTAAGCAAAAATAGTGTGTTACCTTTGGCAATCTGCATGGCTTCAGCTTTGCAGTATCATTTCTGATCTATGCAGTCTGCTAATCAAAAATGACTATTCAGATTCTAATCAAAATAAACCTCCAAATTACTTCAGATGTGAACTGCGGTTAAGACCAAAACGTCAAGTATTTGAAGAAGTTCTCTTTATACCCTAGTTCAGTCAACCTCATGCCAACAGGTTATGCTTCAGTCTTTGGTTACGTCGAGTGTGTGAAAACTAATAAGTGAGAAGTGGCCTACCAGCCCCATTTCTCACTCTGCTTTATCAGAATGACACCATTTGCCCTCGGCAAGAGCAAGGCACAATCCAACATACCCAGGAAATAACAAGACCAGGACATTCTTATAATCACTTTGTTTCTTCATGAAGCATTTCTCATAAACAACAGAAAAGTCTTAGAACAGCCAAAATTTCTAATATATAGTGCCTTACTGCCTCTTAGCATCAACTTCCCTCCTCCTCAAGATATACTTCCAACTCACTTGTTCTGAATTTCTTATTTAGAAATCATTCATCCTTTGTCAAGAAATAATTCTTTTCTTCTCTTCAGATCTTTAGATGTTACCCAATTTCTCTGGCAGACAAGCAAGAGTGACAACTTGTCTTAATAGGACAGAAGTGCCCTGGGAAATCCATTACTCGAATACATGGAGTGAGGGGAAGAAAGAAAGCATGAGCACTTTATACCCTGGACAAGACCGGGATCTTTGTACAGACCCTTTACACTGTGGTTCCTGGAGGTGTTGACAGGCACAGACAATTTTGCCTGGGATAGAGGACTGGGGAGGGAAGGACAAGTTACAGCCTATGTTAGTGCATCTGACCTGCTTCGAATTGAAAAACTGCTTCTGTGGTTTCTGTGGGGGTGGCTCCGGGGGAAATCCCTCTCACCAGATATTCAATTTATCCTTTTCTCACGCTTTTCGATATCTACCAGCAACATATCGTCTGGCCTGCACAGATGTACAAGGCGGCAAATTTCTCTTCTCGGTGCCCCAGCCAACGTGAGGCCATCTATAACATTTCTCAAACGTATATCTGGTTGCAATTTTTGTTGGTATTTTGGTACCAGCCTCTGGCAGACACCGCTTTAGTTTCAGCTTATTAATCAAACTCCTCCACACCCCATTAACACTGATCCTGGCACACAGCTACTGTTGTCTCAGGGACTCCTTGAGCTCTGTGTTCTGAGCCTACAAAACTTCCCCTTGTCCCCCAAACCTCGGGAGTCAGACAGAGTTATGGTCCTGGTGAAGGGAGACAAAAGCACATCCTCTGAGAAGGAGCGGGCACT
>Ga0181612_142487_pt1 | contig 11148 bp, 4 predicted proteins | sample HoacroProtozoa21_FD_119630 | JGI IMG/M metagenome (GOLD analysis project Ga0181612, IMG submission 119630) | Hoatzin crop microbial communities from Cojedes, Venezuel. Combined Assembly of Gp0051906, Gp0051904, Gp0051908 | reverse complement strand
TGATGCTGCCCCCCCGCCCCCCCCCACCCGCTGAACGGGCTGTCCCACCCCGGGGGGCGAGGACTGCTGCTGGCACGGCTCGGGGGGAAGCGGAGCTTTTCCCCATGAGCTGGTCGGTGTGGGCTGGAGCCGAGCATCTGCACAGCCCCGGCGCTCTGCCAGCCTTTTCCCCAGGGACCAGTGCGTCCCGGAGCAGGGAAGAACTGGGAATCGTGATGGGCGAAATGGCGGAGCCTCCCGACGGCATCGGGGTAAATCAGAAGTGGATTAATTACCTCACACAGCGGTGCTGCTGTACGCAGGCTAGGGTCCTTCGAGATTTGGAAATAGAGGAAATCGGCATTGTTGGCCTCGTTACCTACTTAACGAAGGGCACGGAGGAGGGGTGCCCAGCGCAGGTGGACACCGAGCCACGAGGCGATGCGAGGGGAGCAAAGCTCTTGGGGTCAGGGCCCGTGCCCCCATCAGTGCCCCGCTGTGCCCGTGCTCCCCTGGGTCCTGTTTTGTGGTTCGGGGAGGGGTTCACCCACCGCATTTCGGGAGCCCAGTGGGTTGCGGGGGGTGAGCTTTAGGTGCGGTTTTGCCAATGGGCGCCATAGCCAGCCCACCCCTGGCAGGCGCATCTCCCCCGCCCGACGGCACGTCGCTTCTCCAGACTGGTGGTTGCACTTTCTCCCCCCCCCAATAATTCTCTTTAATTTTTTTTGGTTGAGATTTTTTTTTTTTCCTGCCAAAAAAAAAAACAAAAACAAAAACCTGCTTGAAGTGACGTTTCAGCGCTGTGTTGAGCACTGTAATTCCTGCGGTCGGGGCAGGCGGGCTGGGACCTGCACACCATGTGCTGGATTTTTATCACAAAAATGAAATTCCTTGCCCCTGCTGAAGTACCAGCCCCGGACACTGAGCTGTCTGATGCGTTTCTTACGTTGGCGTGTGTAAATGAGAGCATCTCATCGGCTGTATGCATTCGTTCTGTCACTGGTAAGACAACTATGGTACTAAATGTCATTGGAATCAATAAATTATTATGTCAGAGCCGTGGCTGTGTGGTGCTGGGGCAGGGGAGGGAGGGGAGATGGGGTTAAAAACCAACAAAAGAAAGAGAAGGAGTAGGGGAGGGTGCTGGCAGAGCCCGGGGATCCCTACGGAACCACCTGCCCCCTGGTGTGTGTGCGTACACCCTGTGCATAGAATTAATGTAAAGCACACACAGAGATTTATGTGTATTATATAGATTTTATATATAATACTACTATTTTATATCTATGCATACAGATGCAAGATACATATTTCTTAGGACTACAGAAATAAATTCTATGAAAGAGTTGTTGACTATTCACAGACACAACTATAAACTGCATAGTAGCTATAGCATAATATATAACACACTTTTATGTGAGTGTATATGAGCTGAATATAGCTCATATGAACACATGCAGGTGTATACGTAGCCATCATTAGACACACACATTTAATTTACAAATGTCTAAGCTAAATGTATTTCATATACACATCTGTATATGTAGAGACATTTTTATAAAATATTTAATTGTGTATTATATACACACATGCATGCTTTTTTGTATAGGTATAAAGTATATAATTTATAAACATATAAATTTATAAGATAAATATACTGCATATAACCATACATATATCCACATGCATATGTGGATGCAAAACTATAGGTTATTTATTTTATATTAAAATTGTGTATAATTACTCACACACACCCTGTCACTCACACTTACTTGAAAACCCAGGCATGTCCAAAGCAGGGAGGGCACAGACTGGGCTAGTTGTGTTTATAGCTAGCAAGATCTTGTGCATGTGTAGTTAATATAGTTACTATTATAAGTTATATGCCATACAATTAAGTTGTTACATACACAAAAGGCTGTTAAAGTGTGTGTGTGTGTATATATATATATATATATATATATTTTTTTTTATCTACTGTGTACACAGATCCATGTAGTCTGTCTATACTGCTGTAGTTATTGCGTAGCGCCAGCTCAGCCCGTGCCCGCCCGCTGCCCCCGGGCTCCGTATGTGGGTCCACTCACTGCCGGACACCACAGACCCTCCAGCTGCCCCCGCAGGCACGGTCACCAGCAGCCAAGGGCAAGGAACTGCCATGGCTCTTAACCTGCAGCCAGCGTCCCAGAGCATTTATTAAATGCCTGCAGCATCACCCTGGGTTGGGGGTTCTTCCCTGGACTTGCTGCAAGTCAAAGCAATCCCTACCCTGCCCCAGCCATTGCAACGCCGGACTCCAGCTATGCTCTTAACGGCACAGAGGTAACTCTGCAGCACTCAGGTCTGGGTGACCCATGGTCAAATGCGGGGGGGGGGTTGGGAAGAGGAAGGACAGTAAGATCTCGGCTCATAAAACTCTCAGAAAGCACCCGTATCACCCATCCTGGTATAAAGTGTTTATTTGAGACTTCACAATTAACACAAAGTCTTCCTTTCAATGCCTTTTCTTTTTCATACAGTCAATAAATTTGTATTAATCCCTCCCCCCATGCATGATTGCTGTTTATTAATCTAAGCCTTTTTATTTTCATCGTGAAAAAATAAAGCGTTTCCCCACCATTTCATCTGTTCGCTGTACCAGACATCCACTGTGCTGCATTAATAGAGGAGGAGATGTAGAATGGCTATGCCTACTGCTGGGGTTGAAGTTACTCCATTATTTATCAATTTATTCTTTTTTACAGAAAGTGTTAAATGAGTCAATCACCCAAGAAAAATAAATATATTGTAAAGAACCAAAAGTTCTGCAGTATCCCTTTTCTTTACATCCAGCTGCAGTTCAAACACATACGTTGCTCGCTACAACTCATTTCATTCACTGTAACGCCATATGGTTGTGAACTTACATGGAAAAAGAATCTGTTCCAAAGGAGTAGAGCCACGAGCCAAATTTTTATACCTAGGCAAGAGAGATCCACATGGAAGCCAATTACCTAAGTTCCACTGATCGGCTTTTACTCAAGAGCAATTCAATCTTGTGCTTTTTGGGAGATGCCAGCTAACGACACGCACGGGCTTGGCCAGCGCCAGGCCTTCAGCAGAGGGAAAGGCAGTACGAATGGCGCACGCGTTGCTCATGGCAGTGGAAACGAGTTCTTGGTGCCAATGTCTCTTGGGTGTGCATCTCAGATTATGCTGCTTAGCTGATCTCGCAGTATTTTTGGCATCAGCCTCGCAAATAAATTATTCAACTGATCACCCTGCCTTTTGAGATTTTCCTTGGAGGTGGCAGAGGTCAAGGAGGTTTTTCTCGTAACAAAGACGGTATTGGGTAGGCTGTGAAGTAGAAGACCCATATTTATGCTTTATTGAATTACTGTGCAAAAGGGAATACTGCATCAGAAACCGTAGAAGACTATATTTTAATCAAAGTCACCAGCCGCTGTATCAGAAACCTGCTAGCAATTGCTCCGATTGGTTCATTTGGGTACTTGTTGTTGGTTTCTTTCTTTTTTTACATAAATAATATAGACCGAACATTATAAACATTTCAGCAACCACTTCTAAATGACCGGAAGAGCCCTTTAGGTGCCAAGAAACAACTGCGGGATTCAAATTCCAAAAGTGTCTTTGGAGTCATCGAATCATCAGATTTACACGGCACCCACTGACAACAACATTCAGTCAAGCTCAATCGGGCTGCTGTCTTCCTGACCGTCTTCTGTGTCGTCATCCTCTCCAGTTCCCATCAGGCTGTTTAAAAGATTTCCTAGAATAAAATACAGGACAGTCAAAGTTTCTAATTTTACACTCTTATCTCAAAACCCTTAACTATTCTCTCACCACCCTGCAAGGGTGCAGATTTTAATGATGAGAAAAAACTGGGGGTTTTTTGGTAAGTAAAAGAGTCCATCGGAACATTAGTATTCCCACACTGGTTTCCATTAAGAAATTATTGATTTGGGAAGCTGTATTTTGATACTGTTCCTTCTCTAAGAGCACACTGGAAAAACTCCACTGAAGTCCCACGCTTATGTACCCTAGTTGCAGCATGAGAGGAAAGAAAAAACCCAACCACATGAGGACAGACTCATCTCCAGGCACACAACGGTCAAAAAACAGCAATTGTGGATCATGCTATGAAGAACTTATTTTGACGCATTTGTGCATCCTCCCTGTTTTTTTCAATTTAAAGATGTCTGAATTGCTGAAAAGCTGTTATTTACACGCCGGGATCTATGATGCTCATATTGTTCATCAGACTTTAGGGATCAGTGAACTGACATTTGCAGGTATAGCTTCAACTCAGTTTACAAACAGAGAAGCTTAGTTCTCAAGGAAGAACATCTGATTTTACAAAAGTAATCCAGTTCAACTTGCTCAGAGCCAGGAAATGAGGGCTGAATTCCTCTATTCCCTTTCATTTCTTGTACAAGAGCAGTATTAATTTCAGAACTTCTACTTTGGGAACATTCATTTTATATCAGGACTGGTCAGAACTCTACCAAAGTCCCACATGCGACAAAGAAAATCAGCCTCTGAAGTCTGATTAATTAAAGTCTAATTAAGCTTTAACATAAACAAGATTTTTCTTTACATTTGGAAGTCATGCCATAATGTCAAAAATTAACCGTAAGAGTAATTTACATGCTTCTCCCCTTCTCAAAGATCTACTAGCTTCACCAAATTAATTTCATGTGCAACCAATTCATCTTGTGTTCTACAGCAGTGACTATTTCTACAGGCTATGAAAAACACCGATACGTTTGTTAGAACAAACTACCTGTTTCCAGCACATCTGTTTTATATAAGCCGCTGCTCTGAAAAGACTGGTGGTATCTACAAACAATTATCAGCACAAATCTTACCTAGTAATCCTCCATAGGACGATGTCTGCTTGGGAGGAACACCAAAGAAAAGCTGTCCTATTCTATCTAGGTACTGAAATGACACAAGATGAAGAACAAGGTCAGCCAGTTCGTTTACGGGTGAAAATACCAAGGGCAGCAGTCACACTACGCAAGCTAGATCACTGACTCCTATTTACCAGTCACAAAGCAGGAGATTATCAGCTATTATTTAACTAATTCTGTAGGTTAAAACCTGTTTACAGCTACGAGTAACTCACCTCATTATACATGGGATCTCTTTTCAGTGAAGGCTGATACTGTTCACACAATACTGTAAATACTGTTAGTTTTCCTCTAGAAAGGAAACAACCAAAAATGTAATCTCAGTAACAACTGAAAAGGAAACCAAGAACAACATGAGAAAAACCAGACTGTACCCATCAACTGCCAATAACAGAAACCAGATGAAGTTTAGCAGTGGCTGAACAAAGGGCGGACCCTTTTCTATCGAAGGATGTTTCTGTGTGTATGTCGTAAAAACAACCGATGCACTGGTCTTATTTTTTAAGCAGAGAAATCTGTGAAAGGAAACAGAACAGGGCAAGTTAAAAACAAAAGGCAGAGAAGCAGTTTCACATGCAGAAAGAAAAAGGGAAACCAAAAGCACAACAATCTCTACTTTGTGCACAGAAGCCATCTCAGGCTTAAACTGATGGCAAAAACAAACTGGTAGAGATCTTTGGCAATGGTTTGACTATCAACCAAGGAAGGGGAAAATCACTACTAGAATACATTGTGGAATAAGCAGGTTGGGAGGGAGAACTGACAATAAATATTAACCAAGACCTAGGCAGACTGTATACAGCACAGCCTCTTTTACGGTTACTAAAAGAGAGCACCAATTAAATCAAAATGTGGAAAGACTGACCACTGTGTAATCCAAATTAAACATGATGCTGTACTTGCTGCTGAGGTAAAAATCACATTAAAGACCTCTCCCTTGGCCCCATCCACTCCCAAATACATCTCTTTTCAGTATGTGTCTGCCAGTGTCCGACGATTCTGTCATTCTGTTAGCATTGCCTCAAAATAACATGGCATCAGGACCACTAATAAGTTTGACACACATGTCTAGAAGTTTCATAATAAAGCTACACTTTGAGCTCCCAAGCCATTTGTCACCAGTTAACAGATCAATTTCCCAAACTGATCAAATCTTTGTTCAGCTCCAGTTAGTTTAACTGGCAATCTCTGCAAGTCCCACAGGCCTAACAAGAGACTTTATCTGGGACAAATGCTGTCAGCAAGCACTGGGAAGGCTGCCACGAGCAGTCTGTTCTGCTCGCAGGCTGGCCTCCAATTCTGTACCCTCACATCTGCAAGGACATTGGGCTCTTTTGCCTTACTGCTGAGCACAGAACTGCAATTATTTTCATTAGACTATAAACTGCTCTAAGAGGATTTAGTACAGTATTTGAGATATAGGCCAGTAAAGGATGCAGTAGTAGTGCTGTATAAATACTGAGAAAATCATCTCTTACTCTTCACGTTTCCCCAGAATTTCCCCCCCTCCAGAACAAAGCCCCGTAAAATTGTTTAAGAGCCCTGCATATACTGGATTTCCATAAAGGATTTTCTACCACTCAAAATCACTGCGATCTATACCAACTAGTCACAGAAAGCAGGACAAATCTGACATGACAGCTCACTGCTGCCAAGAGACAGACGTGCTCTCACCTCCTCCCTCTCTCCCAACACCTACTCTCTCCCTGACTCCCTGCTGCACAGTCCTGTCTCCACCTCCTCCTCAGACTCCTCCACGAGCTGCTTTCCCTGACTGAAGAAGGCCATCAGCTGATTAAATACAGTAAAATTGGCTTTGTCAACCTTAATTACACATGAGCTCTCCAAAGGCACATAATAGCTTGCATTACCACTTCCTACAAAATAAATGCCTAAAGTAAATGAAAGCCACCAGCAACTCTGTCCAACCAAGAATCATCACACTGCTGCTCACAGACCAGGGTGATCCAAGACAAACTGGCTCTTGGGACAACCAGACTGAGAGCAAGTACTATGCTAAAGGTAAATATACAGCCTGCTGAGGTCCGGTCTTGGTAAGAATATCAAGGTAAGCCCTAAAGAGACATAAAGTGGTGTTAAACCTAAGAATTGTGCTTTCAGGGTCAAACAGACTACATTTAATTCTTCAGGTAATTAACATGATTTCAGGTTTTGACCTTAGCATGTGTTGGTTTGGGTTTTTTTTTTTTCTCTTCCCAGTCCGACCAATTCAACACACCAGTTTTGAGATGGTTTTCTGCTGTTGTTACCACACAAAGTGAGTTTCAGAAGCTCGGGCCAGTTTCACAGTTTCTTTTGAAAAGGATGCATGGTTAACCTACAGTTATCATGATTAAATTAGATTGGCCTCAAACACAGTGTCATCTCAGTAAAATAGTTAAAAAGTTTAACACCTACTGTAGTACCGCCTGTGCTACAAACATGTCCACCTCACTGCGATATCCCCTAGACGAGGAGTATTCTACTAGCATATTGGCACATCCTTCGCCATCTGTGGAGTGCAAGAAGTGATACCGAGATTCACTATAGTTTTGCTCTATAAAAGGAAAAAGAAAATGGCTTTTAAGAAATCAGTTAATCACACCTGAACATAAAAACAGATTTGTTAGGCTTATACACTACAGGTGGCAAAAAGACAAGAGCTACACATGGTATATATACAGGGCAACTAGCAAAAAGTGAGTGGGCTTCATCATTTACAAGTTACAATTTGTAAAGGGAGATAAAAATATGTCATCCTAAATACATTTGAACAACTGCTATTAAACACAGTTTATTCCATGCCAGCACAAAACACAGCTACCGCTGGGATAAATAGCTTGAGCTGCGGTCGTATCATTTTATCTAACTGCGTGCTATCACCAGTGCTCAGGAGAGTCAAGAAGTTCATGTGCTATCACCAGTGCTCAGGAGAGTCAAGAAGTTCCATATTAGACCACGTGCACCAAGAAGTCAAACAGCACTTTCAGCGTCCTTCAGTGTAAGTGCACAGAAAGAAGGCATTTCCTATTTTTAGCTTAGCCCACTCTCGCTATCAAAATGAAAATTGCTTCCATACGCTGAATAAAGCGGCAATTATACAGGAAAAAAAGGTGTAAGAAATGGCAATGATTTGTTAGAACTTAATCTGAAGCAAAGCAGCATGCAAAATCACTGCAGTGACAAATCTAAACTGGATAGCTGCTAATTTTTGGAATTTAAAGGCTTTGTTTTAAAAATCTGAGCCTTCTCTGATGAAACTCTCATAAACTACAGACTAAGAAAATGTATGCATTTTGCTTTTCAAAAGAGCCGTGAACAGATGGCTACAACATGGGGATTTTTACTTCAGAATGCAACTGTTTCTTATCCTAATCATATCTCAGCTTCTAACTTTAATGCTCTGAGGAAAAGCCTCCCTTTCTGGCTGGCAGCAGCCATCACGCAGACGTAAGTCCCATGAGAGCAGCTGTGGGATTGCCTATGGCACACAGAAAGGCAACGAGCTGGAGCGTTAACCATCGGGTCAGGATTCTTATACAAAACCACTATCATCACTTTGCAGCTACTGAAAAACTTAAACAATCGTCTTGCACAGTTAATAGTTCATGAGAAACCACTGAAGAGATGGCATTTCTTCAACTGTTCTCGCTCACTTTTATGATATTTTGAACATAAGACTTTAAACACTGGCTATCACCCACAATTAAAATAATTATTTAGCGCATTTTTAGTTTATCTTACATCCAAAGTGATAAAATACCACATAAATCAAAGGCAACAACATTCATTCTGGAATAAGCCTGCTGGTCAACCTGTCCAAAAGTACCTAATTACAGATCCAAAGACTGTTTTGGATGCTAGGTAATGTATTTCAATCTTTGCCGTGTTTATCCAGGATTTGAAAACAAAAAAACCACAACAGAACAGCTTTGCTCCCTAGCAATTTTCCTCCTAATGACTCAATCAAACCACCTCAATGTCTAAAGGGTCAACCTTCCTTACACCAAGAGCTTTACAACAGCTGTGTTTTGGAGATTGCACTAACACAGAATTACAGGCCCAGGTTTTTTTTGTTAGTAACAATAATCTGAACTGATTGCAAAATTCAGGTAATAGCAGAAGTCAATCTATCACCTTCATCTCAGCTTTCTTAGAGTATTTCCAAAGCAGATCTCTTACAACATCATACTTCAACATTTTCAAAACAAAACACACAAAAGCCAGTTGATTTTTTCTTACCTTTCCACAGGGTAATTGCTAGTAACTGGTGTAGTTTCGGATGTCCAAGTTTTCCTGATCCCCCGCTAGACCACTTTAGTGCTCTGGATACGAAAGCCACTCTTTCAGGAGAATTTGGATCCATTAAACTAAACAATTTAGCCAAGTTTTCTAGAAGCAATAAGATTCACAAATATTTAGCATTAATGGAAACAGGATGAACTGCTGGTTCTATTGCATCTTTAAGACAAAATTTAAGTTATAATGCTATTGTGTCTCTAAGCTCCCTCAACAGCCTCCATAAGCCACCTGAAAAAAGAGTGGCTTTGAGCCTGAGCCACTTCTCATACACCGAGTCAATCTTGCATCTATCAGCCAGCAATATTCATCTGATGACTCCACAGCCAAAAGCTGTGCCTTGCAGCCAGCTGGTGACAGCTTCCCTGCTTCATCGTTTGGGACAGGGCATCCCCTGGGGACGCAGTTCCAAGGGGGAGGAAAGCCTGCCGGTTGCGGTACTGCTTGCCATTCCCAGAGAAGCTGCGAGGGACAGAGGGCTGTAGTTCAGAAAAGCACCACCAGAAGTCATAAACGGGATACAAAATGTCAGAGCTAAGTAAACAAAGAACAGCCTCTGTCTGCCTGCCTCCATCCGTCAGTTGTCAACAGGAGCGGTTTGCCCATGCTGCAGCAGTGGTCTGGCCAGGCAGCTGGTCAGAAGGTCTCCCTAAATTGCCTGCTTGCCAAATCCCACAGCCAAACAAGACAAATTTCCTTGTAAACAGCTGAATAACAAATAGTGTGCACACTACCACAGGGCTAGGGTGGGAAACCACCACCCACCAAAGCCCTGGGGACACCAACAACTGCACACAATACTTACTGCTGCATCGAGGAAAGGACAATGCCACAAGACAGCAACAACTGTTCTAAGCATGCCCACAAAGTTATCAGGAACCCACTATTCTCTAAGCAAGTTCTCCCCCAGTCCATTGCTATGACGAAGGTAACCCGTAGCCATCTGGGAGGGCATACAAAAAGCATTTCAGGTTGCACAGTGACTGTTGTTACCAGTCTCCAACTCAAAGCACATCTGAGCAACGTCAAAGCGAGTGCAAAAGTCACCTCACCTAAAGGTCCTCTGCTACTTTTGCATCCGATTTCTCCAGACTCCAAACCCAGCACGGACACATCAGCAGCACTGTTTTGCTACAAAACAGACAGATGCTGCTAGTGATGAACATATCGGTACAGAAAAGAAAACATCAACCAGAATTTTGTAGATTTAGTCTTTTCATCAACATCTACAGCTAAGGCACAGTACCAAGTCTCAACATTCCCTTACACAAAAGTTATAGTCATTTGATGGCATCAGAAGAGAAGCTTCCAGGAAAGCAAAACAGATGTGGTTACGCTGGGTGCGTGGGAAGGCTCTGGAAGGCCGGGCAGGGAAGGGCAGGGCGGCGGGCCGGGCCCCACCTGAGGAAGAGCGTCCGGTACATCTGGTGCGCCTCGTAGCAGTCGCCCTTCTCGACGCTGGCGCGCAGCTTGCCCTCCACGCGCTGCACGCCGCCGCGGTTCCTGCCGCCGCCTTTGACGGCTTCCTGCTCCGCCGCCATCATCGCGGCCGCCATCGACGCAGCTGAGGGAAGGGGGCTCAGAGAGCGGAATGAACCCAAGCCCCAACATCTCAGGCACGAACTGGGGAGAGGGTATTGCAGACCGCTGAGACCCAGCCGGGGGGAGAGAGGAAGGGGGAGAAGGCATTTGGCAACAAAGCCCCTGCGCCTGCCCCTCGGGCAAGGGGCACTCCTTGGGTTTTACTGGCGTAGCGATTGCAGCAGGTGATCAAAAATACAGGAAAGAAACTTTGATTTCTTCTTTCAAGCATTACGCGCGCTTTCAAAAATTAAAACTCTTTTCTTTAAACATCTCACAGAATCACAGAATGGTAGGGGTTGGAAGGGACCTCTGTGGGTCATCTAGCCCAACCCTCCTGCCGGAGCAGGGTCACCTACAGTAGGTTGTAGAGGAC
>Ga0181612_117348_pt1 | contig 11148 bp, 5 predicted proteins | sample HoacroProtozoa21_FD_119630 | JGI IMG/M metagenome (GOLD analysis project Ga0181612, IMG submission 119630) | Hoatzin crop microbial communities from Cojedes, Venezuel. Combined Assembly of Gp0051906, Gp0051904, Gp0051908 | reverse complement strand
TTTCTTGTCCTGTGGCCCTGCACAGTAATGTCCTGAAAGCATGGTGGAAGCTGATGATAAGGCCTGTTTTTGGGGAGAGGTTCCTCAGCTGGGGAGCTCTGAGTTAGCAGATCGGCTGGGCAGCTGCCGCCTCTCCAGCTCCACCGGTAAGTGGCCTTGCTGGACCTGCTGTGCCATCGTCCTTGCCCTGGCCGCTGCTCTTCCCAGCACCAGTTCCCTCCCTGCTCCAGCAGCAGCCCAGCACGGAGCTGGTGCGATGGTGGGGTGGATGTCTCTGTACAGTGCCTTCCACCTCCCTCACCACTCCCAGGCTTGAGCCACTTTGTAAGCAGTGCTGCAAGAGGGGAAGGCCACTTCAAAGGTAGCTGTAAAAGCTGCTCTTAAAGTCAATAGTTTCATCCAGCATGGTCAATTGCAAGCTAGAGAACACCTCGGAAAAACATGCTGCAACGATAAATGTAGCGGGATGTATTCATCAATAAATCTAGCACAATGGCATCCGAGAAGCAATTTGGCCCAGGAGGAGCCTCTGTTGAATGTGCTGTGTCCTTTTTTGGCCATTAACCCTTTATCTCAGGAAAGAAAGGTCCAGAGGTGAGCAGTGAGAAGGTGAAGAGGCTGAGGAAACTTTTCCTTCTGTGTTTCCCCAAATTAAACAGATAAATTGAGGGAGGAGAAAATAGGTCTGACACTGGTGTGGGGTAAAGGCTTTGGAAGATAGCTGAGTCTGCTTTTCATGTTCTGATTTGGATCAGGAGGGCGCTTCTGATGTAAACCTCCTGATTGTCTCCCTCCCTGCCCTGTGTGCTGGCTGGCATTGCAGACCAGCATCAGGGTGTGCAAACTGGGTTGCTTCTACGTAAAGCAAAGCCGGAGGCTGCATTGCCAAAGCCCAGCTGGCTCAGCTGATGTGCTGGGTGCTTGGTCTGTGGCAGGAGACCTGATCTGCACTAAAAGCCTTGTAAACCTTTAGTCTGGATGTTGGGACCTTCTATATTGTTGTCTTATAGATTGCTTCAGGTGGGCCAAACAACTTGGTCATGCAGAGCTAGCTTTAGCATGGTGGTATAGCAAGACAGACTGCCCGGAGGGAAGGCTGGAAATGGTGAATCTCATCTTTTTGTGCCCGCAGACCTGATGTGCAGACCCCCACACAACAGTGGACATGTGTGGCAGACTTTTATGCTCCCTTCCAGTGGATCTGGTATTTTTGTTGGTTTTTGGTTTTGTTTTTTTTTTATAACTGCCTTTCACATTGTCATTGAAAATTGCCCTTTTCTCATCATCTTGCTGGCTCTCCCTTCCTGGTAGATAATTGACTCTTGTGTCACTGTAGAGAATTGCGCTAAACGTTCTCTTGAGGTGCTTTCCCAGCCCCTGCAAATCAAACTCCTGTACAAGTGGTACATGGTAAGAGTTCTCCTCGGCTGCTGTGTGCTCCCACAGAGCTATTTAGACATACATGTGTAACTTTCACCATAACCATATGCTTTTGTTGCAGTTTTGTCAGTATTTTGCCCAGATTCAAATGGTAAGGAAGTTGAATAAGAGAAAATCAAACATAAAGTAGAGAAGAGGCATGCTTTTCTCTAGAACAGAGTAAAAAAGGGTAACATGAGAAAGATCAGACCCAGTAGAAGTGAAGTGCTAGATTTTCTCATGGGCACTGCTTATTTTATGTTGGCAAGATGCAGGAGGAATTGGTGCTGTATGTCCTGCGTGTGCTACAGTTTGCCTGCAGCCAGTTTCTGGGTAAGCAAATTTCTTGCCTGTGTGTGAGCGAGTGGAGCAAAAACCAAATCAGCTTCTCTGTCGTCTCCTAAATCCCACTGGTAGTTTTTATTCCAAACCAGCATAGTTTATATATATGCCAGAGATCCCATGGTGCAGGTTGCTGTCTTCTTGGAGATGGATCTCTTCACCCTTTGCCCTCCATGTGTCTGGATGACTTTGTTTTCAAACGTGCTTGATCTAAAGAGGTGTGTTATTCCAACCCTCTGAAGTCCAAGTCTACCGTTCACGTCATTTAACGAATGACTGGCAGGTTGGAAAACACATGTAGACTTGTGCAATGCTGTTGTCCTTGGATTATGATCTCACTGCTGCAATTCCCAACGTTATCTGTATAACTACTTGCTTACTGTTAAAACTGAAACCCCAAAGCTGCAAGTCGTTTTTTTTTTTTTAGAAGAATGGAAGAAAGAAGAGCATATTGCTTCCTTTCCCCCGCTCCCCCCAACATCTGACATTGCCTAAGATGGGAGAGGAAGGAGCATTATTGAGTGACTTGAATAGTCAATAAATGAAACCTAATCTGAATTAAGGATACTGTGTCCTAACTGGCACATGCCTCATGTAAGCTCATCTTGCTATATGTTTGGCTTTGGCCAGCTAGGGAAGTATTTCTGACCATTAACAGCCTTTAATTGCTGCCTGTCTGTGTGGTTGGGATGCACTTCTGACACAGAAGAGAACGATGCTTTAAAGGCTTGTTTTGAAGCTCCCAGATGGACATGTGTCAGCGTTACTTAAACCCTGGGGATGTTGGTGATGTGATGCAGTTGCACAGCTCAGCAGCTCAATCTTTCACTGGGCGCTCCGTTACTGAGTTTGTTGCTGGTGCTCTTTATCTTGCCTCTTCTGGGGGAACATGCTGCTTGCAGTTGTGGTTGGCCATGCTCTACTCTGTTCAGATACATCAGATGTTTGCTGTGAAGTAGATGAGTGGGAGAAAAGCCTCTGTCTCTAGTGGCTAAACTGGTTTTTGCACTGATGATGACTTCATCTTTTGACTATGCAGTGTGTCTGAGACTAGGTCTGCTGGAGACACACCTGAGTAACTTCAGTTGTGGAGATTATTAAAGAAAAATGCTCCCCCTCTAGTTATAATAAAACTTCTGCCATCCATTTCCTGAGTCTTAGTGAAAAGGTAGTCTGTGAGTGAACTATTATGTTACTTTTTTATTTTATATTTCTCCCTTGTTTGACCAGCACTCAATGCCAGCATTGCTGGATCAAGTTAAGTTCAGAAGACCGAGTTTTGCTGCCTTTATTTGGGGGAAGGAAATAGCATGCTACTCTTGTCCTAGAAGAGGAAATCCTCCCTGGATCGAGGCATGAAAACTTGATTCCATTTAAACATGGCATGTTAGAGCAGGAAAGGGCTGGAGTGCCTTGAACCTCCTTGGGTTTAGACTTTGTTGTCCAGCCCAGTTTCTGTTAACTTCTTAAAAGGCTCTCTGCTGGAGTTCACTTATGTTGGAAACTGCTGCTCACCTCCTTGATCTTCGTACCTAAGTTGGCAGTCAGTTGCAAGGCGTAAGGACTTCACGGCAGACTCTTGACTGCTTAATCTCTTCTACTTCGTAAGCAGAAGAGACCTCAACAACACCCTATGAATCTCCTGGGTTAGGATTAATTCAGCCTGAAATTAAGGTTGCTTTGCATTACAACCTTGTGGCCACCTGCACTGGGCTGTACCTAATTTATAGCGTATGCTTCTACCCCCACTTTTAAAGAAGCATTTCCTGGCTGTCGCCTCCATCTTGGGGCCTGTGGGGTCTGGCATCAAACATTGTTTGTGTTCATTTATGGGGATAGAAAGGAAAGGTGTGGAGCTCATCCTGCTTAACAGCATCTCTTTTTCTGCTCCTGAGCCAGATGCTTTTGCATGTGGCCTTGGGTGCAGAATCATGTTTCAGCAGGTTGAATGGAAGGATTAGTACAAGCCAGCTGTTGGCAGGAAGGCCTCTCGCTGTTGGTGTCATGGCGTGAAATCGGTTGGATAAGTACAGCTCTTGCGTCTTACTGGGGAACTTTTTTTGACTGCGTTAATCACTGTGGGAAATCTGGAATCAAATACTTCACCTTTTTTTTTTCCCCCTAAAATGAGGCTAAAATTCTGGGGATTCTTGCTTTTGTTTTTAATGACTGCTGTATGGAGTAAATGCAGACACTGCCTTTAAAAACACAGTGGGCTTCTGTCCTGGTGTGTCTTGACTGGGGCTGCTCAAAATTTCTTCATTCAGACTCTGAAGTCAAGTTGCAGTCTTGCTGCATAAAAATCAAGCACCTCATGGACAGCAAGATTTTCAGGAATCTGAGATGTCCACACGGAACTGCTTAGTTAGGAAATTCATCTTCCTTGTTCACTCATTTGGTATACACCAGTTTTCACTGCAAGTGTTGTGGGGTGGCTGCTGGCACATGTGAGGAGCTCTGCGTTTCTCATGCCTGATAAAATCGTACAGCAACGTGTTGCAGAACTCTCGACCCTAGCCAGCAGGCAGCATGACTGCGATTCATTCGGTACTGGCAAGTTTTCTCAAGATAAGAGATAAGACTTTTAAGATGGCTCTTCAGATGCCATTTCAGTTAGAGTAGGTAATGGTCATTTGTCCTGGCGTCTTTAGACTGTAAATCTGGCAGCATGCTTTCCAGGGCAACTTGTTCTTAGTCTGTGTATGCTTTGTAAGCCAAATATTTTTTTATGTTCTCCATAGGAGCAAAATGAGCTTGAACAGGCTGATTACTAAGATGTGAGTATGGTAGAAGCAGTGACTAAGGTGGAAAAGCAATGGGTCGTTAATGTGTGAGCTCCCTTTAAAAGAGCATGTTGTTTTTCAAAGTTCTTCCGTTGTGTACATCGGGGTGTTTATCTTGGTTTGTAGTCATCAGTGATTTTCTCCTTAGATCAGTGACCAGTGGCTGAGCTGTTGGGCAAATGATTTCATGCCTGCACAACCATGCTGGGAACCCAAAAGAGAACCAAAACCACAAACCTGAGGCTGCATATTGTGAAGCTGCTGCGTTTCATAACTGCTGTAAAACAATCACAGTGGGGCTTTTCCTTTCCAAAATGTCAAGACAATAGAAACATTTCTTCTGAAGAAAGAACAAATGGAGAAGGAAGGCTCTAATTGCCCTTTGAAAACAAAATCCCTATCTTGCTGTGCTGCTTCTGGTCTAAAATTAAGATGTTAGATTAATCTTTGAAGCAAGGCAAGAATCTCCAAGTGGTTTTCCTCTCTCTACCCAGCACGTGCCCAGGTTTCCCACTCTCTTTAGGAGCAAACCTCTCCTAGGGAGGATCTGAATTTTCTTTGTTGTTGCCAGGACCCATGAGACGGATTCAAAATTGGGAAGGCGAGGGGAGCAGCACACTCATCTCCCTTCTCGTCCTCCAAAACAAATAAGGGTTGGATTTTTATTAAAACCACGACTAAGTTTTGTTTCTTAAATGAAAACACGCGCTTTATTGACTTTTAAAATCAGGTTTAGCCATTCCAGTCATGTTGTGTTATGAAGTGTGCCCTTCTCCCAGTCTCTCTGAAATCACTTGCAAGTGGACTTTAATAAAGAGCATGTTTTTATAGTAAATAGGGAGGAGATCAGGCTCTAGTTGCTCTGCTAATGAGACTCTTAGGGGAAATCTATCCCCCGCGTTCATCTCTGTTTCAGTCAGTTCTGCAACAACTCACCTTCCCCTGTGCCTTGGCAGAAGGGCAGTTGCTTCAGCAGCGGGCAGGGGATGAGGTGCTGAAGCTGTTCAGAGGGTTGTGTTGCTGATTTTGGCAACACCACTCCTTCTGCCCCAGATGGCCCTCTGCCTTCCTTCGGCAGCTGCCTCTGCTGAACTGGGAAAGCAGCGTTACCCGGCTGTGTATGAGGAGGGGAGAATTCATTGCTTGGTTTTATTTCTGGCTTCACTGAAAAAGCCTTTGCTGCCTGATGGTGGAGTAGAAGTGGACAGGTTTTCATACTTGAAACATCCAGAATGAACGGTTTCCTATCCTTGCTGTAGTACTTGGGTAAATCCTGTCTGTGCCTTTGAAAAGCCGTTCACTGAAACCTCGCTCACTTGCAGGTCTGACTTAGGGCAGCAGGGGTTAACCACTGGTTTCCCTCCAATGCTGATGCCACTTTGTTTTGCTGGTTTTGGCCACTGTTTCTGCTTGCCAGCATTACACAGGTCTCCTCAGCACATCGTGCCAAGCGGTGACTTCCACAGATGCGTAGGTTGCCATGCAGTGGTTTTCTCAAGCTGCTTTAATTTCTTCACAAATATGCTTGTGCTGGCAAGATGCAAGCGGACCGTCACAGTGGTCTCGCAGGACCAGACTGCATGGGACAGCTGACTTCTTGTCCCCTCGCTCCCGTGAAGTAAGGGACCTTCCACTGTTGGAGTCTGGAGGAGGCCAGTAGCAGATGTCTTGAAATGTCTTCTCCACACTACCTGCTGCAGAATAAACACTGGGTTCTGCTGATGTGAAGCTGTGATGTGTTTTTTGGTTTGGTTGGTTGGTTTTTCTCTTGTGCGTGGAGGTTCAGCAGACCATCCCTGCTGGGGATCTGCAGGAAAGTGAGCAGCTGGAGGTGTCTCCCTACCTGATGAAAATGTCAGTTGTGTGAGCTATACTCTTTCAGCAGGTGGTGCTTATACAATGAGTAACTTCACTTGGGGTGTGGGAGGGCAGCTGGGTGAGGGGTGGTAATGCTGGTTTGACATACTTGAAAATGCCCAAGCGATTTGTTGGAGTATTTCATGATCGGGTCTGGTGTGCCAAGGAATATCGGGAGCTGAGGGGAGAAAAACAGATGCCAAAGCCTGGGTTTTTCTTCCATGCATTTGCTTATGTTACCCCCACCCCCCCAAAGGGCAACATAAGCAAATGCAATAAACAAAGGACTTAATTGTCTTCTGTTTCCTGTGAACGCAAAGGGTGAAGTTTTAAATATAGCCAGAGAACATGAATGTTTTCTCAATAAGTTTCTGGTAAAAATCAGAGAACTGTACTTTTTTTTTAATTGCTGTTGCCCTCCATTTCACTCACATTTTCGAGCCCTGACTTGTTAAAACAAACACACCTATTCTTATTCAGTTCCTGTAAACTCCTGACTGTTGTAGGTGAAATAATGGAACAGCAGCTCTGAAATGCATCTCTTTGCAGTTCAGGGCCTTGCAGGCAGATGCTTTGAAAGCAGCTGTTCTGCAGGGTGTTCTCATCCAGAGGCTGAAAGATAGAAACTGGGAGCTTGTTAGATGGCAGAGACCTGGCTGGACCAGTCCAAAGGTGACTGCTCCTAGTGAGAAAGTCATGTGAAGAGCAGTTGTACAGGTGTCAGCGTATGAAACACTGGTGGGTGAGACTGTGGAACGGGAAGGAGATGAAGAAGCTGGAGGCTTGTTTTGGCATAAGAATAAATGCCTGTGAACTGACTAGAGATACACCCACACTGCAGCTCAAAAGGTCTCTATCAGTGAAGCACTGGTGCTTTGGGTGAGCCTCCCAGGGCGCAAAACAGAGAAGGGGATCTAACTGGCTTCAAGAGACCACCCTATGATACTGAGTGCAGTAGTGGGAGATTGGGCACACGTGCTCAGTAAAATTCCTTCCAAACCTGAAAGCTTACAAATACCTTATTCTGTGCTTCTAGTGCTGCTTCTGAGTTGAGGAGGACCTGTATGAGAGAGGCTGCTACTGGGTGTGCTGTGCTTGTCTGGAGGGTTGTCTGGAGTATTATATATGCAAACAGGAATGAACTGTAACAAGCAGTAAATCAGTTTAGCAACTTGCCCACTTTTTTAACTTCCTGCAACACTGAATACCGACGTACAGCTATAGTTGCATCTTTAGACATGTTCTTCTGTGCCATACTGTTTGAGTTACAACACATGGGAAATCCTGCTCTGGTGAGGATATAGCAGTTCTGACATACAAGAATCGGAGTGTATATTAACGGAGTAACATGGCTGGGCTTGGGCAGACACTCACTGCAGGAGGTGAGTCGGTCTGATGCTGACTCAGGAAAGGCCTGTTCGGAATCTTAAGTCATGATCGTATTTGTCATGTGACAAAGTTTTATAAATCGAGTGACTTTTATAGTGAATGCCTTCAGCCCCTGGCTACAAGGACGGTGGGAGAGGAGTGAAGTGGCCAATTAATGCTAGTCAACCAGCTGTTAATGAACTACATGCTCAGTTTTTCAAATTATGCAGAAGAATTTTTAAGTGGGTTGAATCCTGTATCCATACTTGAATGGGCATGTTTTGAGGCTAAGTGTTGGGTACAGTTGTACTGGAATACCTTATAGCAAAGGTAGGGTGGAAGATCTTTTGTCTTAATTACCTAAACAAGCTTAGGCTGGAATATGTTTTCGCAAGGTGGTGTCTTTTTTTTTGCAGGATTAAGTCTGTAACCTAGTATTAGCTGGTTTGCTTTTTTCCGTAGGAAGTAAGTTGACCACCTCTTCTGGATTGCCAGAGTTGTCGACAAAGTGGATCCAAACATGCATAGTAAACTAATGGTGACAGTTCAGCTTCTCATTCTCTTGGTCCACAGAATGAATGGCTCTGTGAGTTATTCTCTTCTGACTGAGTTGCATGACTTGCAAATCAACTGAAGCCTCAGTGCATCCTTCCTTCAGCAGCTGCATGTTTCATAGCTTGCAGCCTAGCAGTCACCACTCCTGAAGAAGAAAGGATGTTTTGGGAGAGTCTGGTGTAAGTGGGAATACGAAGCAAGTCAGCAATGTGGCACTGGTTGTTCATTCCAGGCAGCGGTACGGCATATGGGCATTTTGTACATCTTGGCTTTTCCCAAACATAGTGTTTGCACCTCTTCCTATGCTGTTCCCTCTGCTCGTACCTGCTCTCCTCCTCCTGTCTGTTGAGAGCCTGTTAGAGTCATTCTTTGATTCCTGTCCTTTGAATCGCTTTCTTCAGGAGTTCAGTAAAGCACACACACACAAGTAATAGATAAGCCATTAGTTGCAGAACTGCTTTTACTTCCACTGCACCCAAGAGACTGCAGTGTGGTTTTGGGCCAGCCCTGTTCTTGTTAAGACACTTCTTAACATGTCTGTCAGGTGTGCTCCTTCCTCTCCCTCCCTCCTGTTTTTCTTGATAGCTTGCGTGAGATCATCTTCTGCTACCACCCCCACCACCCTTATCGCTCCTCCCAACACCTAACGTTACTGTGCAGACTTAGAGATTTTTCTCTGCGGTCTCATCTTTGCAGGGAGCAAGAATTCTCTACTGGGTGCAGCCAGCCTCCTGTCTGCTCTGCCTTTAGTACCACTTTTATGCTCTGCCGTAGAAGTGGAGCAGCGCGACTCAGTGACTGGAGTGGCTGAGAGGAGAAGCATGGGCAATAGGCTTGAAATGGCTTTAGGGTAGGGTCAAAGTTTATTTTGCATAATGTGTCGCTAGGTTGGAGATGCCGTGTCTTTTCCTGGTTTTAAGCAACGCTCCTGTCTTTCAGCAGCACCAAAACGGGATGGTGTACCTCTTGCCCACTTGTAGGTTACGCTTAGTCTTCATAGAGAGGTCACCCGGACATGATGTGATACATCTGTCCCTGTAGGCTAAAGAGCTTACAAAGCGCTATTCCTTGAACACTGATGCAGACTTTGGACCATGCGATCCACCTGTCTGCACGTTGCCAGGAGCAAATCTTCCTTGTGGGGACTGCTGCCTGGCTGATGCTGGGGATTGTTCAGGGAGGACATCTCAGCACTTGCTTCTGCAAAGGGCAAAAAGGGTAAAACGCTATAAGGCTGCAAGGGGTGGTTGGTGCTAAGTTCTGAGCAGCTGGGGCGGGTGCTACCTTTGAAGGCTTCCAGAGTGGCCAGAAGCAGCAGCAGCATTGTGGTGCCCTGAGGTACTTTGCTGAAGGGTGAGAAGAAAGGTGTCTGGAGCAGGAAGCGTTTTGGGCCGTTCTTGTTACCTCAAGCAACCCATCTTCATGGAGTGGGGAATCTTGAAGTAACTGCTGCATGGAAGTAATTGTCTGTGCTGTTTGACTGATGACTTCTGAGAGGCAGAAGGGATTGTGAAGTCCAGTGAGCTTCATGACGTTGTGGAGTTCCACCACATAATGTGTTAATGGCCTAAACTGGCCCTAACAAGTAGAATTTTGTGATGAATCACAAAAGGATCGTGAAAGATTAGGCCCAGACCTTGAAGATTTGACCAAAAACAAAAGCCAGAATTCATTGTCTTGATAGAAAATAGATACATCTCTGAAAGATAGATAATATTTTTTTTCTGCAACTTGACAGCACATCAAACTGTGATGTTTAAACCGTGTGGCTTGTGAAGCAGATCCAGCTGCAGCTGCACTGACTTTGGTGGAGTGATGATGATAGATGACAGCTGATGATGTGGCCCTGTAAATCTAGTCACGGCAGATGCTTTACAAACTGGAGTTCTTAATGTATCATTTGAAGATAAAAGCTAAAGCTTTCTTTTTCTAGGGGAGAAAAGAAAAGGTTTTGGTGTCAGGTTGGAAAAGGGTTTTCTACCTGAATACTGTCTTCAGTGGAAAGAGAGGAGGATGCAGGTAAATTAGCAATTTGTGTCTAGATGGTGTGAATTGTGAACTTTTTCTTCATCTACTTCCTGGAATCTGCATTAAGGAAAGCATATCTCAGACTGAAGTGAGATGACTGAGGAAACTTAGGTCTATTTACAGAGGTCCTCTCAGTCTTCAGCAATAGTTTCAGTTCCTTCCTCTCTCAAATAATGAATTTCAGCTTTCCTCAGAGCTGGCCACAGTGCTTTTTCTACCTCATGATCTGAAACCTGACTTTCTTGTTTTCTTATCTTCTTCCCTTGTAGCCAACCTTCTAGGACTATACAGACTTTGACTCTTCTAAATAATCTTAGTGCTTCTTTTTGGTAGTCAGTGCTCCTTGTAATGTAGTCATCAGCTTAGTACTAACACCATTATTTTTATTTCCAATTCCCTCCTCTTTTCCTGCTCGTATTGATCCTTTCTCTTTTTCGCCTTCATACTGCCTTAAATATCTCTGTGACTGAGTGTCCTTGACAGCCTTTGGCTCTGTGTGTGTACACTGGATTACTGCCTCGTATGTCTCTGCTGTGAAAACCAGATTCTCTGAGTGAGTATCTATAAGCTTGACAGTCTGAAGAACAAGCTGTTCTTCCTTCTGTTTTTCTGGAAGACTTTTCTTTTACTTAAATAGCCACTGTTTTAGTGAGGTCAGCAGATGCTCAGATGCTTTCTGCTCCCTCCACAGTAGCATTTAACACTGCTTTCATCTGCTGGCACATCACCGTGGCTCTGCTGGCCTCCGTCAGTGACGCTGGCCAGCACATAAGCCTTACCTTAAGCTTCTGTCCTA
>Ga0181612_183766_pt1 | contig 11149 bp, 5 predicted proteins | sample HoacroProtozoa21_FD_119630 | JGI IMG/M metagenome (GOLD analysis project Ga0181612, IMG submission 119630) | Hoatzin crop microbial communities from Cojedes, Venezuel. Combined Assembly of Gp0051906, Gp0051904, Gp0051908 | reverse complement strand
GTGAGGCTGCTTGCAGCTGCCTGTAGAAGGCCTCATCAACCTCCTCCTCCTGGTCAGGTGGCCTGTAGTACACACCCACCGTAATGTCACCCTTAAGAGCCTCTCCCTTAATTCTAACCCACAAGCTTTCAACTTGTTCCTCATTTGCCCCCAGGCCAAGCTCAATGCATTCTACTTGCTCCCTCACATATAGAGCTTAATTACTTAACTATACATTGCCTTAAAAGGTTGGCTATCTTCCATGTTTCAGGTAAAGTTGTGCTTTATTATAGCTGTGTAGCTAAGTCTACAAACACCAAATCAGCTTGAGTGTTCTCATGTAGTAGTATTTTTTTCTCCCCAACAGCTTCATTTTAAACACTTAGTAAAATCTTTGTGTGTGAAAAAGAAAAGTTTAAGCCATGCCTCTCCCAAGGATTGTATAAGCCCAGTCAAGTCAAAACGTTCTTGTATGATCATAGTATGTGGTTTTTCATTATAAGCTGACACAATCAAGGGTGTGTATGATGACTGTTTGAGCTATTTGTGAAGTTCACCCAATGTTCATCTGTTTGGGATGGTTGATGCTATTGGCTTGCCAGTAAGCTATTATATGCATATATGTGAATGACATTTATGGGAATATGAACCGTGTAAAATATGAATTGTGTTTCACACAGAAAATATTTTGTTTATTCCTATTCAAACATTCCCTATAACAAAAATACTCTCTTTAGCTGCTGCCACTGCCATCCCACAGACTCAGCTAATGAATGCAGGAGAGTACAGGAGTCCTCCTGTACCAATTAACTTGTGCTTTAAAAGCAAAATGATTCACTCCAATTTGTCACACAAATGGATGCATCAAGGGTCCAAAAAGATTCTTATAAAGTCAAAGTCAGACTAGAAAAAAAATTGTTGTGAAAGATCCAATAAAGGTTTAAACACCTTTAAGTTTTAACATAAAAAAGTATTGTCTAAGCCCTGGAGAACATTTTCAGGGAGAGTTGTGGAGAACTGAGGAGCTGAGGGCAGCTTATGCTTAGAAAGCTCTGTAAGCGCCCCTCAGTAGGTTAGAAATGAGTTTTAAATCTTGCCTTTCCAACGCTCTCTACCACTGTACCTGAGATCAGAGGACCCCATCCACAGTGTTTCTTTCAAAACTCAAGCTCAAGTCTTTCCCTTCTGATGAGGCAGCAGTGACAAAAAAAATGGGTACCTTGATAACTGTGGGATCAGACAGAAAGAGCAAGAGAAAGTATCTGCCAGGGTCATGCAGGGAGAAGGTCTGAAGCGCGTACAGTTGTAGCAGGCCTGCTCCAAGACATCTGCTGAGTCTGTGCCCTCAAGGACATGAGTGAAATCATAACACTGCAGCCCCCACCTCCAGCCTGAGCAGTGGTTTTAAAATCCAGTCGGTCTCATTTTTGGAGCCTAAGCTTCTGTCTTTGCTGTTGAAAATTAGAGAAAATTAGCTTGTTCAAAGCTCAATGGTACTGCAAGGAGATGGATATAGATCAACAAGTTAGTTTACTGGAGCTAGCTGAGAGAGTGCTTCAGTCACTGCAGTGGCTGTGGAGTAGATGTATTTCAGGATGTCATTTCAAATTAGAGTTAATAAGAAGTTACTAGAGTGAACAAGGGGTGTTTGCACGTACGTGTGTAAGGGATTGTTGAAATGACACCTTTTGCTGTGTGATAGGTTTATACTGGAGGAAAGGATGACTTTCGCTGACAAGCTATTTTTTCTTGTTTCTTGATTTTTTGAGTCTTTGCCATGCAGTTGAAATGTTACTTTAATTCAGCTTTTGAGGGATTAGCAAGTGGCTTGTTATCCTACTGGCACATGCTTAGGTCAGCAGAAGTAAGCAACATTTAAGAATACTGATTTAGCTTTATCTATTCTTTAGATTCCATTTGTATTACTTTTGGGCTTTAAAAATGAAGTATTTCTGTATGTATCAATTACAGGAAAAGCAGAGACTCTGTGCTCCTATCTGGACATCACATGACCACATAAAAGAAGTGATAACATTCTCCACTCCCAGAATTAACTAGAAATGGCTCTGAGTCACACATTTGGCATAAGCAAAAATGTTCCCCAAATTAGGAAATATTCAGACTCTGACTTTTTGTTCAGCTTGTTATAAAGCTGTGAGCTGGCTGTGAATCTCAGATACAGATCCAAATTTTACCAAGTTCCAGGAATGTTCAAATCAAAGATATGGGGGTTCTGTTCAGGTTCACATGCAGAATTATTAAATATCTAATATCTCATTTGCAAAGGAAATAGGTTTTAAGTGATCACGCTACCTGTCAGTCCCTACCTATTAAATTCTGAATGAACTGGCCAATTGCAATTGATCTGGAAAGAGTGGTAGACATCTCAGAATTAAGCATATACCTACAAGCACTGTGAACGTTGTGCGCTTCGTAGAATATTTCTTACACTCTTTGAGTGAAATAAGTATTCTCGCTTGCTTAAAGTGCCGAGAAACCTAGATGTCTAGCTACACACATAAAGCAATTTAAGCTGTTCAGGTGTCTAGAGAATTTTCCTACTAAAAATTGGCGTGATTTTAGAAGTATGAGCACAGCTAGAGTGAGGTGACAGCACAGGAGGAGCTAAAAGTTTTTAACTCAAGTTGCTCTCAGGTGGAAATCTAATGTACATTCAGTGGATATAGTCCAAAGTTTTGCAGCTAAGGGCTGAAAAAACTCCAATAAACATCCCAAGCAACTACTTCTTACCGAAGAGGAAATAATTCCTACCTTACCACTGGCTGGCTTGTGCAAAATTACATATATTGAATCAAATATAGGTCACTGAAGAGATACAGGTATGTGTTTACATCATATCGGATTCCCAGAAAGCTGTGAGGCTGGACAAGAACTCAGGAATTCAGTGAGATCATAATTTCTGCCTCTGAACAGCCTGTACCCTCAGCAAATAAGTAGTGCAACTCATATGTTCCACATGCAGACAGACTTTATTCAGTTACACATTTATCATTAACACTATTACACTTCAGAGCACAGTAACTTGTTCCAGTGAAATAAAACCCACAAAAATATTACTCCTGGAGTAATATAAGATAACTGGGAAAGGTGAAAGTCCTATCAGTAGTAATATTTGCAGAAGAAGCTCCAGTAAGGCAAGAGAGAGCAAGGGATATTGGAGGACAAAGACATACCTATCAAAATAACAAATTGCCACATTCTGAAACAATGGGTGATATAGGAACATTTTAGCATACCAGTGAATTTATCAAAGCTCCATCTTAATTTTCATGGTTTATAGCATAGCTGACTAACCTGCTGCTTGCAGACTGGTTCCTGCCTGCCCAGACAACTTATCCAGCCCCTAAGTAGCTACGCAGTTACTGGGGGGGAATAGGTTAAGAATAGGTGCAACAGGTTGTTTCTAGCCATTCTTTCTCGGAAGTCTTTTAGTCATATTCCTATTCTGTTTCCAGACATGTTCCCAAGAAACAACAAGTTAGCTTGGTATATGACAGTGGTCATCTGCGTTTTAATCTTGGGTAATACAGGCCTGGGAACATATTTTGGGAGAAATTTTCTACCCGGCAAGAGCAACCTCCTTATAAGTTCAAAATCTTTCCATCAAGCTCATGATTCTTTGAAGGACTTCTGTATTAATCCTTTAAGAGTGATCCGATTTTGGAAGCAGCACCAGCAGCAATATTGGGTTTCCAGAACTGTCTCCTGTGGAGCTCTCAGTAATATCAGTGTTACAGTAGACTGGTGAATTAGACAGTTGAATAATTGTCTCTGAGGAGCCTCCATTACAGGAAACGAACAGCAGCACAAGGGTTTTCCAAAACATGTCAGAACCATCCTCATTCACGATTTGCCCAAACCTTTGGCCCAACCTTTCCAAAGCCTAGCAAAACATCAACATTTCTTTCTTTTTCACTTTCTAAGGAGTCATACGAGTGGCACAAAAAGCTATTACCTCACATAGATATGTTTCTAACAGGGTATACTTGCTGACTGACAGAAAAGGCTTCAGGCAGAGCAAACATTATGGGCTTATACATCTGAGATACAGAAGGCAGGATTCAGTTGCCAAAACTCAGGTACATAGTGCCATTTGTGACACCTGAGGATATCCAAGACAGTTGCGTGGAGCTGGATGATACAGGATATGAGGAAGAGTCACACCCTTCGAAAGCGGCATACTAAGATAACTGTAGGCACCTACCTTTGGGCAATGAAGCCTCACTCTGGATGTTGCTTTAGTACTCTAGGAAGGTTCTGGGTTGCATATAGGTAAACATGTATAGGTAAATGTGTCTAGACAAACATGGGAATCTGAATGTAGTGCTGAATCTTAATTGTGTAGGTCTATTGTAGATATCCCCACTGTAGCTATCTACGGATGCTTCCTTTTAGCCTAAACACCTGATCTCTGGAATCCTCTCTGGGCTCCAGCAGCATCTTCAGAAAGTCACAAGATTCAGCCAGGACTTTTCTCATGCTTGCAGCCCCATATGGGTGTTTTGCATATAGTACTGCATTTCACATGACACAGCCTCAGTGTTTATCTGACTGAATTGACAGATGACACCTAAATATGAGTATGCTGCTAGTTATCTTTGTACTGAATGCCCTGCTTCTTTTGTGGCAGCTATCTCTTATTTTCAATGGTAGCATACGAAATAAAAATCCAGAAACATTTAGTTATTAGGGTAGGAGCGAAGCTATTAAAACTTCCGTATTTTTTTTGTGCTGCAGACTGCAAAGAAACCTGTCTTACATACATGCCTTGTATTTTCATTTTTCCTCCTAAAAAAGAATTCGAGAGGCATTCTCCATGGGATCAATTGAAAATTCTAAGTGATGTAAAAATGGAAATACATAAATAGTAATTCAATGTCTCTGATAAAACCTTTCACCATCAAGCATTCATATCTCCAGCTAACAAAATTTGGCTAAGAATAGGCTGAACCAGGTCAATTTACCAGCAGAGGATCCAACTGTATGACTTGAAACCAAGAGCAACTTTGGTTTCTCAAATGTGTTGAACTTGAAATGTAGTGAGCTAGAACTGGAGCTGTTCAACCAGACTGCAGCAATGGGCAGTGGAGTCAATTTTGCAAAGCTGGCATCCTAACCACCAGGATACCTGCCTCTCCATCCAATTTAACAGTGCTCTGAGCATTGCCAAGAGAAGTCTTCTCATGGCAGCATGAGAAGCCATCATCAGGTTCTCTACAGCCGTTCAGTCAAAGTCCATATAGCTTATTTAATGGACAATATTTTCAGTGATTAGCTGATTTTGCAAATACAAACCTGTAGCAGTTTCAACACTGTATCTAAGTGATAGATGGCTGGGGATTTTTAGTACAACAATGGTGCTTGACTAGTAGATGCCATAGAAGGCTGGGCCACAGAGTCCTATTAAATGTACTTTCAAAACTGAAACTGTCTAATTATACTTTGCAATTGGTTAGTGTTTTATGAGGATTTATCAAGACTAATTATCGTGATTGTAAACAATTTGTCTTTGAATAACGTGAATGTAAAGTGACTTCTTGAAATTCACACACTCTAATAAATAGAGGGGGTCAGCGCCAGTTTTTGTTTGTATATTTGGAGCATTCATCAGTCATGTTACTGACATGTAGTCAGTCCTCTGAAACACAACACAGCAAGTTCGGTTAAATTCAGATTGACAGCGTGAAAAGAAAGTTGGCAGAACACAGGGTCCCGTTGCTAAGCAATGCTTGGCAATACAACACACACACATTATGGTGCTTGTGATGACACCATGAGGAGAGGAGGTGTTTTCAATTTAATGAAAATCCATCATTTCAGAAGAGATGGGGCGGAGCAGTAGCAAACAGGGTGAATGGATGGACGACATGTCCACAGGGAATCAAATTTTGCTATTAGTTACATCAGCATGAATACATTTCATCAGAGATATTCTGTATTAACAGTGGAGTCACTGTAAAATATTCCAGGCATTATGCTGAAAACTGTAAGGTTTTGTTTAAAAAGCAGTCCACATCCTTCACAGTGTTCCTATTGTTCTTCTTTGTCATTTCAAGTCAGTGTGAAAATTACAGATAGTTCCACCTGGCTGTGGGCTTCACAGTCAGAGTCACGTTCCTTCAGGTGACTGCAGCCCTCAGCATGCCCCACCCTTGAGCTGGGCCCAGAAAGGTGACCCTGTGCTTCCTCATCTCTCTCCCATTTACGAGTGCACTTCGCCCCCGGGGCCAGAGGGGGGACTGCCCACAGAGTTGGGGAAATCTGGGGGCTGATGAGGTGGGGCAGGGACAGTGGAGGAGACCTTCCTACTCACTGGGGAATTCCCACCAAAGCCTGAGTCTGACGGACGTCTTCTGCCTGTCCTGTCCTCTGCCTTCCTTCTATGCTTGATCCTTGGCTAGGCATCTTCCCTGTGCTTCAAAGTCCAGCCCTGCCACCATACTTCCTGCTATGGCCCTAAATAGTTTTTTAACATTTTGAGACTTAGCCTACTTCCCACCTCTTCTGTATCCTACCAGTCTAGTGGGACGTCTTCAACCATTTTTTTAAGGTATCATTACCACTCTGAGCCTCCTAACTATTTTGGTTTTATAACAGGACAAATCAAATTTGCTCCAGCTCTGCTATTTTCAAAGTTAACTGTAACCACTCCCCGTTTTGTCACATATAAATGAAACAGAGTGATATCTCGACTTTGATTAAATCAATGACAAGAATTACATTGACTTTATGTCTATTGCTAAAAAATGGAAACTAAGAGTCCTTTATGTTTCTGGAGTCTTGTACATCTTCTGGGTGTATCCTGACAAAAAGATCTGGTATATTATCCTCATCCTTTCTTCGACATTGTTTTCAATAGGACCAAAGCCAGACATAAGAACAGGAAGGGGTCAGTGATCTGGATGGCAGGGGACTGCTCTACTGTTAAACGATGGCAATGAAGGGCAGGTTTTCATCTACATCTCCACATTACAGGATCACAAAATGGACAGGTAGGATGGCCAGGAGGGAAAGATCTGCCAGCCATCAGTTCTGTGTTTCCCAATGGTAGATTGCATGTCTATTATGAAGCCATTACTTGAAATAGGGTCAAATCAGTATGAAGATTTTGAAAACCAGCTATTGTTCTGCGCTCTGATGGCTGTAGGAGGAGTCATTTCAAGCTCACTCAAGGTTTACTCTTGTAGGTGCTGAAAGCTCTGGGACCAATTGAACAAGTGTTGAAGAGTGTAACTTCAGTACAAAAGAAAACCCAGTGAAGCCTAGGAATGCATGTGAGAGCTTTGCTGGATCAGAACATCATGCCTAGTGTGTCACAAGACAGAGCCAGATGTCTATATTTTAAGGTACTCCAAAATCTATGTTTCTGTAAAAGATGTGTCATCAACTGCAGAAGTTAATTGATATTATAGAGACAAGATTTTAGTCAGTATTATTTGTTGTCTTCACTTTGCAGTAGTTTGTTTTATAGATATTTTCCAAGCAACCTATTACCTCTCTCTCTGTACTACATCTCTATCAGGATAAAATATCTATCTGATACAGTGTCCAAATAAGTTTTTAATATGCACTTCTTTCAATGAAAAAGCACAGACTTTCCAGCTGTAGGCTGGTTGTGCACGCTGTTTAATTGCTTGTGGAGTGAGTGTGCTCTCACAAGATGAGGACACGCGTGGATAGATGCACCATCACCACTCCCCCCCCCTTCCCAAATTCAGTCCCTTTCAATTCATGGCTCTTCCTTACTTGCAACAGGTTCATCAAGCGAGTTTGGAGGCTTCTAGGCCTTCCTGTTGCATTTTTAGAGAAATAATAAAAGTGCAGGTGGATCAGTAAGCAAGTATTCCCTACTAGGGAACAAACATTTTTAAAAAGTGAAGGTGGCCTGTGGTTTTTAGTTAAATAATTTGAAGAGCAATTAAGTCTGAAATCCTATTTTTAATATCAGATTTGTTAAGATATTTTGTTATTAAGAGTCATGGTTTGGAGTGTTGGACTAGATGACCCACAGAGGTCCCTTCCAACCCCTACCATTCTGTGATTCTCCAAACCGCAATGATGGAAAGTTTGGAAAAAAAAACATTAGGAGGAAAGAGTGAACACAGGACACACTGATGAATCTCAAATATGGGGAAGAATGCTATAAATGTGACAATAAGTTTTCCATAGGAATAATACAAATAATAGGTTTAATTTGTAGCCAAAAGGATCTAGGCTTAGGGAGTGTGAAACTAGGGTTAAAAAGGCAGAGAAGCACTATAATGATCTGCCTAAGAACAGAGTGAAATTGCCTTAACCGTATATTTTGCTTGAGAATGCTCTAGACAGACTTGATGCATACTTCATCATACGTGTGTCTTTATGGGAGTGAAGCAGATATAACCCTGTACACCCTTCCAGGATACCATTTCCTCTAGACTGCTTCTTGGTTCTGCTATGATTGCTCTCTCTTGGAAAATGTGACAAAGTCACAGGTTAAAATAGATTTTGCTTTTCTTAGTATGATGCCCTTGCTGAGTAATGATTACACTCTTTGCAAGAGGCACTTGTCTTAAGGAGTCAAAATCATCTCATTTAATAAATAATTTCTCTTGTTTCATGAAGGCATTGAAAGACAGACAACATTGATTCAAATGCCAGCAATATACAGGATAACAATAGGACTGAGCTGCTTGCACTGTCACGGTGCCATTTTCACCTAGCACACTGATTGATTAGTATCAGTTCAGAGATAAAGAACAGCAAAATAAAAATCAAACAAAATAACATGGAGGAACCAGGAGTGGGCAGATAAACATGTTCTGAAGAGTTAGAAACCTCCTGAGATTGAAGGACTGTATCCACATTTGATCAAGACATGTAGTTTAGGCATACTTTTATGTTCTTCCTGAAAACTAAACTTCCACATCGCAACATCCACAAACACTGATTTCTAAAATAGCCTATGAATTCCATGGCACCCTGGCAGGCAATGAAGTGGTCTCAGTTATTGCCTTATGAAAGTCTGTTCTTACATAGCCTATAGAGCTATGATACACTTGAGAACTAAGCCTCCAGAAAACTCAAATTCTGTTCTTTTACATCTAGAAAATGCCACAGCAATGCTACCAGCAACGCCTTATTGAAAACACAAGTGAACAGTCCTTTGATCTCTTCATGTGTTCCTTGCAGATCTCTGAATCTCACCTTGGTCCTTGCCTTCAATGTAACCCTATCTTGTGGAAACGTAAAAGACTGCCTAACATTCTCTGATGACAACCAGAGCTAGTAGTTGAGATCGTTAATGAAATACTAAAAGGCATCAAATAATACTGTTGTAAGTGGAAAAAACAACCTATGTAGAACAGTATGTAACATACATTTTCATCTAAGAGACTTGTTAGGGTAAAATAAACATAAAGACACAGCTTCATCCTTTTGGGTAGTGGAGTTAGCCAGAACAAGGAGAAAAATAACTGAGATTTTGGATAACTGCTGTTTGCTACAACTTACACAAGACTAACCACAACCTAACATTTAGCTTTGTTACCCAATAATAAATGCCCCAAAGACCCTCGCACCGACTTTGCTTTTTGTCACATGAAAGTCAGATGTTGCGGTTTGTAAACCTTGCTCCGTATGCTCTCCTGCCATGGATCATCCTACCATCACCATTTCACCCCCTCCCCCCCCCGGCCTTCAAACCTTTCAATGTCAAGCTGAAACAAAAACCAAAATCTACCTCCAAAACTCCACTCTTTTTGGTAATTACTTGATCATATATTCCAAGGCTTAACTGCAAAGAAAAATTCTTACACCAAGTTTAAAGATTTATTTGTAAAAATAAGAAAAATCATACAACCTAAAGCATGAGCTATCCAAAAGTAGAGTTTCAGTCTCCTAGATCATACGTATTCTTAAAATCCACTTGAATATATTGATGGTCTCTTCAGAGAAAGTGCAAACAGTCAAGTAAAATGTGTTTATAAGGAAAAGTGACTAAGTTTTTTCATGGCGATCTTCATTTGCACATGCTACTTGGTATTAACATCCAGAGGCTTTAGTGGATTTGAATAGCTTTCTAAAATAACTCAAAATTTCCCCAAAAAATCAATGTGGTGTTTATTTCAATAATTTTCAGATACAGAAAGAATTCATACAACATACTTTAAAGACTCTAAAAAGCCCATCATGAATAGCAATGAATATCCCATTCTTTATTTGCTCCATCTGGCTGAGTTCTACACTACATCCTATACATTGAATATCACTTCAGTTTAAAAATTAGTGTGTTGTACATTGTTTATTGTGCTGCATCTTTCCTCATAATTCCCAAAGTAAAAGGCTTTCCAAGCTATAAAGGCTCATGAATTCAGTCAGACAACTTGTACATACAACTGTCTATAAAGAGGCCGTACAGGGTACATTCATGGTCCAGTTTTCCTCTCCTCCTACAGGTTCCCTGGCTAACCTTATCTGTAGATAAAAAAAAAATCAAAAAAACATTTCCATGAGTGATCATTTACACTTCTACTCCAGACTCGACTCCTGTCCAAGCAAATATCTGAACTTTCCAGTACCTTCTTGTTGATATCTAACCATTTGAATTAGTTTTAAATGTTACTTTCAACACTTTTAAGAAAGCTTCCGCTTTTGTCACTGAAAAAACATTGATTCTATTAGTCCCCAAGAACCATGAATAATCTTGAAGTGAGTCTCTCAGATCCAAACCACACCCAGACCATAGCCCTAACCTTCTTCAGCTATCTACAGAGCCACCACTTTCATCCAGACTTGATAGCACTATTTTCTCCACTCTTCATAAATCCTCCCTCATCCTGCTCTCACCCACCCATTCTGAATGTCATTGCTAAAACTCTATTCACCATTTATCTTCTCCTTTGCTAGTTCTCATGGACACATACCTAAATGCTGAGAAACATATGTACGAAACTCAGGGACAAAGTGTACAACTTGTCATTGCAAGGTCTACACAAATTCATACTGTTATCCCCCTTTAATAACCTCTCCCTCCAGTCTAATCACAGAATCAGAGAATCACAGAATGGTAGGGGTTGGAACGGACCTCTGTGGGTCATCTAGACCAACACTCCTGCCGAAGCAGGGTCACCTACAGCAGGCTGCACAGGACCTTGTCCAGGCGGGTCTT
>Ga0181612_164250_pt1 | contig 11149 bp, 6 predicted proteins | sample HoacroProtozoa21_FD_119630 | JGI IMG/M metagenome (GOLD analysis project Ga0181612, IMG submission 119630) | Hoatzin crop microbial communities from Cojedes, Venezuel. Combined Assembly of Gp0051906, Gp0051904, Gp0051908 | reverse complement strand
TTTTTTTTTTTTTTTTTTTATATAGGCCATAACAGTTCTGGATATTAACAACTGATATAAAGGATGGAATTCCCCTCACCTGATTTCAGACACCTCAGTTTAATGGCCTGTTAAAGCTAGAAATATAAACTCACTTTAATGTCAACAGAGAGAATCCTGCATAAATAAATTAGAACAAAGCGCACTTAAGAGCACACGTCCTTTCAACAGGACTAGGTGGCTAGACTAAACACCTAATTTTTAGATGGATAAAGTTAGGTGAAATGAATTCTTTTCCATCCTTCTGTCACAGACAGATTTCTTGTCATATAATGGGTTGAAGATCATATGTAATTTCTGTGAATCCTGTAATCCTGTGTTACTCTCACTAGTATAGTAAGCAGCAGTATCAGTTTAGGCATTACAGTCTTCATGGAACTCCTGGAGTAAACCCAGGGATTAGGGATCCAGGGGCTGATGAGGACAATGTGAACAATGAGCTGCTTTTCTGGAGAACCAGAGTTTGCACTTCCATGATGATGCTAATCCTGCTAACAACGGCCTTGGCAAGTCTAGCTCATCTAGAGGTATTTCACAACTGTCTCATAATACATCTCTGAGCACATCTTCCTGAGACAGATTGGGCAGTGTAAACTCATACGAATTAATGCAAATACTTTTCTGGAAAACAGTGCCAGTAATAACGTGAACAAACACTTGCTAAAATAAGTCATCTATAATATGACACATGAAGGTTGCCACCTATCAATCAGAGCTCTTGAAAAAGGTAGGTTTGAGCATTTATTCTTCCTTCAGTTTCCATGGTTATTTTAAGGTCTTTAAATGACCCCTCTAGAGAAATTAAGTTAAACATAGAAATTTCTTTTAAACACAGCAAACACCGAGCTTCAGAGAAGAAATCTGCTATCAGAAACTTCATTCAGCACTGATATTCCTATACCAAAGCACACAAAACAGGCTTATGAATTATCACATGAACACCTCGCACCCTGGCATTTAGAATTAATGTCTTATTAGTCATCACGCAAATACAATATATCAGGACTCCCAATGAACTTCTGCTGTACTGGAAACAGTAAATATAAATAATTAATATTGTGGAACGAAGGACGTGATGATGCCATATCTCATAATCGGGATAAGGAAGTACCAAACTTCATTACAGTACAGTCTCAGTGAGCCAAAATTAAGGCAAAAGTTATGTCTAACCAACCCAGCTTTCAGGAACATACTGAAATGCCTTACTGTTATTTCTGTGCGTATTCATGAGCATTGCCAGCAGTACAGCCTGCCTATCACTGTCCACACATAACAACTGATCACATTGCCACAAAAAACTGCTTCAGGACAGATGAAAAACAGAAGTAAAACTGTTCCCCCCAATAAAAATAATTTTACTTCGTTGCTTTCATGTGTCTGCAGATATTCTCTATGTTTATTTTCTACTCTCTTTAAGGATGTTGTCCTTTATTATTAATTAAATGGAAAATATCCATAGCCAGTGATTGAATTATCCCAAAGTACTGCTTAAAATGATCGATATTGATCAAACTAGAAGGTAGAAAGTACCGCTGGTCTTCTTAATGTAAGGGGTTTGGCTCAAGAAATGTTTTGATCAAATTAAGTGGAAGATCCAATTAACCTGTGATTAAATTAAGTGGAGGGCAAGCCATATAGGCATAAATCCCATACACATTGAGATGAAACTAATAGTAATGCACATATTTACAAAGGCTGCCAGGGGAAAGCATGCAATAAATTCAGCACAGGAAAAAGGTCACAGAAAGAGAGGGAACATAAAGCATGAAGGGATTAGAATACAGAAAGAAGATAAATACAGCTACAGATCATGATTACCATTGGCAGAGCATTATCCAAGGCTGGGAGATTAAAGACTGTGAATATGCCGGAGTATGAAAAAAATTCTTCCAGATTAAAAATCTAATGCAATGCAAAACTCCATGATTCAGATTGAAATAGAATTCCAGAAGCTACAAAACAGTTTCTTAGATAAGGTCAAATTATATACATCTGTAGTCTGTACCTCATGGGCAGCACGTGATTTTATCAGTGGCAGGGACAAGTTGTCAACCCGCAATGCAGGCAGACAAACCCAATGCCTTTCTTGCACGTGGCAGATCCTCGCTCTTTGCGGATTGGGATGTTTCTGGCAATACACTCACTGAAGGGCCATTTGAAACAATTCAAACAGTCAGATACCTCTCCCTGCACGACCCACTTTCTTATAAGAGAGACCACCGCCTTATTTCTTCCTGAGGACTCCGAACAGAATAAACACAACCTATTCCCAAAGAAGCCTGCATATTTTCCACCCACTGCCACAATCCTAATACAGCAAGGCTAGAACAACAGAATTATTGTTCTTCGTGACTCCATGCCACCCAATGTTGGAACAAAATTATCTGTCTCCGAAACAACTGGTTTCAAAAGTAGCATCCCACTCAAATGAAAGAGTGAATTTTAAGCTGGGTGCCAAGCCAGGCAGAAATGCCAACACCAGTTTATATGTTGTTATCTTGTAAAGACTTGCTTTTTTCTGAAGTTTTTAAGAAAAAATTGTTAGATGTTGTGCTGCTCAAAAAAAATAAGGTCTATGTTTGTCTTTTGCCCTAGTTAGACCACAGCAATACATCAATCTTGAGCCTCATCTATTGGCATTTTGAAACCCCACTAGTACTCCCTATATGCAATCTGGGAGCATGTACACAAACTTTATTTAAACAGTTTTGGCACATTTTTCAGATTAAGGCAATGGAGAAACTAGTTGTCTGTAAATTATTCAAGAACAATAAATTACACATATGGAACCTAATGGCACTATAGAACCCATATATTTCTACTGGATACTTACAACAGCAAATGACTACTTAAAAGCACCATCCTACAAGTGATACTTCCATTCTGCCAAGGCACTGGTCATTTTTTTCAGACAGTACTTTATACCAGTACTCAGGCAAACATTGCCTAGAATTTGGACTCTCCCCTGAAGTGCAAGACGATAATTTAGAAGATACAAGCCCCATAGTATTTCAGGGCTCAGTGATTATACATCAGACACCTAAGTATCTTCCTGAAAGCTGCCTGCTCCAAGACCATAGACAACTGTCTTAAGCTCCAATTTTACATAGCATCTCTGCTTCCACATCCATCAGCTCTTTTCCACAACCTCAGTCATCTTCTTCAGGAGTTTTGCAGTAACTACGGTAGACAGTGGACTTAGTAGGTACTCAGCATTTTCAGCTCACAGATTTAAGGCATCTCTGTGAAAGAACCTTAAAGAAGGAAGTTCTTCAAAAATTTATGGCCTTTCTCATCTGGGTACACTAGAACAAAAAAAGGCAGCTTTGGCTAAAGATACCCAAGCTAACACTAAACTGAAGTGACTTCTGATCTCGCAAGCAGTGTAAACTGTTTTACTGCCACACTTTGCCTGGGGCAATTAATGCTGCTGAAAACTGCAGATATAGTTTAGGTAGTTCCACATGATAATACATTGTGCATGATACATGTTTCCTTTGTTTCTTGATTTCCTCATCCATGAAGTCGGTGGTGACTACTATTTTCTTAATTTCTGAGGTGATATCTTTGGATGAGAACTGTCATTTAGTGGAAATCATTTTAATTGTTTAAGTATAGTATTTCTTTATGGAATATGCAGAAAGCTTAATTATGCTTTCTTCTCTTTTTTTATTTAAGTTCTTGTTCAGAGTAAAAGTTCAGAGACATCTTCTTTTACACAAAAGCTTTTGTTTCTCCCCCATTCTTCTTTGTGTCTCTAGAAATCCTCAAGTCATGACTGGAAGCAGAAGGGCCAGAACACTTTCTGACAACACATGTACTTTGGACGTATACAGAGAGTTATTAAAAAAAAAATCTCTTAGAAAAAGAAAACTCTTGAGAAGACTGAGCCTTTTTCAGATGCTTTTTCAGACCAACTTCATTGAGCCACAGAAGATCAGAAAGTTCTGCTGAGCTCTAAACAACTTTGTGAACTTGTGTGCTTGTACTGTGTCTGAGGCTGACTTTGGAAAGCATTCCCAGGTGCTATCATTCTTTTTTTTCTCCTCCCTCTCCTAACTGTTAGAGCTGAGGTCTAACTATAGTGAAATACGAACACTAAAATTATGCTCCTCTGAGTAATGACAGAATAGATAACACAGTTATAAAATTCACGGATGCAAGCATCTTGGAGGGGGTACAAGTACTCTGAAGTACTTGTACGGCAGGAGTAGAATTCAGAATGATTTTGACACATTGGGGAAAAGCTGTGGAGTCAACAAGATGAAATTCAAATCAATATCAGTACAAAGTACTGCATTCAGAAAAGAAAAAGCAAGGCACACACAAAAATATGAACCAACTGGCCAGGCAATAGGAAAGCAGAAAGCTGGAAGGCTTGGGAACACCGTAAAAAGTGCATCGAGCAGCACTGTAACACAGCGTTGTAAATGAGACGCTTCCATTTGAAACCAGGGCATCATATGTATGACCCAGGAAACACACTTCAGCTGCTCTCGATGCTCATGAAGTTCAGCTGAGTTTAGCATATTCAATCTGGGAAATACAGTTCCAAACACTGAGCCTAAGGAAGGGTAAAAAGAGATTTGAAAAATGTGCCCGGAAAAGTAAAAACCATTGGGTTTGCTCTCTTTAAGAAAAGAGAGGGCATGAAGGAATTAACAATGATCTTCCAATAATTAAAAAATTGCTAAAAAAAGGGTCATCTGTGTTAGGAAGAGGTCCTCCTCAAGCAGTGGATCTCCAAGTTTCATAAACACTGGACAGAACATGTCTAGGTTACTGTACAGCCAGGGAAATTTGGACTGGATATGGAGATATACAGCAGCAACTGCTCTGGGGACATGGAAGAATTTCCTTTATTGGTGGGTATTTAAAAAGAGACTGGACAACAATCTACCTGGCGAAGGTAGACTAGACCCTTCCTCACTTTGTGAGGAGAAACATGGCGGCCCTTTCTACATACTAAGAAGGGTGATACCTCCACTATGTGTGTTGCTATAAATGACCTAAAGAAGCTGTTTCATAAAATAGCATTTTGGCTATCTCAGTACTCGAGCCCCCCACCTAAAGGTATCTCCATGGATGCAGCTGCTGGTGGGCTGCTACTCAGTACTTTCCGAGAATCAGAAAGTGTTAATAAAGCAGAAATCCAGCCAGTCAGATTCATCGCCAAGTCTGAAAAATTGGCACATTTTTTAACATTCCAATAATACATTAATATGGATTCATGGTTACATTGTGTTCATAGTGATGCTTTCTTCTTGAAGCTAGTAGGTAACAATGGTCACAGGCAAGATTATTTTTTCTTTTTCAGTTAAAGAGGTTTACTCCTACACTAAATAACCTCCATTTTGCAATCAATAGCAGCACTGAACAATTGGGTTGGAAATCACAGTGCATAACTCCAAGACTCAAGTGGCAGAATCCCTATTGTTCTTTCCTGAGCAGACAAATTGAGATCTCTGTTATCTTTTAAGTATCAACAATTGTACAGTGAAGATATTAATTTTCCATTAATAGGCATAGAATTATACATCTGGCTTCTGTCAGCTGTTTTATGTTACTGGAACAACGAATTAACCTTACACCATGCTGGCAACTCTACAAAATTATATATCATATCAAGAGCATCCCTTTCCCAAGTCAGATGATTGCAATAACTTTGTATCATAAAACCTTATAAAGCAGTTTAATCTTCTTTTATGCATGAAGTAACTTAATCTTTTTATACAGTACCAGTTCATTCCTGTACACCTAAAAGAAACAATAGCTCAATATAAGGTGTAATAATATTTTCATTTCATCTCTTCTGGGTTGCAGAACTCGTTGCAGCATCTCCAGTTCCATATGACATTTCTATTGGTTTCTTCTCTATAATTTGTTATACCCTAAGAAAAATTTGCAGGTGCCCTGCCAACAGTCAGGAATGTTTGAACGGTCCCAAAAAGACCTCTGGTTTTCCACTTCATTGCACACAATCATGGTTCCCATGGCCTTCGTGACACTTTACCACATGCCCTGAAACGCGGAGGAGAACTAGATAACAAACCTGAGGAAATGGCCAGCTCTGAACACATTATTTATCTGGGCTCTCACGACAGCCATAGATTAATGAACGAACGACTCCAAACAATTTCTCATCTGTTTAACTTCCCAGATAGTTTTTTGTTCAGACCCTTGTCTCTTAACTCCTTGTTCCTCAGAAGGTAGCTACTCTTCTGGCCGATTTCCAGCTAAGGGACACGTAGAAACGTTCTCGCAATTGCTTGGAGTGTATTCTCACTGACAAAACCAAGGTGTTAACAGCGAAACTAGGACAATAAACAGTGCACTGACTTCTTCAGTGCAGAGCAGTCCTTTGAATTTTCCGTCTGCATTTATTAACTCCTGTGTTGTACACTATTATCTCTACCTGTGGAGAATAATCAGCCCCTTATCCTGGCACTTAACATTGTGTACACTTAACACTGTTAGACTGCAGTGAAAGGGATTTGACATTTATTCCATCAGCAATTTTAACTTACCTTCCAGGCTCATTTTTTTTCCCCCAAGTATTTATAAACAAGTGGGTGTACTAGCAGGATGGCTGTACCTGGAGCATTCCAATTCTGCATAAGTAGCACCAATTTCTTAGGAGGCAGAAGGATTTATTTGTTTGTTTGTTTCTTTTTACATGTTTTCAAAGAAGGTGCTAGAAGTGTCAAAAAAAGGCAGATTTGGGGGAAGTAGTCATTCACTTCAGATGCTCCTAACCTTAGTTCACTATGAGAATAGTTCGTACTGTAACACCCACACCAAATGTCTAACCTGGGGAAAACAGTGAGGACTCAATACTGAGTTCCAGTCTGTGATATCTTCCCTCCAGCATCCCTTCCCGATCACATCCCAACCACAAACTGTATCACCGCTTGTGCTGTGGTTGGTGTCCAAACAAAGTGTTGATACAACTAATTTTTGTTCCTTATCCTGCCACAGAGACTGAGAACCAAACAAAACAGCTACAAAAATAATTCCTCTTTCACTCACACTGAATGTAATTTGACTTTCTGTACTTAGAGAGAGGGAAGTTAAATATTTTTTTCTGTATTAATGCATAAAGAACTTCAGTATATTTTTATTTTGAATTGAAAATGGTGGTCTTAAGCTTGAGGTCTCTCCCGGACTACAACCCTTTGCTGCTGCCCTGAGAAGTTTTGATCTCACCCTGCATATCTGACCTTGCTCTGTTTAGGGCAGAATATTTCTGTCCAAAGAAACTCTACATTTCCTCTCTTCTTGTCAGAAACAGCTTGCTGGTTCACTGGATGTCTGGGCACTGTGAAGATACTGGGGAAGAACTCTCCACAGACCCACTCCCAGGGTCCCAGACCTTTCTGCCAGGCAGAAGGAGCAGATGCATGGAATAAACTATGGTCAAGGCAGAAGTCCAGTGCGTCTGCAGTTTTTGCTGCCTGCCTTTCAGAGTCTTCCACCAAACACAAGAAAATGATTCTCCTTTCTTTTGAATTGTCAGGTGCGGGCAGATTTTCATACGAACAACATCCGTGTCTCAAGAAAGATAATACTTCAGACACTGAGTGGGGGTGCAGTTCAGCTTCTCAAATGATTGAAAGAGTGTTTTCCATCACGCCAGAATAGAACAGCACCTTTTATATAAAGTTCACGTTCCGAAAACAAACAAGATTCATTTTCATGTATTGAACCTTCCCCTCATTCCTTTTATATTTTTCTAATTTTTTTAGGACTTCTAAAAACTTTGGTAGAAGAAATATCCAGAAAAATTCCAGTCCTACTAGTAAATCTTGACTAAATTTTGGATAATAAACATCGGGACTCCAGAATAAAAATCCTTACTGCAAGTCCCACAAACAATATGTACATATGCCGTGCCATCTAGATATCACTTATGTCCAAAGAAATTCTATTAAATGAATTATGCAGTTGAGAGACTTAGGAAGTAATTGCTATCTTAGTAACTTGTACACGAAGTAGTAATGCACTGGATATTAAAAATTACAATCAAACAGTTTCAGTACAAATTGGTGCACTTGATAATATAATATTTTACTAAAAAGTCCTGTTTCGGTTCCTGGCCTGTATATTCCTCGGCTTCCGAGGCGGAAGTCAATAGAAATTGCACATGAAGAACTAGGACAGCATACTGGCCTCTAAGGGGTTTGGATGCCCCAGGCAAGCTGGAACTCATCCATCCTTCCTTGTTTTCAGTCTCTCACACAGCAGAGATACTAAACATTACACAGCTTTTAATATGCTGGTTTGCACACATCTCTAAAGAATATGGATATAGTTGGCAATTGCCTAAGAAAACAAAGGAAGCAAAAATACACCCAAACTCATAAAAAATCATGACACAAAACCTCAAATATTTGTCGTACTTTGTAAACCTGTGCCTCAAGCAGAATCGTGTCAGATGCCAAGCAGCATGGGAGAAAGACCAAAAATTCTTCACTTTAAGATCAAGTTTCATAAAAAGATTGCCTTTTGCTTGCATCTCAGTGAAGGACAATGTGGACCTACATGCAACGAGAGGTCCCTTCTCATTATTACATCTCCCGTGATGTAACCTCCTGCAACCTGATTTAGCAATCCGAATGCTTCACTTCACGCCTGTTTACTTGGCAAAGTGCCTTACAGAAATACCTAAGCTGGTATTTGAAGGAGTTTTCTGGTGTACTAGAAGCTGTGTTAAGCAGAACGAGCACACTGGGTCATATCAAAGGTCGTGTTGGCCACTAGCTTCTGTCCAGTGGTTTCCAGCAGCCTAAGTCCAGGAAACAGCCCAGGTACGTAACTATTTCAGCTCCAGACTAGACTTTCACCCACCAGTGACCTGGGTGTCAGGACTTTGAAGCCAGTGTGGCTTCTTTGCCTTCCACGCTCCCCTGTAGCCTTTTCTCCCAGGAGTTTGCGCAGCTGTTTTTCAAGTCAGTGCAAAGCCGAGAACCCAGGAATATTGCGATGGGCAGAGCATAGCTCTAATTATCCTTTCTTCAAGCAGATATAGCTAAATTACCCTATGAGCACATGCGTACAGAGACCTAACATAGGAGGCAGTTGGATATGAAATTCCTGTGCACTCATCTGGCTGTTAGCATACCCAGTTTTCAAAAAGAAAATGTTCATATATATCATTACGAAAGGCAAGGCAAAAGGACAAGAAGGGCAAGGAACTCTGGTCTGCAAGAGGAAGTCAAATTCAGGTCTTCAAGTGTGGGTTTATCTGTTGTGTTCGTAGAGTCATGACTACGGTCACAAACACATTTCACCATTTTCACATTCCAAAGCTAAAGTATAGCAACAACAAATTAGAGCCAAGGAAATTAAAAATAGTTTCATTTAAACATAATTGCAACATTAAATTTAGTTTTTGTATTACACAAAAGGTTAATATCATAGCAACTTACTGAAAGATTTCTGTGAACCTCATCAAGCAAGTTAATAATTTAGATACCATACGAAGTACGAGAAAAATCCCTGTGATACATTTGTCTGTATAAAGCGGCGGTTTTAAGGTTATACCTTTCATATGTCTTAATAGAGGTGAATGCTGCTAACTGGAAAGCTAAATATACTTTGAGATCTATTATTTCCATAATTGCAGTTCAGGTGTTAATCAAAAGCAAAGCCAAGAAGAATATTTCAGAAGGGGATTTAAAAATTTACTTTTTCTGAACACACGTGTACACATGATAACACAGTACACATACAGTACCACTATCTAGAGCTTCCCTGTCCAGTATCTGAGAAGATGTACACGCAGACCTCCCGCAAGGGAACTATTCTTGATGAGAAATATTGCCTGTCCTCTGTCTGGGGGGACCACAGGACACCAACCAATCCACCACATTATGCAATGTTCTGTACAGGGCAAAGAAGAGACAGAAAAGCTAAAGGGGATTCATGGTTTTGGCTAATGTAAAGTACACCAATGTTAAAATGCAAGAACTGCCACTTGTAAGCTTTAGAAGGGGGGTTGGAAGCCAGTTCTAGAAGTGTGAAATACTTCCAGACTTCTGCAGAAAGAGACTAGAAAGATCAGGAAACAGATGCAAGCATACACAGAAAGAGGAAGTGGAAAATCTGGGTATTGGGAAAAAAAAAAAAAAGAAAAGGAAACTCAAGGAAAAAGGTCACAGGACCCTTCTGTAATTCTATAGGAAGCTTAGATCGGGCTTGATTCATACATACTGCGAATCTCTGAGCGGAGGAAGGAGAACTGGTGGAGTGGTTTGGATAACTTGCCTCGGTTAGGAAGCAGCGGTACGCGTTTACCATCTTGATGTATTCTGCAGGTGTGCCTGAGACTCCAATTTCCCACCAAAGGGAGTTCAGTATTGTTTCAAATGTTCACCAAGAGGATGAGAAAAAAGATAGAAGTATATAGGGATTCCAGGAATCATATTAATGTGGAATCATATTTAGAGGAACATTTTCATTTAAGTCTCTTTCACAATCCTTCTCTACCTTGTGGCAACAAACTATGTACCCTTTCATCTGCTTTCCCCTTTCTTTCCTTGTTGCTGGCTGTAATCACCTCCAGCATAAATAGAGTTATTATAGCAGGCTTTTCATTCTTCCTGGTATTATGTTTACATTTTGAAAAGATGGTTTTGAACTAGGAGTAGTAATGGATGAAAGAGCAAAGCTGAATACAGGGAGAAAACAGTCAGTTAGCAGAGAAGAAAGCCAAACAGGAGGGTAAAGATGACCTTCTTTGTGCAAAAAACATTATGGATTTTTCTTCATTCCTCCTTAGCCATAGTAAAAAATTAATGTTTTTAATTTTCTTCTCTCAGTTCAGACTTTTAGTGCCTATATGAGCATAAGGAATATTGCAAACCTAAGTAGATATCTTGCTTTAAAAAAAGCAAACAAAACATAACACCCTTTTTTCATTATCCTAATGGAAAAATAATCTATTATCCATTTCCTGTATCCTGTCCTTGAGAGACTAGTTCCTAAACAAGATGTACAATTGCTTTTGGCTGAAATACCAGCACAAATAAGAACGTAAAGGTACAAAATATCAAGGCCAAGAACAAACCTCATATACAACAAAGGCATAGTAGAAGAAGTTGCTGAAAAT
>Ga0181612_137557_pt1 | contig 11149 bp, 6 predicted proteins | sample HoacroProtozoa21_FD_119630 | JGI IMG/M metagenome (GOLD analysis project Ga0181612, IMG submission 119630) | Hoatzin crop microbial communities from Cojedes, Venezuel. Combined Assembly of Gp0051906, Gp0051904, Gp0051908 | reverse complement strand
TCCTTCTCCTCAGGGCTGTTCTCAATCTATTCTCCGCCCAGCCTGTATTTGTGCTTGGGATTGCCCCAACCCATGTGCAGGACCTTGCACTTGACACTGTTGAACTTCATGAGGTTCGCACAGGCCCACCTCTCAAGCCTGTCAAGGTCCCTCTGGATTGTATCCCTTCCCTCTAGTGTGTTGACTGCACCACACAGCTCAGTGTCACTGGCAAACTCACTGACAGTGCACTCAATCCCACTGTCCACGTCATCAACAAAGGTGTTAAACAGCGCTGGTCCCAATATCAACCCCTGAGGAACACCACTTGTCACTGGTCTCCACTTGGGCGTTGAGCCATTGACCACAACTCTTTGAGTACAGCCATCCAGCCAATTTCTTATTCACTGAGTGGTCCATCCATCAAATCCATGTGTCTTCACTTCGGAGACAAGGATGTGTGGGACAGTGTCAAATGCTTTGCTCAAGTCCAGGTAGATGACGTCAGTTGCTCTCCCCTTATCCACCAATGCTGTAACCCTGTCTTAGAAGGCCACCAAATTTGTCAGGCACAATTTATCAGGCATAATTTCATTTTTCAAATGACTACTGTGTGCATGGATGGCACGCTTTGGATTTACTACTCAGGTGCAGAGGAGTCACTCTGGCCACACAGTGCAACCTCAGTGAGTCCACAGTGCGTCAGATTTGCTGCACACACGGTGAGCCTGGCATGATCGGTATGTCGGAGTTGTTGCATCGTCTGTGTGCAGGCACGTAGCTGAGTGCTAAACTGCTGGGCAACTGAAGTCCCAGTTGCACTAGAGCCAAGCTGTGGGACCATTTGCAGGCTCACTGTCTGTACACACAACTGACTCGAGGGTAGCAGTAGGACAGTCTTTTAGAGACAGTGCAAACCTACCTGTGAATCTCAACACATTCCTCACCCAACAGCCCTGCAGCCAAAATGGCCATGGAGGTGCAGAGAGTGGCAGCTGTCATTGCAGGAAAAAAACCAAAGTGGCATCCCTATAAAGAAAAATAGGGATGGAGTATCTGTGAAAGGAACTATCAAACTGCTATCCTCTTTCTCTCATTTTCATGAAATTTCTTGAATACATGGTGGCTAAATCTCCTTAGGTTTGCCAAGGATATCAAATCTACAGAAATGCTACGTCAATCTTGACCTTGCAGTTGGAAATGACACAGCAGCAAGCACAATGGAGCATAGTTTAGTCATAAATAAGCTTGCCCAAATGAGTTGGTCTATCTATACAAACCAGCGCTACGCAGCAAGAGTGTCCTGAAAAAAAAGTGTACTTGCATTACTCCAGCATAGCCCTCTGCCTAGGCCAAATGCCTCTTTACAGAGCTAATTAGAGCAGAGCACATTAATCCAGACACTCTGCTTATCTTGCCAGCTGCTCCACTGAGATGCAGCACACAGTTGTATCCTCTCAGCCAGCCGCAAGACAAACGCATGAATGTCTGGTTTGGAAAATTCATTGTTAATACCCATACCGTAGCTGGCAAGCTCTCATCTGTTACCAGGCTCATGGAGTGACTTCAAAAGATGATGAAAAGGTCCCTGCAAAACTAAGAATCTGGCTGCACATTTAAATATGACAAACACAAAGGTGGATGTATTAACAGGACCTTTTCATGGAGACAAAAGCAGAACAAGCATCAGGGAAACAAAGCTGGCATCCAGTCTACCCAGCTGAAAGCAGTGGTGGTAGGTGGGTGAGTTCAGAAACTCTACCAGGGCACTCACATGAACCAGGAAAACAAATGTTAGTGAATGCAAAGTTCTCAGAAGTCGCAGCCTCTCCGCTAGTGCTTCTGGAGTGCAAAAGTGTACTGTCCTGCTTGGGGTAAAAGATCATGAACTCCTATTTCATAAAATAGCTGACAGAATTTGCTCAGAACTGCCCTCCGGGTTTGGTTACTCTTTCAGAAATTTACTGCATTTTTATTTAGTGAAAGAGGAATAACCCATTTGGGTTTCCTTTTAATCACAGAATCACAGAACATTCGGGGTTGGAAGGGACCTCTGTGGGTCATCTAGTCCAACCCCCCTGCCGAAGCAGGGTCACCTACAGCAGGCTGCACAGGACCGCCCAACTTCCATTTGAAAGTTGTTCTTCTGTTAATGTCAATATTGTTTTGTATTGTTTCAGAAGCCAGATGATGACCATTTCACAACTTGGCTATAGTGGTCGTATTTTAAAACATCTACTTTAGAAGTGGTGAAAATTGGTTATTCTAGGTAATAAAACTGTATAGCACAGCAGCATTTTCAGATATTGAATCCTATACTGAAATTCTGGTTTTGTACCTTTTAAAATCTTTGGATGGCATATAAAATTTTAAAGCTTGTATACGTTTTATTTTAATTCTCTCCTTGCAATGCTAGTTTTCTGATAGTTTTGTGAGGATTAGGCTGAATCAAAGTTAAGGGTTTGTGGGTTGTTTTTCTTTATCTCCCAAAAAGTGCTGGAATCTGGTCTGCGGCATCATTTTCAGTAATCTGGAGCTGCTATCAGGCTTTTGATCACACCAAGCCACACAGACAGAAAAGTTCTACTTTAAAATTCCTGATGTGTTTGGAGATGTCAATAAAGTTTTTCTAAAGTGTCAGAAGCGATTGCTCTTTTTGTAGTTTTGCTAATACTGATTACAATGGTATTGTCTCCAGTCAGAAGAGGGCATAAAGACACAACTAAATGAACCCTTCTTTTTCCCCTACCCACTCCAGACAATAAATTACACACAAACACCTAGGCACATAAATGGATGCACACATGCACACGCATGCCACTCTGCTTCTGTGGAAGGAATACATTAAAGTATTTGCACTTCGGGATAATGAAGGAAACATGCAAATACAGCACTCTATTCTTTCAAGAAAAGCTTTCAAAATGCACATGCTCCACTCCCCTCAAATTATAATAGAAGATGGGTCATAATAGCTGATGTAATAGGCAAGAAGGGAGAATGGAGCACAATTCCCTAAACTGGATAAAATAAGCAATTACTCTTGTTATCTGAATGGCTCTGTCAGTGGAGAAGTTGTCTGTGTCATAACAGAATCTAACAAAGCCTGTTGCCTTTAAGCATCAAAGGCTTTGGCCTTATTATCTTTCTAAGATGTGCATGTATAATAAGTTTTCCCAACGAATGGTGAGGAAGCATCCCTGGCAAAATATAAAATGGTGATAAACTATGTCCAAATGATTAATTCACAGAAATTCTCCATCACACTGCAGCTACATGTGCCCGTCTCTTCTGTTATGCCCTTGGAGATTTTCATACTAAACGTATGTGCATATTTTTCATGGCCACTGGTATTTGAATTGCAGCCTGCTCCCATGCAGAACATAAAACACTTCAAACTGCATAATGCTGACTAAATTATAAGTTCTCCAGTGGCCCGAGGTAGCAAGGGCCATAATAATGAGTGTGCTTAAGTGGTTTGTGTAGATTTTTTTCCCCTTTAATTTTAATGCCCTGACTTGCTGCTGCCTTTTCTAAAGCTAGGGATTGTCTCATACAATCATAACAACAGGGAAATAGAAACTGCATTATGCTTTGAAAAAATGTAGGATGCAAAGCAGAAGTTTCAGTCATCAAGCACAGTGATAGGCAATTCAGTCCTGTCGGTCACATAGAATAGGAAATGCTTTAGTGACTTTGTTCATATTGGTAATCATATTTGGGCTGTTTCATATATGGAGACAATTCAGACCACGTTTACTGGATACACCAAAAAAACTGAAGTCCTTCCAATCACATTCACATTGCACACACAAAAAAAATAATACAATAAAATAAGAAAAATACACAGTTGAAATCTCATTTGATTAAAATGATAATGAAACCAGGTAAATGAAGCCTGCCAAAATACTGAGAGCTTTACTCATGGCATTACAAAAGGTCAAAGTGGACATCTGTATGAGCTGTAACGAACACTTACTGATTTTGCAATGTTTTCAATGTTATGTTATTGGTTATTTTTCTTGGTTTTACTCAAAAGACAAATGGACGAAAATGCTTACACTGCAGCAATGCTCACTTCCATGGTAATTGGAAAAATATACACAAACTGTGCTAATATCCACGGATGTTTATAGTCAGGCAGATAAAAAAGGCCTGGGCATATGTTAACTGTTTCCATCGACTTCCCCCACCTCAAATAGAGACCATTTTTTGGCCAGCACATTAAGGACCAAGTAACTATTGACTTCACAAATTGCGGCAGAGGAAGATGGGCTTCTTGCAAAATCCTTTTCATATGCCCCTCTTTTGTCCCACAATGTTTTAGGAAGCTCATTTCTACATTCCCTGCTTTACAGAAATGAGGCAGATGTTTAACCTCACTTCTCACAGGATTCAGATTGACCCCCATCTGCACCTAACCACTTCATCTGGCCTATAGTCTGAGGCCCTCTTTGCAGAGGACTGCAAGATCAAGACCAATATGACTATACAAATCTTCCTCTGGCACCAGTTTTCGGACCTCTTCTTCATTGTGAAAACACAAACAAAAAATGTTTTTTAAGCAGTACCAAGACCTAAATGGGAGGAGTGAACACTTGGACCTCTGCTCCACCTCCATGTTGCTCCAGAATCCTGGTGTGAAGCTCCTGGGTCAGTGAACAGTAAGGGCAGCTCCATTGGCATAGCAGCAAAAGATCTGCAGTGGCTCTGCCTACAACAGGTAGGAAGTCCTGATGCAACACCTAGTCCTCCCTGGAAGCATCGTCTCTTCCCCCTGGCCTTTCTTATACATCTTGCTTTTTCTCCTTCCATAACTGAGAATTATGAATACATATCTCTTGTGGATGTTTAATTCCCTATTGTTTTGGATACTGTTTAGCCTTTTTACTTACTCAAAGCAATTGCAAAGCGAGACAACAAAACTAATAGTTTTTAGAGGGCACAACCCTACTTGTTGCAGTGTCTTGACCCTCTGCAGCTCATTTCCTCTCTTTAATTTTACACTTTGTGATTAGGGTATTTGGTTACAAATACAGATTAGAATTATTTATGTTTTCATACCTGAAATAAAAGCATGGCACAATTCACAGAGTCACAGCATGGCTTAGGCTGGAAGGGACCTCTGGAAGTTGTCTTGTCCAATCGTTAAACCCCCTCAATCAGGGCTACGTAAACCTGGCTGCCCATGACCATGTTAAGATGGCTGTTGAATATCTACAAGGATGGAGACTCCACAGCCACTTGGTTCCGTCTTCTTTGCACCCTCCCTTCAGATATTTGTACACACTGATGTGATCCCCTTAATGATCCCTCACTGGACTCTCTCCAGTTTTCAGTCCACCTCCTGTTCTGCTCAGCCAACCCATACTTCATCAGCATCTCTGTGAGAATCTTATGGGAGATAGTGCCGAAAGCCTTACAGAAGTCGAGGTCAACAATATCCACTGCTCTCCCCTCATCTACCAAGCCAGTCATTTAATTGTAGAAGGTTATCATGGTGGTCAAGCACGACTTGCCCTGGGTGAATCAATGCTGACTACTCCTGATGATTTTCTTGTCCTTCATATGCCTGGAAATTGTTTCCAGGATTAGCTGCCCTGTCACCTTCAAAGGGATGTAGGTGAGGCTGACTGGCCTGTAGTTCCCAGGGTCCACCTTCTTGCTCTTCCTAGAGACAGGAGTGACATTTGCTTTCCTCTGGTCCTCAGACATTTCTCCTAGTCACTATGATCATTCAAAGATTATGGAGAGTGGCCTCGCAATGACATCAGCCAGTTCTCTCAGCAGTCATGGGTGCATTCCATCAGGGCCCATGGACTTAATGTATGTCCAGTTTGATTAACTATTTTCTGACCTGATCCTTTTCCAGCAAGGGTAAGTCTTCCTTGCTCCAGACTTTCTCCTTGGTCTCTGGGCCCCTGGATTTCTGAAGGTGGCTCTTTCTAGTAAAGACTGAGGTGAAGATGGTGTTCAGTACCTCAGCCTCTTCCATGTCGCATGTCACCAGGGCCCTTGCCCCTCCAGCAGCAGGCACACATTTTCCCTAGTCTTCCTTTTGCTATTTATGTACTTTGAGAAGCCTTTCTTGTTACCTTCACTAGATTCAATTACAGAGAGGCTTTGGCTTTCCTAACAGCATTTCTGCATGCTCAGCCAGTGTCTCTTTTTTCTGTTTGAGTTTTGCCAGCACCTCCTTGTTAATCCATGCAACCATCCTGGCATTTTTGCCTGATGTCCTGCTTGTTGCAATGCTCTTGAGCTTGGAGGAGGTGATCCTTAAATATCAACCGGTTTCCATGGGCCACTCGTCCATCCAGGGCGTTATCCCATGGGACTCTATCAACAGATCCTTGAAGAGGCCAAAGTCTGCTCTCTTGAAGTCCAGTGTTGTGATCTTGCTTTTTGCCCTGATTCTTCTTCTCAGGATTCTGAACTCCACCACCTCATATTCACTGCAGCCAAGGCTGCCTTCGACCTCCATATCCCCAACTAGCCCTTCCTTGTTTGTAATTATGAGGTCCAGCAGAGCACCTGTCCTCATTGAGTCCTCTGTCATTTGGGTCAGGAAGCTGTCCTCAACGCTCTCCAGGAACCTCCAGAATTGCATATGCCCGTCTGTGTTGTTCCTCCAGAGATAACAAGTTGGTTGAAGTTCCTCATGAGGATCATGGCCTGTGAACACAAGGCTACTTCTGTCTACAGAAGGCCTCATCCATTCATTCCTCCCGTTCAGGCCACCTGTAGCATACACTCACTACAGTGTCACCCATATTGGTCTGCTCTGTAATTGATACCCATAAGATCTCAGCTGGCTCACTATCCATCCCTAGGCAGAGCTATATATACGCCAGCTGTCTCTCACATGAAGGGCAACTCCATCACTTTGTCTTCCCAGCCTGTATCTCTCCATTGCAGCACTGCAGTCCCACCAGCCATCCCATCTGATTTCTGTGATCCCACCATCATTGCTCTTCAGCTTCACCCAGATCTCTGCTTCCTCATGTTTATTCCCCGTGCTGCATGCATTAGCGTACACCAGCTTCAGAGAGGTACCCCAGGATGCTGGTTTCCTAGTAAAGGTCTGGGTCTTTTCCATAATGGTGCCTTGTAAGATCTTCCTTGCTTACTTGCAAATGCTTGAGGTGACCCTGCATAAGCCCTGTCTTGTTGACTTTGTTTACTATCGTTCTTAGCACTGTTAATATTGAAGCAGTTCCTGAAAGCCCAGTAAACAGGAAGGTGTTTGGTCTCTGAGCAGTTATTTTGGCCTTGAGTATACATGGCTACCCGTAAGTAATGACATATACATTTATTCATGATTGTTGTACAGTGTATACCACCACAAATGGGCAAGACTGACTCAGCATACCCAATTTGCTTTCAAGGAGCATCAGCCGTACTTCATAATCTCCTGAAACATCTATCTGCATATTTTGGTACCTCAAACTGTCCGAATGACTGAATTTCCAATCTTTGCAGGCATAGCTAGATCAGCTATGTGATTTGGGCACCTTTTTCAGTGTATAATCTGTTTGGTACATTGCCTTTACTGGCAAAATTATGTTAGTTATGTATTTTAACACAAGAAAAGTCAAACAGGTGCATTGGTTCATCAATCTGAATTCATGTGACAGAGATTTTTAAAATGCAGAAACTCTAAAATTGTTCTATTCAGATGCATGAAGACCCTTGCTTGCCGAAAAAATAAATGGGCAGTCATCTGGCTTCAGTCTGTTCCCTTGTCTCTTCCTCCAGCGCAACCTGTCCCATATTTTAAAGTGTTGAAACAGCTACTGTTTGGTACAGTGGAAGTCTCTTGCTCTGAAGTGCTTCTGGGCACTCCAGGCCAGCAAGCACCTGCAGCACAGCAGTCTTCCTGAAGTCAAAGGTGCTTCACTCAGCTCAAGTGGACAGCTAACCTTCAAAGTGGCTTTCTGAGGAAAGTGCCAGTTTTGATTTGTATCCTTATTCAGAGAGCAGTGAGCTGAGAACTCATCTATGGCTTCAGGCAGATTTTAATTTAAAACTAAAAATACTACTACTACTTCTGCTAAAAGAGAACAGTCAGCTCCACTGATGGTGCGGCACTTAGCCATCCTACATAACACTCTTTTGCGGCAGGCATTCCAGCTCTTACAGCTGAATAAAGTGTTTTCTTTATTGAACTGAATTTTGATTATCCCCAGAGGTTTTTCAGAGAAAGTTTGAAAATAAAGGTGTGTTTTAGGAAATCTCATTTACAAAACAGTATGTAAAATAGTCATATTTCATTACATTTTAATAAGCAGGTAAGCTTTGTTTGGACTTAGCTTCAGAAGTGGAATATTTATACCACTTTCCACAGTAAAACAATGCACCACTTATCTCTTGGGCATTCACGTCTGAATCTTGTCAAGATCTACTGCCGAGTTTTAAAGTGTCATTTTTAGGATGAAAGATTCTTACAGAAGTATCTCACAAACAAACTTTCAAGAGCTGATTGATGTTTGAGGCATCTTGCTGTGAGCAAGACACTGTAGTTTGTTCAAATTAGTTTACAAGATTTCTCATTTCAGCTCATTAAAAGCACAAATGTCAGATGCTAACAACTTCTGGAAGTAAGGTCATTTTTATGTATCCCCTCGGAACACACCCCACATTCCCTAGACCTCTTAGGCTTTAATATGTCATGAAAGGTTCAATTTAGAAAAGAGAAGGCTAAATTAACAATAAAAAGGGCTTCCATCCAGTACTTCAAAAGGACACTTATGGCATGCCTCTAAAGTTCTGCTTTAATTAATTTCTGACTGAAATGCACACACATTTTTCAGTCCCATTGAACTACACAAGTTTTGAGCACCTACCTCCAACAGGCCACCTGGTAAACTGGATCCACCTTTTTCTAAATCCGAACCTAGTGCTCATAATTGTGCTTTGGATAAACAGTCACAAAAACCAGAAGCATATTATTCAAGAGAAATGCTGCACAGAATCGTCACTCAAACTGAAAAGCTTATCTAACAAGGCCCTGTTTGTGTGGCTCAGCCTCCTTGTTAAAGGATTTCCTTTCCCCATAACAAACAAATTCAGCTTTCCTACCAAGACTAGCCCTAATGAAACACTTATCAAGAGCAGCAAATGAGCCGATAACTTGGTAATGTGGTCACCTGTCAGTTAGGCACCGGTCCAATATTACTGACTGATTTCATAGAGGCCTCAGAAAAAGCATGAGCTTGTAGTAACTTCCAGGTGTAACTGACACAGGATGAATAGATCTGGTGGCCCAGAGGGAGTAGGTTGCTTATGCTGCAAAATTTTAGTCTCCCCATCTTGGAAGATTATCTCTTTGCAAGCTGAAATAAACTGCGGACACATGTTCCCTTTCCTTAAATTACTCTTGCTTTGATGTCGTTCATGGCATGATTTTAAGACTGCATAAACAAAATACATGCCTCTATGTTAACCAAGCACTGGGCAGAAATATGACTGTAAACTGGTTCCACTCATGGCTCTAAGTAAATGTAAGCATTGTAAGACTTACCTTCTAGCTTCCATGTACCACCCAGTAAAACCTTTGGCTGGGGTCTGTGAGAAATTATCCACAGCCAAAACGAAGCCACAAAAGCCGGGTACTTAAATTAACCCCTTGCACATGCCCGAGTAGTTAGGCACCTCTTTCTGCTTGGATTTACTGTGATGCCTCCCACACACTATAGTTACCTAATAGCCCTCCAATTTTTATCTAAAAGGGCGCCAGACCACTTCTCTATCCCACATCTTGCCACCAGCTGAACAAAGGTACTAGCTCTGGTTCTTGTGGTTCGAGAGATACCGCTGTCACTATCAAATTTTCCTATTGGCGTAACTGAACACTTTCCAGAGCAGTCTGGCCCACCCTAAGGAGACATTGCTGAAAGACATAAAAAGGAATAATTACTGATTACACAAATGTTCTGTTGTCAGAATTACATACAGCATCTGCTCTTTATGTTGTTTAATTCAGTTTGGAGACTGCGTCCTTCTGACGATGAAGACAGGTCATACAGCTTTAGTGATGAAAATGAGTACCTTCAATCCCCTTAATTTATAAAGTATTTAAATCTTTGTACTTCTGCAAGGGCTGTCACTTGCATTATTTGTCCTTCTCTGTTTAATGGATAGTTGTAGTTCCCCTATGTTGATCTGAAATCTGACACATTCTTTTCTAATTAAGGACATCTAATGGGAAAGTTACAGTTACCCATGATGCCCGCTACAATAAATCCTTCTAATTATTAATGTATCCAGGCAAGTGGCATCTCATTATTTTGGGTGACTTCACAAAACCATTTGACAGGAAATAATGATGACTCAAGCCCGAACCTAAATTCGGAAGAATTTAAGCAGATCAGAGATTTTCCACTACCATAGAAATTTTTGATTCATGTGGCTTAAACTAATAGGTGCTCTGTCCGGAGGGTTCAGACGAGTTAAACGCCTTCCCACTGCAACATGGATGATAACTGCAACGGAGAACAACGCTGGCGTGTTTTGAGGCCGATGTGAGAACACGGTGCTCCTGTCACTATTCCCCTCCGTGAGCTTTCCATACCCTGTTTCTGCAGTAAATGCATAGCGTAACCACTGCGGCAGAGAACGCACAAGGGTGACTTTCGACCAGCAGTCAAAATCTGGTTTGCCACCCACTCACCAGTGTGGTTTTGTGGGTTCTCCTTTCCTGTGTGTAAGCAGGGGGAAGCTCCGGCGAGCGCTGGGCCAGCTCCCCCCCACGCCCCACGGCGGGGCCGCCAGCCCACCAGCCCGTAGGCAGCGGCTGCGTCGAACGGGAGAGCGACGGCCAGAAGCGCTCGGGCGGTGCCATGAAGCGGCTCTGGCAGCGCAGGCTGGCTCCTCAGCCGCCCTCTCCCACTAAACTCGGGGACTCTGCTCAGATGTTGCAAACGCTCTACGCGACCCGCGCGCTACCTCAAGTGCCAGGGCTGCCAGCGCCTGCACAGGGCCTTCGGGACGCGTAGCCCCTCGTCGCCGCGACACTTCCCCGGCCTCCTCCCCGGTCCTCGGGGCACAACCCAGGGCGGCGGGCCCCACCGGCTCCCCCCTGCTGTGTTTTGGAGGCCCAGTGCGTCTCGGCCGCCCGTCGCGCAGGAGGGGAGGGCTCCGTCCCCGCCGGGAAACGCGGGGGCTCCCCAAG
>Ga0181612_110414_pt1 | contig 11149 bp, 7 predicted proteins | sample HoacroProtozoa21_FD_119630 | JGI IMG/M metagenome (GOLD analysis project Ga0181612, IMG submission 119630) | Hoatzin crop microbial communities from Cojedes, Venezuel. Combined Assembly of Gp0051906, Gp0051904, Gp0051908 | reverse complement strand
GGGGTGCGGGAGCGGGCCCGGGGCGCTCCGCGGGAGCCGCACGGGCCACAGCGAAACGGGGCGGCTTTTGTAAGTGAAAATGAGGTCTTACGATCAGGATGGCGGGTACGTCGGCGGCTGGCATCGTCTGGCTTAGAATACACGTCCGCGGCAAACACCACACTAGAGGTGCAAGGAGAGGCTTGTCTTGTTCGGGTACAACTTGGAGGTCACATGCAAAATCGATTCCCTTTCATTGTAATTGTGTGGACTATTCACTCGCTTCATAGTAAGGCGGGCAGGTGGAGCTTACCGTACCTGAACCACGCGGTTTCACTGCATAGCTATAGGCTGCAGGAGAACAGGGAACGAGCGACTCAGTGCTGTCAGTGACCCATCAGTGGGATACGGGCAATGAAAACACCTTTGTGTAACTACAGTTGCACTTCGACGGAAGAAATCAGAGCTGCAGCAAAGTGAGGCTCCATTTCCAGGACCTGTGGAGCCCGTCTGACTCCCAGAAGTCACCTCCAGCACAGAGCAGAGCAGCACTATGGGTGACCTAAGCCTCATTGGCTGGCAGAGCTTCCGGGAAGCTGATGCACCTTGCCTTGCTGGGGTTTAAGACTCACCAGCCTAGGCCCGTTCTCCACTTGGGCCACAGAGCTAATACACAGCCCCCGTGTGCCAGACTCCCAATGGCGACAGTATCCTCTCCGTGCTTGGGAGTCTTTCTCAGCCTGCAGTGGTTGACAATAGAGCAGTGCCCAGTGACAAGGTTCTTCTTACTGCCACCCACAGTTGTGTAACCTCCCCATAGAGAGCATGACTGAATTCAGTTGGGTTTGGCTCGCGTTTGATTACTTAGGCGTGTAAGTTGATGAACTCTGCCCCACATAAGAAGCAACAAGCCTATGAATAAACATTTGAAGGATGAGGATCTCATTTTATGGGGTACTTTAGACTTCTTACTTCATAATCTGCTTCGTTATAGAATGTAAGCCACAGCTGGTAGAACTGTACATGGTTAAACTCTGATGTGCATAATACTAGTAGATCAGTCAACCATTAATAGAATTAAACCCAAATAGATCAATTTAAAAATGTTCTTCAAGTGATGCTAAAGAAGGTGACATACATTCTGCAGTATCACTGAGGCTAGGAAGTGAGCAATTATATATGAGAGCAGGATCAGATGAATCTTCTCTAAAGGACAAAATAGCTAGAAAAAATCGGATTTGGCTGTCAGTGTTTGAAAAATGAGGTCTTAAAAAAAACAGTAGGGGCAAATGCTGTATATACCAGGAGAAGCAACTGCGTGTGTGAATTTGGTCAGCGTATGCAAGTTTTTCAAGCAGGACAGATACTTGGATAGATACTTCAGTCAGTGTCCACTGGCTTCAAAAGAAGCAGAGAAAGTATTTTTTTTTAACATTGGAGAAAACAATTTTAATAACTCTGTAGTCAGTAAAGAAATGCTTTTGTGATTGAAGAATTTAGCCATAACAGTTAATAGGACTAGTTTTGAGATACAGGCATAAACGTGTTTCTTTCCTGAAACATGGCAGCGATGGTGTTTCAATCTGAAAAGCATTTTTTTTCACTGCAGGGTCATCTTGATTATTGGGTTGGAAGAAGAAGATTAGAATTTTAAGTAACTAATCTCTATAGTTGCTAATCTATATAATGCAAGAAAAACACGAAAGCTTTTTGTTTAATCTTGGTCAATTCATACTGGCAATTATGGGTTTAAAATTAAAGCTCTGTATGCATATGACTAGAGTTAGGATAAATACACAGGAGTTCATAGAATAAAGTGAAAAAAAAAAACCCACCAAACCCACTGAAGAGTCCTCTGCCCCTACATACTCATAGGAAAAATACATAGGGTTCTACCACCTGTTCCATTGAGTGAGAGGAAGAAATGGAGAGATGCGTAAATAGTATTGTCATGAGTGGGCATTTAAGTATCTTCGACTTTACAAGAATCCTAGGAATATACTTCACTTTTTCAATCTATTATCTTTCCAGGAAACACCACAAAAATCCAACATTTCTTGGGCAGAACCCAACAGAAATAACATTTTCTATTCTTCTTGTTATTGCTTCAGTAACAGCTAACTAAGAGTCTATGTTTCTACTTTCTGTTAATTTACTTGAAAATAGACAAAATACAAAATAAATTATAGTAAACATGTAGTCATATGCCCTGTGTGAAGTACAGCAACAATTACAGATGGGAGATATCAAAAAGAATGGGAAAAATCCTAGCCTTTCCCATCAGTAAAGAGTGCTTGAAAAGTCTACATTAGTAGTCTTTCTACTGAACTGTGGTCTGTTAATGTTTGGAAGAAGGAATGAAACAATAAAAGGCTCTAGGAAACATAACAAATGATGTAGTAATTGGTCCTTATCTTTCAAAGGATTTTTATCTTTTGGAGAACACTGACCTTTAACTGGAAGAGTATCTCTTGCTTGAGCAAGAATTGAATCAGGCCTTAAGATATTATTGTAGGAAACAAGAGGTGCTTAGGTAGAATCATAGGTGGACAGAAAAGACTGCATGGTGGTGGGGTTTCTTACTACTTTTTGACACATTATTTACTCTGGTCAAACTCTAGTTAATTATCCATGCTTCTAATTATGCCAACTAGGTACTGCATATTTCTTATTTTGTAAATTATAAGCATTGCATAGTATTGCTTCCTTGGGCAATTGCTTTGTTCACCCCAGCTACAGCTGCATTTAGATGGCAAGCTTATCTACAAAATAGTTTCAGTATTGACATTTGAAAAACTAAAATTTTTCTTCTGTGTAGAAGTTGCTATGGAATTTTTTTTTTAATATGTAAATAGTGGAAAAGTACTTTGAACTACTGAGTTGCTCTACTATGCCAGTATGATAGCTTAAAGGTAACAAGCAAAAAAGAATTATCCAGAACTTCTGGCTGGGATGAAGGAGATGACAGGATGTACGTGTGTGAAAGGCTGGCAAGAAATACTCCAGGGCAGTTACTTGCAGAACTGGACAAGTTTCTGGAAATTTTTCATGTAGGATGTTGATTAGTATTATCAAAAGATGCTGAATATTCTGTGATTCTGTGATTCTGTGAATAGACTTACTTTTGTGATACAAAGTCTTTGGAAGTATGTACATTGCATGTTGCAGTTTCAAGTCTCAAGTACACACAAACACTTCTTCCATCACAGTACAATGCTCAGAAAGGCTCTAGATTTAAGGACTGCCATCTTTGTGAAGAATCATTCTTTGTGAAGAATAATTAACCGATAGCTGTAGAGTCTTGAATGCATGTGAAAATGGTAGTTCTCGTGCAGTGAAGCTAGCTGATTGATTACAGCTACTACTAACCTTACGGAGTACAGAGTCTGAAAAAATGCAAGCCGTGCTCTCCTCAGTGTATTGCAAAGCATCTGGAATCTCAGTGCATTCGTGGCACGATCTCTTAGCAAAATAGCACATTTGTGAATTTAAAGCTAAGAATGCCTCAAAGACTTCCAGAATGCTCAGGTGCCTCTAGCTTGGCCTTGGGGCATTGGGAACTCTGACATGGCCCAAAGCAAACTAGCATGAAATTAAAATGCGGCTTTTATGAATACATCCTTTCATCAAATTCTGATTCTGGTGCTAGAAACAACTAACATGATCGCAATTTCTCCCCCACCCCCAAACTCTCCAGATTCTAGTACTCTCTAGATCAATTTTTAATGTAATTCATTTGTAAGTATCCTCATTTTGTGTCTTATTTTTCATGATTTTTTTAAAAAACAAGCAACCCCAGAACTATTTGTGAACAATACAGCAATTTGACACCGATAGTGCAAAGTTCAGTACTGTCTTGTCAGAGCAGTCCGTGAAGAGTTCTGTAGATACCTAAGCAGTTTTTCATGACACTGAGTTTCTCCATGACTCCTCCATCTTTTCTCTACACGTTAGCACTTAACTTTGTGTCATATGGTCATCCAATATTATAATTATCTTTTCAATTATAACGAGCCAAGTCTCATTCTTTTTCTTTTGTAAGTCACAGTGAAGTCAGTGGCACTAGTTGCATTAAAAAAGCTAATATGATTTTGACCTTTGAAAGATAATCTTCTGAACTATTATTGGTCAGTTGGACATGGTATTGTTCACAGCACTTAGAACTGAAGTATTTCTAAGCATCCTGAAACAGATCTGTGAAACTAAGTGTAAGACTTGTATGGCATAGTCTGTTAGTACTACAGAATAATTCTTTGCTTGGTCTCAGTCTGCCTCCAGCTTTGCACACTGGTGTGCTTATGACATAGGAGTTATACAGGCCTCGTTAAAACGGGAAAGAGCAGATATTGTTACTTTCTCAAGAGCATTATATCGGTGCTATTCTCTTTTTTCCAGGGCTTCTTACCAGGTTGCAGACTTCAGCTTGCATAATACGAACTCTATCATCATCGAATTCCTTTTCTCAAAACATTCCAAGCTGTTTGTGGAAACTGGGCCGACTTAATCATGTAGCAATTGCAGTACCCGATTTGGAGAAAGCTCAGTCCTTGTATAAAGATGTGTTAGGAGCACAGGTGAGCGAGACTGTTGCTCTTCCCGAACACGGTGTGTACACTGTTTTTGTGGAGCTGGGAAATACCAAGCTGGAACTTCTACATCCTTTAGGAGAGAAAAGTCCCATTGCAAGCTTTCTGCAAAAAAATAAGACTGGAGGAATGCATCATATCTGCATTGAGGTATTTTAACACACTATATCATATAATAAGATAGAGATATTAAAGTGTGCATAATTTTTTCATACGTTTGACATGTGTCAAGGACAAACAAATAAGGCTGTCATGTTTGTGAAAATTTATATTGCCTAAGAAGTGTTAAATGCCTTTTTTCTATTTTGGAAATCACAGTTCAGTTTTATAAGCTATATGATAATTTTTTGCCTCTTTTATGCTATAAAGATTAAATTGGGGAGGGGAGGGTTAAGTATCCAGTGTGGAAGGTGAACAATCTTAAGGACTTGTGAAGAGTGAAAGGTGTCAACTTCCTGCCATAGAAAGGACATAGACTGGAAAAAGATGGGAGTTGTAAATTTAAGCTAAGGCGTAGTTTAGATTTTCAGAAGTTTCCTCCTGTTTGATACTTAGTTAATAATTGTATACAGAAATCAAAAAAGATTGTCAGTTGTACTTACCAAACAGCAGTAAAATCTCCACAGTTTCTTCTGTCCTGTTCTTGTCCATCAAAGAGAGATTGATCTGGAGGTACATAAGATGTAAAGGTGCTGGATAAAGTAGTTATCTTGTTTAGTATACTCATTTTTTAGTGTAAGATGTTTGATACAAAATTTCATGCTGCCACCTATGATACATGTTTTTAATATTTCACAGATCTGAGTCTTGCAAACTTTATTATTTCATGCAAAGTGTAAAAATAAAAAGTAATGGGATTATTGATATGAGTAAAAATTGTTTTCAGAATACATCTACAAAGACCAGTGTTTGCAGTTGCATGCTGTCATTGAGAATTGAGAAATTTTGCATACATGCAAACATTGCAATTTTTCTTACATTGTTTGCCTATTTGCAGATGTTCAAGAATAAGAAAATTAATTCTGTTTCAATTGACCCTGAATTGTATTGCTAGGCAGTTCTGCTATAGAAATGTGAAAGACCTAATCTGTACTTTAGGAAATGGAGGGTGTAGAAGAAAGAAGTGATTTGCAGCAAGACCAAAAAAAACCTCCAGCCCTTTGTAAGATCAGTGCTACTTGTAGGTACAAGAGAAAGAAGTTGTAGGCATTTCTCAGCAGCAAGAGCTCAGAGCTTCCAAGGGTTTCAAGTATATGTAATCCCTTTTAAGACATTGCAGGAAATATTTGTTATCAGCTGAAAATGTTCTATGTAGATTTCCATTTTGTATGACAGCTGATCTTGTTGCAGATAAACCAAAGATGGCTGTCAAGGGAAGTCATACCGTTAATTATGAAAATTTAGAAGAATGAGACATGCTAATTATACCATGTTGGACAATGTAGAAGTGTTGTGTTAAAAAAGAAAATTTATAACTGTATGCAGTAGGTTAAGCAAGCCAGAAGTCATAATCTAGCAGTTAATTTCTATTAGTTGTGTAAGCTAGTGCTACTTGCAGCCAGATTTTCCTAAACGAAGCCTTGTAACTCACTAACAGGTTCTCTACCAAAAAAAAAAAAAAGGAAATGATTGTCCAAAGTCCCTCATGCATGTTTGTCTCCACATAAAAACAAATGGAAGATTATAGACTAATTTACTTGGAGAAAAAAGCAATACATTGTTGAGCTGCTGTTTAAGAGGGACTGAAAACAGATTTGGTCACTACCATAGTCAGACAAAAAGATACTAACGTTCCTCCTCCAATTTTCCGTTCTCAGAATGGAAAATCTTGCAATTTCAAAGACATGTCGTCTTCTGAGGTTGAGCAAAAAGAGTTTTCAGGAAAACTATAAAAAAACTTCACTGTCAATTGATTGTTAAATATCTTTCTGTGAACAATTTTATTGCAGAAAGCTGAATTGTAAAAATTGTTTCCATACTGGAGAGGAAGCCTGACAAATTTATCAAAATGCTTTTTTATTTCTTTCATCTTAGTCAAAGGAAAAGGTTAGACAGTTGTGTTGATAGGGAATTTGTTTCAGAAAAAATAAGCATTTTAAGAAGAAATAAAATTATTCCTGACCAGCTATAATTGAATTTAATATCTGCAATGAAAAGCATTCTGGACACCTGGTAAAATAAAAGAGAATCCGAGCCTGCTATTCTCCTAACACGGATGCACCCACAGGCTTTCCACTGTCTACCCTCACGGCTTGCTTGGGGATGCAGTCATTCATTCCAGCTGAGCCCAGACACAGTTTCTCTTCTGGCCATCTCTGCAGGACAGGAGCAGCAGCTGCAGTGGCTTTTCTGCTTGGGGAGAGAACCTGGAGGGGACTATGGCACACATTACATGTGCTGTTTTATTTTAGATAAAACTTCACAGTAATTTTCTTTTATTTTCGGCAGACTTGTAGTTCTGTGTAGGAAGAACTGTAGTGAGTTCAGAATTTTCATGAACAAAACCGCTGCAAATGAGTAGGAATTAATTGATGTCTGTTCCTCTGAATTAAAGCTAGATATTTCCTTCTTCCCTCCAATAGCATCATGCAAATTTATTCATCAAGTTAGGCCCAGACACCTCAGTCTTGACAAACAGCAATGCTGTTATTTTAATTCTAGGTCTTTGTTGATAATCGGATTTGCTGAACTGAGTGCTAAGTTTATTATTTCAAAGAATGAATGCATTTAAGGTTTGGGAAAATTCAAATGCCATCTGATGGCATGACATCAGACTTAAGACCACATTATACAGTATAGACATGTTTCTATTAATTACATTTTCTGCAGGAAACTGCACTGAAATACTATGTTAAAGGCTATTATTATAATTAAGTTCAACAGGAAACCCAGGTCATATTCTGGGTATGTTTTGATCTTAGGAAGCTTCATGAAGTTTAACCTATTCAGAAGGAGGATACATAAATCTAAAAGAGACTTTCATTTTCCCTTCTGCCCATTACCCTTCCTTTTCACCAGCATCTAGTAAGTCAATGTTCTGTCATCAATTAGACAGGGAGGCATTCTTCTTTAGTTATTGATAGTTTGAGAGCAGTGTGATCTTCTTAGTAACAGTAGAGCACAGTTTACATTATTTATGGAATCCTTATCAAGTAACAACATAAAAAAATCAACGGGCTTTGTGCATGAGTGATTTTTGTTTAATAATTTCTTAAATGTAGCACAATCTATTTGAACAATATTTTATAAAATCTACAAATAACAAATGCAAACTTCTGTACGATTTTTATTTTGAAGACTAGATGTTTTAAAACTGTTTTATAATTTATTTTCAGAATTATATAGAATTTAGAAATAACATTTTAGTAAAGAATTATATTACTGCTCCTAAATGTAGAATCTGCATAATACAGTGTAAAATGTTAATTTGTGTGAACTGTATTTTTGTTTTATAAGGTTGATGACATAAAAGCGGCTATGACAGAACTGAAGAAAAAAAGTATACGAATATTGAGTGAAGAGCCAAAAATAGGTGCACATGGCAAACCTGTGATTTTTCTTCACCCTAAAGATTGCCACGGAGTCCTTGTGGAACTTGAGCAAGCCTGAGCTGTAATATTCATAAATAAAACAATACATTAGCTGTGAAGTTACCGAGTTGGTGCTGGGAATATTGATGTGTTATTCAGTCTTTACAAGTTCCTGTAGTTCCTGTGGATTAAGTACAGCTTTAGAGTACTGAACTAGTGCTACAGATTTAGGGTCATTTTCTTTTTCTTGTTGTTGATCTGATTTTCAGAATTAATAAGTTGATATTTCTTGCATTCTCTGTGATTCTAAAGACTCATAGTAATTTATGTCCTGTTGCCTTAGGTTTGCAGCATGGTTTTACCTCTGTAACCACAGAAACTGTACAGTTTCTAGGTCATCCCACATTATTTTGTTCTACATTTCAGAGCAGAGACCCACTTCTCAGTGACAACAGAGCTTAGATATTGCCTTCAGAAATAAAGGAAAAAGGAACATTGTATTTTCTGTTTTCACCATCAATGTCTGTGCTTCATGCTGATTGATTAGTTCACGCAATAAAAAAATCCTTATGTTATTGTATGGGTGTCTGCAATCAGTAAATAAGTTTTCCCTGGCAAAGTAATTACTGCCAAGGTAATTCATGATTTATTCCATGCATAAATCATCATTTAGTTGTTTTATGAACTCTCTGGATATGCAGGCAATGCGAGAATAGTACCTGAAAAATTATTTGCCTGAAATATACTTCAGACTGTAACGTACTTGTCACATTTTAGTTTTTTCAGGTATTGAATTTTTGTTTTTCAGGCTTTACCCATAGGAAGATATCTGGGAGAGACCTGAACAAATAGCAAGTAATCTTTTCACTTACTTTATAAATACTGTTTTCCTATGCAAAAGCACTTAAAAAATCAGTCTTGCTTATGTACATTGTCTTTAACATCAGAAAGCATGCCAGCATACTTATGTTTCTGATAGACTGCAGTCGCAGCTTGTTGACTTATTCATGGACAGACTTCACTTTATTGCCATACATTAAGCAAGCAGCTTTTGTTCTGATACCTTCTTGTATAGGTTTTTTTTTTTGACATGTCAGCTGTAGAAACTGAAGACTTGCTGTTTATCTCTCTAATTTTCTTAATCCTTAAAAGTCATATTTTTTTCCTAGCTAAACCACATCTGCATATACAGTGAATAGTTTCAGCTTGATACGAAGTAAGTTGATTTTAGTCTAGGAGAATTTTTACTTAATGGAAATGGAATTATTTGTGTTCTGTGTCATGTTTTCTACAACAATATACAAGTACAATGTTGACCTGAGATTTAAACAGGGCTTTAAAGACATAGATGCTGCCTCATGAATTTTACTTCTGAAAAAAACTCTACAAGCCATGCATTTTTTTAAAATTAGATAGTTTTATACTCAAAGAAATACTCTTTCTGTCATATTTTAAGAAAAATAGTGTCTTCTACAGGGTTCTTGCATTTCATCAAATCACTGTTTAGAGGGTAGTTTGTGATCTAAATTCTAAATTGTTTGAATTTAGAAATCCTAAGGCTCGTGATGGAAAAGCAGGATGATTTGATATTCCTGAAATATGATTCTGCCATTCTAGGAGACATTCTATTGGCAAAGCTGCTTTTGTCTTTCTGTTCTTTCAAAGACAGGGAGGCATCTTTTCTGCAAAACTAGCATAGGAATGCCAAGACTAGAAGCCTCACTGGTTACAAGTCAAGATAATTGGACAGAAGTCTTTGCACCTACTACCCTTAGTCTGGTGCAACACAAAACTGGGCAGTCCTCCCTAGGTTCGTACTCCATTTCTTTGTCCTGTCTGAAAGAGACGGAATTTTGTGTATGACATCTATCAATACACTCTGTACTAGGGAATAGAGATTTTGAGTAAACAATACTTACTCCACTTGCCTCATTGTGCTTCCCATCTTACTAGCAGAAATAAACTTGTAATGCTTTTAGCTGGTAACCAAGAATTTTCCTGACTGACTGCAGTGGGGTTGCCTAGCATTAAGTCCACTGATGTATTTTGTTCACCATAACTAAGTCATGCTCCTATCTCACTCACAGTTTATACATTTAATCTGACTCCTCCTAAGGTGGAAGTCAAGATATTAACAAAAAGAAACCCAGAATTATATATATATAAAAAAAAAAAGAGTTTAGGTCTGTAAAACTAGTCAATACCCAAAACTGGGGCATGCTTTTACCATTTGGTGGGATCAGAGCCCCTTATAAATATACACTACAAGATATGAGAATTTCCACCTCTGGAGCTCTAGACTTGGAAGGAATAGGCAAGAGAGCTGGACATCTGAGGAATCTGAAGACAGCTGAAAGCACTGAGAGAAGTTTCCTGTTCGTAAGCCTAACTCCCATAGACTTCAGTGAGAACAGGATCAGCCCCTATACTTGTAACAAACTTCTAGCCCTTCACCTTATACAAGAGAGTCTTCACAAGTCATTCTTTGTTCTGACTTTCTCATGGGTTGGGGGGGGGGAGGGGTTAGCTATATGGGCCTTACCCTTTGTCACTGCCATGATTATAAAAGGGGAGTAACATCAAGAAAAACAGTGGAAATTCAGGAATGGAAACTAGTGCAATAGAAAACTGTGATTTGTTTCTTCCAGTCAGTGGACACTTAATGATGCACTCCTGTTGCACCAGTATACAATTTTTGGAAAGAACAACAGTGATTCAAATAACTGGAGCCTGATTAGCTCAGAAGGGAATAAGGCTTTGATAATGGGTATTTGGTTTTTTTTTCAAAATGTACAGTGAAACCATATTTTCTGATAATGTCAAGCCTTTCAGAAGATGAAGTGTTAAAAGTTTTGTCACTAAATTTTGTCATGCTTGGGTCATTTGTCAAGTGCGAGTTCCCTGTTGCAGTCTTTCCATGTGGCTTTTTCCTCCTCTGAGCTCAAGCATGTTCCCATTTTATGCTGCCTAGGGCAGACAAGACACATTTTTGTGGACCCCATCAACATTTCTCAGTCAGCTAATGGGCTTATAATTAAATGATGCAAAATAGCT
>Ga0181612_171852_pt1 | contig 11150 bp, 10 predicted proteins | sample HoacroProtozoa21_FD_119630 | JGI IMG/M metagenome (GOLD analysis project Ga0181612, IMG submission 119630) | Hoatzin crop microbial communities from Cojedes, Venezuel. Combined Assembly of Gp0051906, Gp0051904, Gp0051908 | reverse complement strand
TTCTTAAAGTGGGGAGCCCAAATGGTCTATATCTGTATGGGTGTGCTACCTGACTATGACCTAAATTGACTCATCCACCTTCCACATATTTAATGATGTTGAAATGACTTAAGTACAAAGTCAAGTCATATTACTGAAATGACATGTGTTGTTATTAACATGTAATCTTATTTGCATAATGAAATCGGATGGCTTTAGAATGTTTAAACTTTTTTATTTTAGATGTAATTGTCATTGTGTCTTTCATTATTACCCCAAAAAAAGTTACAAGAATAATTTACATGAACTTTTCGAATGAGTGGTTTCAAACTAAACACCAGAGCAAATTAAGTGCCTTGTACAGATGTGATCTGTCACCAGTGAAGGACAGTAATGGTTTTAGGACTCATTTATTTAGCCTTAAGCTTCTTTCTAGATCTGATGTTAAAGTAGGACTAAAAGCTTAAACTATAAGATAGATAAGCCCTGTGTAAGACTTGCAAAAATTCTCTGCATACAAATGATTGAGTCATTTTGAAAACAATGCAGAAAGCAGATAGTTTTTGCTTAAACTTAGCTTCACAAAGCAGTTGAGGGTAAGAATTGAACTTATTGTGAAAGTCTATATGTTCAAAATGTGGTGGTTTTAGTTAAAATCAATGAGCACTCAGCTGTTTATGTGAATGTCATAATTAAAGAAGAAGCCGTTGACAACGTATAGCTATTTGTATTCAGACTCCAGGTGAGGTGAATGTGTGGTTTTGCACATGTAACTCCTGTGATCTGCTTTGTAGTGTCACCTCCTGAGACTAGCATCTTTCAAAAGCGTCTTTAAGTCCTAAATGGGCTGCAGCAGATCTACGCTGGCCCCTCAGTAAGTTGCTAAGAATTTAGAGGCAAAATTGTCCTGCCTTTGTCTGGAGCATTTTCTAAAAGGCACTGAAAGAACACAGATGAAAAGCTACTGACCCTAGTAAGGCTGAGGAAAAAACTCATCTTAGTCAGCTCCTCAGACAGCACTGGTGTAAATGAGCTGCAAAGTTTATGACCAAGCTTCTTACGACACTGTGAAAACTGAATTAAGTAAACCTGGAACTCAAGGACTTCCCGGGAAAAGGTTTGAAGAAAATAGCTTTGACATGAGAGGAACAACACACCAAAACCCATTCACAAAAGTTCCTGGAAAAAGTCCAGTGAATTGGCTGTAGTTACAATTTTGTGGTGTGTGTGTCTTGGATTGCTAAGGGCCTGCCATGACACAGTAACTAAATACAATAAAAAGTGTAGAATAAAAAAGGATATATGAAGCGTTGAGCTGAAGAATGCCTGAAGGCATGCTAATAGCTTCGTGGGGTCTAGGTGGAGTCTCAGATCCAACCTCTGCAGGGAGAGTAGCAGAGGTCAGAGCCTCTCTGGTCACTCATTCTTATCTGAAGGCTGAACAGGGCTATAATAAGTTAACATTAAATAGCACCAATTTACTATTTATCTCAGAATAAATTGACAGCTTGGAAGGAAATTATTGTGTTAGAGTTCAGCACATTATTTGCCTTGATCAGCATACGTATCTGCTTTCCCCTCATGATGAAAGTTACATTTTTTACAATTAATCCCTAAGTTTGCAAGTTACAGTTGAAATAAATTGCTTGCATATCTCTAGTACAGTCTATAGGCTGAAGAAAGCAGCAATACAAATTCAGTCAAGAGAATTCTTTAAAATTATCTTATATAGAACACGTTACCAAGGAATTGAAGCTGAAATGTCCATGTGTACTTTATTTTTGATGGCTAAGACCTTAGCTTTCATAAGGACTATTCAGAACTCAGAAGAGGTATTACAATTCCGTTTTCAAAAGCAGATAGTTTTTAAAGTCAGAATGAAAGGTGTTTAAAAAGGTATTATTATTATGAAGATAAAGAAAATATCTACAGTATCAGATAGAAGCAACTTTTCTTCCACCCATAATTTCTGTAAAATTTTGGAAAGTTGCACAAGTATTTTGACTTGTAGATTTTGCTAAACAAAAATCCCCAGTTCCACAAAATTTTTGTGACTTTGAAGATCAGAGAGCAATCCAAAACACTAATTGTGGCATTAAAGAGGAAAACTTAAGATCTTGGACAACTCGTGAGCTCTAGGAGATGCTATATCTAGAATGAAAATTCCTTGACAGACGAGGAATCTCTTGCTGAATAGCCAGTTCTGCATTTGTTCTGTTCAGGTGCATTGTAGCCGGGGTGGTCTAAAGCTGCTGATGTAAAGCTGATTTGATGTATTGTAGTACTTTCATCTGTTGTGCTGTTGGGTCAGTGAGTCTCTAGTAGGTGTGTAGTAGGCATTGCATAGGATATGCTGCCAGCTTTTACCTCCCTTGCTTTGGTAGGTGGTGTCACAGTACGTCTTACATGCTGCAGTGCTTAAAATTGCATAGAACCACACATTCCTCTTGTCCTTCCTGCAAATATTGGGCTACCCCTAGAGAAGTTTCAGGATGCAGCCCCCGCTATGGGAGGGAATCTTTCACTGTGCATTGAGCAGTAGGTGAAGAGGTTCAGTAAGGAAGGGCATATAGCAACTTTCTGAGAATTTGCAGCTCATGCAGAGGAACTGAGAAGCTGCTGAGGTGAGCAGGGAGCAGGACCCAGCCAAACCTCAGAGGTGCTACAGGGGAAAACTTCTTGAGGATCACAGGAAAAAAATGTGTAGTTTGCTGTGAGCCAGAAAGCCAGAGCTGGTTAAACCTCCACCTGGAAGTGTGAGCCCTTCCTGCAAAAAACTAAAACTCTGTTCCTGTCAGGTCACCATCACACCTGGAGTAAGGTGTAGCTCTCACTTCACTGGTCCGGTTGTGTAGTGGAGAGTCAACGTGTGCTCTGAATGGGTGCAGCCAAATTTTTTATCTGGTTTGGTCTGAAAACTCAATTTGGAACTGAGAAATCATTGTCAGTGAAAGTTTCTTATTAAAACTGAGAACGTCCCTAAAAGGTGATGCCTCAGTAGAGAAGTGCTTAGATAAATTGGTGCATTTGCAAAGAAAAATCTTTCAAGAAAAGTTCTCATTCAGCTGTACTGCTGTTCCATATAGTGTAGGAGAATGTTTTTTTTAAGATAAGCATTTTATATTCCAGGCTGGTGAAACTAATAGTCCTTTGACTGTTGTACCTTAAGGTTTATTCTGTTTTTACAGGTAACTATTTTAAAACCTTGAAATCCATTGAATATGGAAGGAACAGCTGCTATAGCAAATGTACCCCTTGAAGCAAGCAGCATAAAACATGAGGAGGTCTGGAAACTTTACTTTGAGGTGTTGCAGACTCAGTGGGAAAACCCCAAACACGTCCCATTAACCACCTGTTCAGAAAAAACCAGACCATAAAGAGAATGTTTTTGAAAAGGTTCAGGCATATGTTTTCCAATAAATTTGAAAGAGACATTGAATGTTGCATTTGCTTTTGATGGAGAAGAGAAAGAATAACTATTATTAGCAAAGTTCTGGGCTGGAACTGGAGCTTAATCCTCTCAGATGTATTTTCCTACTCAGCTGAGCTTTGAAAGCCAGTAGTCACGGTGTGTAAAATGCACAGTGTCGGGAACAGTCCCTTTCGCCACTCAAAAGCTATTACTGGTATTGAAGACAATTCAGTATAAACAATGTGTGGCAACAATTGGGACATAAACTGCCTATCTTTAATATTCATTTATATGAACTGGAACATTACTTTAAAATCTAATAGCTTTTGCAATAAAGTCTAACTGAAAGTTTGTTTGTTATCTGTTGGCCTCAGAAAATAATTGCACGTCTGAACTTTACTTGTGTTTTGCTTAAAGGAAAAACATAAAACCTTGCCCCTCTGCATTAGCTTATAAACTACAACAGCTCCTAAACAGAGGACTTCTTTTGACTTCAATGTTGCATTTGCTTTTGCAAATCTCAGATGGGGGAAGGGTCTATTTTCATGTCTTCTGGAAGCAGTTGCACAGAACCTGATATGGTTTCTCCATTCTATTTTAAATGAGAGATTCTATTATTTTGATGCACTTCTGGCAGTTATAGCATACAGACATCTAAGCACATACACATGTATATATACAATAATTTCTAGAGCATTTTATAAAATATACTGAAAGCAAAAAAAAGGAAAGGGAAGAAATGGATGGCAATAACAGCGTAAAGCTCATCGTGCTGGTCTCTTTTTTGCTTTGAAATAGTATCTCCTACAATGTGGATGTGGATGGGCAATCTTTCTGTGGATCACCATCAAAATTTTCAACTACAGTGACTCAGTGTTTCTCCCTAGGTGTGATCTGGGTTGTATTAATCACTGGGGACTGATATTAGCTCTATTTAACATTTATTCAAAAATTTAAAGTAGAGTGGATGGCTTCTTTCGGTACTCTTGGCTGATGCTCCCATATGAAATATTTAAATGGGGTCCAGAGAAGATTCCTTCCCCACCTTGGACTACAATCAGCTTGTGGTATTGTGGAAGCTGGTGAAGTGAGACACAGACAACAGTACTGCTGATTTAAATGAAATTTTGCAGAATTATCTAATTACTGCATGAGAGGGAGATGACCATTGTCCCAGAATCCTTGTTTTGTTTTAGCAGACATATAGGTAAATATCTCTGCATTTGTTAATACAAAACAAAAAAACAAAGCACAAAAAGCCAAAATCACCATATCCTTATAGAATTATAAGAAAGCAGGAAAAAACTTAATAATAGTCATGGAAAGGTTGCTGTGGAAACAAGAAAAGGAACAAAGAAAAACATCTTTGAGAAGATAGGTCAAGAAACTTAGGTTGAAAATCAGATAAGTTTAATTATAAACAAAAAATCTTAGGGGAGGATTTTAATCTTCATTTTATGTGGAAAAGTTCAAGAACAAATTAAATGTCTGCTGTATTAAATGCATACACTTTCTATAAATCTGCAGATGAGTTTATGCCAAGGAAGCAAAACTGATGAACAGAGCAATTCTGTAATCGGGAAAAAAATAGTGAAATGAAGTTGTGGTTGTAAGGATTTGCTGGATTGAAGAAAACAGTCTGTTTTCTTACTGCTCACAGCATGTGCTCTGTAAAGAGATATTGATTTGTGTGGTCAAGTACACTAGCAAATGTGTGAGGAGTACCTCATGAAAAAATGCCTTCTGTGCCAGTAAATCTGCTCTCTGTAGTTTGTTGGATGGGATGTCTAGTAGCAGAAAATGGTACTGTGGCTCCCAAAAATGAGATGCTGTATAGTGAAGTTCTGCGTTAGCAAAGCTGAAATCCATATCAGGATTTTCATCAGGATATATCAAGCGCTCATTTTTTTTATACCCAGGTTGATGTGCCATAACAAGAACACCAGTAAGAACAGCAGAAGAAAAAAAATCAGGCTATTCATAATGTTGCTGCTCAAGCCATGCCATCTGAGAGCTGTAAGCACGAGCACTAGCATGGCTGGATTTATGAGCCGTTATGCACTCTGTTATTGTTTTGTGCCTTTTTTTGCAGAGCACAGTGGCCATAAATTGGCTCAAAGCATTCAGAGCATATTGCTGAATATACTGTCAGGTTTTAATTTTGGTTCTTGGTCATGTCGTATTTTCCAGCTTTTTCAAAGACTTTTTGGAGGAGTTGGGGATGTAATAGAAATGTCCTGTGGGAAGACGGGTCCCAGAAAAGGGCATCATAGTGGCATGAAGGAAGGAGACCACTTTTTTTACCCACAGATAATCTTTATTATTCCATCATATTGTTACCATGTCTGTGGACAGAGAAGCCTGACATATCATTAACATGTTTTCAGGTGCCCTGGATTGCAAAAAAGTAAAAAAGGTGCAGGGTAGATGGCATAGGCGATACAGTTCTTCGAAGGAGAAATACTCTTGTTACTGCTCCCAGGGGCATGTTCCGAACAAACTGAGAATAAATGATGGCTCCAGGCAGTCAGGTTGCTTACCTGAAATCCAGTGAACAAAATACAAGTGAAACTGGGAAGACTTTCCCTTTTTGTCATAATATTTCACTTCCTGTTTCACAATTAGGAAACATTATTTTTAGAAAGGAGCTTTAAATGGCATTCAGAATTTTGAGGTGGACTTTTTCTAGGCAGTTGTTAAATGCACACAAAATCCTCTACTAGCAGGCCTTTGCGCAAGGCTCTGTTGCAGCACAGACGTCATTTTGGTAATGAGATGAGACTTATTACGAGACTGAAATTAATTTCTCTGTTAAATTTATCTGTGTAGAGCAGTTATAAAATTGCTTACAGCAATCAAGATCCTGGTAGCTTGCCAGCTTTTTAACAGATAAGCAGTTTTGAAATAATTATTTTCCAATAGTGTCATTGAAGTTGAGAACACTTTTGTTCCTCCTACTCTTTCAGCTTTCTTTTTAATTAAAGGGGGTAACACACATTTCTAGAAATGTGTAATGAACAGGCTGTGAATACCAAGCGTGAATATTTTACTTCCTTGTCCTTTCAAGTGTTCCCATGAGACACTGCGAGACTTCAGCAGTACAACTTCTATCCTGTTGTGTTATATTTTTAGTGACATTTAAAGTATGTTGTAACATATACCTATAGTGCTATGAAGTAAATCTGTCCATGTGTTATAGGAAAATACTTGTATGCATCTTTGTGTTTAGCTGGAAAAGAACATCTGTGCTCTAAAGTTATGTAAAAAATAAAATTATGGCAATTTCTTAACGGACATGTTAAAACGCATTTCACACCTCTAATCAAAGAAGTAGTACCTAAATGCAAGTTCCCTGTGGAAAGAGAAGGGAACATATGGAACAGATTTACTTCTCCTTGGGATTACCCTATGTTTTTTAAATCAACATCCTACCACAGTTGCTATATGGGGCATATAGTCACTTTGAGACGTGGAAAGGGCTGCTGACCTGCCTCGGTTAAAGACTTGCTGGGGGTCCTAGGGAGGAGATGGAGACCGTGAATTCCCACTGACAGACTTTATAAAGGGGCATATGCGTTGTCCCCGCAGGTGAGATAACCCTGCAGTCAGGGGAAAGAGGGAGAGAAGTGATGCTTTCAAAGCCAAAGGCTAAAGTATTTCTCTAGTGGAGAAAGCTGTTCCCCAAAGATAGGCAGAGCATGGCTATGTGTGTGGCAGGAAGGAAGGCAGAGCTCGCTGCTGCCCTTGGCTGGACAGAGACTACTTGTTGCCCTGTGGGGAAAGAAGGGGTAAACCCCCTCCCCAAACTGATTAGGACATTTAAGACGTATGCCAGAATATCTGTGCTACACGTTGTCCAGGCCAGCAGGAGGTGTGATCAGACTGCAAATTACTTGTTTAGAATGCTGAGAGTGTAGTCACTGCAAATTAAAATCTTGCTCAAATCTGCAAGCTATTATTTCTTGAGTTCAGTTACACACCAACTGTATTTTTTTACTTCTATTTTTTCTCTGTGTGAACAAAAGAGAATTATTAAGTTAGAATAATTACATGGGCAGCCTGTCATTTTCTAAACTTGCTAACTTTCTAAAATATATCCCCAAAGTCATGCATAAAAGGTTTTTGTGAGAGCAACAGAATTGCAGGTAATATGTAGTATTGATTAATGAAACTGGGTGGGAAACAAAGAGAATTAAATTAATTTACTATCTTTGTTCTTTTTCTCTTGTTTAGTTAAGAATGCTTTAGATTATTTGCAATGCAGTTGCTTTCAGAAGCAATGGCAAAGAGTGGTAGTTAACAAGATATTAATACAAAGAAAGATAATTCAGAAATTTCATTATTGATGCAAATGTATGAAAGCACCTATTTGGTTTTTACGTTTGATTGACAGAGACAGCAAGGACAGGCTACTTTACCTAATGGCCCTAGAGTTGTTTCAGACTTGCTTCAGAAGAAGTTTTCCAGAAGAAAGATTTCTATGTGAATCTTTCACCATACAGTTGACAATCAGCCTTACTTTTCAGATTAGAAATCTGTGAAGACATAGATGGGCCAAAAATATGAAATGGACCAGATAAGAAGGCGGAGCAGGGACCATCCAACACGGTGTGGTTTTGACCATCTTAAATAGGTTGGTAACTTTTTGATATTTTCCTTTTCTGGATTAAACACTGGAGCACTCATGCATCCCTAAGATACATGAGCATGTATCTTCTGTCTCAGTGCTCCCTTAGCTAGGGAATCAGAGCTACACTCTGTCCTTCTAAAAACACCCTTAACCCAAATTTGAAAATCCAGAGTACTGGATCGGAAACTTCAAAGTAATCCCTGATTTTTTTACTGCATTCTGGTCTGCCTTTGGGATTTAGTTGTCATTTCCCCCTTGCATATCTGCCATTCCAAAACTGGCACATTTCCCTTCTTACAAGAGGAATTACCTGCACTAAAATGATCCTGCCTGTTCCTGATAGCTATGTGGTCAGATGACAAACACTAATTTCCCACTGGCACTCACTCTTCAGTCCCTGTGTTGCTAGTCTCAGTGGATATATATTATAGTGAAACAGCTGTTAAGAATAAACTGTACACTGACTCTTATAGCGTTTGGTTTACAGAGATGCATTTTTTTTGCAGAACATGAAATGGTGGCCTCCTTGCTATGGCAAAGGATAAGAAAGAGGAGGGAGGAGATGCAGGCAGGAGATGAGAAGAAAGTGAACTGTTCAGAGAGCAGCCACTGGCTTTGCCTTCTGCAGGGCTACTCAAAAGTCGAGACGGTTCCTCAGGGACAGCAAGGATGCAGTGCCAGTACCTGGCAGGACGCCTTTCTGCTGAAAGAGAGCTGGGAGACAAAAGCAGGGCTGGGAAGATGCAGAGCTTGCAGGGCAGGCTGAGGGTCATAATGTGGCTTTAGGGGGAAGCTAGCAAATGGTAGAGGCGTTTGTGAGAGGTGGGAGCTGGAGAGTTTGCTGAGCGCTCAGTAGGCCTTGGGGCTTCGTGATGGGAAAAGTGGCATGAAAAAAGGCAGCGCAGGAAAACAGAGCAGGCTCTGGGACACCTGAGGAGGTAACTGCAGTGATGATGCTTACCACATTTTCTGAGTAGGTTAGGCTGCAGAAATTGGCTGCTGACCAGCAAATTTCCAGGCATGTGAAAGAGATTTTAAGGTAAAAAGTACAGCAGAGTAGAGCTACGTCTAAAAACTCCACTTGACTCCAATAGTGTTTGTGAGCTAATAATGTACAGTGTGAGAGAAAAAGGCATGTGAATCACCCTGGGGACTAGCAAGTGCCTCTGATCCCTGTGTGTGCTCCTAGTTTCCTTGGCTTGGGAAATCAGCAGGAATCCTGAGACTACAAGCTATCCTGAATCTGGCAGGCTTGTTGATCACTTTTTTAGCCAGAGCAATAAAACCAAGCAGGAACGCAGATGTAGGCAGTTAAGGCTTTGGCCTGACCATAAGACTTTCTCAGCTGTAAGAAGAATTTCAGAAGAGCGGACTAAGGGAAATAGTTTTTGCTTAATAAGTTACAGCATCTCATCAATCACATACCACACAACACATAATCATATAAACTGTTGCATTTTGCCTGGGTATAAATGGATTGTAACTGGTAACTCATAAAAATTAATAGTTAGCTGTAAGTTTTTTAATGGAGTAAAAAATATAGCAGTAATGAATAAGCCAACATTTTAAGGACTGATAAAGCAACAGATTCATCAGAAGAGTGTGTTAGCAGAACAGCTATGTGTGCTTTTGGCTGTGTATAACAGATGAATCATCAGAAGATAGCAAGTGTTACAGCATGAGGACAACCGAAAATTGGCAGTAGCAAAAAATTCAGGAAATTGAATTTGGGGATATGTGAATTTGTAGAAGACTGAAGGAAAAATATTATCTAAAAAATGTTTGAAAGCTAGTACCTTGGCAGAGTTGTGTTCCTGGGTGCGGTTGATCTGGTCATTAGCTTGTATGATACCATGCAAAATCATCTCACCATAAGGTTGTGTGGTCAGAGCAAAGATCTGAGCCTGTGCTCTTTTATTGGGTTTTGCTCTTTAATGTATTTAATTGGCCATTTTCCCTTCAAGATAATTAGGATTCTTATAAAGCTCAAAGTAATTTTATTTTCATTAATTCCATTTTCCTCTGCCCTACAGGAGGTATGTATACATTTCCTCATGATAGAAGGAGTCAAAGAGGAAGACGAACAACGCGTGGCCTAATCAATATCGGTAAGTGAATGTCATTCAGTAATTGATCTGCATCCTCCACGGGATTTTCCATTGTGGCCTGTTACCATAATGAGTGGTCAGCAGAGCAGAGCTGGTCTAGACAGAAGATAAAGGACTCTGGTGAAAATAAGCTATTTTCAAATGTAAATTCAAAAAGTGCTGGAACAGAGGGCTATTTTTTTTTTAAATCAGATCTAACTTTCTTTCTAAATCAGCACCAATACTTCCTTAAATTAAGAAATGCAATAAACACTGGAATTATTAATGACATTGTATAACTGAACCATGGCTAGTTATCTCTGTACCCCTTTGTTATTTTTAAGGACCTGTTTACTGATTTCAACAGTAAAAACCCATTAATAATTAAATACTTACTTTTCTTTAGAAAGAAAAAATAAGATATACACTCTATTTTCTTAGGTAATTCATGGTTATGAATTGAAGGACTTGCTTAAAATCAATGTTAATAAATAATGTATAGGATTCTTTTTCAGTCACACCATAAATACTAAGCTGATTGAAGAAAACAGAGAACATAATGGTGGAAATATATCCTTAGGCAGTGATAAGATTTTTGTATGTATGTTCCACTTTATATGAAATTGATTTCACACTTCCAGTGGCAAATGAAGCCTGATATCAATCAACTGAACACACACACAAGCAGGTGAGCACTTACAACGTAACTTTTCTCTTGCTCCTCTGCTGCTCAAGGCCCTCAATGTAAGGGTCTGCCTGACAGTCCTTTGCTGTGCATACAGTCTTGCACATATTTGCAGGATTAGGACCCACATTTTGCAACTGTTACTTTAGGCAACTCCTTCTACATTGTGTCTATCCCACCAAGTACTCTTTTGCTGTGCTGAATCTGGACTGAATGTGTGCCCTGCAGAAGGATGGCACTTTGCCTAGCTGAAGCTGAAAAGGCACTACTAAGTTACTGTTGGCAGAATCACAGAATGGTCGGGATTGGAAGGGACCTCTGGGGATCATGTAGTCCAACCCCCCCCTGCTGAAGCAG
>Ga0181612_156095_pt1 | contig 11150 bp, 4 predicted proteins | sample HoacroProtozoa21_FD_119630 | JGI IMG/M metagenome (GOLD analysis project Ga0181612, IMG submission 119630) | Hoatzin crop microbial communities from Cojedes, Venezuel. Combined Assembly of Gp0051906, Gp0051904, Gp0051908 | reverse complement strand
GAAAAAAAAAAGAAAACAAAGCACTGAAACACAGCTGAAGAATCTTGTAAACCCTTATTTGAAGTCCTAAGTAACAAAAAAATTTTAAAAAGCCAAGCAAAACCACCAAGCAGAACAGTTACTATTCCGCCATTCTCCAGCTGGTACATGCTTGAAGATTCCTGCTAGAAGCTTTTTCTGGTTTTCGTCTTCCTGATGTTTTCATTCTTCTCATATTTTATTACTTGATACTGTAAGGCAAAAACTTAAGAAAGGAGGAAGAACTTACTGGTATTGAGAACTCCTCCGCCAAATACTTCAACACTGATGCTCCTCTAGCCAAAAAGTTACTTCTCTCTGCCAGGTTGCCTTGGAGTTTTGTGTCAAACTCCTTTCTGACAACTGAGGCAACAGAGTCAATTATTATGAGTTTAACTTTCTTTGAAATAATTTCTTCTTCCAAAGACATAATCCTAAAAAAGAAAAAACAACAAAACCCCTGTCATTTATAACATTATTTACACAATAGAACCATTTTTTAACCTTGAAATCGCTTAAATAAAAAGTTTACTTTAATAAGCTGAAAGTCAGCCCCTCTTTCTCCCCTTCACACACCACCTCCACTAACATCCGCATGTATTGAAGAGATTTGGAAAGGAATCTGAGGCTCCAGTGGGCCACATAACCCGAGGCAGGACATCTCCAAAAGAGAGGCTTGGAAGTATCTCTAGATAGCAACGCTATGCTGTACAACCCCTGAAAGGCAGACAGCAAGTCAAGTGGACATTGAAACTGTGCCCTTCTGCTCACAGTAGCAAGGTCCCATTGTCAACACCAGAATCCTTGGTATCTATTGATGCAGAAGGTCAAATACCTTTCTGTATGTCTCCAAGGATAGTATGCCAAACCTAATCCATTGATAATATGCTACCAGCTGTTCTCTGATAAAGCTGCACTAGAAAAAGAAACTATCCTTAGAATAATTCTCCCACTAACATAAAATACACAAGATGATGCTAAAATATATATAATATATATATAATTGTGAAATGCATTCACAAATTATCATAAGGTAACATGAAAATATAGCACCACCAACAATGACATTTGGGCTGATCACTGTTAAACAATTCCTCCCTCCCACTGCTGCAGGGGTCTCAGCCTTCCTGGAAGTAGCCTGTGCTTTGGAGAAGCAACCTCCTATTTCATGGAAAACGTAACTCTCATACTATGGTCTCTCCACTATCCAATCTAAGACCTGTCACATGAACACTCTCCTTTAAAGGCTTACAGAGATCAGATCATATAGAAATTGTCTATCAGAAATTAGAAAATGTCAACTGAATAAGTCACATGCTATGAAATGCAAAAAGCAATGTCAGTCCTTCTGTAGCAATTTTACTTTGTTGGAGACCATGCTGTCATCAACACGCAAAGGCCTAAAATAAATAAATTAGTCTTCATAAAACTTTGACATAAAACAAATATTGTTATAGACAATCCAGCCAAAATGGTCTTTTTTTTAAATTCTGAAAAAGAATACCTCTTCAGTACACTGCCACAGGTCAACTCTCGATACAGGTGAATGCTACGGGTCATGCAGAACAGCTTTTCATCTGAGTCAAAATAAGCAGGGAATCTGTTTCCTGCTATCTCAATCAACCTATCAAAAAAACCAGAAGGCATAACACTGCAAAAGGAATAATGTGGGATAATAAGGCATCAAGTATTCACAAAGCAAACAAAGCAAACCTCTGAATGATAAGCAAATACCAAGTAATACCGGAAATCTTCTTCAACGGAGAAGCATACTTTAGCAGTCAGACTGAAATACTGAAAGTCAGAACATACAGGTTTTCTTTCCCAGTGACACTAGAGTCAGTGGTAACACCAGGGAGAGACATAATATGCCTGTATGCAAAGAAACACCATATCTCCTGTAGAAACAAACTGCAAAGTTTATAGTTACTGAATGCAAAATTCTTTGAGTTTTGTACAAAGGTTCCACTCAATGGGCAAGCATTCTCATATTTTAATTATTATATCTAAATATTATTTTCATTTAAACAAATGTACTCTCCAATTCAAACCATCTTCCCTTCCACCTTTACCTTGCAGTGAAATCATAAAACAGACCTTGCATCATCACAGAAATTTAACAAGCTGGTAACAAATAGCAGATCCATTACAAGATTCAGCCAACAGGGAAGAAGGACTGCAAAGAACAGAGCCCAGTTCAACTACAAGTACTCATACAAGCAGTACATGTATGGAAAGTATACCTGCCAAAGTGAAAAATCTTTTCACAGATAATCTCTCCTTAAAAACAAGAACAAGGTCATCTGGATGGGAGACTTTTTCACTGAAAACATTTCCATTGTGCCAGTTACCTCTTTGTAAAAAGGGCTTATAAAATCTTAACGTACTTTTTTGAGCACAGCAAAAAAAACCCAAACACCCAAACATAGCATTGTGTCACAAAGTGACTGAGGCTCCAGCTGCCAGGTGGCTACAACAGAACATCCACCTGTTCAGACAGCACAGGTACAACTGGCATGACTTGATATAATGAAATGACTAAACAGTTGAAGTGGCTGGTTCACTGACAGAACTGGACATGGGATTCCATGATAAAATGTTCTCCATTACCTTATTAGCAAATTCATGACCCTTCAAAACCTTGAATTACAATTGTTAAGCATGCCACTGTTTATTATCAGAGTAGACTGAGGAAGGGTATCAGATAACTGCTGATAACACCAAAAGGACTCAGAGGAAGTTGGATATTTATTATATGTTATCAAAATACTTTCATATTTATTCAGAAATGGTGCTGTAAAAAAACCTCTCGCACAGATGTAAAGCTTAACAATTTACTGATGAGAGGCCAACTTTTTCTGTTAAATGAGATTTTATACATAAAATCATTGAGGACACTCAATGGTATACATTTCAGAAATGCTGACTCTTTGGAAGTCAGCAGAAAGAAGTTCCACCCCTCTGAACACACGGCAATTTTATCTAGGTCCTTAAATAAGTGATCCAAGAATTTAACTTAGAAACTCACAGTTACCATCCGAGCACTGTAAATTTTTTTCCACAATGAAGATTTCATTTTGTGATAACAGAAAATACTTAAATGTTTGTATTTTAAACAGGCACATCCCACCGCCTACAGCTTGAGAAGAGTGGCATCTAGTGGATGATACCTGTGGGCACAATTTACTGGTTATCTCGATGCTTTTTATTTAGGTCTTTTTCATTAAAACCCACAATGTTACAGCTATTTTACAAAAATTCTTTTAAATCAGTTTTATTTCATTTCAAAATAGAAACACTAAGCTTGAATGTTAATATATCTATCCTAAGCAAACAATTTCCTTACAATAGCCCAAATCTTATTCATTAGGTACATTACTTACTACACCTAAACTTGTCCTACAGAACTTCCAGGGACAGAATGTGGTCTTTCCATTTGCACCACTGATCATGCAGACCATTTGGGCAACCGTGATCTGTCATTCAATGGTCCACACGAAATGAGATTCCAGTATGCTTCCTAACGGACATGCATGTCGCAAAGAACATCATTACACAAACTGACTTAAAATGACATGCTAAAAGCTCCACAGAGCTCCACGTAGGTTAAAAGTTCTTTATGATCTAAATCCTATTTGTCATGATGAGACCAAAAACTGCACAGAACATGTTCTCTGCAACCAGGGAAGAGGCCCACAGGGTGGAAAATCCATTTGTTCTCAGCTTCTGTTCACAGAAATTTGTATCTGTTGTTTTTCACAAGCAATAAGTACAGCTAGAGAGAAAAGCAAACAAAAATTATTTTCAGACTTTCCAAATAAGTCTGGTATGTTTTCAGCTAATAGCTGGCTAGACTTGAATGTAATTGCTACAAAACTGAGGACAACAATGTTGATTTCCAGACTTACTACAGCCATTCCATCTACCTGTTCTAGTGTCCGTGTTCTGACAAAGCTGAATGACAGACACCACCTGCACTGTTACAGTCTTACACAAGAGAAAAATATATAAATTACAGAAACTAAGAGCATATCTTAGAAGGCCAGCCTGAATCCTGATCGCTCTTCTCAGCACTGCTATTAGATTGAACTAAATTGTCACGTTAGAGAACAAGTAACAAGAGTACACTGGTTTGCAGAAGGAAAAAGCTCCCTGCCCTGAACCAAGACCTGGCCAGGCAGAATGACAAAAGCGAAGTGCTTTTCAGCGAAAGAAATAAAATTAGCCAGCTTATGCCCTCTCCAGAAGCAATACAACATTACAGCCAGTATGACAGCTACAACTTAGCAGCTCTCAGCCCTAAAAAGCAGCAGGGATACAAACATTCTTCTCAGGCCTTCTGTAGAGACTTTTGAGTTTTAAACCAGCTAAATCTCCCCGTTAACCCCTTTAAAATAAGTTGCTATTAAATGAATATTTACCCTCTTACCTGAAGTGTTTAGAACAACAAAAACAAAATTTCTTCTACTTGCTATCTATTAATAATACAGGATTACAGAATCATAAGAAAATTCATGTTGGCAAGAGAACTCGGGAGATCTCCAGGCCAACATCCTGTTCAAAGTAGTGCCAGCTATGAAGTCAGAACAACTTGAGGCTTTATCTAGTTGTATTTTAGAAGCCTCCAAGCATGCAGGCAGCACAACCTCTCCGTGCAACCTTTTCCAATTCCTGACTGTCCTTACAGTGAAAAAGCTTCTCCAGGTATCAGCACAGAAATGGATTTCAATATATGCCTGCTGACTCCCTACCATGCATTCCCGACAGCCTCCTCACTTGCAGGGGAAGGCTGCTGTTAGAACCCCCCAAAGCCTTCTCTCCTCTAGACTGAGCAAGCCCTCAGTCTCTCCACAAAGGGCAAGTGCTCTGGCCCCCAACTATCTTGGTAGTCCGCTGCAGAACTCCCTGCCGTTTGTCATGTCTTTCTCATATGGAGAGCCCAAAACTGGATGCAGGATCTAGATGTAGTCTAACAGATACCAAGCACAAGGGGATAAGCACTGCCCTCACTCTGCTAGTGCTGCTCCTCAAAGGTGGCAACACAGAAAGTGTAAGATACAGCTTGTCCGCTGAAATTGTGTATAGCTATAATTTCCAACTGAGCAATACTAAACATGATTTAATACATAAATATTCTCATCCTTAGTAATAATGTTATTTTCATCACGTTTCCTTTCTACATCCTACCCTATTTTCAGCAGTTTCATCTTCACATTCACCTGTTTTCTTTAGCATTCACTTCTAAGCAAGAAGTCTTCATTAACCTGTTAGGTCCTACCCTTTTTTACTATCTACATTGCAGGCATGTAAAATCAAAATTAAGTGGCACGCAAGAATGGAGCACATACATTGCAGAGCCATTGCTTGAAGCTTTTTGTCTTTGATATATTACGCTTCCGGTTTAAAGTAATTAAAACTTTTGTGAAACTAACTTGACAAAAACAGGATCAGAAACCCCACCTTCTCATCCATGATAATTTCATACAATTAAACGATGCAAATACACTTGCTTTGATACTCCAGATTCAGGTTATAGGTGTAACAACTAAGTCTTCTGAAACATCTAAATTATTTCAATGAACCTTTTTCTGCCCATTTTTCTACACGAACAGGATGAGACTACTGCACTTCTTGTCCTCCCCTAGACCCTTAATAACTTTTGAACTCACTGATTCCAAACAACAGTGACAAAGGAATAGACATCTCAAAGCCTTCAAATCCTCATTGTTTAGAAAAGCTGGTAGCTAAGTAAATTAGAGCTATCTTTAATGAAATACTGGAGAATTATTTCAACAGTTCATCAGACAGTGAGCGTGGGAAGAGTGGCAACCAACACGTGCATACACCTGCAACTCTCAAGCAGACACAGCATATAGTGTCACCTGTCCATTCAGCAGTTAGAAGGCATCGTGAGTGCATAGCTGAGCAGTTCCAGTCACATGGGCAAAGTAGGAGATATTAGAAGAACCAGGTATGTTATACAGGTAATAGAATATAGCACTGCATTGTCACTAAGGACATAGCAGAGATGCAAGGTTACTGTAGAAGGAAGTCGGAAGTGCAGAAGGGCAGGGGGCCCCACTCAGCAGAAATAGGATAGAAATCTGAAGGAAAACTGGCTATGTCAGTCCTACTGTTGACAGAAAAACTTCCATCTCCTTTGCACTCAAAATCTACATCCCCAAAACCTTCCTGCTAACTCCACAAACTAAACTGCAAATATAGATTTCAGGTACAGGACTGTTAAGACCATTTATAAATTGGAGTATGCGCCATCCACCTCCTCGTACCACAAGCAGAATCTGCAAAATCATACAAATTAGGAGGATAAGCAAACCATTCGATTAAATTAATTTCACCATCTATGGAATAACTGCATATATCAGATGAATGCTTAATAACTATCATAGGCATTTACTTCATAAATGCTTAATTATTGCTCAGAAAATAATTGAAGGCTTCAAGATAAAAGGTGCTAAAGAAGCTGCAAGTGTGTATTTTAGAATTTTGCCTCTTACCTTTCAGCACTGAATGCTGACTCAGTGTCAATGTATATAACAGCCCCATCTAGTCCTCCCATGCTTACAGGCAGTGTAGCCAGAACACTCACCATAACACAAAATTGAGTTTTGCCACAACCTGGTGGGCTAGTTATCTGGAAGAAAAAAGATTAGTAACATAAACAAGAGATGTCACATTCATTTCACCCTAATTCTACTTTTAATTAAGACTCATCAGCCAGAACTCCTCAAATTCTGCTCTTCCAGCTACCAAAGGAGGAGACAGCCACAAAAAGATTGAATGCAGCCCAATAAGAGCAACTTGCAGTTACTCTTGGATCTGTGTCTTGCAGTCAAACTCACCCACTGAAGAATAAACAGCTCTTCTTCAGACACAGCATTATGTTTGTACTTTATTTCTTTGACATCCTTTACCACCTCTTGTATTTGAGGTCCCCTACTCTCCCCCTCCTCCTACAAGATCTTCCTTCCCTAGAGCCACACCCAGTTCTCTTCCATCTCCTTCTCTGTGCTACCTTCTGAAACAGAGCACAACTGGAAGATTCACAGTTGCCACCAACATGAAATCAGTGGCCTTCAGAGCTGAACAAAGTCCAGAATTAATGAGTTCACAGATGTCAATGACTGCTTAGGAATCAGTATTACCTTGGTTACAACCAGGTCTCCCTTGGAAATCACAAGGATAATCACTTCTAACCTGTGAAGACTGAATGTTCAATATGAACCACATACATACATAAGAGAGATTTTATCTGTCCCAGAGACTACACGCTGCTATGAAGCATGTGTTTTGTCATTGGTGTTAACTCCCTACTACCATATTTCAACATGAGCACCATTTAATGATCCAGACCAGCTTGCCAATTTTAAGCATCCACCTGCGCTTACTGGAAGCCTGCTGTGGTTAAGCAGTACTCAAAAAGAGCACACTCGACTTGCATGAAATGGTTCCAGTATGATTTTGATCCAAGAGAAAAATCACAAGGATCAAAAGAATACATTGTTTGCTGAGATCTCCAGTTTCTGAGAGAAAGATTTTTCTACTAGAGGTGGCAATATGCGGTTCTTTATCCACTGCAGATCTTGCAGAAATTGTAAATGAATGCTGGGCTCTGTATTCAGATAATCATATGTTCACTACTACTATAGCGGTTCTCTAAATACATTATCACATTGTCACTGCTTACGGGAAGGGAGATGATGACATCTTGAATACTAAGAGGGCAGAAAAACAGCAAATACAAAGTTGAATTGACTTTAGACACTATAAACAGAGTGATGGGTTCATACTGGTGCTAGTAGGGTCTAAATAATAATGCAGGATAAAAGTAAGCCTCTCCAGTGAAGCTAAACTGCAAAATGAAGCATACGTCCTCAAAACACCTCGTACTGCCAAAGCAAAGGCTTAAATACAGATCTGTTGTTTTAAATTAAAAAAGAAACCTTACAACATTCAAAATCAAACTGATTTTTGAGCCTAAATGCTCAACAGTTTGTTTTTAAGTACAAACATCCTTTCACCACCAGATACTACGCTATTCCTATGACATCGTTTCAAGCAGCAGCGTGACTTGAAGCACAGAAAATTTATAGGGAAACACTGAGGGACTGCATTAGCTACAGTTACACATTAGCTACCGTCAACAGTTGGTTAAAATCCCCTTAATCACTTTTGTCTTTAAACAAGGCCTGAAAACCAAACCATATCAGTCAATCTACTTGAAGCTGGAATGCAAGCGAAGCATTAGCTTATTTTTATTTAGAAGCACACACTGCGTTCAGTGAATTACAGATCAGGAATCAGTCATATTTATGCAATTATCTGTGTTCCATCCAGCGTACTTAAATTACAAAATATCGTATCAACCATAGGTGCCACCTTCTGATGTGAACTCAAAGCATATAAAAAAAATTGCAGAGGCAATACACATTCCTTAGGTCGTGATAGCCAAGGAATCTCACCAGCTGTTTCTAGTTAAAAAGATGACTTGAAATGAATGAGGGGAGGGCATCAATCCAGTTTTCGAATTAAAATGTTTGGACAACTGTGAGGAGACCTCATAAGAACGTTTGTAGTTTCAGCCTTGCCCGAGAGGTGCACTGGAATCAACATTTCTTTCAGTGGCTCACGCAGGAGCTAATTCAGCAGAGATTCTGTAAAAATGTCTGAGAATACAAGTATCATAGCAAAGAAAGTCTGGGAATCTTGCAGGACAAGGTAGTACAAAGAAGCAAGCCAACGGAGCAAGAAAGAATTTCTATGCCCAAAGGAAACAATACTTCATCTTCTATCAGCATTCCTTTAAAGGACATTAAAATGGAATTTTAAATAATCCACAGTGAACAATTTTTTAAAACTACCACATTTTATTATAGTTACCACTCATTCAGCAAGTGTTTTGAACAACACAATCTTAGTTAAAAAAACTAAAATTCCTCCAATATAATTTAAATCAAATGTCTGCAAAAAGTTTGCTTAGTTTGTTTTACTCTAAATTTGCTCTGAAAAAAAATCCAAGTCCACCCAGACAGAAATGTGAAGACTACAACAGTTTTTAATTTCTCTCTGTCTAATAAAATATACTTGTATTTTTTAATCAGCTATATATTATTTTCTCTGCAACATTTGTAGGGTTTGGATGAAGTCACAAGGAGCTAATTCTTCTTCAGCTACCAGGGGATTGAACTCCTCAACATTCACAAAGTCATTACTTTAATTTTTCCTCAGAGGAGTTGGTCAAAAGCTCTGACATCTGACCACAAAATTTCAGCTACGATTTAATTTCCAACTTAAAATCTAATAGTGGTTTGGGAAAAAATGGCCTGAGACAGTGTAACGCAAATCAAATCCCTCTGGCACTCAAAAAGCAAGCAGCTTTGGCTGCAGAAGATACCACCACAAGTCTTAACCCTGTGGCTCATGTACTCAAATTCCAAGTTTCCAACCACCCTCACTGCTGGGTAAAGCAACAGGAAGATGACAATTTAGCCACACCAGTAAGGAAGTAAATGCTGCACACAACATACTTTTGAAGAGAACTTCTCAGACTTAGAAAATCTGCCTAATAACAAAAAACACCAAAGGGCAACCTGTTGGTCAGCTATGCCCCAGTAAATTGCAAAAGAGCAAATTAAAATTAAGTCCCAAAATGACTTGAATCCAAAAAGAACATGACCTGAAAGTGTTCGCAAACTCAACTACAACATCAAAGCAGCAGCAGCAGACACTTGATAACTTTCTACTAGAATTTCATCTAATAATCATACTGAAGAACACTTGCAGTGCTGCCAGCCTTTGAAACTAATTCAGATCTCATGACTCTTGCAAAAATGCTTTTAAAAATCTCCAGAACCAGGCTTTAAATGAGAAACACAGTTTGTGCAGAGTTAATTGCTCTCTGCCTTTATGTTTGGTGAGAAACCCCCAATATGTGCTTTCCACATTTAGTCCCTAAAAGGCAAATAAAAAGCAATACTTTTTCATTTTTTTTATACAAACTGAACTGTTTTTTAGATACAAAATGAACTTTTGGTAAGTTAGTCATCTGATTTCTGGAGTCTACCTAGTTCTCTCTATAATATTTCTGATGAAATATTTATTATGCATCAGTACTGTTAATCTGGCATGAGGGTGCAACCACGACCAAGCTACTGGTGGAAGGACGGACTACTTCCAGTTCTGATCTCACCCACCAGGCATCTTGTACAGACTTTTAACATCTCAGTCGCTCAATGAGATTACCCATCCTTCACATTCAGAAATTTTTTCAGAAGAAAACTTAAAGTGCAACACCCTTCCTGGTGAAGTGCTTTTCATTTACATACATATAAAAGTTCAGCCTATCTTTTAATATATTCATTTCCCCCAACTACCTTTAAATACATTGATATATACGGAATATGACTGTTCTTAAAATAGAGTTTAGCAACAGTTTCACAGATTTTCTCATATCTGAAGAGATAAATGTTTTAAGGAAACGCTGAAAAAAAAAAATTTGAGTATTGTGATAATCAACCAAACTGAGAAGTATTACCAAACACACAGATCTGGAAAATTAAGCATTTGCAGTTACTTCCAGAAGGGCATTATTTTATACCATCTCAGGAAACAATATGTGACATCCATGTTTTGAGATCAACTGCTTGCAGGACTGACTTTCAAACAAACAAACAAACAAAAATTAAAAACAAACCCCAACACAAAACTTTGAGGTCAAAGGTTAGCTAAACTCTCACTGCTACTCATACGAACAGGTCTTTCTTCTTCAGTGAAACAGAATTTAGCAAGTCTTCTCTCCCAGAATTTAAAGACTTGCAGTATTCATCTTAAGTTTTCCCGATGCGATTTTCTTAAAGTAAACTGGTAACAAAGCTAGGCCTAAATATGAAGAAAATATTAATTCTGACAGATCAATGTAAGGCCTGTAGCTAGTGGTGTTCCCCAGGGGTCAGTACTGGGCCCAGTCTTGTTCAGCTTATTGATCAGTGACCTGGATGAAGGGACAGAGCGTACCCTCAGCAAGTTTGCTGATAACACAAAACTGGGCGGAGTGGCTGATACACAGCAAGGCTGTGCTGCTGCTCAGTGAGACCTGGACAGGCTGGAGAGTT
>Ga0181612_120579_pt1 | contig 11150 bp, 5 predicted proteins | sample HoacroProtozoa21_FD_119630 | JGI IMG/M metagenome (GOLD analysis project Ga0181612, IMG submission 119630) | Hoatzin crop microbial communities from Cojedes, Venezuel. Combined Assembly of Gp0051906, Gp0051904, Gp0051908 | reverse complement strand
TTTTCATGTGTCTGAGTTGGTTGTTGGAGTCAAATAGTGTTTTCATGTTGTTGTCAAATAGTGTTTTCATGGTGTCTGAGTTGGTTGTTGGAGTGCACAATATTTTTTGTGTTCTCCTAGATACTAAGTCTTTTGGAGATGAAACTATCCTTCTTTCTCTGTGATTGCTAAGCATGAAATTGCAGAGGTGGCTAGACAGTATAGCTGAGATGAAGAAGTGGATTGGGGCCACTAAAGCAGAGCAGACTGTTCTTTTTTTTTTTACCTTTTCTGCCCTTCCTCTCCCCTGGGCCGTACTCTGGGCTGCGTGGTCTTGTGTACTCCTTGCATCAGTTTTAGCTCTTTTATGACCCATAAACTAATTGAAATCACTACCCCAGAAGTAAGGTGGTCATTACATTTGTTGGGTTAGATTCTTTTACCACATGTGTAAAAAAAAAAAAAAAATAATAAAAAAAAATAGACTGAATAATTGTCCAATAGTAAAAGTAGTAGAGGCATCCTTCTTCCAAATTTCTTTCATTTCTGTATCTGTAAGTAACACAGATAATGGCTTCTCTTCTCTGAGAGATTGTAAGATACTCAGTAATTTTTTTATAGAGAAGCTCTCTTTTAGCATCCATAAAATAATATTTTTTCAGCTTGTTACCATCTAATCAGTGGCAGGATTTTACTTTTCCCTTTGAGCTACATACCTTACCTTGGATAACTGCTTGTGCCTGTTATTAGCTGACTAATAGATGACCATAGCATTGATTTTAATAGTCCATTATACCCTGTGTGGACCTTGGGAGACTAAAAAAGCTAAGATCTTTGAGCATAGAAAATAAAGATATAAGTCAATTATATTGGATGAAAACTGTGAAGTGTAGAACAAAATCGTCAGTGTCAGGTAGTTGTTTTCTTGATGTAGCTTAAATTTATCTTTCATACAGTTCCCTGCATTAAGATTAAAATTTTATTCTGAAAATATTTTGATTCTTTTGATGCCTTTGTTTTGGTACCTTTATTTTGAACTGATACTAAGAAGATGATCAGAATTCCCCAAAGGGAAATTTAAAACCACCTAACTGCATCTGAGTTAGCAGAACTTTTTGGTTTCCCATTTGCTTTTTTTTCTGCGTTATAATTGAAAAATTGAATCAAAAGGAAAATAGAAGCAATTCTTAAACTCTTAACAATTTATTAAATTAGTCTGTGGTTCTACTGATTATCTCAGTCCTCTGACCTCTGGAACAGTCATATTTTCCCCATTTCTAGTGTCATCTGAGGGCAACAGGAGGTGCTTGAGAATTATCAAGACTTGGCTCACCTCAACTAGAAAATAGCTTGGAGCTGGTAAGCAGGAATATGACTCTGTGTGTTAATGGAACTGCTCTCAGGAACAGATGCAGCCTCTGCAGGAATGGGCAGGCTGACCAGCCCTAACACATCAGCTGGCATGGGGATGGAATGCCTGTCCTACCTCCCTTCCCCACTAAGTGCTGGCCAGCAACATCCCTGGGGCCTGGGGATAAATCCGTGCTTGTTTAATAGTATTGTCAATTCTGTCCAAATTTAGGATCTGTTGCAGCACATTAGCACCTGATGTCTCTGCTCCAGTCTTATTCAGGTAGATTCTAACTGACTTTGTTAATCAGTGACAAAATATGTAGCTTTTTTCCTCATTTGATACTTAAAAAAAACCAAACCAAAACAATTCATATCTTGATGCTTGACAAGTATACTTGTTAATGTTGTGTGTTTTAAAGAAGCTTCCTTGTTTAAAGGCTAAAAGGTTAACAACTGAACCCAGATTGTCTCCAGTGAATCAAGCTCAATTTTTTGAGCTTATTGAAAGCAATCTGGTCCAAAGAAGCTAATTAGAGTGAAGAATACAGAATGTCTGGGCAGTACTGTCTATGTGTTTTTGTATATGTTATGCATTTCCTTCCTTGCAATTTTGTGAAATTATGTAGTTGTGCCTAGCTCACCTTTTGGTGATGGTGGTGAAATCATACTACATCCACCTCTAATTGGACCTGGTGTGATACAGAAGGATGCTCTGATACTGGTAGCTAAGTAACTTTGCTAATAAAAATGGTGCTGTCAGATTCATCAGCTTCCTGTTGTTGACTTGATGGTTATCAGCTGGCTCAGACGACACAAAGGATGTGAAAAACCACATTTATTTAATTAAAGATACTTAGTTGAGGCTTGTAATGTTAAGCAAGTAAGTGTGACTTCCATCTGTATTTTTATTTATAGTTGAAGTCACATTTGTCTTACTCTGGTGGATGGTTTGTTTTGAATTTGAGAGTGGTAATTGAGCAGCCATTGTTGTCATGTTTTGTTCCATGCAGAAGGGAAATGTTTCTTCAATATATAGAAGACAACGGCATCACCTCAGACCTGAATGCAGATGACCTTGAATTTAGTAACAGTTGAATCGAAAGGTCTGATTTTTAAACTCATCTGTTTTACAAGAGCTGTGGATTTGCAGGTCTAAGTTTTGACAGCAGTTTTAAAATTATTTGCTTAAATACTGAAAATTTTATTTTATGAAAACTGTGATAGAACATGCAACAATTTTGAACTTGCTTGATATCCCTTAGGCAATGATTCTGGGGAACTGGTGGTGGTGGATCAGATCTGATGTGGAGTTCACTTGAATCTGAGCCTTTTAAGGAATCCCTTTAAGCCTTTTGCTTCTGAGAAAGCATTTATACTGGAGTATCTACTACCCGCTCCTCATGCTGTTGGCCTGAGACCTGAAAAGTCTCTGCTTCTGTGAAGAATATTAAGGATCTTGGCAATAAACGTGTCTATCAGGTAGAAAATATCTAAATCTAGAAAATAATGAAAAGGGGTGGGTGGCACATCCCCTATAGATAAGGAAGGGGCTGTCTTTCAACAAGTACTTTGCTATTTCAGAAGCTTTCCTAAATCCTTCTTTGCCTTCCTTAGAGCTGTGTTTTAAGATAATCCAGTTCTGCTTTTAAATCCTAAAATGTTACAGCTAAATATAGATGCTGAGAAACAGGGTTTTATTGTCTGTTTCCTTTAAAAAAACCGAAAAAAAGGCAGTGCAAAATATCAAGAGGGTGGAGGGAGAAATGCTTCCAACAGCTTGATCCGCCTTCTCTTTGTGTGAGATGGTGAACACGAAAATCTGAGAGTAATTAATCAATGTGAACTTTCCAGATTCATCATTGTTAAAGAGCACCTGTGCTAAGCAACATTGTGCTGATTCTGGGAAAAAAATGTGCAGCATATTCATTAACCACCTCTGTTTTCTGTGCTGCATTTGCAGAGTAGGGGCCAGAGAGAGGTGGGATTTTGGTTCGTGCTAAACAAGTCTGGTACAAAGCAAGACTTTGGCTAAAGATCTAACAGCGCACTGGGCTTTTTCCCCCTTCACTGTTTAAACTTTTAATGAGAATGGAGGCTACACCTGAGCACTGATGGTCGTTTACTCAGTCCAATGCACCACACTGTTCTGTCCGTGTGTTTTTAAACGTTTAGTAGGTGGTAACTTATGCATAACTAGGAACGTTTTTGGTGGCATGTAGTTTGGAGTCTATCATCTAGTGTATTGGAGAAGAGTCTGGCTGCACAAGCAGTTACTGGAAGGAGAGGAGGGCTTGAAACCCACAGGCACGTGTGGAGCTCATGTTCTCGTCCTCGGCTGCAAGGTGCCTGAGAACTCCTCCTGCCTAGTGGTGATTAGTGGCTGCTGAGTGGACTTGCTTGTGTTTGGCGTACTACTTGTGTCTCAGCTTTGCTTGCTGGCTGATGTATATAGCTCTCTGATTTATTTATGTATTAGCCTTGTCTAAACAAATGTGGTCATACAAAGTTTATTTTGTTGAAACTCATTTTCCTGACAAAATTTTACTTGTGTTAATAAGGAATTAGAGGAAAAAAACTAAATAAGAAACTTCCCAAATAAAAATCGGCAAACTTCTGAAACACATTCATTTTTAATTTTCATTTTTAATATATTGTCATCTCTGCTGCTACAGATATGGCAACATTTTATTTTATTTTACATGCTTTTGTATAAAACCATTCAATAGAGAAAAAAAGAAAAAAGATTCTCCAGACAGTACTAATTAGAAATTGCCCTAGAGGACATTGAAAATAATGGAGTATCCATATACTGGCATCAATAGTAGTAATATATAATTATACAGTACTACTTATTTGTTATGAAATAATGAAAATCCCTGCCAAATGTGTAAGAAATAATTGGAGGTTCTGATGTAGTGCTTCTGAAAGTTTAGCACAGTTTTCTGTTCAGAACTGCCATTTCATGCATTCACAAGAATTAAAACTGGGTTTTGTTTGCTTTGAAATTCCCCACAAAGCAGAAGTTCAGAGTTTTGGTCAGCTTTCATTCTCTGATAATTAAAACATCCTTTTCTAGAATAGGAAAGCTATTCATAATCTGTGTATTTTTGTTTGCAATATTGGACTTCTGGCTAGATAATATAATCAAGGATTTGATGGAGTTCTTATTCCAAGAGTGTATATGGCTACCAACCAGCACTGAAATTCTCCAACTGTATGGTAGGGCATTCATTCACTTTTTTTTTTCTTTAGGGTTCAGGCTGACTTGGATGTTTTTCACAACTGTGTTTAAAAATAGGAGAGAGATACTCGGGTGTGACTGCCTGACAGAATCCAGAAACTGCACCTGGAGTACAAATAAATAATAAAATACAGATAAGGATTTTTTAAATCCTGCAGAGAAGCAAAGAAAATTAGAATCCATGTCTCCCACAGGTCCCATACTTTTTAACTGTCCACCTTATACATTGTCTCTAGAGGCTGTGTTGTACCTGTTTCTCCTAGTTTGTGTGTTGTGGCTGGCTTTTAACTACAGGCATTTACAATGCCAGCAGCTCTGTAAGCTTGGCCAAGTAAAATATCTTGAATGCTTAATGTGTATGTGCAGACTTGACTGTCACCAGTCAGCTGCAATGACGCATACCGAGTCAAATAAAAGGAGCCATTGTGGAATTTAAAAATATCCCCCTCTCTAAGCACAAAGCCCGGTACCCCAACCATTAGCTAAAGCTGTCAAAAACCAGCATAATAAGAACAACTGTAATAATTTCACATACGGATTGGTAATATGAGTTATTGATTTTGATAATATTTGTAATAATTGGAATGATAACTTAGTGTTGCAGACCTCTGTTATGAAGTGCTATATGCCGTTAAAAATAAATGGGTGCTGAGGGGAACTGATGAATGTCAGAAAGCTCAGATGAATCTGGAACCACCCTGTGATGATACAGTGTCATGCAAACTATTTTACTAATCTTGTCATCCGCCAATGTGTCAATCATATTGGTGATGGATATGCATTTCTGTTGTCACTCCTGCACCTCACTATAGGAGGATAAGAGATGGTTGTTTCATACAGTATTGTAACAACCATAGATAACTGCCAACACAAACTGTGTAAGGGTGAAGCGCACAGGAAAACAAACTATTAAATAATCTGTTCGATGTGTTTCAGCATTTCTTTTTTTTCTTTTAAGGACTTCATTGCTCACTGGAGGCTGCTTCCTCATGGAGAAAGGGAGGAGGCAGTTGTAAATTTAAACCTCTATGCTAGCAGTTGGGTTAGAAGGTATCAAACATTGAGTTCCACCAGCTCATGCTGTTATTGTTTTGCCCCTGCTGTAGACTGCAGCAGAGTTGGGAATAAATAGAACTGGCCCAAGTCAAAGTATTGTAGCTTGGCATACGGAACATGAAAGTTGACAGAAATGAGGTCTTGATAAAGTAGTGCAGTACTCCCAATGCCAGTCTCTTGGGACTGCAGTGTGCTTTCAGGATGCACTGGGCTCTGGTAGGGTTTTTGTGTCTTCCCAGCTCTGAGAAAGCTTAAAGTTTTAAACTCTCTAGGCCACTCTCCTGTCAGCCTAGACAGTCAGTCATGTTCAGTCATGGATATGCACTGAACCTATGTAGTCTGTAGATTGCAAAATTAATGCTTGATGTGTTTTGAGAGCTACTTCGCTCCCCTTTTCACCTTCCCTCACAAGCATTTTGGATCTCTTGTGATGCCCCAGGATTTAACCATTGGGAACCACAATAAATGACATAATGCAGGGCCATCTGACAAGGAATTGAGGACTGCAGTTTTATAAAGAGTATTTTACCGTAGGAACTCAAAAGCACTCAGATTGTGACTCTTTAACATGCTTTGAGGTTCTGCATACCTTATCTGAACTTACCCCTTTTAATGAGACCGTGTTCCAGCAGTATTTTGTGTTGGGTAGTGTTTCTTGCCCAGTCTCTCCTGCTAGTCCTTCTTGATAGTCTTTCTTGCAAATTCTTGCTTGTGATGTTGACTGACTTTCCTCATCAGAACAAACTCTTGCTCTTAGGCACAGCCTGAATTTCTACTCAAGGTGAGAAACTCCAGAACTCTTATTGTGTGTTGGTTGTGTGGGTTTTTTTTTTCCCCCCACCTATGTCCCTTTCGGGGTTTTGTGCTACATATTGCACGAGATGAGTCAGTGTTTGAAACGCAGTCAAAATTCCAGATTTGTAACCTTGATGGCTGTATGATAGACTTTTAATCAGGTGTCTGAAAACCAGGCAGCTGCCTGGAATGCTGTGTAGCAGGGGAGGCTTAGAGCTAGTGTTCATTGCAAAAAGCAAAGTAGCACATATAATTTAATATAAATTCCAGACTCCCCCCCACCTTCCCCCTCCCCTTGTGCAAAAGGAACAGTATGGTGTCTTTTGTGTTTCTTAGTGTTTCTCCCTAGGATGCCTGCCAACAACACCCTCCATCCTTACTGCCCAGCACCTTGTTATGGCTTTGAAGATACTGTACGTGTGTATTGCTAGCCATCACTTTGTGAAATAAACTGCTTTCAGAACTGTCATCTAAAAGCTGAGGTTTTAACTACTGCTTTTAACTGTCCTTATTTCACAGCTGAAAATGCCTTAATGGAAACAAAAAGTTACTGTATTAAAAATACATTTTCTTCTAGAGATGGGGGAATTGAGATGCCATCTGTACTGCTTCTGGCTCCCATTCAGCTCCTTCAAATGAATGCCAAATTAACAGCAGCACTTCTCCATTCCTGCTTCCTTTCCCATCACATGGCTCGTTACCCTAAGGTTCATCCAGAATTCTTGGGAAAGTAGGGAATGTCACTTCTGTAAAAACTTCATTGGGAAATTTTTCATGTTTTCTGTGTTTATTCTCCATGGCTGTTACAGCTCTAGTGTTTCATTCCTGAAGTCTGACTTCCCTTCCTTGCAGGGTGGTTGCTGCTTACCTGGGAGGGTTGGGCAGAAAATTACGTTGGTTCCTGCTGTGATGTTGCTTCCAGTTACCCATCTCAGGCACCACTGGTCAAAGTCCATGGGCATCCGCTGACATTGATGTCCATGGTTTCCTCATCTCCAGGATCCTTCCGCATTTCCCAGACCTCTCCTTGGGCCAGGATAATCATCAGCTTTTTTCTGGGCCCCCTTCTTCTGTCTGAGACCACCTCTTCCTTTCAGGGACCCATCTCTTGGCATCAGCTCTTTTTTTCTGGAAACCAAGCTCTCAGTTTCTGTAGTGTAAATACTGTATGTGCAGAAGCACAGCAGGACATCAGCCTCTTCTTAATCGGTGGGTCTATCTCATGTCTGCTTATTAGTTGGAGGATTCAAGATGTGCCACTTCTGTTTAATTCAGGTGTTATCAAATTTCCAAGCAGCTAATACTGGTTGCAGCTAGTGAGTAGTAGGCTCCTGCTTGAGAGTTCAGGAGTTCAATTTTGGGCATTCACCCATGCCCTTACACACAGTTATTTGCTGCCTGTTTGCGTTCGCTGATTTTTGCAGTGACTGCAGGTGTCTAACTCTCCCCCTGTGCCATATGGCATGCAATTCTATCTTTGGACCGGGCACCAAAAGGAACAGAACCTCATGTTTTAAAGGCATATTTTTTTATGTTTAGTAATTTTGATTATGTATGTGGGTTTTGCATAGGACAGAAGATGTTTTTGAGGTGGAGACAGAGTGCCAGTGTAGCACGTATTATTTCTGCCGAGGTAGGCTAAGCTGGCTCAGTTTTGAAGAGGAAATTTAGTAACAGTGTATTTGTTTCATGAATCTAGTTATCGGTGTGGTGTTTTCCAAACTGCAGATTGCAAGGCTAATACAAAGACAATTACTCATGTTAACGCATAACGTAAAATCCTGACAGCTGGAATTGCTACCTGTACCTTTTTTATAACAATAGGATTAGCTAAAACTCTCCTGAATGTCTAAAAAATTCTCTGCTCACCTCCCTTTTGAATAAAAAGACTTTCTGTGGGGTTTTTTTCTGATTAATTTGAGGATAGGGTAGGGAAAATATTTTGATGTGATTGGGGAGAGCTGCTGGTGCTTGCGCCACTGCTTAGGTGGGAGGCTTTTTCTTTCCTTTTTTTTTTCTTTTTTTTTTGTTTTTCTTTAGGAAGAGGCTTAAAATGGTTCCAAAGAGTGAAGCTCTGAATTCTCCTATGGAGACTTGTTTCATAGCCAGATTGCTATGACAGAAAATACTTTGCCCCAGCTCTCATGTAGCGTGGTCTGGGCTTTGTGATCAGCATTGTCCCAAAGAAGCACAACTGTTTAGGAAATTTATAGATAGCAATTTGGTCTCCAGTGTAGCAGAGGCTCATCTGTTAATTGCTTTGAAGATTAAAGCCAAGACCTTGAACTGGTATCTGAAACTGACTTTAGAGATAAGCCCCAGCCGTGAACTTCTTTCATCTCCTTCCCAATGTCCTTGGTATTTAGAGGATAATAGGTAAGCAGGATATCCAAGACAGATTCTAACTGATGTAAAAGATTTGTTCTGTGGATACTTAATTTTTTTGGGGGCAAAAGCCAGTTATTCTCTCTTCATCTCCAGAGCAGATGTCAGCAAAGTAAAAATGTGTGAACATCAGGCTAGGTATATACACTGAAATGACAAGAAGTCAGTCAAGTCTAAATAGCATCCACCATGTAAGTAACAGCCCCTCCAGTTTGATTGAATTGATATGATGATTTCTTTCTTTTAGATTAAGATGAATTTTAATGAACATTTTCCTAGGTATGGTGTTATTTTGTTTTGATGAAACAATGCTCTCTTTCTTCTGATGCTGCACTACTTCTCTACTTGTTCCCCTCGACCCCCCAACTTGGATTGAGTCAAGATCCTTTGCTTAGTGAAGCATTTTATTCTGAGGTTGTTTAACCATTTTTTCATAACCTCTTTTTTCAAGGCAGTTTCATTTCAGAATGTTCCTTTTTTTTCCACATTAAAAATGCTGAAGGTAAATGCTTCTGGCAAATGAAACGATTTGATTAGAGATGTTTAGAAATAACTGAATTCCCTAGTAGTTTTGGTTCCATCACTCAAAATGTCATCCTTCATCAAGAGCATCTCCATTAGTCAAGAGTGATGCAAGCAAATAGGGATGTTTTGTCAGAGATACTTTACTGTCAACGTATTAGAGGCTGATTTGAATACAATGTTTAAGCGAGCCCTATGGATGGCAGTTGTTTTTATGATGTTTGAAAGCACTGCCTAAAGAATAGTTCTTGCACTTGGCCAACTGAAAGGACAAGGTTGCAGACACTCCATGCACTGCTGAGCTTGTAGCATGTTGCTAAATGGGGGAAAATTCAGATGTTCCGAGGAAGATGGTAACAACAGATTTAATTAGGAGGGGATACACTTCAGAGGAGAAGAACATAAAGCATTGAAGTTGAAGGATGAGGGAGAGAGGGGTGAGGATTAGAGAACGAGCAAGTAACTGGTGAAATCTAAAATGGAAATGAATTGAAGATGCTGCGTGGCAGGTAATGAGAGACAGTCTGAACAAATGACCACCAGTGAGAAGTTGGATCAAAAAGTAAGAGGTATGTTTTTACAAAAAACTAGAACAGATCGAAAAGCTCCAGTCTACTTTGGCTATTTCTGCTTCTGTCTGGTTCCTCCCTAGATTTCCTTTCCTAGGATTGCCTTTCTTGAAGTTCATTTTTCCTGTTAACACTAGTGAGGTAGTCAAGTGTGGGAAAAGGTTTGCCTGTCCCCTTGACTCGGGTAATACAGTCTGTCCTCATTGTGCTGCCTGGCCTGATATATCAAACAGTGGAGTTATCCTTCTTGGTGCCTCCCTGCTGGTTATATGTTATAGGTGGTTGTAGATAGATGACTAATGTAACTTGAGGTGTTGCTCAGCTGGGGGAAGTGCAGGGGCCCAAGGGAAAACACTTCAGGCAGCCACAGGCCCTTCCAAGCTGTAGCAAAGGGTGAAGATATTAAGCAGATGTGGAAATAGGTATGGGGCCCTGAGTTCTGTTTCAGGAGATTGTGAGGGCACCTGGAGAAGAAAGAAAAGAAGCTTTCCACTCTTTGATTTTATAGGAGGGAACGGAGGGATGACTAAGAAAAAGCAAGGACTTTCTTGAGTTTCAGAGCTCTTAGCTGCTGTGGAGGTGGAGCTTTCTGAAAATGATGCTGGGAGAGACCAGTGTTCCCCTTTTGCCCAGTGAGCAAAACCCTCCATTCCTGCTCTCTCCCTTCCCTGACCCCCTCAATTCCACTGTTTATTGTGCTATATAAAGTGGATGTTGTTTTCTCTGCTACATCCTAGCCTTGCAGCTGGCATTCTATTTTGAGAAGTAAGATGATGAAAAGAGGATCCTATGATTTGGTTCAAATTGCAGCCCCTCTTACAAGCTCAACTGGGGCTCCTCAAACAGGAATGATGCCTTCCTTCTCTTTGCTTTTTGTTAGCTGTAAATATACTCCTCCTGTAGGCAATGGCTGTGCTATGATGTGTGAACCAAGCACAAATGGGATTCTGGTTAACTTCAGGGAGATGCAGATAGTTTTTACTGTTTGTTTTCTTTGTAGGAGAGACTGGCTACCAAGGACTTGCATAAATTGTTTGCGTGAAGAGAAATAAAGGCCAACACTATAGAGCATGTTGTTGCTTCTTTGCTCAGGTTTTGCCATGAGTATCTTCACAGAATCACAGAATCACAGAATAGTAGGGGTTGGAAGGGACCTCTGTGGGTCATCTAGTCCACCCCCCCTGCCGAAGCAGGGTCACCTACAGCAGGCCACACAGGACCCCGTCCAGGCGGGTCTTGAATATCTCCAG
>Ga0181612_114133_pt1 | contig 11150 bp, 8 predicted proteins | sample HoacroProtozoa21_FD_119630 | JGI IMG/M metagenome (GOLD analysis project Ga0181612, IMG submission 119630) | Hoatzin crop microbial communities from Cojedes, Venezuel. Combined Assembly of Gp0051906, Gp0051904, Gp0051908 | reverse complement strand
CCTTGACTGCCTAGCAACAACTAAAAACATCAGTATGTTATCAATATTATTTTCACCCCAAATCCAGAACACAGCACTACACCAGCTACCACAAAGAAAATTAACTCTGTCCCAGCTGAAACCAGAACAGAAGTCTGTATTTCCCGTCGTCAGAAAGGATATACGACTGGGTAGGCAGTGGCATAAACTAGGACGACTACTATAGTGGATTAGTATAACCATGGCTTACTGATTTGACTGTTCATTTTCAGATGCCAATAATCATTATCTTACAGATACAGAAAGGATTACATAAATGGTAACATTGGTATTAAGTTCTAATAAAAAAAGCCATTTCAATCCCTGGCATTCTAAAAACATAACTTTAGCAGAAAAAATGTTTGAATGGATTGAGAAGTTGCTGCCACAGAAAATGGAGTGCTTCATGTAACAGTAGCTACTGAAGCAGAAACCCTTTAACAGTTCCTTTTAGTTTAGAATTTACTGAAATATATTAAATAGATGTGATGTGATGCATTTCATTGAGATTACTACTTTGGTGCCAAATGATTTTGCTTCTACTATATAATCTTAAAAATTATACATGTTTCAACACTACCAAAGCAGTAATTTCTATACTTCTCATTAAGGAATTTAATGAAATTAGCATGCTCAAAACTTTGATTAAATAATGGCAGTACAAGTAATTAAATATATTTTGATCTATTCACAAGCGACTCAAATGATTACTTAAATTTTTGGTAATCTTCCAACGTGTTACCTAATCAAGCCTGTAGGTACTACTAATTTATTCAAACAAATACCATTGTACTTTCCCCTCATCTAACTAAATATGTTAGTTAAGTTGTTCTTGTTATCCTAATCTTCAACAATGAAAACAGACGTGTCAATCTCTCTGTTAGTCAAGTAAAATCCCCATAATCTTGTGACTTTGACTCTTAATGCCTGGGTATGTTTAAAACCTCCAGAGTAGCCAAGTTAATTCCACTGTACAATAGTCATTGTTGTAAAATTTTACTTTTATTGCATTCCAATTCTCAGAACCAATTAGCACGCTTTATGACTCCATTTGGAACAGCTCCAAGTTTACAACCATACCACTAAACTTTATTATTATTTTATTTAAACAGTCTGACTTAGACCCTTGCTACTGTAAGGTGGTCTGCTATCAAGTTCTGGAAACATTGCATATATAAAACAGATGTCAACACTAGAGATTTTTAATCAGCTGCTCTTATTTTGTAACATTTACTCAAGCTCCTGAGTACTCGAACCATTTGGTGCCAGACAGATATTACGCCCTTCAAATCAGACAAGAGGGGCAAAGATGTCATGGGAATGAAAATAATAAAAGGTCACAGTCAAGTTTAAAACTGGAATAGCTACAAGACACTTCAGGTAATAGCTTGACAGTGTATATGTGGCATACAATACAGAGGTTTATAGTCCATGGAAATCCTGTAGGTTTGTCCTTGGCTTTCAAGCATACAGAAACTCAGAGATTTTGATAAGTGCCTTGATCTTGTAACTCGCAATCTGCTACTGTAGCAAAAACAAATAAATAATTTATATCCTTTTATCAAAGTCCAAGGAAGCAGTCAGAGGAGCAGATTAAATGTGCAGCAGAAGAACACTGCACCTCACCTACCCTTTTCCACAACCCAGCAGTGTTTTCTGTATTGTTTCTTCATAAAAAGGCTAAAGAGATGAGGGAAAGCAGGTCATTCAGAGGCTCAGACTTGTTGCCGTTTATTCAGAGGATAGTTCACCATAAATCCATTTGCAGCTCTGGTTTAGCCAAGAGCCAGAAGCCCAGTGGGGTGGGCATCCACCTTTGACAACTACCTGAACTCACAGAAAGCTTTCCCAACCACTTCACAAATCTCTCCTATATGCAGCTTCCTGAAAAGTTATATCTCTGTGCCACTGTAAAAACAACCTGGGGACTAAGCATTTCTGGTAAACAACTAACTTGCTATTCTTCTTTCTGTTTTGGGTTTTTCAGACCAGAAGAGCTCTCTGCTATAACTTCTGTTGCAACATTTCGGACCAATTTATAATAATTTCTCGAAAATGAAGTCTTAAGTTAGCCCTTTGGAAATTTAATAAAGAATTTTCTTGAGTTACGTCAACATGAAACATATGAAATATTACATCAAGAAGCTGAAACGAAACTTTTCTATTTTCTCCATATTTTTTATACCAACTGTACTTCTCAGTTTGCACTTTGAGAAGAAAAAAAACTGACATCCACAAAGGATCTGAAGATACTTCAATTGCACTCCTCTAACAGCAAAACTTTTACATGTCTACGGGAAATTAAGCTAGTTATTATTATGTAGCAAGATAGAAGTCTGGATAATGAACAAGAAAGGTACTAGAAGCCTGATTCTTGACCCATTGCTAAGGCAGTGATGATGAAAATGTGTAAGCAGGGGATTATATTGTCAGAATTATATATTTTATTTATAAACAAATTCATTGGTGTGCTATTTTCTGCTGATTGTCAGAAATGCTGTAAGATGGGGCTTGAGTTTTTTTTCTGTTGTTTGTTGGGGTTTTTTTCCCCAGAAGAGCGAGTTCTGACTTTACTCATGCAAAATCCTGAAAGAAGGTAAAAAACAATGGTTGGCAGGGCCATGCCATCCCACTTACCTAAAGTTCCCTCTTCTTCCTGCAGTCTCGTACTGTGAAGCAGCCAAAACTGGAAAGGACCCTACTACTAGAATAGTGGAGTATTTAATCTTCCAAAGAGAGAGACTGCTGTAGGCAGTATGTAAGCTTAACGAAATTCCCAACTCCCTGTAAGGGCCGTATGCTCTTTAAGGCACGATTCAGTCCCAGAGTTAGAAGAATTTAGCACAGTAGCTCCTGAATAAGAATCTACGCACTCTGACCACTGAACAAGAGTTGGGAAAAAGGTCAGTGCTGAAGAGAGCACAGGAAATTGCATCGCTTGAAACCGGCTCTATCCCTGTGGTCTCTTAAAAGCAAGTGCCAGGTGGTAAAGCGTTGGTTCCTTTCTCTGCAGAAGCAGCGAATTGTAGCTAAGGAGGAGACAAATGAACTCAAAATAGGCAAAGTTCACCAGCATAAAAGTCTGTGAAGTTCATAACTCCCATGTGGTTTTTCATATGATATTTGCACATTTTTATCTTCATGCTAAAATTCAAGAGCATGTAAATTTTGCTTCAGGTTACATTTTGAAAGACCTGCACAGTCTTATTGAATATGTTTCAAAGAACTAGCACAATATAGCTAAGCTTTTAAACAGATGATGATCTACAAAAGATAAAACTTTACTCTTCTTTTTAATCTATTTTCTGAAGTCAATAAATCTCACATGAATGCACTAGGTTTTTGCATGCTTGTTTCTCTGCCTCTCACTTCCTCCTAAAAAATCAATTCTAACTCAGAAATACATTTTTATCAAACCTGAATGACAAAGATTTTCAAGAGAATCACATATCTACTGCTGTTGTGAAAAAAGGTAGCCTGAAAGACTAGTGACATGACCTAAGAACCCTGCTGGAGGAAAAATCTTGATGTGTGAGTTCCCATGCTGTCAGACCAGAAAATTCTCATGGAAGAAATTTAATAAAATCAGAAACTGGATGAAAAGTTGAAAACTGAGACTAATTTACTGGAAGATACAGATACATTGGAATGCGTGTAATTTCTAGTTCTGGTAAAACTTTTTTCTCCTTATCTAAACTACTTTTTTTATACTGAAGACCTGATATTGACCATTCCCCTACAGGTATACTATTCAAGTTTCCTTCCTATTTATGTTTCACTTAACTAGATGACACAGTTATTTAAAAACTCTGAAAGTTGGAGTGGTACACTGAAGTTTCAAACGCATTAAAAATCCAGAAGTGCCGAGTTTCAGCATCCATGCAGGGACAGGAATGACTCTCACACATTGATACAATGCACAGCCGATTCCCCTTTATTGGTCTGCTTGCGTGGTTATATACATTTTTCATATCTGCACACACGATCACGCTTATTCGGACAACAACAAAATCAGTGCCAGGCTGTTCAACAACTAAACTTTTCTCAAAACAGAGGGCAGCAGCCCTGCATAACAATTCATTAAATTGAATTTCCTCATCTTAAATTATGCCATAATTAACACCAAAACCCCTTGAACTAATAAATACTTTAAGAAACATTCAATTTTTATCACTGTGTACTTACTTCTGAGAGTCAGCACTAATCAGACTCAGAGCTTTTCCAAACCAGTTTAGCCTTCAGATGGAATGGTGCCCTTGGGAGACACAACCAGAAACCAGTAGAAGGACCAAGCTCTAAACCACACAAAGACTTTTTTGAGTGGGTTCAAGTACCTGAGAGCAGAGTTATTACAAAAACTAAATTTAAGCAACTCAATGTCAGAAGCTAAAGATGAGTTTGGACATGTTTGCAAACACAGGCTCCACCCTGTAGCCCACTGCACAGGAATCAACATGAATTTGACTCCTGCAACGCAGCAGGAAGGTTCTTGCTGAGTTCAGTACCGTGTATCTCTGGGGGACAAATGGCTCGTGTACAGAGTAGGGATATGGGGGTTGTTAAAGGATGAAGAGAGGGACTGTTGCTCTTCAGCAACAGAGTTTGGACTGTTGCTCTTCAGCAACAGAGGCATAAACACTAGGGAGTGAAGTGAGCTAAATAGCGCAAAGACTAGAGTGCCACTGGAATAAATGGGCATAAGTTGGCTGTGAATAAGCATCAGCCAGATGGATGACTCCTAACCTCAAGAATAAGGCTTTGGAAAGACTCAGCAACAGTCGAGGACTAGGTTTGACTTGGAGGAGAGAGTTCGGTGAGCAGGGTGGGAGTAAGATTATAGTGACATGTACTTCCAGTTCAACAGTCCTTTGAAGCAGACAAAGGAAGGACAAGAGCTGACAGGATAAATGGCATTATCAGCCCTTCTAACAAAGTTCCTCAGAACAACTGACATTCTTTCCGTTCCAGAGCAAAGGCCTGGCATCACTGGTGCTGGACCCTCAAATACATGAACGGCAGTTCCTCAGAGGAATACAGTGCACTCCTTGCACATGACTGACCAAACCCCAGCCCCAGCGCTGTGGCTGGTGTTGTCAGTCAGGTTGTCAGGGACATCCATCACCTTATGACACAGGTTACTTGATCACAGGAACTGAGCTGGCTGAGGACATTGCTCTTTCCCTGTGACAAATACCATGAACGCGTAATTTGCCTTGGCAGTGGCTATGCCATGAAGCAGAACAGTCCTGCTGCTTACAATGAGAACACTCAAGTCAACGGTTTATTTAGAAACTCCTGCTGTGGGAAGTTTGCAGAAGGTCTGAATAAAGAACAAAATGAAACCATGAATTAACGTATTTGTTCTCCTGCTGAACAGATCCTGAAAAGCATCTGAGCCAGGCCAAACACTGCGCTGGGTCATGGCGTCGTACTGCTGAAGCTTGCGTTCTTCTCTGCCTGCTCACCTGGGGCAGTGTTGAAATCCTCAAGCTGCTCTTTGTCTTCCAGAACACCCACCTTGTTGTTCCTGCACATGATCCTGTTGATTTCCATAAAGGTTTTGTTCTTTGTCTCAGGAACAACAAAGAAGACGTAAAGTATAGTGGCGAGGCAGATGGCACAGAAGATGAGGAAGCTGTAGGGCCCCAGTCCAGCCTAAGGCAACGAATGAAAACAGCAAGGATCAGAGGAATACTCCAGTTGTGTACATTAGATGATTTGGACATGCTAAACCCTGCAATAGCTACAAAAAAGCAGCCCCAGTGATGTGCGCAAGTTAGGAGTCGTTCTAGATTCTGTCTTCTCCTACCACCACCATGGATTTAGTGGAAACCACCACAGATTCATTGGAAAAAGAGGATGAGGGTCTGTTACATAAATGAAACTAAGCTCAGCTTCCTTTTGCCAGGCTAAAATCCACAACTGTAGCAGTTTATGGCTCACTACTGCTAGGGATCAGTTGAACCGGTGATCTAGAGAACAAAAGCTAAAATTGGCTGAAATTTAAGATGGGAAATTTGCAGTCATATCCATGCTCCCGAATTCAGGACCAGACATTTACCCGGAAGGCAACTGCTTTCTTTTAAAGCAAATGCAACAAACAGATGTGATAAAAAAAAACAAAACACTGAGTAACATCAGTTTCTTGCCCCTAATATATAATCCTGCATACAGGTGCTGGTAATGAACTTGGGCATTTACAGCTCTCAGGATTAGAAAGGCTCCTTAAGAACACAGTGGTGAAGATACTAGTTTTAAGCTGAAGTCTTGCCCTGTTGTGTGATCGCATCTTACCTCCATGTAGAGGAACACAAGCCCCACGGTGAAGTTGCATAGCCAGTGCACAGACCCACCGACCATGAACGCAGCGGGCCGGGATGACTGCATGAACATCTCGGTGATCATCACAAAGGGAATTGGACCTGGAAGGTAGTTGTATATTTTGAAAACCCAAAAGCAATTCACCCCCTCTGAATTCCTAGATTACAGGGTGCATTTCAGTGGCAGGCGATGGTTTCTAAGTTACTAGTGTTCAGAAACACCCAATCAATCCAATATGGGATTAAATTTAAAAAAAAAAAACACAACAAGGCAGCTAAATGACTTTTCTAAGTTCACACACAACAATCAACTTCTCTCCATGGCCGCACCTTAGGCATGAACCCACCTCCTGCACAAATTGTAAAATAAGGTTGATAAACACAAACTGTCTCTGCAGAGAGCACCCTAGGAGCAGAAACTAAGCAAGTGATTGCTTCTTAAAAAAGGCAAGATAAACACCTCAACACATGCAGGTGCTGGAAAAACAACTTATGGTACAAGCCCTCCGGCCCATGCTCTGCACTGTGGCACCCATCAGAAGCAGACCACGTTCTACTCAACAGGGTCACACCATGGGTCTGGCTGGTCTGGTGGTCTCCCTCCAGCAGCCCCCCTAACCCTGGCTCTTGAATCTGCCTGATGACAGAAACGGAAAAGGGAAGGTTGGGTGTCATTCCATCTGCCAGTTACACCTTTACAGGAGCATCAAAAACCGCATCACTGCATCCAGCAAGGATCTGGCAGGGCTTTCCAAGCTAAACAGACAACCCTACCACGCTGAGCAGCCGAGTCAAGACAACACTTTCCCAATATCCACATCTATCTGCACAGCTCCTTCCTGCAAAGTGATCTGCAGGACCACGCTTATAGTTTGGGTTGCTTCTAATTTGATTTGCTGCCTATAGGTGCAATCACGCAACATCTCTGCCCAGTTGATAGGGCTCATGGTCTCAGCATATTTTTGCTCCAGGTCTCACTGGGGGCATCTCAGGCACAAACACAATCGTGCCTTTGCTCTTGATAGCCAGATGTTCCCCTGCCTCGCGGACACAGCCAGCAAATCACTGGAAGATAAGCATAGCTGACAACTGGCAAGGTGCATGGCCACACAGAAAAGAAATTCCATCTCCTTGGATTAGCTCCACAAAACTTTTGTGTTGAAATTTAGCATAACAGTGGGCTTTACCCGGCTTGTGGAGGAGACTGGACTAAACTGTGCATACTTACTGGCTCCAATAGCGTGTCCAATGATGTACACAACGACGCACATTATGCTGATGTAAGACATCCATGAGGCAGTGTTCTGTGAAGAATTTAATCACAGGTTAGATGTGGTTCCTGTCTGAACATCCCCAACACATCCCAGGCATTATTTGTAGTAAGATTTGAAGGCATTCTAAAGCCAGTGTCACCCTCCATGGCCAGGTATGTCCATATATAGCCATGAAAACCATAGCCTGGCTATGATCCTTCTTCCAACAAGTGGATATAAACAGGCATGATGCACATGACACACTGGAAGTAGTATTCAGACAAGCAGGATCGTTGTTTTTCCAGAGTTTACTTTAGGTAGATACACCTGTCCCCTCCCGCCCAGGGTGTATAAGCAACTTCAAAATATAACAATCGCCTGTTCCTTGCAAGGTCCAGAAATGCACGGGTAGGAGCACCCGAGCCCTTCAACTACACACCTGCAGATTAAGGGCCAAAGTTATCACTGCACAGGAGGCACAGCACAATCCAAAGCCAGCAAGAAGAAGGATCCTCCTCCCCAGGGATTCCACGATGGAAACCTGAAAGAAAGAGCAGAGGGTGAGAGATCAGACACTTGGGGCACAGCACTTCTTATTCCAGAAAAATTTATTCAGGTAGTCTTTGTCTCTTAAGAAATTCAGTGAGATTTGCACCACCTACTGATGGATTGTGGGCACAAAGTCACCCAGAAACTGCAAAAAGCTGGATGTGTTGATAACACTGAGACAACGGGCAAGCCATTCCTCAGTACCCAGTCCCAGTGAGAACCGCGTGGAAGCCATGCATGGTAAAACTGGGCAGCAAAAGGGGGGGCATATCAGCCTGGAAACCAGAGACTGAAAACTTGAGGCATGTGAGAAATCAGTGTGATCAATGATTTTAACACAGCTGCCTTCAGAAAAGGGACAGTGCAGGGCATCTCTTGTGCCAAGCAGGTCACAGTAGGTGTAGGTAACAACCTGATTTAAACAGGGACGGACAGGGGAGACCGGACAAGGTAGACCTTGAAGAGCCCTAACAGAAACTTACAGCAAGCAAAGTCATGACAACGTTGATGGCACCTATCGACACAGTGACATACTGCACAGTGTTGCTGTCCACGCCTGCCGACTGGAAGATTCTGTCTGCGTAGTAGAAGACCTGCAGCAAAACCACAGCTGTGTTTATATGTGGCCAGAGGCAGAACACAGGAATCCCATTGTGGCTGCTTTTACATCCTGGAACCAGTACACAGAAGCCCGAGAACTGAATTCTTTAATTTCTGGAGACACTGATGTTTGGATCCAGGCACAAGCACCTTACTCTAAAAGTGCCCAGACTATATCTCTATATCTAGTACATGTGTGTACTGGATTCGGTACTGGCCAGAGTCAGCCAAACAACATGATGCAGAACCAGTATCCCTGATGAAGGGGTACTCCTGTGTCCTTGGTTCTAGCTCCTGTGTCAGCACTGCCCCACATCATCCACTCTGAAGTCCCATCCCTTTATCACTCACCCCACTGGCCTTTCCCACATGCCTTCCCACTCACCCCATTAATCCCCGAGAGCTGCTGGCCCATCATCATGACAGTGATAGAGACGAGCTGCCATCGCAAGCCTCTGAAAGTGCACAGGCTGAACACAGAGAAATGTCTTTCCTTTTCTGACCGCTCTTCTTGGCGCATTTCTTCCATCTCATCATCCACATTTTCACAGCCTCTCAGCTTCTGCAGAGCTAGTTGGGAGAGGAAGGTGAGTTATGGACCCCAGGGAACAAGTCTACAGTGAGTTCTCCTGCTTCAAATCAAGTCAGAACAACATGGGCAGCAGTGCTTCCACAGTGGGAAGTCAGGGATTCACATATGCAGAGAAAGAAGCAACGTTGCAGGAATTCCACCCACCAGCAACATCTCAGTGAAGAATTTCACACTTGCTTGCTTCACTGTTGGTTGCTGTCAGTCATGTCCCACAGCCAGATCTATCCCATTCCACCTCCCCTTTCATTAAAGGATGATGCTGTACCTTGTCGTGCTTTCTCTTCATCGCCCTTTTGTATCAGCAGATATCTGGGACTCTCAGGGAAAAGGGGCAAGGTAAGGAGCTGGATTAGTGATGGGATCCCAGTCAGCCCCAGCAGTATGGGCCAGCCTGCAACACATGAGACAAGATGACAACTGTGAGAAATCTTTCTTCACTGGAGCCCCCAGAAGAGTCCCAAGCTAGGGCTTTACCTTCAGCATTCCCAAGGATGATGTCGAGACCAAGGATCTGAGCTGCAAAGATCCCAATGGGGATGAAGAGCTGGGGTACTACTCCAACAGCACCTCTCAGATTTTTGGGGGCCAATTCTTCAAGGAACATTGGAACCACATTGAAGGCCACACCTAGTAGTTAGAGAACAACATTAGACACGCAGCTGACATCAGCACTCCTCTTCAAGAAGAGGTCTTTTTCCCATGTGAGACCAGAGCGATTCCTGATGGACCACAGGACAAAAGGAAACCTCACACCCAAACCCTTCTGCTCCAGCTGAAGATTTAATGTGATCTTCCCGCCACTGAATAAGCTGTGTATGTTTTCCTTACACTTCAGCAGAACACAGGAAAAAACACAGGTGCCATTGCTTCACTGAGTAGGTGGAGAGGTACAAAATCCATCACTGCACCTCGTGCCCAGGAATCTAGCTTTCTCCAAGAGCCATTAGAGAAAGACATTTGGCCCACTACCTCTCTGTTCATAAGCAATGCTGTCCCTTCACCAAGGCTGTCAATATTGCGCACACATATCTGAAATTTAGGACAGAAGTGATCTCTGTGGCTAAGCTGCAGAAGCATTCCCATGCTGGAGTTCATTCAGTGAGCCTGGATTGTTTCACCATTTCCATTCAAATACAGCAGGGAACCAACCATGCGTGCGTGGCAGGCCTTGGCAGTGCAGGCTGCCTACCTCCTGGTGCTTTGAGGATCTAGCTTATTAACTGCTTAACAGCAAAGCATTTTAGGAGTCCAAGAGGGCTAACAGCAGGCTGTCTTGCCTACAGAGTTGGCAGATGATTTGGGGGCTCTCAGTAGTTCATCTTCTTAAAAGCAGCTTTCTCCTAGCAGGGTCTGCCAAGTACTTCAACACAATACATGCAAAGAAATATCGTGTGCTATTTCAGATTTGGAAACAAACTCAAAGTGTTAGGGAGAAATTTCTACTTCCTCTAAAACAAGAAATCAGTATCCAAACAAGCTGGTGTGAGGGCAGAAGGATGTGACTTCTTGCTGGCTTTTAAAAATTCACGACTCAAATTGCTCAGTAACACTTTGCAGAGCTTTGCTGGTTGATGATCTCTTACAGGTAGCATACTGCAATAGGTATTTCTACTCTAGTAGGACACTAAAGACACAGGTTATTTTCAGGAACACTGCATGGTTACCCACAGTAGTAACCCCAGAGACCTGCCAGCTCCCATGCTTATGCTGTAAATCCTGGCGTGCAACACCCAAACTCCTGGAGTCAAATGACCATAAGACTATCTTACACTTCTAAAGTTCATAGCCTTCAGGAGCTTGGAAAGATGATCAACCTGT
>Ga0181612_122156_pt1 | contig 11151 bp, 7 predicted proteins | sample HoacroProtozoa21_FD_119630 | JGI IMG/M metagenome (GOLD analysis project Ga0181612, IMG submission 119630) | Hoatzin crop microbial communities from Cojedes, Venezuel. Combined Assembly of Gp0051906, Gp0051904, Gp0051908 | reverse complement strand
CCTAACAGCAGCCTTCCAGTACCTGCAAGGTTAGCAAGAAGAGACGAGCCAGACCCTTTACAGTGATACATCGTAGGCAGACGAGGGACAATGGGCATAAGATGAAATACAAGAGTTTCAGAGTGTATAACAGGAAAACCTTTTTTATCCTGAGGGGAAAAACTTTCAGGTTTTTACAAGACTGGACTAGATAAAGCTCTGAGCAATCTGTTCTGGCCTGATAGGTGATCCTGCATTGAGCAGGAGGCTGGACTAGGGACCTCCTGGGTTGCATTCCAAACTGAAGTTTCTTATAATCCTAACAACCTAAGTTATTAACTATCTAAAGAGATAAATGGCTAAATAATTAAATATTATTTACAGAAGAATTAATGCACAAAGAAAGAAGAACTTGTAGCTATAGTATATTGCTTAGCATTAACCACTGCATGCAAGTCTTTCAGATCTCCTACATCACTTTTAATAGAACAAGTGCCTTGATAAACTCTTATGCATTATGTATTAAAAGCTCAGAAGAAAATGGTCACAAATTTTAGTCAATAAGCCATAAATTAAACTGTCTCCAAGTAGATCTTGGTGTGATACATTACATTTCCATTCAGTGGGCCTTGACATGGCAGATTATAATGATTCATATTACAGTAGTAATTCATGAAATAATACAATATACATAATCCTAAAACTATGCTCAGACATAGTGGAGAGGGACAGCTGCAAGAAGCTGGCTATTCTTCCCCATTCCTCACCTCCAGCTATAACAGTCAGGAGCCCAGCTGTACTTCTACTAACACAGTCCAACAGGTAATGAAGCACAGAGCAGTTAGTTCCACGACCTGTCTGTGCCTCCAGTTCCACTTCTCCTAATGGGAAAGGGGACAGATAGTACAGGAAAATTGTCTGTATTCTTTCCAGGGCAAGAGAGAGGATTCTCACTACGTACCAAGGATTTAGCTGGTTATACACCATGTGCTGCAGAACAACCTGATGACCTGGAGAAATCAGTGCTAAACCTATAAAAAATTACAGGTTTCCAGAATTAGTTCTGAACATCTCTGATTAAACCCTTTCCTCAAAGTCCGAAGAGACAATTTACCGTTGTTACGCTCCAGCAGCGTCCATGAAGTTGTACTTACAGTATGACTGCAGGTCTACAGGGGTAACTGGAGCACCTAACATCTGACTTAGCTGCTGTAGGTGTTCTACAAGCCAGTATGTTTTTAAAGTCTAGAGTTTATATATAATGCTATATATCTCTGAATGTCTAGGTATGTATTGATATAGATACACACATGCACATAAATAATGCGCCTAATTCTCCCAGGAATTTTTAGTTTCCCGTCAGTGGTTGATTTGCCAGATTTAGGCAGTCCCAATAGAACTTGGAGAACGGATAGCTAAAAAATGGTATTTACGATCTGTGAAATCAAAGCTAGGTTGAAAATCAAACTCTATTTACAGCATTGTTTTATTTGCAGTATTCCTTCTGGTGCAGTGAAATGGTACGGAAATAGCTCTTTTTTGTAGTTTTTTCGGTAGTTATTTTGCAGAAGTATTTTCCATTTGCTAAGCAAATTGTGTTACAGAGCTTTATTAAATAAAGAACAGTACTGTTCAAATCATAAAATTACGGCGCCACGGGTTGTTATTTAGATCAGTTATGTTAAATATGCCATGAAAGTTCAGAAAGGTATAGAAACATACCTCTGCAGTATTATCTATTAAACATACAAAAAATTACGTGTTGTTGTTGGAAAGAGCTCTCCTTGTTCTCTGTCCTTGATGAAGGTACAGTTTCCTCAATCGGAACAGAAGGCTTACTGCTGAAGCTAACAAAGAACATCTGGTTTTCATTTGAGGTGCATTCAAGTGTTCATTAAAGTGTCCTTGCTGGTCATTTTCAGCCTTTTTTTCCCTGCTTCACAGTGGTTTGTGCCCTAACACTGTGGCAATTACAGCACGTTACTCAAAACAGCCATTGTCATTGTACCATTTCCTCTGAAAAATCGCAAGAGAAACATGAAAGAGAATCAAATGTAGATCTCATTCAATTTTGGTGTAAGAGCAGCTTCTATAGCTCACCTTGTTCATACTTCCTAGGGGTGTTTATTTTCTGCAGTTATTCATCTAGGCTCCACTGAACTTGAATACTAATAAATTTTAAGAAGTGAAACAAGAAGCCTTCACACTGTCTGCAGGGAGGCCTCAAAAAACTCTGCGTCAGGTTGTAAGTTATTAGTATTAGCATCAAAGGTGCTAATACTTCGCTACTTGCCACAGAAAGCCAGATCATGTAAAATACATCTGAAAAAGAAAAAAACCAACTTTTTACATTGTCTTTAAATACGTAATTATCCTTACATGACCCACTTAAAATAAAGTGGTTCATTATAATCCATAATTATTGTACTTAGATTTGTGTTGCGGTGCTCTATAAAGTTATTAGATGCACTTGATAGAAATCTGAACTTTAAAAAAAATTTAAATATTGACTTTGGTAGTTTATAACTAAAGCTGGGAAAAATCATTAATTATTTCATCACAAAAAAGGGTGTGCATTATTTATAATCACAGTTTAAATTGAAGGAAATGACTTTTGTGCTTGAAGTTAAATTTCTGTCTCGGTGCTTGAGGTGGAGAAAATTCAGCGGTGTGCTGTAACTGCATCCTAAGTAAATTAACATTGGTATGGATAATAAAACTATAAGCATTCATGACACTTGACAGGCAAGAGAAGACTGCCTTTAAGCATACATCTGGACTTAGACTGAAACCTCTCTGAAATGTGCAGCCAGAATTCAGAGGATCTAAATGTGGGCTTTAAACACACATAGGATGCACATTCTGACTGCTTTCTCTGAAACAAAAAATATTACAGTAGTTACATAGGTTACACAGAAGCCGTTCTGAGAGTCCATAAGTGTGATCTAAGCATTCTCTGAGTGACCGGGACTACACCACCACTTAAAAGCTCGCAGCCTGACAGCAAAAGGGTGGCAAGGCAGTTGCAGAAGAAACAGCTTTTCAACTGACTTTCCAGTTCGGTTGGCAGAGGCCTAGAAAACTTCAAGGTACACGTGCTTTAACTACCAGGGGAGCACATTCCACAGTAAACTTACAGCTTCCCTAAAATCAAGCTGATTGATATGAAGTGTCGATCAAAATTATTCAGCCATTTCTGAGAATGATAAAAAAGAAAACAATTCTGCCTACATTCAAAATAATGATTTTTTTTTTTTTTTTTTAAGATGGACTGTACTTCAGGAACATGAAATTTATTTCAGGGCAGCAATTACTAAATTCCCTATGAATTTGGTAAAAAATAATTAACCTTGGAAAACTGCAGCTTATGGTAGAGACTTAACAGCATATTACATTGTAGCAGGTCAATCCTATGGACCAAGCTGTCCACACTTGGCATGCTTTGGGGAATTCTGAGTGGGCTGTCTCATAAAATGTGTTTTTATCTTTTTTTTAATGATCTTTTCCTTCCCTTCATTCTCTACACTGTGTCCAGGAAGGTCAGAGAAAGAAGTTGATTCAAATGCAGGGAAAGAAGAGCAGATGAGAGAGAAAATGAGCTCTGGGGCTGAGAAAAGCATGAAGACTAGGCAGAGAGGGGAGCAGAGGGAGGAAGGAACAAGGTAGGACTGGTGAGACAGGAGCTGAGGATGCAGGGACATAAGGGGCAGTGCAGGACCTGTGGTTGAAGGATGCAAAGAACAAGAGGTGGGAATGCCCCAGGAACAAACACTAGAACTGACCGCAAGAAAGAAAAGTGACCAGGAGGACCCACCAAGGAAGAAACATCAGTACTGGTGGAAGGACAGTGCAGAGACTGCTTGCTGGAGTACAAAACACAGGCGGTGCTCAGAGGAACAGCTCGGGGATCAACCACAGCCTTCCCAAACAGAAAATGACAGCAGATGGCCAATACGCAGTCACGTTCAAGTGTTTCCCTGGCCAGCCCAATGATACAGTTCTATACGCTAAGGACAGGCAGGGAGCTACTCTTTGATAAGCTTTCACTAACGCAGATAAACATAGCCCAAAAGTCACAGAGGAAAAGCAAACAAACAAATGCACAAGGAAGGGACATAGGCATGCTTCTAAAGGAAGAAAGAATAATGAGCAGGAGCCCTATTCACAGCTTCTGCATGTGATGACTGAAGTCAGGATAACTTATTTAAGGTGAAACCACTTCCTAGAAAAAAAATGGTTTCTGCATGAGCACAAGCCAAGTTTATCAATAATTCTGCTAAGTGCAGAAGGTGGTTCATTCTAGGCAAAATTATGCCTAAAAGTTCACATACATGCCACCTCCAGTCTGTTTTTTGACTTCTTACTGCTTACTTGAATTAACATCACCCTTAATATCCAAAAAATACTACCCAACAGAGACCATCCAGAAATCTCCATTCTTCTCAAGTCTTTGACAGTCCTTACCTACAACAATATCCCTATATTTGTTGAACATACCAGTTACTTAGGGTCACTTTATGCAGCAAAAGCAAAGCTGCATTTTCTGTTCCCCTAATAATGAAAGCCACAGTAGCTGTGGACATTCAGCACATCACAGGACCAAGCTCGTGATTAAACAAACATCTCTAAATACCATCATTCACATTTCTATCCGATTTTTTTTAATAAACCAAATTTAAGTATATTTTTAAATTAGCTTTTAGTTCTTACACCTTCTACATAATCCAAATATTTAATTCCTATCTTACATGTGATCCATATAATATGCCATAGTACTGTCTGCGTAAACACTCCCATTTACTACAAGCAGAAGAATAATTTGTTTAGCTATATAATCAGCAGAGAGGCAGCACACAATAAAAGAAAGCATTCTAGCTTTCAAATGAATAAAAATTGATTGTGTCCCTATAAAAACTAAATTGGCAGAGTGTTAATTGCATTTCACATAAACATCTGTAGCAGTCGGTGACTCGTTACTGTGCTGTAATGCAATACAGGACACTTAGGAATAAATGCATCCTCTAGATGAGTTCATAGAGATTTTCTAAAAGCACCTGATGAGATTGTAAAAATCTCATTAGTCAGAACTGCTAATGACACTTCAAACAAAGGGAAATCTTTAAATAAAATTATTTTGCTTTTCTTTTCTCTTGATAAATTATATGCAAATTACTGTTGATTGAAAAATGCCTGCCTTGAAGGGAAATTCATACTAATGAAGGAAAGGTCATCAGACAACAGAAGTATTTGCTAAAGAAATCTGCAGGCACTTGAAAATTTGGAATAAACTAATTTTCTTTGTGTATAGTAGTATAGTGGAATAAGAAAATACACCCATTCTTCATATTATTTGTTGTTATTATAATGCATGAGACACTCTCCAGGGAGAAAAGCAGACTGAGTTGCTTTCCTGAAGACCTCAAAGTAAAGACTCGGTACTCAAAAGATGTAAACACATGTTTAAAAGTATGCCCTGCAAGCAGTCCCCTCAACTGCAACCACATTAGTTACATGCAAATGTCCATCTGCAAGAACATGGTCTAGCAAAGCAGTGTTACAGGGCATAATCAAAACCAACAGTTTATGTCTGAGCATCTGGAAAAAAAAAAACAACAATTAATTTACGGAAGTTACCAGTAAAAATAAATGTCCTTCCAAGACTTCCACTAAAAATTCAAGAAAAAGAGACTGACAATAGTATAGTTACCACTTAAAATGCAGACTGAGTGATTTCACTCCAGTTGTGGTATAGCTCTAATTTAATGTGCGCTGAACATTTATTTCAAGAACAGTGAGGATAAAACACAATAATCGGTGAAATAAAAGCACAAGTTGGAATTAAAGATGCTCACTGAAAGTTTCTACAATTCCTTTCACTGTCAGGTCAGAAAATTGAGTCTGTATTTTTAGTTTCTTTTCATTATCACAGACTAAAATTATACTTAACAATGCAAAACAACTTCAACATCTAAACAAGCAGCTGCACAGTTATGAGAAAGCAACTACTTGGGTAAGTAGCAGCTCTGGAGAAATGGCCTTGAAGCAGATCACAAATCGAGTCTAAGCAATCTGTGTGAAAAAAAAATGTTCATCCTATTGTGACAGATGAACTGCAACATCAAATGCAAGACATGCAAAGCAATCCTCCCACCCACTTCTACTCCAACACAGCCTCAGCTTCTTTTAGGTAAAACATCCCAGTAAAAATGTGAACCAGCAGGTGACCTTGCAAGGAGCCACAGAGACAATCAAGTTGAGGAAACATGAGTTATCAGGAATGACTTAAAGAACTGAGGTTGGTGGATCTAGAAAGGAGAAAGTTGAGATGAGGTACAACAAATTCCTACCAATTCCTAAAAGTCTCTCACAAAGAGGGCAGGGAATTACGCTCCATGAACTGGGAACGGAGCAAACTCCAGCACCACAGGTTCCAAAGAGCATATTAGACTAGCATCCATTGGTATAGCGGTAATTAAGGCGTTCGATCCTGCTTCAGAGATGGTGATAATGATCTGTTGAAGTAAGTTCTTTCTCATTTATGTTTCTATTAATATTGTTCAGTTTACAGTCATCATATTTAAAATACTATGATGATATGTAACGTAGTAAAAATGTCATTAGGAAAGAAAAAGTCCATTCAAAATTTAAAAAGGATGATTTTATTATTTATAGATCAATGAAAATTAGTCTCAAATCAGCCTCAAATACACATAAGAAATGTCCTTTACAGAAAAATGGTAAAGCAACTATTGATAACAGGAGTTGTCTTGCCTTGTCATTTTTAGTATTACCCCTCAGACTACTGTATCAGCCGAGAATGGACTTTATCCTCCTTGAATTTCTACAAAATGGAGTAGTCCCACTCCTGACAAGTGTCTCAGAAAAACAGTCTTCTATACTCCTAAAAATAGTAACTCCCAGCTTCAAGCACTGGTTTTAACAGAATACATTCCCAGAAATTTAACAAAAGATATAAGCTGCGATCCTTGAATGGAGCATACAGGTGTTTCAAATGAAATAAACATGTTTTCACTTCATCGTTATAGGGACTGAGTCTTTTCAAATGAACAAGGCCTGTGTCTAACCTCACTACATACTGTATATTCCTACCTCCAATAGATTATAGTAATACATTGTAAAGCCACTTGGTCTGAACTGTGGCTGGTGCAGCACCTTTCAGTAAATGAAAAATGAGTGGACATATGGAACCACTAGAATCCACTCTATTCATCTATTAATGGAGAGTCCTAAATCATGAACCATAAGTTTAGCCTGTTGGTAGCTGCACTGATTATAATGAGACCATTTACTCCTGAGGTTAATGCTTAAGCTGATTCAGATTCTTAAAGCAATCAGATAAGGCTGGCCAAAATGTGGTGCTAAACAGAAATGCATGTTCAAAGGGATTTCCCTACAGTAAAGCTGGCCAGCAGCACGTTTTTAGTCAGTCTGGCAGGTCATCTGTACTGCCAGCAGGGTTCATCTTGCCAAAGATGACATCCCTCCACTGCTTTGGGACTGAGAAGTAAGACAGGTCAGCCCTATGGAGCAGAGGGACTCTTCTGTCACTTCTTATTGGAAAATCACACTCCTGCTATCCTTGATTTTCCTAAGCATGCAATGTACCCCATGCAGTTTTTATCCACGAGGATTTTAGAATGGGGCTCCTACAGTGAAGACATTTGTCCACATCTAGTTTAAAATTTGCAGCCCTGTGGAATGAAATGAACTTAAGTATTCACAGTTCACCTGCTTCTAAGTCCTCACCAGCCTAACTACAAGGGATTCAACTTGCTTGGTTCCTCAAAAGACATCAGGAAGCACAGGACACACTGAATTTGTGCTGTCTTCCCTCACTGAAATTGCTCCTTCTGCTGTGGCACACAGCTAAAAAAAGACAGAGCAACCACTAAAGCATTCGCATGTAGTAAATTTCTTCTTTGAAATCTCAGCACAGTATCTCTGATCTTATTTAAACGAGTGATTAGAAAGCATGCCAGGAAATGCAATGGAATCCTTCCAATTATTATTACAGTTTTCTGTGCATTTCTTATTAAACAAGCTAGTTAAGACCATGTTTTCAGCAAAAGTTTTACACTGTATACAATCACCAATTGCGTGCATCTTGATGAGGGATTTCACTCTTTTTCCAGGATGCATGAATGGACAGTCCCTTGAACTGGTAAGTTCAGGGTGCAACAATGAAATACTTTTAGCATATGAATATAGGAGATTGGCCATATGGTTATGTTTCTTGCTCTGACAAAATAAAAGCTAACGTTTTCAGAGCAGCTACAAAAGGACGATCACTAGAAGGCACCTCTGGCAAGTACCCTTTCTGAAAAAGGAACTGAAGAAAGGAACTGAGCTGGTTCTCCAAGCACTAACTGCATCATTTTGGTTTCACACATGGCAAAGTATTTTTCAAACTCAGTTCTTCAAAAACCAGTAAAGGTACCCTTCTGACAGATCAGAAATCTTTCTATATTCACTGATAACAGATAATTTCTGTTCTTTAAAATCTATTAAACAGAAAACCTGTAAAATATCCTTCTGAGATTGTGTGTTGCAGCCGTCTGGTATGACTACTTACTGAAATACTTTCAGTGCATCATAAAATTAAATTACATGTTCCAGCTCATTGCCTCCTAATTTAGATAAAACAGTAAGATCTGAATTCATAAGGCCTGTTGGTCTGTAAGGGGCCCCCTGTCAGAGACTGTATATTAGGCTATTAAGACTTTAATTTTAGCTGGGCTGTAGTTACATCATGCACTTGAAGTGAAAACATGATTGAACATTTTGAGAAAAAAATGGTCAATGCGGTGCTTATATGAGCATTTATGGGGAAAGCATTTAGACCTGGTGTTTATGCAGACTGTAAACCATTTCTAATTACATCCACAATGTCTTCTCTATGAATAGATCATGCTTTCTTCCTTTTATAGATAAGCATTTAGATAAGAGTGACAGAATTGGTTTGGGGCTAAACATAATTTCAAATAAGCATCAGATTTAAACCAAAAGATACAGTTAACTGCTTCTCCCTTGTATGTAACTGAATCATCATCTTCTCCTCTGGAAGGAATAATCTGAACATATCTGTTCCATGGCAGCAATTTTCCATTCTGTACAAGCATTCACTCCTCTCTGTTACATTTTAAATAAGTTCGGTGAGTGAAGAGTCTACCACAGAGAGTTCATTTTTACAGAGTGTTAGTTCAGCTGCAACTTCTCCTGAATGATTTAATACATTTAAATACTATTTAAATAATACTACTATGTAACTCAGATTGTCTTCCCATGTTTTAATTTATTCAGTCATTTCCTTTTTAAAACATGTGCTATAGTGTACAGCAAACCTCCTGGTTGTGATTTTGAAAGCTTTCAATTTATTAGTTACATTTCTGAAACTAGAATATTTAGTTATAAAAATTTAAAGATTTAGAACAGTTGGAAACCATTGTTTTCATATTTCACCCCTGTCGTGCATTAAGGGCTTTTGTCCCAAGGTGAATGTGGTAACGAAGTAGATGTGATTTGGATAAGCCCTAAATAAGGTATTTTTTTCCAGAAACACACAGTAAGAAGTTTGTCAGAAGAAAAAGTTACGAGAATAAGAGCGACCCACCAAGGATTAAAGGAAGGGAACTTGGAGCTACCTCTCTTCTGGTGTTCAAGCACAAAGTCGTCCAACTCGTTAGTTATCTTATTCAACCTTGACATTCATCTATATGGAGGACAAGGCTACAAATGACTTTAGCAGGCACGCAGTCTCTTCCTGAAAGAAATATAGTTAGGAAGAAAACACAGTGGTCATTTTACAGTAACTTGCGAAGAGGAATGTGGTCTATGCTAGGAGCTTATCTCAAGACATGAATTATTTGTTTCCCCTAATAAACATCCAATTACACTGGCTACTATATTTAGGCTCAAGATTGACAAGGAGGTCTTGCATAGCAAAGATTTAGCTACTGTCTCATGGTGCTGCAGACCAGATGCTGAAAAAACTTGTCTCACACAGAGTTGTTTTAATATTTGTGTAGCAGCCAGGCAGGCGAGTTTCCTGTATAAAAAGAACATTTGAACTTTAGGCGTCAACACTAGAAGAATTCATGTTCTTTAATTAGGTCACTGATCCCTCTAAATTTATATGCCTTGACTAGACATAGAAACTTTTTCTGGTCTTCAAGACAGTCAGCCTGTCCCCTTTGCTTCATTTGAAATAGGATGGTTAAAACTATCTTCCAGGCACATTCATTTAAGCCCCTTGGACTTTGCATTGTCATTTACATACATACAGGGTATTTATAAAGGATTATCGAATCCTATAAAATAAAATCAATCATGCTGTATACTCCTTTTCAGGGATGTATATGATGAAGCATGGCACCTGGCAAGTGAGAATATGGCGTGATCAGTTTTAATTATTTGAGAGTTCTAGATAGTTGCAGATGACTTTTTAAAGTCTGTTGGTTAATTAGCACTGGTCTAGTATAACAAAAATGGAAATAGATATTAAAAGACATATCAAAAGTTTTACGGTTCTGTATCAGTTTTGTGTTGGTTGGGAACTGTTGTTAGGGTTTTGTTTTATTTTAATTATGAATAATCCTGCTTTTAGTCAATTTTCAGCCAGAAAACATGAAGAAATTTCACCTACTATTAAAGCTATTAGAGGGACCAGTAATGCTTAATATTTTCATCAGCGACATAGCGGGATCGAGCGCACCCTCAGCAAGTCTGGAGATGCCAACAAGCTGTGTGGTGCAGCTGACATGCCTGAGGGATGTGATGCCATCAAGACGTACACGGACAAGCTTGAGAATTGTGCCTGTGTGAATCTCATGAGTTTCAACAAGGCCAAGTGCAAGGTCCTGCATCTGGGTTGAGGCAACCCCCAGTATCAATACAGGCAGGGGGATGAAGGGATTGAGAGCACCACTGTTGAGAAGGGCATGCAGGTATTGATGGATGAAAAGCTGGACATGAGCCAACAATGTGCACTGGCAGCCCAGAAGGCCAACCATATCCTAGCTGCATCAAAAGAAGTGCCAGCAGGGCGAGGGAGAGGATTCTGCTGCTCTGCTCTGCTCTGGTGACACCCAGCCTTCAGTCCTGCATGCAGCTCTGGAGCCCTCAGCACAAGAAGGACATGGACCTGTTGGAGTG
>Ga0181612_101936_pt1 | contig 11152 bp, 12 predicted proteins | sample HoacroProtozoa21_FD_119630 | JGI IMG/M metagenome (GOLD analysis project Ga0181612, IMG submission 119630) | Hoatzin crop microbial communities from Cojedes, Venezuel. Combined Assembly of Gp0051906, Gp0051904, Gp0051908 | reverse complement strand
GGTCTGACACCAAGTTCTGGATTTCAGAAACTCAGATCTGCCTGAAAACCTCACCAGCTTATCAGGAGCTCTGCATGGAACCAGAGAGCCAGAGCTCACTGCTTGGCCACAGGCACAAATCCATAAGAGTCTAGGGTGAAAGCAAGGAGATTTCAGACGTAAGTCCTGGAAAGTGGAAAGATTAAACCACTCTGTTCCTTTTGGTTTTGACAGGTAAGCACTTTCTAAAAGACCATCCCATCAAAAATTTCCAAACCAAATCTACACCTGACACTCTAAAAACTTCAGTCAATTATGGGGCAATCAATTATTGGTCTTAAGTCACATTTTGCCAAAATCTATATAATCTAGCTTGTATTCTAACATATATAGCAATTTTTCATGTTATATATTTTGGTGTATAATCACAGAAGGTGGGTTTAAAAGTTCAACACCTATTGACAGGAGAATAAATTTTGCCTTTATGCAAGCACCTACATTATATCAGCCATGATTTAAGTGCAGGCACTTGCACAGGAAATCAAAGTGCCTCAGCCTCTAAGAAGGTGATTAATTGATATTTCTTCCACTGCTGAACTTTCACTTTACACAGGGCCCCTGGGTTCCTTTCACACTAAGTCCCCTTTTTTCTCTCCTTGGGAATAGCTCCAACATTCCCGTTTGGAGCAGATAGAGATGCACTTTGCTAACGTGGGCTCTCACAAGCTTACAATCTCTGCTAGAGATGCATCCATCGGAATAACAGTCCTCATCTTCACTGCAAGACGTTAGCAACAAAATTGTGCTTCAAAAGCACTTAAAACTTTGGCCATATGTTTATAACCTTGTTTTTGCAAATTCTCTTTAAAGAAAAAAAGTACAAAAAAAGAGGAATCCTGAAGTTAGCAGCTGTTTCAGCTAGAAAGGTATTTCACACATTGAGAACCTGCTTACACAAAGCTATTATTGTGTTTATATAGACAAAAATCTGGTTTCCTAATTAGCACTAGGAGGCATGTAAAGCAGGCTAGATGCTGCCTGGCCAGTATTCAGAAGACCGCAAGTTTAAAGTATTTGTTTAGGTTTTTTTCCCCGAAGGAAAGTCTCTTGAAGAAATGAATCCTCCTACATTAAAACAATGACTTTACATATGGTTCATCAAAATGCCGCCACAATGAAATGTTTCTTTTACTGTTCTGCTTAATTAAAACCAGATATGAAATGTATAATTCCCCAAACCTTACATTCAGTGTTAATTAACTAGTGAACAAAACACAAAACCCTCCACTCAAAGCAATAAAGAATACTCACTAATCCTGTGGGATTCAGCAAAATAAGACCTGCTGAAACTTTAAAGTCAAAGTTAACATGGAGTATAGCTACAGCCTATTTCTGTTGACATAAATTCAGTTGCTAACAATTTTCTTATTAAAAATAAACAGATCATCATTTTCAGAGAAGCATCTGGATGCCGGGGATATTTTAAGAAAGGGTGGAAGTAAACTAAGTTGTGTCCTAGTAGGCTGGGTTCATGGCTAATAGAGACACACAGGCGTTAACAACAGTTTAAAATCAAGCGTTTGTCTTTTCTCTACTCTAGGGGAATTTACTTAGCTACTCATCTTCCACCCCCTCTACTAAAACCCTTTTCTGCCACACTACAAATGAAGTATCAACAGCTACTTTCCTGGTTTGTTAAGGCAATCTCCAGTCCCATTCAGCCAACCTATACCAATATTCCCTTGCGACCATTTCTTCTCTTAGATTATGAGGTCTCTGAACTCTCAGTTTCAGGAAAGCATTCAATCAATTTAGATACAAGTCCCTCTGAACTTCCCCATCCTACCATCTCATAGATATTTGACCAGCTTCTGGTGCACATATGGAAGGGCATCCTGGAGAAGATCTTCGCAGCACAACATTCTTACACTAACTTTTTTTATATGGCACCTGTGCTTCCAGGGCTGGACTCTAGTGAGACCATAGTCCAAGGAGAAATATGAAAAAAATATTACCCAAAGCTTCTGTGAATTTCCAGAATCATCTGGTAAACTCCGACACATTCACAGCTTGAACTTTTTGTTCAGAAGATGTAGGGAACAATAATACTCCTTTTTAAAAAAAGTGTTAAATCCTATATTACAGCAGTCAAGGGTTAGGATTTGTCAGGTGTCTCCGTTCCTTCCCACAGCAAAAGTTGTGCCACTCTGAGGACCCCACATATTTCCAAAAGAGACTCTAAGAGAAAGGAACTTGAACAAAAAAGTCAAGAGATGAAAAATGGATTCATAAACTCTGATGGATTGAGTTAAAGGATTTTATTAACAGTGCAGGGGTAAAATCAGGTGCAGTTCAAGCTATTAAAGTTGTAGTGGGCACTACTTCATGCTAACGTTCAGCACACCACCAACGGAGTTAAGATATCACTGCGCTCTGGATGAATTATCAGCTATAATGCCCAACATCAACTGCCATAAACACAAGAAATTGAGACGTATCCTTGTCCAGCTCACTCTGGAATGCATTTAAGTTTTGACATTCATAGCATAGGTACAGCACCTTAGCCCTCAGACTCTAAAAGCTGAAATAACATGCAAGGCACAGGTATGTGAATCAGTTTATGAACATAGCGTTTTCAAAGAATATAGTAAATCTGCATATTTTAATTTTAGCTTCTAAAAAGACAACAGCATGTACACAACCCTTTTGTGCAGATGAATTTCTATCTTGCTTTTCCGCTGTTTCTGATCATTTGCTCTGCACTTTCGCTGTTCTCCCTAGGCTGTTCCCCTTCACCTTCTCTGTAGACACTCAGCTCTTCAGTTCTGCATTCAACAGCACTTCAGGGCCTTAGAGTTAACTAGCTGAAACACCTAGGGCAGCAACACCTCCAATTTAGCCTGAAATTCTGGATCTGTTTGACTCTAAGCCAAGCCATCAGCAATGAGACCAAAAAGTCATCTTAGACCTCCATAGGGCTCACAACGTTTTGAAGCTTTCTGCGAAGCCACAAGACAGTCATTAATGTCACGCCAAATTTCCGTAACAATATTCTGTGTTCATCACAGCAGTGGGCTACCTGCACAGGAAAGAAACCGGACCAGAAGTGCTCAAGCAAATCAAAATGTCATGGAGAGAGAAGTGCTCCTTGTCCATTCACACACCTGATGCCAGGTACACAGAATTGGGAAAATTAAGACTTTTAAAGCACACCTTCACACTCCTCGGCATCTTTCATGACCAGAGGCAGAATATAACACAACTGAGGTGAAGGAAACATTTATTAGCTAAAAGCAATAGCACAAGTGTATGGACTCTTTGTTTTCATGTTGAGGAGATTCAAAATTACATCAAATACAGCAACAGTGAGAACACTGGATTCTCTAGTGTCATGACCTAAAATATATTCAGATTAGGACTTCTCTATTGTACTCACTGGAAAAAATATTCAACCTTTGAGGTGTTTCTTACAAATTTCTTAAATGAATTATCATAAGCAACATTACAGTGCAAAACCAAATTACAGAATATAAATGAAGATGCACAAAGCCTTGAGAAGTGAAATGGATAAACAACAGCAGCAGCATATGAAAGAAGGTGACATATAAACTGAATTCTGAAACTTTCCTTGTTGTTTTTTTTATAACTTACTCTAAAAAAAAATATTCTGTGATCAAAATTACCACCTAGCCTGCACCTGCAGTACATATGGCAGAGGCTGAAAATCAGAAAAAAATAAAAAGACAGCATCCTATCCTCAGGGAAAAACATAGCTGTGCCCCTCACACAGAGCAAGGCTTGGCCAAGCAAGTATTCCTCACTCGATGCTACTGCTCGCCCAGGGCAGAGCTACTTATGTGACAAGGTCTTGCAAGGCAGGTCCTCCACCCTCCAACCACCAGACTACAACAAGCACACACAGGTGTTTTGTCCCTCAAGTTCAGAGTTCTATATTGAAAGGGTAAAACCAGGTTTATTTTGAATAATGACTGGATAAAAGCCCATTTCTGCCTGAGCTCCAGCACCCAGCTGCACAGTGGGCTGAGCACCCCAGCATGCAGGTGCAAGGGCTGCACGGGGAAGCAGCAGCTCCATCAGTGTGTGGCACGGTGAGGTGTGGACTCGAGGCACCAACAGGCACGGCCAGGAAGGAAAGCAGAGAACTGCACCACAGCTTCGCTGCCACGAGCACCACCTCCTTACATTTCATTAAGTCCAATTTTGTTTCCGGTGGTTCATAACTTGACATTTTAAATTGCACCAGGCTCAGAGGTGGCGTGTGTCATGTCAGGCTGCATACCATTTGTTTTCCCTCTGCTTATGAAAGACAACGCTAATTAAGGCAGAAATTAGATCCTAAATACTGAACTATTGTGTTTTCCAGGGAACTTCGTGCATTTTTTTTTCATATGTGGATTCTGACAAGAGGAGAATGGTTGTGATTTGGTTTCTTATTTTTTAAGAGATAACACCTGTTTTAAGATATTTCTGAATGACATAATCACTTTGAATGCTGTCACCGCAAGTTACTCAGGCAGCACAAGGTCTCAGAACACGTTGATCATTTCTTGTCCACAGGCTCCAGAAGAGACCACAGAGCATTTTATCCAGCCTATAAATGTACAACAGCCATACTGGAAGCAGAGCTCCTGGCATCTGTCCTGGTGTCAGGTTGTGGGGCTTTATTCCGCAAGAGGAAGCTCATTCTTCTGTAGCAAATGGCACTGTAATGACAATAAATACAGGAGCCATCTGGAACTGGGAGATGCTTTTCTCAAGAGGATTTTTAAACTACTTCGGAACAGCACTTGTTACAGTCTGAAGTTTTGCATTACTTGCCTTCTCAAATAAGAACCAAGAAGTTTAAAGAATCTCACTAAAAATCAAAGGAACTGTCATCAAGAATTGCAAAACCTGTAAGTCCTGCTCCCTTTAAGCTGTCTAAGACAAGAGGCCAGTATCTAGCTTTGAGAACAAAAAGACTGCAAAATTCAGGATCTTGGGCACAGGTAGAAACCCTTATCCCCTGGAATGCACGTCCCATCTAGGGGACCTTAGTGTCCTTTGCAAGCAGCAGTTAAATTTCAAGATGTTACTTCTAGCACACATGAGGACACCATAACATAAGTGAACACAGAGGCCATGCAGCAAAGCAATAGAGAAGTTCCATTAGCCTCTTCTGAGATTATTATAGACCCACCTGCCAAGCAGAGCACCCAGAGACAAGGGATCAGGGCAGCAAATGTGGAGTGTCCTTCCGCAGCTCCTGGAGGATCCACAGGGAGTGGGAGCTGAGCAAAACCGATTGGGAGCACATGGGATGACAGTAATATTCTTGTATTAAGGAATAAAGGACATGACGACTCCTCCAGCTTCCTTCTAATGGGAGTTGAACTGGGCCCTTGGTGAAGAGGCAGTCTACGAATATGGAGTAGCATGCAAGACCCAAGCACAAGACAGGCTCTTTCAGGTGCATCTGATGTTGGATTTCTAGCACCTCACATCTAAGGAGCTACAAGATGTCTCTGTCCTCTCACAGACTGAACTGCCTTGTAATCCCTTTGCACTTTGGAATGCACGTTGTCCTATGGCTCTACACTTAAATGCCAAAACGCCTACATGCTTCTGCTCAAGACCTCCAATCTACCCCAGCTTCTAACATGTAACTATTTTCAAAGCTATTTTACCTGTAGTTTTTCCAACTCCTCAACTACAGCATTAAATCCTCTCTTCCAATTAATTTTGCAGTCTTTCCATTAAGATTTTGAGTGAACTATTAATCAGAAGATTGAGACTCTTAACAAATTAATGGTTTTATGGTCATAGCTGTTATTAATAGAGTATTTTTTGCTGCGCTCTTTATAACGTATTATTTTATGTTTTTACCAATATTTTACACCTAGCTTGTTGCATTCCCAATTGCTTTTACTTTTTAATAAAAAACAAGACGAAAGATATTCACAAGTGAAATATTTTTTTTTTAATACGAGTGCAGGTTTTTAAAGGAAAAGATGCTTAAAGATATTAGATATTCAACAAAAAAAGGATGGAAACTCAAAACAGAGTGTATTTCTTTTCCCCTTGTTAATAGTTTCCATGGCATCTCTGTTTGCCTTGCATCACATTGCAGCACAAATGTGGCAGCATTGGAAGATATTAAGCGTAACCAAAGATGTCTTACAAACCTCACCCTGTTGCTGGGCATGTTATCTTTCCATGGTCTCTTGTCAATAGGACCAGCAATGCACCACGTTCCCTGCGCTGCGTTCAACCTGGAAGCCACAATGAAGCCCTGAGAAAACAGACCCCAGGAGCCAAGACCAAAGGGCTGAGAAAGCCCAAAGGGGTCTGAACTCTGATCCAAAGTCCTCGGCTCATATGCATTCCCCAGACTATTCTTAAAAGCACCTTCTGCTTTGCCTCATCCATGAAGTAACTATTCCATAGCCAGCAATAACCGCTCTGTCTGGTATCCATCTCTTATCAGATGGTCCCAGTGCATCTTCTGAATGCCAAAAACCTCTATAGCTGCTGTGTCAATAGACAAGAAAACCTAAACATGCTGCATTTAGAGAGAGAATATCTTTTCTGGGGATGTGAAGAATACCTATGCATATTAAACAGCTCATTAGCGGTTACTAAACTGCAGGGCAGAATAAATTTTGGTTGAAAACATATTTTGCCTTTCCCTTCTCCCATTTGGCAGGTGAGACGTGTTCCTGACAAGTTCTGTGCACTACACCTCAAGGAGACAGTGCTGAGTATGCCAGAACGTTATAAAGCTGTGTTTACTGTGATCACCAATAAACGAATTAAGATTCTTTTAAAAGTGATGGAAATAGCCTATTTATAGTTGAAAGCATATGTACAAGCCTCAGAGGAAGATTGCAATTACATTTTCCATTTAAAAATGTCATTGTCTCCCCTGACCTTTTGTTGCTTTCTCATGCCCTTCAAAGCAAAATGAATTCGCGAGAAGTGCCAGATAGAAAACTTCAGCAGTTCTGCTGTCAAATTGCAGAGCAGAGGCTCCAGCAGCACGAGCATTTCCATCGGCGCTATCAGAGAGACCTTCTCTCTGAATGTGCTGTAACTTCTAACCATCATCACAACCGACGCAACACTGAAGGATTTGGCGAATACACCACAGCGCCCTGTGGGGTCAGGCTGGGATTTGCAAGCTGTGCAAGCCTGCCTGAGCCAGCTGTGATGGAGATGAGGCACAGGGGCCACACAGCTGGATGCACTGCAGGGACAGTCAGTCACTTTTGGACTGGCATTTAGCCACCATGAAAATCTCTCCTTGCTTCCATGGTAAGAGGCCACCCTGCAAGCAGTATAATATGACCATAACCACGCTCACAGCTTCCCAGTGACACTAATACAAAACCCGTGTGCTTCTCTATTCATTCCCCTTCGCATTTCCACAGTCTAAGCAAAGGTCAACTGGTTTGTAATCAATCCCTGCACGTGCAGGAACACTGGCACTGCCACCCGCAGCTCTCCAAAGACTGCATGGAGGAAGGGAAGAGCAGAAGCAGGGACCAGCCACCCCTCCCAGCCCCTTGAGTAGGACATCACGGGGCACACGCTCAGACCCACAAGGGGCTGAAGACCTCAGGACCTTCCAGTCCAAGTGGCTCATGCTACCTCAACCAAAGGGCAGTTCACCTTTTGGCATAAAAGCCCAGTATGCCCCTCCCTTCTCCTTTCCCACCCTGTCCTGCTTTTCCCCTCCTGCTTGCCTGTTTTTTTGGTTTTTTGCAATGTTTTCAGTAAAACTGTGATTCAGGACGCACAGTTGGATGTACGCTTCCCCAGGTCTCTGGGAAGCCCCTAAAGCAGCTGTCTTGCCTATGAGGCATAATCAAGCCCAGTTTGATTATGATATTTTCAATAAATCACTAGAGATGACTTGTGCTATATTTTTAGATGATTTAGTGTTTGCTATTAGCTAATATGCTTCCTAAAAAAACTTGAAGTATTGCACAGTTAAAAATCAGCAGCAGTTCAGAAGTCTCTGGCATGGGTCGGGCTTTGCTCCCTGTGGACAGAAATTAAGGGACTGCTAATGCAAGCTAATGGTTGGTTTAGCCTCTCTGTAATCCAGTTCAGCTCTGCATTACATCCTGGAACAAGTGTCTATAGATTGGCTAGACAAGCACTTACACACATTAGCTAACTCAGGTTAATGAGCAATCAATTCACTTAAATTGAAACAAGGACTCAGCCTCTCCAGCCTGAATATGGCCATCGCTGGGTCTGCTGAACTACCGTTCTGCCCCTTGCCCTCTTCTTTACTCTTACAAATCATGAGCATGAAATATCATCCAATAAAATAAATGCAAAGCAACAGGCAATAGTCTTCAGGTGATAAATTATTCTCTCATTTACATCAAGGTAATCCCAGACTAACTCATTCGACTTCAGCCAAATTAAGCTGTACCTATCCTACAGTAAGCAAGAATTCAAACGACTTTTCATTGTTTCAAGTCCATCCCCCAAGCCCACTGCACTCAAATCACTGCAGCGGTGCTCTCCAGAGCACCTGGATGTTCACAGGCTTCGGACAACTCTATGCAGATTTCTGTTAAACAGTGTCTTTCAAAGGTTTCTTTATGATGAAGCACGCCATTAAAAGGCTTAAATGATGTTAATAGCATGAATGCTTGCTCACTCTCAGTTCTAAGTCCTCTGCCTGAGCCTGCAGCTGATCTGTGACTGGCAGCAGAGCACAGGACCATTGCACTGGCATTCCAACACTTCGGAGGATCCAGCTGCACAGAAAACACTGCAAACATGCCCCACGCACCCCCGGTAAAAAACTATGAGAGTTAGGTCATAGACATTTTCCTGTTCAATTACAAAATGCGTCTCAGCTTCCAGATCAGCATTTTTAATATAGCTCAAATTAGCTTAGCTATAGCTCAGAAAACACTTCGCTGTTTCAGGCTGTTAACCACAATGTCTTATAAAATGAAGCATGTTTACTGTCATTTTGGAAAAGTCGTTCTTCCTTTATGAATTTGGCAATGAAGGATTCAAAAGATACCAGTGTGGGATTGTTATCACGCACAAGCCAAAGCCGTCAGGCTTCATTACTTCCAAGGCAAAAATTACAGAATAACGTATTAAATGCTTGAATAAAAAACACGTAGCGCTGCCGTTGTCCCGCGGCAATGGGATGACACCAGTCGCCGGTGCCTTGTACTGCACAGCCTGCCCTGCGCTGTGACACGGAGCCTGCAGCTGATGGATGCAGCATCCCCCAGCCACGGCCGCTCTGTGCTTGCAGCAGCCCCCAGGAATGCTGCCAGCGGTGGGAGGGGGCTGCGTCTTCCTGCGTGGTGGGAAACCAGCAAGCTGGGTCCGAGGCCAAAACAAGGGTTTCACTGCTTTTTAAAAAATGTATACATTTCAAAAGAAAAAAACCAAACCACCACCACATACACACACCCCCCCCACAAGCCACACCTTTCTTGCTCAAGAGAGGGGAGAAACCCACACTTTCAACGGTTTTATTGGGATGCTGCAGTCAAAAATTGACTTTTTGGGAACAACATTAACCAGCTGTGGTCCTTGTTGCAGCTTTCTGCCTGCCTCGTTCTTTGAAGTTTTGTTTGTGGTTATTTCTTTGGGTTGGGGGGAGTCCTCCCCTCTCTCTTCAACAAACAAGTTGCAGGGCTTTGACAAGCAGGTTGTACAGCTGAAGACACTCCATTCTGTGATTTCTGGATATTCCCCCTTCTGCTGCAGCCCTGACCTCACTATACAACACACAAAAATTCAGAGACAAACATTCCTAAACCCTTCTCTTAGACCCTCACCAAACTCCTGAGGCCCCCAGTTCCCTCAGTTAATTAGTGGTCTCTCTGGTGGGATCCACGCCAGAGCCTGGTACTGCTCCTTTCCATCCACCCCCAGCCTTCCTGTTCTTCACCCTCTCCTTCCCCCACTGTGTCTCCTCCCTCCCTTTTATCCTCCCACACTATCTCCTCAGCTCTTTCATCATTTGAAGGGAAAACCGTTGGCAGAGTGGCTCAGCCACCAGCCCAGCTCTCTCAGAGACAATAACATCCCTATCGAGGGGCTACAGGATAGATTTGGGTCCCGATTTGTACACCTGGGTAGTAGATGCCTGTTTACAGCCTGACTTAGCATTGCATTTTCCATTTTCCTCTAAACAGTTTATTTTCCAAAAATAATCAGCCATGGTGAAGTTTACCCCCAGGCAGCACACATGCATGAGACCCATTCACTTAAGCGCAGCTTAAGCCTTACTTTGATGGTTTAACAGGAATTTACATGGTACACACGACTTGTTCAAGTTCCCTACACAGTGAAGATTTCACCCTCTTTGCACTTCAAAGTCTCAGCTTTCCCATCCAGCTTTTCAGAGCGTGCATCCCATTGTGCTCTTAACACTTTTCATCCCTTTCAAATTGCACCGTGGTATCTCGCTGAGCTATAACAACATCAGCCCATGACCAGCAGGGATCAGCGAGTCAACTGGAAACGCAGGGTAACTCCAAGCACCAACATCAAGCAGAAGTCCTACATTGCTCTCAGCAGCATCTCACAGTACCGTGCAAACAGCTTCCAGATGTGAGATCCTACTACAGAGCCACACCTTCAAAATATCGGTCGTTTTGAAGAAAGAAAGGAAAACTTTTTAAGATTGACTTCATGCTCTCATTGCTGGCGAAAGAAGCACTTGCTTGTATTGCTCACTTCATGCAAACAAAAGCTTTTACCACATTCTCCTGCTTCCCACATTGAAAGGCGAGATAATTATGAAGGCCTTTTGGCACTGGCACCTAGACTAGAACAGCTGTTTTCAGGAGAAGGGCTTCAAGTTAGCCGAGAGTAGAAGAGTGTGGCCCTAACATAGCCCCAAAGAGAAGAGCAGGCACCTCCTGTAGCACAGAAGTGCACAGAATGCTAAAACAAATAAATCCAAGCTCCTATAATTAAGGTATTTAAGTCTATGACAGACCAACCATCAAGGAGTGTGTATTTTCTTTTATGTCTCTTAATTAAAAATTTGTCAGAAACTTAGGGCTGATTTTCAGAAGTGCCCAGCGCTCCCTGTCTCCTGTTGTGAATGTTAATGACCAGGTTTTTCAAAAGGATTCTGAACAACATGCTTTCTTTAAAGAAAAAAAAAAAAGGT
>Ga0181612_175936_pt1 | contig 11153 bp, 6 predicted proteins | sample HoacroProtozoa21_FD_119630 | JGI IMG/M metagenome (GOLD analysis project Ga0181612, IMG submission 119630) | Hoatzin crop microbial communities from Cojedes, Venezuel. Combined Assembly of Gp0051906, Gp0051904, Gp0051908 | reverse complement strand
GGTTTTGAGGTTTTGTCAGTTATCTGGAAAATTCTAAGCAATATCTTTTTTTTGTAATTTTTTTTTTAATAAAAAGTGAAGTATCACCTGAAGGGAAAAATGCAACAGTATAGGAACTACAAAACATTGAGCTCTGTCTAGCTGTTCAAAATTTAATTTTTTTTTCCTTCTTTCCAGACTGTAGGGAAATGGATAATCTTCGAACTAAGATCTTGATCCCCGGAAGGAGAACACATTCTAAAACGTAGGAGTCACAACAGTTTTGTGAGACGTGTCTCAACTGAGTACTGCAGGAGAAACATATCTCAGTTCTAGAGCTGCTCTGTCACTTTTGCGGATCCCAGGGCAAGTGGGGTCTATAAGCATGGTCATTAGTAGTCTGTTGTGTTCTTCCAGGGCTAGGTCTCACAGCATTTTGGGAAGGATGGTTTTTATGGTTTAGTGATTGACTGGATACTGGTTTGCATGCTAATGCTGTGTAAAGGGACTGCAGGCCAAACGTTGATTGAGGAATTGGGATAGGGAACCTGTAAAAAGCTGGACTTACAATAAATAGTAGATATTATGACAGCCATGCTTTTGGGCTGCTGTAGAAACTCGCAGACTGAAATTCTTTCTTTTGATAATAAAAGCACTTATACCAGGTCTAAATTTTACCTGAACTATTTGCACAGATCGTCCTGGGCACATCACAAAAAGGCAATGTACCTTCTGGTTCTTCATATTTCTACCCATCTGTTCTGCTTCTGGAAAATTAGACTTTATTTTCCTGACAGGTAAAAAAGACATATTGCAAAGAGGGTGCATTTTTAGCTTTTTCTGTCTTTGTCTGAGACTGCTGACAGGTACTTTTGGGATATACATATTGCTCTCCAGAAACTCTAATTTCAGGGTAGCTAGCTGTACAATTAAACTACTGTGAGTTTCCTGCATGTGAAATTTTCAGTCTATGTGGCTGCTCTACAAGTGACTTGCTCCTTTGTTGTTGTACACTGTGCTTGTGCGAAAGATTGTTTTACTAGACCTCAAAACTGTCACCAAGGGGCAGTATTTAAAAACATCAATATTATCTCAGAGGAAGCAGCTGTTTGTGTTAGCCATGGTATAGCAGCTAAGAGCTTTGGGTTGTTCGTAAGGCTAATTTATGAGTTCCACTGTATAAAATATACCACTCATAGCATCTTACTGTGTGTGCCAGGAGATATAATGGCTCCATAATGTACGTGTTGCTTGTAAGGAGAGTTCAAAAGTGTTGTGGTTCTGTGAGCTGCTGACCAGATGTATTATTGTCATTACTTTTAGCATAGTGTTACAACAGATCTAATTTCTGTCTTACAAATGTCATAGTTCTTCATAGTCTTGAGAACTACATTGATACTGGAGTGGGGGGTTCGTATCAACAGGAGGAAGTATCACATTTCATTTTGTAAATCGAGCTTTTACAATGGTTATGTGCAGCTGTATTTCACCCTCTTTTCTCCTAGCTAATTACCAGTCTAACCTCCCTTCAGAACCTTGTTCTTCTTGTCCACTGAGACCCAGTGTCTTTGTTATTATAATCCAGTATGTCTGTAGCTGAAATAAGCCATTCATCCATGTCACATAAACATTAAAAATGCTAAAACAATGGTTTTAAAATTTAAAGGAGTAATGATTTACTGAGATGCATTATTAATAAGCATAAATTATTGAGTTGTCTCAGTAGTGCAGCTACAGTTTAGAGATGGACTCACAGTCCCTTGAGGGGTGGTGGACCTATGTAGAAGTGTACTCTGCCAGCTGGCAAAGCAGCAATATTGTGTCAGCTGCAAAAGCAGAGTTACTTATGCCAGGCTGTAGGAGAGAGAGCAGGAGCTGGCGGGCTGGGTGTGCTTGCAAATGCATGATGTATATGGAGAGTAAAAAAATTTAAAAAAGATTATACTTATTTTTGGTTAATTGGAAGAAGACAGCCCAGTTATAGTAACTCCTTTTTAATGGAAATGGAACGGACATAAAAGAATCTGTTCCATGTTCGTGCCTCTGTCTTTGCTCTGTCTTTTCCCTCCTTCCTTCTAAATAGTTTTGTGTTCTGTACTTACCCTACTATCTTAATTTTGGTGATGAAGTTAGGCACACTGAGAAATGTATTTTCTTATGCTTCTACATTGTTCTATGCATGAAACTAGTCTAAATTGTGCACCCCTCAGGCAATTTCTCCTAAGAAACAGTTTAAACTCTAAGGATGCAATTCTGACCCAAATGAATTTATTGGATCACTCGTTCTAATTGTGACGAAGTTAAGACTTTACCAAGAACTCTTCTCTTTCAGTAGCAGCAGTTGAAAAGGAATTCACAGATCATGATTCAGGAGATGAATGGGCCTGATTTAAATGTCATAATTAGACGTAAGTTCTACAGAAGCAATGGAAGTTATGCTCGGATGGGATGGTCATTTGTAATTTAAAGTCATACCATTCAAATGTACCTGGTATGAAGATTATCGTGCATGTTAGACCAAAGCTACCTACTTATTTCCCATGTAAATATGGTGTCCCATTGCTTTTAAAGAGAAACACAAAGCCTCCAGAAGTGCAAAATTATGTAACTGAAGGTGTAGTTTCATTGATGCACCCAGAATGACTCCCAGAGGGTGCACCATTCTCTGAATGCACAGTATTCTTCAATCCTGAGTTTTGTCCAGTTGTCAGATACAACGTCTAACAGCCAGACCCTGGAACAGAGAAAAGTTTATACGTGTTACAGGTTTCAGTGGCCTCTCTGGAACTGTTGTTATGGTCATGCACAGCTTCACAACTGTTAATGAAAACAATCCAGTCCTGTGAGCAGAATCCCATTCTTCTCTGCAGACAACTTAAATTCCATGAGCTACTAAATAATCATTCTAAGTTTACATTGATGCAACTGAATTTGTCCTAAATATGCACAACAACTTTGTTGTAGTAAAACAGACAGGTGCTTTGTTTTTTCCTTTGAAGGGTTGCCTAAGAAGCTGGAACAGTTTTGATGATGGAAAGATTATTGTGGTGATGCATTTTGCTGCATCTCTTACACATTAAAGCAGAATACAAGGTGCAATAGACTATAAATCTCTCCTTCATATTGCTTAGCTATGCATCTAGTTGTATTGAAAGCAGCAAATATTGATTATAGGTTAAAGGCAATTAAAATAATGGACCTGTAGTTGATAGAAACTGCCAAAGGGTTCTTGGCACTGACAGCATTTACCACATAAGCAATGACTGTCAAATTTAACGAGCAAACATATTTTCCAGGAATGGGCATTTAATATTCACTCATCCCGATTCTACAGAACACAGTTTTTATTAATTTTGTGAGCAGAATATTTTTTAAAGGGGCAAAAGGAAGGAGAACAAGGGCTGTAATTAAAGCTGAAAGTAATTCAGTGCAGAGGAATCACATAGCCACCAGATTACAGTGCAGCATGAGAGAACAGAGACTGTCTTAGACTACTCGTAATGGCAAACGCTTCCTGCAGAAGTTTCAGGATATTAGTGTACACAGCCGAGGCAGCTTTTTTATTTTTGTTGTGTCTGTACTTAGGCTAGCCCTATCAAACATGAGCCAAAGCTTTTAGCTGAGCCTGCTGCCAGCACAGCTAACCGCACAGTTCAAAGTGGCTTTGTCACAAGCCTTTGGGTGGCACAGAGCTGAATCGCCTCAGTGTAAGCTGGAAAGAAAGTTTTCGTTCCAAGAACCACAATTTTTTCCTGGTTTTCCTGTGATGCAAGAATGAACCCTCTTCCAGACCCATGCATTACTCAGTCTGCATCCCCAGGTGCCGACGAGGCTACACTGTCTGGGCTTGCTGAAAAGTGAAACCAAGTCTGGGGTCATTCCTTAGTCTTCCTCCACCTCGACTCAAACTATGTGGCACAGGGGAACCTACTCTGCCCTCAATGACTCTTTTTCAGCCTGAGTGGCTGCCAGACTATTGCCAGTCAGGAGGGAGAGGGAAAGGAACAAACTGTACATCACTGCATCTCTTGAACATCACTGCAAACTCACGCAATGGACCACCACCAGGTCTTTACAGAACCGGCCTCCTTAAATGATGGCCTGCTGTCACAGCTCTCAAGCAAGTTCAAAGACAGATAAGCAGATATTCACCGTTGCGATTTTGCTCCTTTGAAGATATCAATGTCGTAGGGAAAAAAGAAAGAACAGGGGTTTGTGGAAAGTACTTCACTGGCACCAAGGGAGAAGAAAAATAGAGGGAATGACTACAAAAAATGCACTCTTTGGGAGGCATGTTTAAGTTCATGTTCTCTCATTATTAGTTCTCTTTCTAGTGAGGTAGCAGGGCTAAAGTCTTGGCTGTTTTCCCTATATTATGGTAGCCCATGAATAGTATCAGTTTCAGAAATTGTTGCAATCCTGCTGAATATAGCCCTATAGTTTTACAGCTTACATTCTAGTACCCCAGAGGATGCATTTTCACAAAGTTTCACAAGGACACTGTCTTCTTACAGCCCCTCTATCCTTGTTTTGTTGCAAGACAGATAGGTCACACCCAAATGCCTCTTCAAGACTGACAGCTGCAGTACTTCCTCAAATGAAGGTAGTCAACACACGCATCATCTCTGCTTGTTTATCCTCTTGTAGAATGCAGCTTCTTCACCCTTTCTTGAATATCTGGAATTTATCTACTCAGAATAGTGTCTGCTCTGAGAAAACATGAAGTTATGCTGTTCTCAATGTGCTGTGAATGAATTTGATGTTATCCATGATGCAAAAATGCAAATGATGCTACCATAGCTCTCTGAACTGGCTGCTGAAATAAGATTTAGTGACAAATAAGTTCATGTCTTACTCCATAACTGACCAGGCCAAGATACATGGCTTTCTGTGCAAAAGAACCTTATGTCTTTGTGGATTAAAAAATTAGACTATTTACTAATTCAGGCAGCAGAAAAAAAACCACTTACTATTCATTATTCTTTCATTTATTTATGTGAGAAACAATAAAAGTGAGTTCAGCTCTGCGGGAGCCAGCAAAATTAGAATAACATCACCGTCGAAAAGAAAGAGAAAGAAGGAGGCAGTTCATTCTGAATTCTTCACCATAAAAGTTGATAAGAAGTTCGTGTAAGGCAGCATTATGGAAAACTATTTAAACAATCTTCCTCAAGGTTTTTTTGCATGCCAAAATAGGTTAAGTATAAGAAGAATGAGAAATAATAAAATGATTTCTCAAAGTGAAAGAGGTCCTGAAACATGATCTTTTAATAAAGTGAACAGACTGATTATTTCCATTTAGTCTGACCATATGGAAAGACCTTTCACATAAAATTAATAATTCTGTTCAAAATATTGCTGTCTCATATAATCACAGCATCATTGAATTACACTCTAAATAAAAAATCTGAATGGAACAAATGAACTCCACTGACCTCAATAGCTTTACACTAGGGATAAATTTTGACTGATATTTAGGAGATATATGATATATAGATAGCAAAACATGAATGAGAGGCTAATCTTTATTATAATGCTGCGGTGAAATGTAAAAGGGATCTTGCAATGAAACTTACTATACTCTATGTCAAATATTATTAATGAAATATTGTTCATCTCTAGTTTTCTTTACTGTGTTATTTAGACACAGTTATTTCTTTAAACAATAATTTTATATGTCTATAAAATGCAAATTATTGAATTTTAAATGCCTCGTGAGCATTACAGCTGATACGTAAATGAGAGCAAAGAAAAGCTAAGCATCCCTAATCTGATGATTTGTAATTCAATTATAAATACCTCCAGAAACCACACAGCCACAATATAATAAAAGATGGTTTTTATTTTAAGTAGAAATGCATTTGGTTCTCTAAGATATGAAGATGAGGATTGGGATAATGTATTTCAAATTTTATGCTGTCTTATGAAATGTGAGCTGTTCTACTAGATCAGAGCAGAGAATAGCGGACTTCTACACCTGTAAGCTCAAGTTCAAGCAGCTGCTTACAAAGGGCTATAATTTAAGCACTTGGACAAAGCAATTTCTCTAACTGCACTCTTGCCAATCTCTTTTGCATTATCACAGGTCTTTGAATCTGGTGCTATCTGAAAGCCACAAAAGCTTCTGGCTTTATTTGATTGCATGACAATCTTAACCCTCATCTGAAATAGCAAAGGAAGTTTCTAGCCTGCATTCTTTGATTGAAAAGGTCAATGAATTAAGATGAATGTCTGGCCATACATTTTTAACTGGGATTTTTTAATATACTCCGTAATTTTTTTTTAAGCCTGGCACATGATTTTTGGAACTGTTAAACACAACCTTGATATACTGTATCAGATGCTTTGGGAAATGATGTTGATCAGTCATTGGATGACACTTTTCAACCAGCTCACTGTCTTTAAAATGGGACTGAGGTTTTTAACCTTTAAATTATAAGAAAAAATTTCCATGTAAAAAGCCTATCAATGATAAAAAGAATCAAAGAATTCAAAATACAGTCACACACAGGCCCTATCATGAACAGTATGAATGCAGAAGATGGTAGAAAGAGGTTTATATGGAGAAGATATCATCAAACAGTGTGCATTACTCACTAGTCTACTGTAATATGATCCACTTTTCTCCCCACAACTCTTTTTGTATCAATAATTTGATGAGAAAATCAAGTTATTTTTCTTCATTTGTTTTTCATTAAGTGAGAGTGGTTAATGAAGAATAAATTCATCAGTAAGGCTCTGTGGTCTAATCCCTGCTTACGCACACAGCCCTGAAGAGAACCTGTGCTGAGAAAGAAGGTTGAATCATCCCCCTACTCCTCCTTCCAGTCGGATCCTGACCGTACAAAGGCAAGGGCCATACAGTATTCTCAAAAGATGAGGCCCACTGGGAACTGCAGCCTCGTGCTGGTGTTTTGCCACAGCAGGACTTCTGCAGCCACCCCACAGTGCAGAATCCCAGGTTCAAAGTTGTTACTGGCAATACCATCTTGTGTGGGTACAGAGAGACGTTGCCATTGCCACCTGTCTGCCGTTCCAATGTAGGCTCCTGGCAATGCCACGGCTGGGAAATGCATGATTTGGAGGTGGATGAGAACAGATGTGAAACTGATAAATCCCTGATAGCGCCCTGACCTGTTCAGGTCTATAAAGTCACTTGAGGAGAAATTGGTGGAAGATTCAAGTATTATTAAGAGCGAAGAACTTGAAGGAGTATCACAGGACAGTTTCTAACACAGGGTCGTTGTTAGATACAACTGCAACAGCTTTGTAAAATGTTGTCAATAAAGGACTTTTTAATTATGGTTATCTCCTCTGAAGCAACCAACATTTGGCTTCTCTTTCCTGTCTTTCTTACAGTTGCACAAACTTGAAAAGATCTAAGCGGACAGCAGGAAACCCTTTACACATTAACTCATGACTGAAAGGCAATATTTTAGGGTCTTCCCTAAAAATAGTTTAAATCCTGCATAGTTTGGGCTGACATTTTTTCTGAAGTAGATTCGTCTGAAAGATTCTGTTCATTGAAGCGGATCGTTTCAGTGGCCAAATTACAACAGGCACGGGTGTCCAAAGCATGACTGTTGTGAGGCAGACCTCCAAAGTCTTTGTTTTTGATGGCTGGACTTGTAACATTCTTATAATATAATGAATGGCATTTTTGCAGTTTACTGCCTGTGAGAGTTTGATCAGTGGCCAGGTTACATTCTTCCAGCAGACCTTTGTAATTCTGAGCAAAAAGGTATGCTAGTTGGTCTGAGGATGTCTTGACTGGATTTTCCCCAGTACCTTCAGTTTGGGCAGTGAATTTTCTCTCCATGGATGGTAAATCATCTCTTAGAGTCCCATGTGTATTTTGCAAAATATTACAAAAATAAGTTGTAGATGTTGGGGAGGAAAAGCAATATTCTACTTGTGTAAGGTTTGCGTAATTCCAAAGACATTACCAGAGGTCATTCAAGTTTCCTAGCATTCTGTTACAATCAGACAGTGCTGAATTCGATTAAATATGTTTAGCAACAAATTCATATCAAGATTCTTATTTATTTTGACACTGTCTGAAGAAACCTCTCCCACACTATAGTTTACAAGATATAGTTTATCTACTGAAATCATATGCAGGTGAGTCCTGCATATGATGACAGGATTTACTCTCTACTCTGACACTATGTGAAGGGGATTAGGATGATATTACTGCTATAGTTAGGATTTCCAAAATGTCTTTTTATCATAAAGGAAACTTCTTTCGTGCACTGCAGCACTTCCAGGACAGGCGAGTCCTCTCTCTTACCCCTGTTTCAAATTGTATGGAAGGAGAGCATCATTCTCTGCCAGTGTCACAAGTTTCTAGTTTCTATGTTTTCCTGTACCAGTGGTCCAAATTTAAGAAGAAAAATGACATTTCACTAGTAATTTTAGAGTTTTTTTGATTTGTCAGTTAGTCCTTAGCTGCTTACAGGCCAGATGTGGATCTCACCTGTGTAATTTTATAGCACTCCTATGTCACTTCTAAATTTAACAAATTTCCTTCAGATATACAGTTGTAGAAATCAAATTTGAAATAATTATATGTAGAGGCGTATCATGTTACATTCATCCGTGTTACAGTTCAGGAGGAGTATATCACTGCTGAGCTCAAGGGGGCAAAAGAGATATATGCATATATATTTGCATATATGCTCATTTATATGCAAAGAGATCAGATTAACAGACTGCTTTGATTCCACCTGTACTTAAAGTTTATGAATCTATGAATAGATGGACACAGACTGATTAGAGCACTTCTTAATAGTCACGAAACAACATGAGATATTACAGCAACCAAATCTCTGCTCAGCCTGGTAGTACGTCATTTTAAACCATATTCTAAACCCTTTGCAGCTTTTGTGTTAACTGGTAAAAAATTATTTAGAAGTGTCAGAAACAAACTTTCTCCATATCTTTCTTTTATGGCACGGGGCATTTAGTGTTTAGAAACATGCAAGGTGTGTGTGTCAGGAATTAAAATATCATAACACAAAATGGGTTTATGCTGCTGTGAACATGTGTTCTTCACTAACATCATCGCCAATGCTAGATGATAATAGCTAGGGGACAAAAATGCTCTTTGTCCCAGAAACGGCTCTGGTTTCAAAATGTTGGAAATGGTAAGCTAGAGTTACAGAGCTTATACAGATGTACTGTACAATCATCAAGACTCTAGAAAATCTGCATTTCTATCAGGGGTTTGATTCTGCAGGTCAGTTCTTCTCTTCTGAGTGTATAGAGAAGAACAACTGAATTTTCTAAAACTTTTGAATTATATTCATGAACATATCACTTTTTACTACGCTTTTTCTTGGTAAATATGTCATACGGGGAGTGGCATGGATCTTTATGGCTGTGTCCTGAGACTTCCATGCACCTTCAGTAACACTTTAATATCCAATTAGACCCAGGATTTTATTTGGCCAGAATATAAAATATTTAAGTTATAACGTTATAGAAACCATGGAATCATGGAAAAGTCGAAGATCAAATTGTTTGGTGGACATCTCTCTTGAAGGCCTGGCCTCAAACCAAGTTACCCAGGGCCCCGTCAAACAGAGTCTTGAAAATATCTAATGAGCGAGATCATCTCACTTTTTTGGGAAACCTATTTCAATCTTTACTCATTCTCATGGTGAAGAGTTGTTTTTTTTAATATCAAGATAGAATTTCCTCCGATACAATTTGTGCCTGTCACTTATCATTCTGTCAGTGTGTGTCCTTGTGAAGACTACACCAGTTTTCTCTATGACTAACTATAAAGTCTTGAAACACTGTAATTAGATTCCTCTGGAGACATCTCTTCTTTACACTGAACAAACCAAATTTCTTCCACCTTTCTTCATATGTCAGGTCCTCCAAGCCTCTCATCATCTTGGTCATCCTCTTCTGGACCCTATCCAACTTTGCAGTTTCTCTCTTCAACTGTGTAATCAAAACTGGACACAAAATTCCAGCTGCAACCTAACACTTGTTAATTAAATTGACATAATCACATCCTTTCATCTGCAGTTTCATCTTTCTTGCTGATGCAGACCTGGGCATGATTTCCCTTCCCTGTGCAAGTTTTCTTACATCCTCATAGAGCTTTTATCAAACGACATCTGTGGAGTTCAAGATGGATCTTTGTGCATACTATACCGTGGAGCTATGTAGGTAGATGAGATTTTAAACTAACCCTGTCCTGGCCAAACCCAGGACATTACTATTTGTGAAAACCATAAATGTGCAGTGTTTCTGTTATGTAGTCCAGGAACACAGATATTTTGGAGAACATTGTTCAGAAAACACCCATAGCGACCATAAATACGCTGTACCCTTTCAGAGCAGATTGCTATGTCTGCGTAAGCTTGTGGAAGTACCAGCATTAACATTTTTATATATCAGAGTTTGTGCATCTAGAAGATCAAATAAAAAGGACCTCCTAGGAAGGTGGTGAGACTGAGTTCACACTTGTAAATTAAATTATGTTAAAAATAGATAAAAATAACTGCAAAAGCAAACCGAACCCTATATAATGAATTTTCTCTACAACTCATCTGCATTTTATGAATAAATCACCACTTTTATCAGTATTTTTCCTAAACAAAAGCTTACTCACAGGGAAGAAACGTGACGTCATAAATCTAGTAGTAGATTCAAGAATTGAACCCTGAGACCAAAGTCCAAGTTACAAACTAGTCACAATATTATTCTGAAACATTCTTGTTTTATTGGTTTTATACCATGAATCTTCAATCATAATTAAACCAGAACAATGACCAAAGCAATAGCTGTTGAGATCCTGCTGTCTCTATTAGGGTGGTGGTAGTGCCTGGGAGGTAACTGTTAATTATAAACCTTACACTCGTTGCATTTTAAGTTGCCAGTGCAGTTGTACTCTTTATCAATTTAAAAGTGGAATTGAGTCTGACCAGAAAAAGGAGTGGTAAACAATCTAAAGCCCTTAAGAAAGATCAACATTTTCTTGTATTTTTCTCTAACAAAAGATTAAGAGGGAAGATCAACACGTTCTTTATGTCTGAAAGAAAGTTTCAATAATCACTATTGTGCAGCATTTCCATATAAATAACCAGATGAATTCTGATTTCACAGAATCACAGAATCACAGAATCACAGAATATTAGGGGTTGGAGGGCACCTCTGTG
>Ga0181612_169342_pt1 | contig 11153 bp, 4 predicted proteins | sample HoacroProtozoa21_FD_119630 | JGI IMG/M metagenome (GOLD analysis project Ga0181612, IMG submission 119630) | Hoatzin crop microbial communities from Cojedes, Venezuel. Combined Assembly of Gp0051906, Gp0051904, Gp0051908 | reverse complement strand
CTGGACAGGGTCCTGTGCAGCCTGCTGTAGGTGACCCTGCTTTGGCAGGGGGGGTGGACTAGATGACCCACAGAGGTCCCTTCCAACCCCTACTATTCTGTGATTCTGTGATTCTGTGATTGAATACCAATAGGCTAAGGGGAATGGATTGCAGCAAACAGAAATGGCAAGAAAAGGGAAGCAGTGGTCCCCTGGCAAGTAAATGTCTGATCATAGAAGTAGAACTCCTGAAGGATGTGCTTAGTACCTGTTTAAGCCAGTGAGAGCTTCCCCATGGTTTGGGGGGACACTTAATGAAGCCAAAATGTACCGTGAAGAAAGAAAGAAACAAAAGTTGCATGACAATTTTTTTTCCTATCCTGGTAATAATAAGCACACAGCAAACTAATCTTCTAGAAATAAAGGGAAATTCTGAAGGGATTTCATAAACTGAATTTAGAGTACTAAAACTGTAAAAATGTCAAGTAAGAGCATTAGTGGTCTTAGCTTCAGTGAGATAAACAATTGTTTAGTTGCAGACAATTAACGATGTACATAAATGTTTGCAGGATTGGTACATATATGGGAAAGGATATCAAAAATAAATAACACAGAAATTCCACTGTCCTCTCTTCATTGCTCGAGGAATGAAAACTAGCTTGGCACTACACGATTTAAATTTGTGCAAGTGTCTTAGGCAGTTGACTGCTGTGCAAGTAGTGAAGAAAGAGAAATGGTTACACTTTTGTACCCTGTGAGCTAGTTATGAAATACTCATGCCAACACTGCAGTATATAATAGAGCTAATAATAATTAGCAGGTTTCATCCTTAGTGCAGATGAACAAGTTTAATAACATGTTTTAGTTTCACTTCAGATCCAAATGGATAGCATGGGTCAGCTTGGCTGATCTGTGTATGCGTGTATCAAAAAGACTCTTAGAAGCTGCTTTTCCCTTAACAAACTGAATTTCCACAATACTTTATTTTGTAAAATTTATGACACAGAAGCTGGAATTCAAATACCTCTTCCTCTTCACAGAATACAAATTGGAATAGAGTTGGACTACAGAGTTTGTGGAGCACATGTCCTGGTTAGGTAGGAGATAGGATCTGAATTTAGGACCATGGATTAGGGCTGCTTTTGGAAGATCACTTACGAAGCATATTGGTCCCTTCATTCCTGTCCTTAAATAGAAATAGATCAGAGATCTGAGGTGTTTTGTTTTGCTTCAGTGTTTTATTAGAAAATTTAGATTTCCTGTACAGCATTCAAAAGTTTACTTGGTTCATTCTTTCATTAATAATTAATCTTAAAATTCTAGATGGGAGCTCTTCTCATTCCAAGCTGAAGAGCTCTTCACCTGCCATACTTACTATGCACAGCATTTTATATTTGGTGTACAGATACACTGAAAAAAATGTAAACTTATTTCTGAGTGTCCTTTCAGATAAGATTGCTGAAGTAGAAAACAGCAATCAGAAATCACTGCAAGACTTACTGTGTTTCTTCCCATTGTTTATACAATTATCTCCATCATCCAGCCACATTTTGGTGGATGCCAGCTTTTTTAGTTGTGATCTTAAGGATTTTTTCTGGTTTAAAAAATCTTCACAATACAAAATCTTTAAAGTGTTCCCTTCTAGGTTTGGATAGTCGAATTTGTCTTAAGTAAAGCTTTCTTACTGGTAGCATTGTTATCATTCTCTAATTATTAAAGGAGTAGAAGGTCTTGTCCTCAAGGAGATCAGTTAAAAGTCCAGCTCTGTGTATGTATTTAGCTAACTCAGAGGACATGATGTGGCTCATAGTGATTAATAACTATGCTGTCCAGAAGCTGGCATCTTCACCAAGATCTACAGTATATCTAATTGAATTGGCCCCACTGAATTTAATCTTGAGATCCCCAACACACCAAAATTAAGTACAATTTTAAGTATAGTTATTAAATTATACTTTCATTTTACTAGAAAATGTGGTCATGCAACACTTTCGTGACACATTAGATGAAAGATTAATAATATCTCAACTCAATTTAGAACAATTCATAACTTTTCTTTAGAAATAGAATAGCATTATTTAGAAAAAAAAAGAACAATTATTTGAATATTTACACAATATAGGCTAAGAGCAAGTCCTTTTTGTCGTAGGTCCTCTGATACTAGTGAAATCAATATACAGTTGAGGATGTGGACTGTCATCTAGGCACACTGCCAGCCAGGTGAATGTATCTTTACCCTTGACTTCGATAATATCAAGTTGAGAACCAAAATTACAGATGACTGTAATTTAGGCACTGGAATGCCTAATGATAAGGCAGCTGTTTCATACTTGTTGATTCAGAGGAGTGGCAACATATCCTTAGAGAGTATATGAAATTAACGGGAGTAAGCTGCCTACCCAGAGGGCAACCAAGAAAGCCTACAAACTGAGCAAAGTAAGAGCTTGCTGGTAAGTGGCAGCGGGCACAGAAACACTCTTCTGACCTCCTGTCCTGGGAGCCTCTCCTGTCCTGTCAAGATCCAGAGCACAAAATCCTCTCCTGAGGAAGGCTGATTCGTTTAAAACAGGGCTCTAGAGATGACTGGAGATCTGATAATTCAATCCCTCCTCAGTTTGAGTGAATCCAAACCTTAAATTCCTTCATCCCCTGCCCCAAAATGAGACTATGGAATAATCTGTTTAAGTGGAGTCGTTGTTTAAACAGCACTGTGAGACTGATGAAACTGGAAGGAGAGCAGGCATGGAGGAGTTTGGCACTACAGCCTAGTGATTATAGCTCTTTGCTAAGAGTGTGTCCCAGGTTACAGCCTACCTGATAAACTCCTAAATCATTGCTGATAATCTTGGACCACTGGCTGCAAAAAGTTTTTATGCTGGGTGAATACTTCTAAGGGTTTACTCAAGTTACAAACTGATTAGCTTGGTATCAATATCAGGATAGATAAAGGAACAGCTAGAAAAACCTAGGCAATAATTAGTCCCAATGATGCGATTCGTGATAGGATTCATGAATTATTAATCCCAATGAAGAAAAGTTTTAATTGATCTATACTTCAGTACTGCTGACTAAATTACAAATGTAATTGTTAAAAGCAGTATTGGAGATGTAACATACTTACACTTTGGTACATCGTTTGAGCTAGACTTCTCAACTTTCTGCTTAAGAAACAAGATACAAAAATAACTGACTAAAGCTACTGAAATCTAAGCAACTGACAGCATGAAACTGTAGACACAGAATCCTCATCAAATAGAAAAATTTCTACTGCAGCCTTCAAGGATTTGTTCCTGGTCTCAGATGGCTTCATTTTTTTATCAGTGACCTGTAAGAAAAAAAAAGATCACAACTGAGAAAGTTTACAGGGATAGAGGGAGCAGAAAACAATGAGGCTGACAAGTCACTTACAGAATTTGGATTGCGTTTTTGAAGAGGCATAAGCAAATAGTATGCATTTCTGTTCAGTTTATTGGCTCATGCTTAAAGCTCAGGAGCTCTGTACTAATGAGCAGTCACTCTGATGATGGCTTACTGTCCTGGTAATCAGCCAGGCATCAGTTCCTAGTGCACAAGTCTGGCTGAAGGGGCCAAATGAAATCCTTCAGTGTTTAAACAAAGCCATGTGGAAGAGGAGTAAAGAGACCATCTCACTTGCGCATTTGGTACGGGTGTGACTGCCACCAGAATACTGTGACCAACTTCTGGCTGGGCAAGTGCTGAAAAATCGATTTTAAAATTTTTAGAGAAGCCCACAGCAGCACTTAAAAGAAATTTGTGAAAAGACTCTTAAGCCTGAAAGGCTAGAGGAACTGTTTTATTTGAGGCCATTGCTTAATCCCATCTGGGGAAATAAAGAGTTTATTTAGCTGAAAGATCAGCCTGATATAGGTCAGCAGAAGGGCCAAGGGAACAGCAGCTCTACCAAAATCCCTTGGTGGGTTGGTGTGTTTACAGGGAGGGTTAGGAATGTAGTGTCTTAATGCTGGGGCCCTGTTGGAGTGAGTGGTTCTGCACGAGCAAGCACTTGTAAGGACAGGCTAAATTAAAGAAAGGATCCCACTACTTGGCCCCTCGTCGCTATCACTGCTATGCAGTGCCAGGTGAACAAAAGAAAGAGAGGTCAGATTAGATAATCATCTTAGAGTCTTGGTGCTTATCTGAACCGTATGTTTATCATACCCTATTTTAATCATTTGTGTCAGCAGAATTATTTTCTAATCTCATTAGAACAAAATGTCCTAAAACATTTAATATTTCACATATCTAGTGAAGCCACCATTCCTAGGGAAACTGTATTTTTCCATAATATTTGGGCACTAAGTCTAGAAGTGCACCAGCTTGCAAAAATGAGGATGAGGGAAAATCTTAATTAAATTTCTCCATTAAAATAGCTTAGCCCCTAGGGAGGGCATTGTTGAGGTTTGGACAACACATTATTGTAACTAAAAGGGCAAAGCCATCACTGTTTGTTAGCCTGGAAGTGGCAAAAATGCAAAAGATAACATATGCAATGCACTTACCCACTGCAAACAACCTTGCATTTTCCAGCGATTTCACATGCAGGCTGCCTTCCACTCAGTGCAAGCCAGAGGAAGCTTTGAGCACTAAATATTACCTGGTGAAACGATTTTGCACAGTAATTGACCTTCTGCCACATGTCACTAATACAGTGTCCTTTTCCCTAGCTGTGGCCTGTAATAGAAGTTTTTGGAAGAATATTAACCTGGCCATATATTATTTTCTGGTTCATTAAATATAATAGCAATTCTGACAAAGCCTTTAGTTGATGAGAGAGGTTTGGCCTCCACAAGAAAACGTTGTCACAATACTAGATGCTGTATCCTTATCTAATTTACTTACAGCCAATACATTTTTGAATAGAGACGTTAGATGGCAAAACCACGAAGGACAATTTATAATTTACAGTCTACAAAACTCTCCCAGTTCTCAGCTTTACCTCTGCTGGCAAACACTCCCATAATCTCAAAAATCTTTAATGGGTTCTCTTTTGCGTATAGACCTTTGGCTCCTCTTCCCCTGCCATTAGTACGAACTGTTTTGTGGTAAATATTTGATACTCTTTTGCTGTGATGATTCTGAGGGAGGAACAAGCGTATCACCCTCTTAGTGACTTCGCTCCCATGCATAAGAAAGACCCTATAAAACAAAAGGGTTCAAGTGTCGGTTTTCAGTGCTTCATCCAGCTTTAAAGCATCTGCTGTTGCCCTTAGAGCATCTCTTTCAGGCCATTTGTCACTGTCCTAGTTTGACTGGCAGTAATAGTTAACCTTTGCCTAGCACCCTGCAGATATTTACTTAGTACTTCAATATATTTTCCCTTGCGTACTAATAAAATACCTGCATTTACAGAGGACCTTTTATCCCATTGGATTTCAACAAGCTCTGCAAGCTATAAATTACAGCAGTACTGTACAGGTAATGCAGCGTTTTGCTCAGTACAAAAGCCAGTAGCCAAAATCTGGGAATCGTGATGTTTTAACAAGCGACTGCTGAACACAGAATTGAAACAGAGGGGTCTGCATTTGGGGAGCATTAGTCTAGGGCGCAGAGCTAGTTTCAACTCCCTGCTGAACCCACACCCACAAAGCTGGCCCAGGCGTCCCGCGTGACTCGGGAAAGTGCTAGTGCCCAGACCCACAAAGCACATGGGCACCCGATGTGGGACTTCAGTGGCACTGAAGCACTTCATCTCAGTGGTGCAGCCCTCAGAGCTATGCCTGGCTCTGTAGGCAACAGTGATTCTATCAACACCTACATTTTGGTGTTTCTTACGATGATTAAAAAAACCCAGTGCTGCTAATATTGTGCATACCCATGCGCAATATTCAAACTTCAGCCATGCTGCCCGAACTGAAAAATTGACCGTGTATCTCATGCCCTTACCCAGTCAGGACTAACAGATGAACTGTCCATGTCCTTCCCAGGCCCACTCCATTGGGTAGGTTTAGGTCAAGCTTAACGCAGAGTGGCAGCAGGGTTTAGTTTAGTACTGAGCACAGTATTACAGCTGCAGCGGGAGAAATCCTGGTGCTGATTCCTGGTCTTGGCAGTGGCTGCCAGAGGCAGGCGAGGGAGGGAGAGTGTGTGGCTTCCCACCCAGTCCTGGCCGAGTGTGAAATCGATAAAGAGCAAGAAGAAAGGGGAGTTTCCTCCAGCTTCGCCTTTGGTCAGTGTAGGGACTGGTATCACTGAAGCTGAAGAGAGCCTCCTTCTTCCTGAGCAGGCATGGTGACTGCTACACTGGTCTTACAGAAGACAGCACCTGGTCTAAAAGGAAACTGTGAGACTTGCTCCACCTTTAGAAGGACATTGATGGGTGTTAAGCCTCAGAAAAGGACTCTTGGCTGTCTGTGCCACAGAAATCTGGATGCAGAGGCTGAGCAGCCTAGCAGATCCCTCGAGGAGAAGGACTGAGGGAGAGGGACCTTGAGTTCCAGTGCAGAGGACATCCACCCTCAGCCCAGACATAGCTTTCATGTCTTAGCCATTAAAAACAACCACAACAAAAGCAGCTTTTTCGCACTGGAAGGCTGCACTGATACAGTAATAACCAAAGTCAGGATTATTTCCAAGTTTAAAAACCTGCTGTGTTCAGGATCTGACTTGGCTCCTATGAAATACATACCCAAATTAAGCAGTCATTTTCAGAATTTTTGCCTCAGTATTGAAAGTAAGCTTTGGATCACAACAAGTTAGAAAATATAAACCTTTATATTGGATATATCATAAGCCAAACGCAAATTATTACTTGTCCTCATTTTCAGTTACCTCTGGCTATTTAATCCATCCTCCATTAATTCTCCTCTGCATTATTGGTCTGGAATTTAGTCTACATAATGAGAATCATTTAGTTGATAGCACTTTAAACTCATCTGTAAACAGCCTTTGATGACTAATATACATTTTTCTGTTCCTTCAATAAATTTGTTTCAAGCAAAAGGAGACTGTTTGGAAACAAAACCTGAAGTTTCATGATAAATCAACTACTTAATATTTAACTTCAAATCATACTGGGAAAACAAATCTAATTTTTTCTCAGACGAACGTCTGAAGGGAAAAAAGTCAGATAGCTGCAGAAATATAGAATTAGCATTATTCAGATATGGAATATGTCTTCTTAAGTCACAAGCAGAATGATTTCATATGTGTTGTTTACATTTTTCTATCTTAAAAGACAGCCACTTCAGATTAATTAAATTTGAATTCCTACATGGCCTCTGCAAATAAAGAGAATGAATAACCAAATAGAAAATGCCTTTGCTTATTCCCAGCTCCGAAAGTGATTCATTATTTAGAATATTACCATTAAAAATGAACCATTTCCACAGATAAGATGAAACAGGTAAATTTTTTTATGGGCATCCTTACAACTCTGGAAAACGTGAATATCTGTTTACTGGTAAGATTTTGAGAGGTATCCTTAGTAATAGACACACAAAGAGACATCACAGATGTCTTCTGTCCTACATTTCTTATGCCACTGTCACGCTAAATGTCATTAGACCTTATCATACCTTTTTTTTAGATTCTTCTTTTTGTGCTATATCCAGTCCCAACTTGCTTCTACAGTTAAAACCGAAGGAGTTTCCAGGTTTCACTGTCGCTTCTCCTATTCTGTGTTATAAGACAGCGCTACTGCCACTTAATGATCCTGGATTTACACTGCTGCTCGATCCTGCCCAAGGACAGAGTCCCTAAGTGCCCTGTTCAGCCTCGTGTAAAACAACCCAGCCCACAGAGCTTGTACTGAGCGTGTTTTGTGTTACTGTCAGCGGCTCTGTCATTGGTACGGTCTTACATGGCTGCTTGCATTTGAACCAGGAAAATAAACTTCAAGGAGTAACAAACACGGTCTGGAGCAGAAACTCAAGGATGAAAAGTCCTGTCAAACCGAAATGTTGCTTCCTCATCCATCCACAAAGGCAAAACCTGCAACGAGAGAGGATTCCTGGCGCAGGGGTGCCGTACTGCAGGTGCACATGCAGCAGCGGTAACGGGGAGACGGGACAGTACGAGTGGCACCCAAGAGGAGCAGCAGTGCTAAACCCCACCACGCAGGTCATTTGGTGGATCACTCACCTCTCCAGGTTTGCTCATCAGTCTTGGGATCTCTGTTTTTGCTGAAACACAGCAGAGAATTGCATTAGCTAAAACAGTTCTTGAAGGAGACAAGAAATTGAAGAGAACTGAAGACGGAGTTAGAGCTTGACATTAATACTTTCAAGAGGTAATGACTCAGCTCAGTCTTATCACAATTCTGTTGCAAACTCAAACTTTCATCTTTGTTTCTGCTGACTCCACGCAAAGGATTTTGCTACTAAAATGGAATCGTATTTTCTGATGCAGGTCCTTACTTCATGCCAGTTAAGCTTTTGTCCCAGTGGAATTACAGGATTGTCTGTGCTGTTGTGAGTATATTGGGAACGTGTCCAAGTTATTTATTCCTTAAAAGGTACTAGATGAGTTCAAAATGACCTTACCTACTAAATAGGGTTAAACCCCAACGTTAATAGCATACATGGTGGCATGTGCTCTGTGCCATGCAATAGGGCTGGTTTTATTGCTTTATAACACTTCCAGACCACAGGGAGAGAGCTGTTGCCTCTGCCAACTAACAGCTGATAATCCTTGCGGCAGCATTTTTTCATTTCTATATGCAGGGCTATCATACATAAAAGCCTATGACATTCTGTTGATAATTTTAAAGAAAATCCCCTTTCCTTGGAAGTCAGTCAGTACTCTGAGCTCTTTTGGCACTCTGTCTAAAGGTTGAGAAACAGGTAGTATTTTTAACTTTCAGGCCAACTCAAAGAGTCTCGCTCATTCTAAGAGGCTGTTCACGATCTTCACCATGAAGCACAAGTGATTCATGGCTTTAGTCCACTCAGGCTCCTTCACAATAATATCTACTGTACAGGACCATAGTTTCTTGGTGTAATGAATTTCCCCCTCTCAGCAGTCTAATTTGACTGATACAATTTGACTGGTGTAACTGCTGGGCTTTCTGTTTACCGAAATACAAATACAGATCATGCATTTTGGTTATTCAGAGTGTTTGTAACTCAGATACGTACTCTTTTGAGAAGCACTTAAACAAGTTATTATTGAGGTAAGTGCTACCTGCAAAAAAGGTAATTTTTTTAACTTACTAGCTGGAACCGAAGGTGGAGTTTTTCAGCTCATTTGCAACATTGCACTGATTAGTTTGTCAGAGTTCAATCAGGCAAATCATCCACATTCCTATAACAGTGTTCCTATTCTCGTTCATAGTTTTGCCTCATTCTCTCTTGATAAATTAAAAGACGGTGCTACAGGGCCCTGTTTATCAACAGGATGTCTGTTTTAACTAAGCAAGGGGCATTTTCACTAACCCAAGCAACAATTGTCCTGCTTGCAGTCTACAAGTTGTATCCTTCCTTAGCATTCGGTAAGAAAAAGAAGAGCCAACTTAATTTATTTCTGCAACTTTGAAAAATTTGTTTCTTTGTGCAAAATAGCTGGTGCCATCACAGTCTATGACATTCTAGGCCGTATCCCAAGCATCTGACAGGTTAGCTCTGGTCAGTAGCCTGCCCTCTCATAGTATTTTTTTCTACCTTTTATTAAAGTAACTCAAGACTATGCTCTTAAGCATTTTTTACAGTGAATAAAACTGACTACAGGATAGTCAGGGACTACAGAGTATTTATGTAAAACCTCTGAATATTTCTTAATAGTCCTGTACTTCTTCAGTAGCTCCTTATTAAGCGTGAAATCATTTGACACTTTGCCTGGTTATCAGACAACAGGAGATAATCTATGAAAACATCATTCTTGATTATTGCTACACTTTAGTGATACAGTTGTTAAGATCGCTTTAGAAATAAAACTTCCTCTGGGGAATTCAGAGCCAATCAGCTGCCAGTCACGTCTTATGGTAACTTAAGCCATAGAGTTAGTTCCTCTTAAAGGTTTGTATTTCATACTGGTGTCTCTTTCAGTTAAATGTATACTTGTCAGTTATTCAGTTGTTGAAAACTAAGTGTAATTCAGATCATACTTCTGTTCATATTAACATGGTTCAATATTTGCAGTATTTTGTGGTCAGGTTATAGAGACAGCTGGAGGAGCTTATACCAAAATGCCTTCAATTAGCTTTAGTTGTCTGGTATAGTTTCTTCAATGACATAATTTCAATTTATTTTAGCTAGTAGTAACATTGCACCATATGATACTGTGTTAAATGTTGGGCTTGATCTCCTTTATCTTTACAAATACACAAGCATAAAGCATATAAAACATAAGAAAAGGGTAAAAGGGGATGATAGTTCACAAATTAGCAAGGTTTTGTAGTTAAGGCTATCTGGTTAGCTGTTTTACTATGCAGCCTACACATCCTCAGTGCGAAGCTCGTAAGTAGCATCTGTTTTTTGACACAACTTAAAGACGTTGGCCTAAGTTATGCAAAGACTTCAGCCTGTGTGTGGGTACATAGCAAGCATGAAATGACATCTGAAAAACTGCTACTATTAAGTTGCACATTTTCTTTGTTGGGCTTTGTATGTTGATAGCGGAGGCTTTTTGCATCACCGCCTCACCTTGACTGCATAGGTCAACGGAGCAGCTTCTGAGAAGCCAGGCAGTAGTGCGCGGCTCTTGTGCCAAGACGTCTCCTGATCACGTGCATTTGCACCAGACCGCTTTCTCAGAAAGCTCTGTAGAATTGCAATCTTACCTGCTATTCAGAGGTGTAGTTATTTTAATCTTCGATAATTTAATTTTAGTCTTTGATATCATTAATTTAATCAGTTAGAGTAAAATTTTGGTGTCTTGTGTTCCCCAACCCCACTTTTTGTCTCTGTGGGAAAGGAAATAGCAGCAGCAGGAGGCTGGTAGCCTGACTGCTGTTGGGGCAGAACCGGTCCTCTCCACACCCACCATCGACGCTGCACTCTGCTCCTCACGAGAGAACTGGTCTGGTTTTCTCCTTGCCTTGTCTCAGGCAAAAATTATATGAGGATTTCTTTCCACAAACAAAAATGTCTGCTTATGTTCAAAAGGACTAAAGCAATTCCTCCATCATTCTTCTTGGTTGTGCCATTGAATTTAGCCTTGTTTCACAGTGGTGCCTGTACAATACCAGTATTACATATAACCCTGTGAACTCATTTAGG
>Ga0181612_145867_pt1 | contig 11153 bp, 8 predicted proteins | sample HoacroProtozoa21_FD_119630 | JGI IMG/M metagenome (GOLD analysis project Ga0181612, IMG submission 119630) | Hoatzin crop microbial communities from Cojedes, Venezuel. Combined Assembly of Gp0051906, Gp0051904, Gp0051908 | reverse complement strand
GGGGGGGCGGGGGGTGGGATTGCGGGCTGGGGCTGCGGGCGGTTGTATCGCCGGGGAGCGACGGTGCCGAAAAACGTATTTCCGAGAGAAATTATCGCCCCCCGCTGCTCTTTAAAGCTTGGGACATCGGGGCAGGCTGCTCCGCGCCGTGAAAACACATTTTTCCTTAAAACAAGCCACCTTGGAGCTTTCTGAGTGCACGTAGCTGAAAAAAAAAATTAAAATCTGGCATCAGCATAGCTTCCTCTGAACAGATGAGGTGTAGCAGGGTGTGAGAAATACTAAATGTTAATGGCATCGTGACAGAGCTGGGCCAGCTGCGGCCTCGTCCTTCAGGAGGTGAGGCTGGGCTCCATGCCTGCACAGGGAACCATTCCCGCTCTGCAGGGAAAATGCAATCCAGGGCCAGGGCGAGCGGGCCTGCCCTGAGACTACAAGACCATATGGTGAGATGTGGGAGCAAACGGACATCTGCTCTTATTTCACTTTCCAGGGGCTGTTCCTCACCACTGGGCTTGCGTTCGCTGCCTTCATCATAAGTTCAAGAGCTCTGGAGGTGTGAGAAGTCAGCTGTTACTAATAAAGTCTTAGTTAAAATAAAATCACAGGACAATTTAGTTTGGGAGTGACCTCTGGCGTCATCTTCTCCAGGTAGAAAGACGGTAGCATTTAGTTTCATGAACACTAGTGCCTCATATCCTATTTCAAACCTCACGCTTCGCAGGTTGCGCCTTGTTAATACAAAAAAGTTGGGGTTTTTTCTGTCCAAAAAGGTCGAAAGCATTTTGCGGTGCCCACAGAGGCAGTGGGGGTACCCGCATGAGCTGAGCCTGGTTTCCTGCAGGTCTGTTCCCCAGCGTGGGAAGATCTGCAAGGTCTGATTAAAACTTGTACCATATTCTAGGCATTTGTTATCTCACCAAGGTGGTTGCTAGCCAGCAGATCCTGCAGATAGCAGAGCTGCACCACATCCAGCTACCCCTCTCCCAGGCAGTAGCAGTATGAAAACACACAAAGGAGGGACTAGATGTTCCAGTATGTCACAGTAACATCGAGCAAGAGACAGTTTTTGCTGATCTTGGCACAGACACATACAGAAATCTAAAAAAAACCCTTGTAACTTATCCCAATCAATAAGTAATTGCAGACATTACCCAAGCAATATCAAAATTAAGCTTGAATAATAATTTATGCACTAGGACAGGTGAAACACAATGTTGTCCTGCTCATCTGTAAAGAACTACCAAATACTGCGGTTTCTTAGAAAGTAGTTTAGTCATTCAGAGGGAAAATTCTCTGTGTAATAAAACTCAAATTTACAGCCAGTGTGAAAGTTACATCTGCCACGACTTGCAGCTCTTTACACTTTTGCATTAGTGCTGGTGAAGAGGGAGTGAGTTTTGTTTGACATCAGGATCCAGGCAAGAGCTTTCACCCTGTGCAAACCACTTGGTAGTTAGGAGGGGAAATGCAGGTGGAAGAGGATGGCTTAGGAGAAGGGTGCTTGGAAATCCAGTATGGGATTTCACTTGACTTTTCTCCCAGGTAAATAATTTTCAATCCTCTTTTTTTTACCTGGTTGTCTGCACACAGCACTCTTTGGGCTAAAAATAAACGCATCTTTTTCATCTGAATAGGAAGCCAGAGTCTGAGCATTGTATTTTACTCTTTTGCCTGACATCTCCTGGAGGTCATCATGGAAATGAGTGAGAAATACAGGCGCCATGTTGGGTCACCCAACTTTTTGGCAGTGCTGAGCCAGTCACCCAGGCAGAGGAGGTTTTGCGTAGGTGAATGACAGGACCACAGTCCTCCAGAGCTGAGCCACAGCTCCTTAATCCTCTCCCATAGAGCAAGAAGGCAACTTGTAAACCCTCTGAGCTAACAAAATACTGCCTTAAACAAGGACATTTCAGACAGGCCAAACCCCACAAGTATCACCAGCTTGCAAATGGCTCTCCCCTTTTTCACCCTTCCAAGCAGGTCCTTTCCTCCCTCTTGCTCTTGTTCCTACAACCTTGCTTTTAATCTAGTCGCTCCATCTTTTTTGGGGGTTTGTTGCTGAAGACATCCCAGGCTTCAACGGCTTCAATTCTCTCATCCCTGAGGAGAGATTTATTTGTGAGTAGATTTAATACCAGCCACTCAGTTCTGTTTTTTCCCAAGTTGACCAGGCTTCAAATATGATTCTTACTGAAGCTTTGCAAAGCTGGCTTGTGTGAGTGTGGTCATGCCAGGAAGGGCATAGGAATAGGGAATAGGTCTGCTCACCGCTCCCTGCCTCAGTCATCCGTGCCTCATTACTCCTTGGAAAACAGGAAAGCTGACAGCAAAGGCAGAGGGTGACTGTTTTCTCCCTGAGTGTCATTTCATGCAACCCCATCCTACTAATGCTATAACAGGATTAATGTCACTGATGCTTTCCCCAGGGTAATCGTATAATAAATTCCCCCTTTCTGGGGTTGTTCCCCCAGTATGGGCATTTTCTGGCAAATAATATGAACCTGAAGGCTGTGAAAATTGATTGTCGGGAAGCCTGACCTCCCAGTTGGGAATGACAAAGGGCCATCTGAGAGGCTTAGAAACAGCTGTCCCAGGCTGCTGCTGGGTCTTAATCCTGCTGAGCCACTTGTGTTCCTGAAATCAACCTTTCCTGCTGGGCTACAACCAGTCCCCAAGCGCTGAGGGCGGAGAAGATGCTGAGAGAGTGTGCCAGCACCAGATAACATCATTTCATGGAGCTCCCTGTGGGACGGAGGTGCCCACGCGGGAACCGGAGGGGATGACCCACGCCTCCACTCAACTAGGGGTTTCTCCTGCTGGTGCTTTGATTAAATTGGTTCATCAAAATCGATGTATACATGAGTGAATCAACAGTAAAATGCTAACAGATCATGATCATTAATAATCGTTTGGCACTGATCAATAATTAATAAATTAATGACATTCAGTTTGAATATATGTTTTTATTTAGATTTAATACATTTACTATTGGCACATGAATACTTTATTAATTAAATAAAATTAAAATAATTTAAATGAAATTTCAATAACCTTCTTCATCTTACCACACTCATGGTAGGTACAGCTTTCAGTATAGCAATGACCATTTACCCAGTCACTTTAATTATGACCTCACTTGACACTATATGATGTCATTTACTCACTGATGGTATTTATGATATCACATTAGGTGGTATCATTTACATAAGTGGCATTGTTTAGTTAGTGGCTTTATCCATGATACCGTTTAATGTTAAATGGCAACATCAGCTCAATGCTTTCACGATATCATTTTGGTATCATTTTGACACCATATGACATCAGTGAGTTTATGCTAGTCCTGAAATTAAATGGGGTTGCACTGACCGTAACATTTTCAAAAGCCTTAGAAATAGAAATGGCAGGAGTGGTCATCGCTTCAGATTTGTACAGTGCATCACACAGTCCCACAGGGCTTTGTCCCTGTCCACTGACGGTGTCAAGTGGTGTTAAGGACAAGAGTAGCACAGCAGAGAGAAAAACAAGAATTAAATACATTGTGAATGGAGTCAAGCAAAGGGCACATTGCATTCACATGCCATGGTTTTAAGAAACTGCAGAGTAGGGCTCTTAACTGAATATAAATGGTAAAAGAAACCAAAATACCTATTATTTCCAAAGGATGCAGTAGATTCCAATTCAGCTATTCTATTATTCAAGCAAGTGATTAATGTTGAGATGGTGTCATCTTCTCAGATCAGCGATATTATCCAGTGATATGCTGCAGACAAACAACATCATAAATGCAAAACTGTAGAGTTTTCCTCCTGTTCATTTCACATCATCAGAAAAATACATAAACTCATTTCTTTAATTAATCTGGCTTTAATGTCTGATTGCTTCTGATTAAAACAGCATGTGTTTTGGGGGGAAAATGCATCAAAATTTGAAATAAAAGGAGAAATGCTTAACAGAGGCAGGGCAATAGCAAACATTTCCCCATTTAAAAAGAAGAAGAAAGAAAAATGAAAAAACAGTAGAAACAGGAAGAAAAGACAATTCAAAGGAGACAGCAAGCCAGTAGTTATGAAGAGAGCACCTGTGGGATTTTTCAGGTGCCAGCTGTGCTAGGTGCAGGGCTGTCATTGACTTGCCCAGAGCATCCCATGTGCAAGCAGAGTGTCCCAGCTGGACTGGGCCACTGCTCTGAGCTGCAGCTCAGACTTGTGGCCGCACAGACACAGGTGAGAGACGATGAGTAGCCATGGGGCTGGGGGTGGGATGGAGCTGATAGTACTGTGTCTCCCAACACGGATAGTGTCGCTCCCAGACCCTTCAGCCAGCGACATGCTTCTCGCCAGCATCGCAATGGGACCCCCATGCCACAGCGCATGACAACCACTGGAGGTTATTCTCCTTCCTATTTCTATCACCTTAACAGAGTTTGCTGCTCTTGTTAGGTAAAAAAGAAGGTGTTTTCAGGCAGTGGTGTGTTTCCTGAGAACAGCGGCTCCCAGGCTGTTTGTATCCCTCACCCCCTCTTCTCTGTCATTTTTGGCTCTGATGTTCTGTGCTGCCTTCTCTTTCAAGGAGCGAGCGCCTGCTCCCAATGAGGCTTGTCAAAACCCACAGCGCTTTTCCTCGTTGTGCATCGCTTCTCACCAGAAGAGTCTCCAGTGCCAATTTGTGAAGCGAATTGTTTTAGCCGTGCTTTTCGCCAGGAGGATTTTAACACTGGCACTGGTATGTGCTTTTCATCCCTCTCACTGAGTCGAAAAGGAGGAGCATGGCTGATGGAGTGCACCTTGCTACCCTCTCAATATAGGAGCGTAGCAAGCAATACAAGGAGGCAGATAGAGCAGCGTTACAACAGAGGCTTGACTGGGCGGTTATCTCCGTGCTCTTGCAGGCTGTGGTAGGAGTTTTGATCTGATTTGTTTGAAAATCTTATTGAAACTGCACCTCACATGCTGCAGGCCTTCATTTTTCCCACTATGCTTGTGCTGCTCATTGAAAAAGCTTTTTTTTCCAGGACCCCTAACATTAACTGTAAATAAATAAAGGTAAAAGTGAATTCAAATCAATGCTGTGTTGCATGGCTTTGCTTGCCTGCTGCCTTGTAAAACCCTGTTCTTATCCCCAAAAGGGTAAATTGCATTTTTCCATACACATACACACACTAGCTGGGCTCAGCTGAGCCTGGACTGGAGCTGACCCACTCATAGCCAGCACCACTGCATCCTCCTCCCTGCAGATGGTGGCTGCATGCCCAGGCAGGTCTGGCAGCACAAGGCCCTACAGCAGCCTAAGAGGTGTTAATTACAGAATGGTTAAAACTCAGTTTAACCAGGATGTGGGCAGGAGTTAGAAGAAGAAAACCTTGCTCTGTGAGATCAGCAGCACTGAGGTGGGATTTCACAGGGACAGTCATACAGCTGTGTCTTTGCTGTGACTGGGAGAGCCCCGATTAGTTCCTAGCTTTCAGAAGAGGAGCGTATTACCTTGTGGATACTCCTTGTATTCAGTTTGCCAGCAGGTTTATTCTCAGAGCAACATGCTAAAATTGTGGGAGAACAGGAGGAAATGGTTTTGCAAGTGCTCAAGGCTTAATTTGCAGCATGGCAGAGGCTGGCAAGAGGCAGATTTCTTGGGGCAAAACAGTGTAACAGTTACATTGAAGGAAGATGAATGGGGACTGGAGGCTTCACAGATGCAGAAGCAGTGAAGTTCCTGCTCCATCCTACCATAGCCATTCAGTAATTCCCTGGATCCATCTGCTAGGAGTAGTTCCAAGCCAGCATGGAGCTCTGTGCTCTCCAGCAAGTCCTAGAGATGGTCACCTCGACACTAATTTCCCACCATAAGGTCAGATGTGCCATCACAGGCTGGAGTTACCCTGAGGTGGGGGTGTCCGGCCTGACCCCACTCCCAGCAGGGCCAATGCCACAGCTGCAGCAGGTCACTGGGGTCTGTGTCTGAAGAGTCAGGGCACCCTCGGGGATGGGGATCCTCCCACCTGTTGCACGGAGACGGGCTGTTTCCTTGGGGCCAGCTGGTGTTTCCCATGCTGCAGCTTGTGCTGGTGCCTCTGGGGCTCTCGCTATGCCCCTCCAGGCAGAGCCCAGCCCTGGTGTCTCCAGGACCCCTTTGGGCATGAGTAGATGCTGTTGCATCTTCACCTCCTTGTCTCCAGCTGAGCAAGCCCAGCTCTCCGCATGTGCCCTGGCCCCCACCCACCACTGCCAGGGTGTCCCCAGGCTCGCTCTGCTTTGCAGATCCTTTGGTGCCCCAAACTGGTCCCAGTACCCAGACATGGCGCCCCAGTGCGGAGCAGAAGGGTATGCTCCCCCCCTCCCCGTAACATGCCATCCACCCTGTGTCAAGTTGAAAAACAGGATGATGCCTCCAGATTGTCTTCAAGTCACCTCATTTGCAGATCCAGAAAAACCTGTCTGGAGTGAAACTGTGCGTAGGTGCAGGGCTGTCCGCCTGTGCTGGGTCACTGAGCTCTGGACCATGTCACCTCCACGGCATCTGAGGAGCAGGAGCAGAATGATACCCGGAGGCTCCTAGTCAAGCTCTCGTGTGATTTTCTGCTGAGGACAGAGATTTTTCAGTCATGTAATGACAGCTCTCCTTCCTGCTCAGTCCCAGGATCCAATCCTGGAGGTTTTTTCTGGTTGCACCCTGTATTTATCCTTCACTTTGCATGATTTTGGGAATTGCCATTTCCAAATGGTTTGGGGATTTTGTCCTGTGGTGCTGGTACCCAGGGAGGGCACAAGTTTCTTTTTCAAACTGGATTTTCTCAGTTTTCCCTGTAGGGACAGCACTTGCCTTTCAAGCCAGTCTAAAGGAAGAAAAAGATCTGTGTTTTAAAAACTAATTCCCGTTCCTAGTGAATGCAGCTCTGATAACAGGACTAACATCAGTGTGAGCCTGTACTAAGTGGGTTTAGTAGTTATCATTCATTTTAATGTTCAACTCACTGCCTAAGCCTGCTTGGTGATTTGTGTCCTGTGTCACCACGTAAGCTCTACTTCTCAAATCAGAAGAAGATCTATAAATCAAGTCTCCCTTTAATACTAATAAAAAAGATATTATGATTGTCCTGATCGAGTGTGGGCAGTAGTCTTGCTCTGGACTGGTGATATCCAGAGCTCCCTTCCCAGCACTGCTGCTGGCATGCCACAGGCCAGGGAAATTAAGGACGCGATTCAAACAGAATAAATCTCTGCCCAGATCCCTCCATAGTATTCAGCGAAACACCAGATCCTCTCATAAAACAGACTGAGGTCCTCTTACCGACTTGATGAATATATAAAATCAGAGAAATCTATAGGGTACCATGTTCTCCATGTGAGGATGAGCATCAAATATTATTCCAGCCTTGGTACTAGTAGTTTTCACTGTAACAGCCTCAAAATACGATAATCTGATGCTGCCTTTAAGCAAGAGGAAAGCAAGGAAGAAAGAGGAGAAGCTGATGCTAAGGTTCTCATTTTGATGGCAAATTTTGGTAACTTGAAGATTTACAACTGAAATCCAAATGCAGTTAGCACACGTTACTTGAAGAGAACCGGAAAATCGTATGAACCATGTTAAACTCGGAATCATAAAACTGCCTTGCTATTGCCAAGCATGGGAGAGAGCCTAACCCCTTCGGAATGGCTACCACATTTATCAGTGTAAAAAAATGTTGTTTACTCCTTTGCTAAAGAAAGAAAAGGCAACTGCAAAGCACATTTGTCCTACAGATAGTTCAGATATTATTGCGGCTTGGACCTCCCTCGCTTGGGCTGCGAGTGCCTTTTGGAGGAGACGATGGCACAGGTTTTGCCGGAAGAACGCGGAAAGTGGAGCGGCTCCCACCAAATTCAACAGGAGTTTTGTTCCGGAGCGCCAGTCAGACGTGTCAGTCCTACTACCAGTATTGTTCATGGGTCACACAAGGGCTGAGGGTTGACTATGTTTGTTCTTCAAATTGGACTAATACTGTGAAGACCGCAAAAGAGGATATGTAACGTGTTTGGCTTCTTGCTGGTATTTAAGATTGCAGCTTCCTTAAGATTACCTTAGCTCAGACCCAATTTTATGGTAACTTACGGCTAGGAAAGACTTCAATTTCATTAATAACAGCCATCTTTTTAACATTTAATACGTCATAAATCATAGCAAAAATTTTTTGCTCTTGATTTGGAATGAGACAACTGGAACAAAAATAAATCTGAAGCCCCTCGACTCGGCCAAGGCATGGGCTTGCTCCTAAAAGGTGCTGCGACACCCAGGTAACCTGGCAGCCAGCAAAGTGAGAGGCTGCACTGAGTTTTTGGATAAAAATGCAGATCATGCATATGGCATTGCAAGAGGTCATCTGAAGCTCAGGTCAACACATCAGCCTCATCCTAAAACAAGCAGTGAGTGGCTTAAAAGGCTCTCGTTAGACAGGCTGTGCACATCAATGCCACACCGCTGGCTGGGGGACAGATCTGGAGTCAGAGACTCTCACACAGCTCTACCAAACACCACTACCAGCGCGGCGGCTTCACTGTCAGACCTCCTGGTGATCACTTTCTTTGCTGCACTCACTTTTACGGTGACATTGGTGTCATGACACACTCCAGTCACGCCTCTCTCATGGGCTAGGAGCAATTATCCCCACAGCAGTAATTTGATTTCAGTTCTTGACCGTCACTGGGTGTGATATCACTACCGTACGTGCACCCTTGGTGCAATAAGGATATATTCAGCATGACGAATAAGCACCAGCAAATAGCTCATCCAACATCACCCACTGTCCCATGTCCCTCAGAGCTCGGCCTTGTACACCAAGTGTTGCGATTGTCCTTTGACACCCACTTAAATATACAGCAGTAGTAACACATGGCTAATAATAATAGTATTAAGCAGAGTGCTAAAACATGAGAAAGCTGTTTTTAACTGAATGTGGTGTGGTTTTTTCGATGCAGGAAGGATGTTTAATGTAAATGTTGCAAGAATTATTCATATTTGGTATGTACATGAATACAGATGTGATTTAGATGCCATGCACAGGACATTTAGAAATGGAAATCTCATTATCCTAGCAGTTATTCAGGACTATTAGAAGGAAGCTTAGGGTCCTTAATCAGTAAGACTGTATTAGGATAATAGAGTTAATTGCAATAAAGTGATGATGCTGATTAAAGAACACTTTTCTCCATGTAAGTCCTGCTACTTACTACATGTGAAAACACCAACAGACCAAATTCTACCTCTGATTTTCTGAACCTTTCTCCTTCTCCCCAAGTCATGGAGAGAAAAGGTGGGTTTGGATCCTGTAAGTCTGGCGCCGAGCTGCATATCTTTGCCTTGATCTCGCAGTGAGAGGAACACAGGCTGCCCTTTGTGCTTGCTCAGCTTCCTGCTCCTGTTGGTGGAGCTTGATGAAGTGCAGGCATCCTTGCACTGAGACCAGAGGCTAAAGCCCTGGGTGAAAATGCACAGCTCTTCTAGACAATGTGACAAAACTCCAGCTGGAGAACATAGGAGGACTTGGCCCTCCTTTTACAGGGTTGTGCACAATCCCAGGGACAGCCTAGGTTAACACCTGCACAGCTGTGGACCATGCTCACACATGTCTTCCTTTACCGAGCTGTAGAAACAGCGACATCTCGTACGGCAATAGCAATCAGCCGCAACGGCAAGGGAGGGAACAGCCACAGGGCTGTAACTGAGACCAGGGACACTGCTGTCCCTGCTAACCTTCTCCCCTCCAAACCCACAATATCATGGACTTCAATTTGCAGCAAGTTCTGCTTGAGCAGCTGTTACCACAGAGCATTCTTTTGCATTTGCAAAAGCATCATTAGTGTTTGTCCTCCACAAATATACATCGCTTCAGGCCACATGCTGCAGTCAGGGCAGTATTGCTTATATCTCTAAAAAATATCCAAGGATCAAACAGTTCATTCTAGATTATTCAAGATTTGGACCAGAATCATGCATGAAGGTCTCTCTTTCATAGGATCACAGTGTCACCACAGTGCTGGACCTCTTGGAGACCCTACTCCACCTCCCACTTGCAGCAGGAGTCACCTCCCGTCTCCTTGTGGGTTGGGTGCTCTAGACCCTGATCTGCTTGGCACTAGCAAACAATGCCAACGGCACATCCCTTTCTGTTGGAAGACATTGCATCTTTCCCCTTATATGTGGTGCACTGGGTTTGTTCCCTTATAAAGGCATGTCTCTGGCTTGTTTTAAAACCCACTGATCCTGAGATGTCAACAGCTTTATTATCTCTGTGCCCTGGGGGCTGTTCTGCAAGAAGTGTGGCTGAGAGCAGCAAAATGCTATAATTCAGAGACTCAAGCTTACTGTTGCAAAAATTTCCTTCCAAACTAGCTACAAATAAAACTGCATCTCTTCCTTGCCCTGGTGTTGCGATTTAGCCCCAGCGGGCAACAAAGAACCACACCTGGATAGGAAGCCTCACTGGGAGCTCGACACGTCATTTCTTTCCTTTTTCTGCAGCTTGAAGTCTTTCTCAGATGTTGTCTGAGATGGTCCCTATATCCTTCTCCACCTGATGCTCAGACCACAGCCGTGCTCCAAGGATGCAACTCCCGTCACATTCGTTGCCCTCCTCTGTGCCCCAGAGCCGCTCTTTACCATTGGAGAGATCAAAGACACCTTGAGATACATCTCTTTATTTATCTGTAATTTGTCCTGAAATTGTTGATTTGGAAAGATCGTTGTGTTCACATCTGGTCAGGCACTCCTGAGGGGCCCCCTAGTCTTTGGGCGCCCTCCCAGCCAACCCACCCAGTTCAGTCTTAGCGCATCTCCTTGCAAAAAGTGGCCCATAACTGTAATCTTTCTTCTGGCGACGACCACACGTTTTTCAGACTTGGTCTGCTTTGCCTTCAGTTTGAGTACAAGGACTTCAGTACCAGCTCTGTCATCATGGGTCTAGCTGCCCTCAACTATTCAGCTATTTCTGGGCTCTTCCACAAGCCTCCTGTATAACCTTTAGTAAATGACTTAGAACAGATCCCTTCCTCCTCCCTTCAGAGACCAGAGCTGTATACAGGCACAATGGCTATCTCCATGGAGAGCAGAGAACAAACTGAAGCAATTTTGCTGACTCTTAATGTCTCCTTTCTGTCTCAAGAAATACCTATTCTTGGTTC